>Ga0302326_10003108_pt1 | contig 39423 bp, 33 predicted proteins | sample Palsa_T0_3_FD_202264 | JGI IMG/M metagenome (GOLD analysis project Ga0302326, IMG submission 202264) | Peat permafrost microbial communities from Stordalen Mire near Abisko, Sweden - Palsa_T0_3 | ecosystem: Environmental > Terrestrial > Soil > Palsa > Peat permafrost | place: Sweden: Abisko... | reverse complement strand
CAATATCTGGGGGTGGGCGAATTGTTGATAACTACCGCGGCGTGCACGATTTTCTGGGGTTGGCCTGAGATCGTCTTTCCCGCGCAGGCCAGGGCCGGGCTCACATTCGGGATCGCGATGGGAGTGCCATCGGGACTGGGCCTGTGGGCGATGTATCGTCTTTTCGACATGATTCTCGCTCGCGCGAATGGAGCGCGAACGCGCCGGGAGAGATTGCACCAAGAAACGAGTCACAATGCGGAGGAGAAAAAGCGCCGCGTCTTAGCGGGATTTCAGGTCTAAGCCCAGCTGAAACGCCTAAAGCTCCGGGTATCAACCCGTACGAACGCAGCGCCGGTATTCTGCCGACATTCCTGACCCCTGCCGGTGGGACGCCGGCGCTGCGAATATATCGTTGGCAGCTGTAAGGACTGGCCGAAAGTGCGCGCTAATTGATGTTTGGGAAATTCGGTCAACTGCAACGCGATACTCCGGAAGCCCTTCCGTCTACTGACGAACCCTACTAGTGCTGACCGGCCGCCCGATTTCGATGCTGGTGGCGAGAAGATTCGACATTTCAATTTGAAGTCTAGGAACGGTTCAAGCCGTTCAAATTGATCCAGCGAATTGGCGGCGGCGCATTGCGGTCAATCCCCTGCTGCTCGCATAGTTTTTCCAATAAAACATAGATTTGCGGAAGATGGTTCGTGGCCATATCCTCGACGAAGATGCGCGTGAGTTCATCGTTGCGAATCCGACGGTAGAGCCAGCGCAGGAATAGCGAGAATTGCACCAGCGCGGCGAACGCGGCGGCCAGGTGATAAAAGTCGAGGAAGCGGGCCATGGGGGGAGCCTCGATACATGCGAATCGGATTTTAGATTTGAAATTCGAGATTTAGAGAATCTTCGCGCCGGTCTCGTTTTATCCAAGCAAAAAGCAGCGCGTGTTATGACGCACCCTACATGTGCTGGCCGGGCGATCATGGCATTTGTATGACTAGACGATCCGATACTGTGGGAATGTAAAGCCTTTCGAGAGATCGTCCGGTTGTTTTGAGATTCTAGTGTGATCAGAGAGCAAAATCTTGAAGGGCCGGTCCGTCTTCCGACGGACCCTACGATTACCGTCGCTTTGAGCTCGCCGTGTTTGCGACTCCCTGACTATCCGAAAAGAGAGCCCAATCCGAGGCCGAGACTGCCGAAGAGGCCGCCGAAAGAGCTGTAATCCGGATTTCCGGATGCGCTTGAGCGAACGCCCAGCAGTTGGGCGGGGATGCCCATCGACTTCCCGAGGAGATTGGTATTGATGCCGTAGGTCTGGCCTAGCGCGCTCAAGCCGGCGAGCTGCTGGCTCTGCGCGTCGTTCGCGAACGTGATCTGATTTTGCCGGGCCTGCTGCGCGAGATTCTGCGCCTCGGAGCGGCCGAGTTGCGCGGTGAGATCGTCGAAGCCGGCGGAATTGTTCGTGCGCGTCACTTGATTCTGCGCCGATTGCGCCAGCGAATCGTAAGCGGTGCGCGCGGAGCCCATGCCCTCTTGCGTGATTGCGTTCTGCTGCGCGGCCGAGTTTTGGTGAGTAGCGAGCTGATTGTCGGCATCAGAAGAGTGCGGTCCTGCTGCGTTTGCTGATTCTCCTGGCCGAGCATTTGGTTTTGAAGAGTGAGCTGTTGATCGGTGAGTTGACGAGTTTGTTGCTGAGCGCCACGTCCCATGTTGATCTCCTAGGAAGAAAATCTCACATTTAAGATTCGAGTCCTCAGATGTGAAGTGCAATAAAAGCGGCACGTCTTTTGACGCGCCCTACCGCTGCCAACTATGCCTTCGCGCGCGGTCGCGATAGTTGTAGAGCTTTTGGCCGGCGCTGTTAAGGGGTGAGTCGTCGGCAATAGGGGGTCCATGAGTCATCGCAGAGCCAGCCAAGTTGGGCAATGCGGCGCCCGAACCTTCCGGTATGCGCGGCGGCAGCCAGGCGTGCGCGTCCTCCAGGCCACGAGTTCGCAGATCCGATTCGCCCGAACGCTGAAGCGCGGCGATGCGGGCGAATCGATCGCGTGGAGTCCCTGCCGCTGGATCCATGAGCAGATAAATCTCGCACGTCAGGCGTGCGAGCGAGACCATCACGGCGCGGCCAGCGCCATCCTCAACGACCAGCTTTGAGAGAAAAAGCGGATTGCGAAGATCGGGGAAAGCGTAGTCGAAGCCCTGCGTTTTATGCATGCGCCGGAGCGCGGACAGATCGGCGTCAGTGTACGGGCGAATTAGCACGGAACGAGTGACGAGCGACAAGCGAGACGCACAGAACGTCGAAGCTTCAATGAACAGGACGCAGGCTAAATTGGGCCGCTGACGCGCGCGAGACCGGGCGCTTAGAAAATGCGATAGCGCAGAATCGGATGGGTGCGAGATATTGATTCCACGACGTCGAATGTGTTCGCGCCCGTAGGGACGCCGTGCGCGGCGAGTGCAGCGGCTACCCGAGCGGAAACTGGCTTGTTTGAGAGCGGATGCGGCAACGATTCCCAATCGGGGTCGGCGGCGAGTGCGTTGTGAACGCCTTCATCCGCTTCAACGAAGGCAACAATTATAATTGTCTCCGGAGGCGAAGATGCGCCCGTCCCCGGATCCGCATGCGCAAAATGCGACGAGGCGAAGCGTGGCGCGCTGCGTTGCCAGGCATCGAGAGTGGTCAGATAGTATGTGCGGTCGTGCATGATGGCCTCGAAACGGTTGAGAATTTCAGATTTGAAATTTGAGACTTGAAATGAAATGCACAAAACGGCCGCCCTTCCGGCCAACCCTTCGAGTGCCGATCGGACATTCGCAGCACGGCTTCCCCGGCGATTGTGACTCGCCCTCGTGTGAAAAACCGCCGGCGCGGCGGCGATGCGGCTCGATACCTTAGGAATTGAACGTGTAATTGTGCGTGAGAACTGTCGCGGCGTGGCGGCCTGCGTAGAATTCGTGGATCGGCGCGCAGCTCACGGTCACTTTCTTTCCTTCCTCGATAATCGCTTCAATGCGGCGCAGGGTGAGACGGCCGAAGCGTCCCACCAAAATATCCGCGAGGCATAGGCGTTCGGCGCGCATCGGCGAGCCGTCGGCAAGTGTGAAAATGTGATGAGGCGTGACGTCGAGCGTCTCTTCGTTTGAAAGATGCAAGCGGATGAACGTGTCGGCCGGCAACACGTCGAGGCGCACGATGCGCGTCCACGCGTCTTTTCCGCCCGGGCCGACGCCGCCATTTCCCGGACCGAGAAGATGATCTCCAACGCAGCATGTATCGAGCGGCACGGTGCCGCGATCGCGGCAAAGAACCATCGTGCCCGCGCGCAAGCAGCTACCGCTGCCGCCGCCTGAACCGCCGCCGCTGCCGGATGATGGAGTGGCAGCGACCATCGCGCCCTGACTGAGTGGGATGCGCCCTTGCAGCGACTGCTGCTGCGCGGCGGCGTTTGTTTTAGCGGATTGCGCGTTGGATGGCGACCCTGCGACGCCTTCGACCCACGCGAGCGCTTGCGCCGTTTCATCCCAGTAGGGGTAAAAATAATACGTGGTGCCTGCGGCGAGACCGCTGACTGCGAACGAACCGCTCCCGACGGAAGTGCTCGTGCCATCGGCGCGAAAAATAGTTAGGCCGGTCCACGACCACGTGATGCTCGAGGGCGTGGACGCGTACGTGAAGCCGGTGCTCCAGACCGGCGGAACGGAGCCGCGCATGAGGACACCAGGCTTTGTGGGGTCAATTGCGTTATTCGACAGCGCGTCGGCGGCGACTCGCGCGAAGTCGGTGCCGTCGGTGATGGCTGTGTCGAGGCTGAGCTTGTTGGTCGTGCCGATGGCGTTGACACCAGTGACCACGCGTTTCAGCGCCTCGTAGAGATGCGGATTCGCGGTCCGCAGCGCTTCGATTTGGGGAATCGTGAGCATGGGGGGGAGCCGAAACAGAAAATAGAAAAGTGAAAATGGAAAATAGCGGATGCAGCTAATTTCGAATTTGAAATTTCAGATTTGAGATGCGAAAAGCGGCTGGTCTTATACCAGCCGTACGAAAACCGGTGACGCGTCGGTGTGATTGCGCGGATGCCAATCGTAAGGCGCGTCGTCAGACGCGCCGGGGATTCGCCGCTGCCGCGTTGCGGCGAGAAGCCTGGGTGAACACCGAAAGGCGGCCGGTCCATAGACCAGCCCTACGAAAACCGGGGCGGATCGGCGTGATTGCAAGTGCCGGACTTACGCTAAGGCTGCGACGATCCTTCATCGGTCGGAACTGTGAGCGAGCCTGCCAGCGCATGATTCGCCGCGCCGGTCGTGGTGTCGAGGAATGTTCCCACGTCAGGTGCTGCGAGGTAAATTACGGCGGAATCCACGAATCCGCGGCCCGCGCCGCCATTGTAGGCGAGCGTCGCGCGGCCCGTGGCTGGGTCGAATGTGACTATGTCCGAGCGCTTGTCCGACGGCGTCGCCAAAAGAATACCGGAGTGGAATTTCGCTCGGTAATTCATCGTGATCCGTGAAGCTGCATCTGTCTCGGAGTAACCCGAGATCGACAAAATGCTAGCCATGTCTCGACTCTGTGTAATGGGCTCCATGTTTTCGGAACTGTTGCGCACGAGCGTCCGCACTCCGTTAATGGAGGCGCTCGTCAGTGAAGAAAGCGATTGAGTATATCCGCCTCCACGGGCCATGACGGGACTGTACGCGCGTGGACCGGACGCGGCAAAGGCAGCGTTGGGATCCATCTCGGATAGAAGGAACTGGCGCGCCGAGACGACGTAGTAATCGAACGCGCGGCTTACCCGCCCTGCGAAATTGAGACTCATCGTGCCGCGGCCACTCGAGTCGGGAGGGGTGGCACTCCCCGTGAGCACGCCCGAGGAAACGACTTGGCCGACACCAGTAGCGTTTGCGTCCATCAAACCATTTGTGATTGCGCCCGTAGCGCCATTGAAGGCAAGTGTGAAGCGGCCGGTCGCGCTGGTTGAAGGCTCCGACAGGATAAATGAGAATTCGCCACCAAAGCTTGTGAATGAGCCCGGATCCTGTCGCACAAGTATGCCGTCAACACCGACAGGTTGGACGTTGCCGAACACATCGCCGGCTTGACCCATTGAACCATCGCCGTATAGGGACAAGCGGAATGACGTTTTACCCTCGGATCCCGGCAACGGAGCGTCTAATGTAATCACACTCGCCGACGCATCTCCGAAGGAAATGGCAAGGCGCGCGGGACTGCAGGTCCCGGAAATTCCGCTGCCTGACGCGATCTGGAGATTGTCGTTCACATCTACCGAATTCACCATCACCTTGCCGTTATCAAGAGTCATGCTCCCAAGAACCAAGAGCGGTTTGTGCGCACTATCGGTGGTGTGCAAATAAAACGCGTACTGGCCGTTGGCGTCGCACGCGCTTTTCGCGGCCGACGAGCTGTCGATAGTGAATGTGAATGACGCCGATTTTGTCGGGTCTGCGACCGACGTTGCCGTGATTGTCGGCGTGTTGTAGGGCGGCTGCGGTGCTGTGTTTGGCGGCGTGTAGAGGACGCTTAGGGCTTCGTTGGCGCTCAGCGAGCCCGTACTCGATGAAGGCGAAATTGACCACGTGACCCCCTGGCCCTGCTGGTCATTCGTCACCTGCGCGTTAACCGTGACGCCGGGCGAGCCTGCTGCGACCGTCGTGAATGGATTCGTGATCTGCACGCTGATCGGAAGCGGTGGCGTTTGAATCACGAACGAGTCGAAGGCGGTTGACGTGCTGCTCGTCACTGATGTGGCTGTAATCGTCGGCGAATTATTTGGCGCCGTTGGCAAAATCGTCGGCGGAGTATAGACCGCGCTGAAGCTGGGCGCGGCCGCTGGCGAGAGAGTTCCGCATGCCGGGCTGCAAGGCGAACCGCCGGCGGCCAGAGTCCAATTGACGCCCGCATTCGCGGAATCAAATTGCACCGTGGCGTTGAGCGTGACCGGCGCGGCGCCCGGCGCAATCGTCGTAAAAGTGTTCGCGAGGCGCACGACGATGGCGGGGGTGCCGACTTCGAAAATGACGTCTGCCGTAATGGCAGCATTCGAAGGCGCCGCCGCAGTGAGAACGATCGAGTTCGGCGTGGGTGGTGTCAAAGGAGCCGTGTATGTAATTGACGTGACAGTATTGTAATAAGTCGTGCTGCCAGAGGTCGTCTGCGACGTGACGGTTGTACCCGCATTAACCCAAGTGCCGCATGGCGACGAGCACGGTGTGGTTGTATCGGTGGTGCTGCTCGGCGTGTTCAGAGCTAGCGACCAAATGACGCCGGATTGCGTCGTCGAGTTCGTCGTCGTGGCGGAAAACGTATAGGTGCCGCCGCCGGAGACGGTGCCGGGGCTCGTGGAAATCGCCAGAGCCAGCGGGAACGAAGAGCCGCCGCAGCCGGTCAGCGCCAGAAACAAACTGACCAGCGCCAGCTTACCAATCACCCGTTGCATCCATCCCCCTGGGACACCAAACCGCGAAAAACGCGACTGCCGTCGGACAGACCGGCACGCCGCAGGAATGCGCAAAGCAGTTTATAGAAGCGCGCCGCACCCCGCAAGTTGGAGTCGCAACAAGGATTTTCGGTTGCCCCGAGCAGATGGCGGAATACGCGGGGTAGCAATTTCCCTCCCCCCGCTCGCGAGACCTAATTGTGGCCGCGGACGATGGACCACGGGTCGGGCTTCGCCCAGGGCACTAATTTCGTCAGCGAAAACCATGCACCGGCGGCGGCGGTGCTCATCTGGTAGGCGACGCGCTCGGCTAGAATGCTCGTGAAAATTTCCATGTCCTGTGTGGCGGGCGAGGCGAGCGGCCATGAGCCGAGGCCGTTCGCCACGTTGCCGGGAAGTATCGCTGCGAGCGCGAGAGTGCCCGCGCCCTGCACGTTGCCGGTCGCGTACCCGAAGAGATTGCGGCCGCCGAGGCCGGTGCGCGAAAGGAATGCCGTGGTGTAATACGAATTGATTGCGGCGCCGTCGTCTGAATATGCGCCGGGCGTTAGGCCGTAGATTTTTCCGTTGGCGGCCTTGTTACCGAAAAAGAGTTGCGCAACGCCGCTAGCACGTTCGATCAGCCCAGAGGAATTCGCCGCGATGAACCACTGCGTCCACTGGCGGCCGTAGCCTGGCTGGCTGAGCATCGTCTGGAGCGGATCGAGAAAGCCCTCGGTGTAGTCGAGAACGAGAATTTGCGAAGGCGCGGTGGCCACGCCCATGGGCACGCCGACGAGAATGCGCTTCTGTTGAATATCCACCTCGACCCAAATTTGCGAGCCGTATTCCCAGTTGATTGCATCCCACGTCGGCTGAATTTCTTGCGAGAGCTTGACGGGGTTGCCGCCATCGAAATAGTAGAGCCCGGCGCGACCCGCGATCACTACCCATTCCTCGCCGATGCCGACGCCATGTGCTGACGGAGTGCCAACCTGATTCGAAACCTCTTCGATATCCCAAAGCGCGGGCTCGTTTACACCATCGTCCTGCGTGACGAAGAGGCTGCGCTCCTTCACGATGTAAAGATAATCGCGAAGAGTGAATGCCGCACGAATTCCCTGCTCGTTATTTCCCGCGACTTCGAGCAGGCCCGTCACGCCGTCGTAGCTCTCGGCATTAAGTGCGTATGACCCACGAACGATGGAGGCGTTCTGCGGCGAGAGCGTCGGGGAAATTTCTAGCTGATCCACAAGGAACGATTCGCCGCTCGGGCTCGGCACGCCGTCGGCATAAACGCGCAGAACCATGTCGCTCGGAATCGTGGATTGCGGCGGAATCAATTGTGCGGTGTATTCGATGTAAAAGGTTGTGGCCGTAAGCGCTGTGATGGCGAGCCCTACGCCGATGGCGCCCACCGTCGGACTGAAACAATTGATTCGCAGTGTACCTTGCGCGAGATTGGCGCTGCGCTTGACGCGTGCGCGAACCGAATAGTCCGTGTTTTTCACGAGCAGCGGATTGCCTGAAGGGTCGGTCACGGCCGATTGCGAAATCATGCCGCGCGCAACGCTCGAAGCGTTGCCCGTGATGCGATAGGCGTCGCCCCATACGACGTCGCTCGATTCCCTGCTTCCGGCCGCGCCCGATGTGGGATCGCTCGCCCAGCCGAGAGGCACATCGGAGCCTCCCGTGCCGCCCGCGAGACTCCAGCCACCGTCGAACGTGATGTTGTTCCAGTTCGACATCTTTGCACGCTCGCCCCACCAAAAGAGGCGATCGGAGTAATCGATCACACCGAGCTGATTAGGCAGCTCGATTTGGCCGAACTGATTGTCCATGGCCGTGCCGCTCAGCAGAATCGTGTCGTCGAAATCCAGGGTGAGCGAAGTTGTGCTGTTGTCGTTGATCGTCATCGTCGCGGGAACTTGGTAGAAATCCGCGGCGCCCGCGCCGGTGAAGGCGAGGAATCGCGCGACCACGTTCGAGGGGCCGATGGGAATATTTGTCAGCGTCATCTGCTTACCGCCAGCCGCCGTCCAGGAAATTGCCGGCGAAGGCGCGGTCCAGAATCCCTGGCGAGTTACAAAAATCACGACAACTTGATGGACGCCCGCGGAAATATTGCCGGCGGCGGTAGCGTCGGCGGCCGTGGCCCCGGCGCCCGGGCCGCACTGGCTCACGCGATCGAAATAGGTATCGTCGAATTGGCGCGGGAGATCCTGGCCGACGAGGCTGTCGCTGAACGCCATGTATTCGCGGCCGAAGGGCGTGGTCGAGTCGAGAAAAAGATTCGGAGTGCCGGGCGATGCGACCAGACCGAGAACGCCGGGCGAAGTTTCCTTGTAGAGATTGCCGGAGGAATCGAACGCCAGGAGGCGCGGGACGAGATTGGCGGTAATGTAGGTTTTGAGGCCGTTGACGCCGACGCCGCCGGCAAGCGGAGAAAACTGCGAGACGAGGCCGGCGCGCGTCCGGACGCCGCCCGCGAAGAATTCCACATCGCCAAGATTCGGCGACATTCCTGGCGGGACATCGGAAGGATCGAGTAGCGTGATGAGGCCGCCGAAAGCGCCAAGCGGCACCGGCGCGAAGGATTCAACGGACACGGAAACCCCGATAAGACAAGTGACGAGTGACCGGTGACGCGCGGGAAAATACAACGCAAAAGCGCGCCACGGGAATCGGGCGCGCCGTGTGCTATCATCAAGAATTTCAAGGGTACGAAAATCGCTGCTGGATTCGGGCGATAGACGCAACCCGTGTGCGCGTAAGTGAATCGTAAGGCACGGGATGTTTCGATTTCCGTGCTCTGAAAATGGCTTTAAAGCGACTGGTCTTATGACCAGCCCAACAAGAGCCGGGATCACCCGTATTTCACTTGTAGCGCGCCCCGATCAGAACGGTGCACACATCAATCGCGCCGGATGGGTCGGCGATGAAAACTGACTGAATGACGGGCCAAGGAGCGAAATTGCGGCGAATTCTCTTGGGATGCGGGGTGCTGCTGTTTGGCGCGCTGGTTTTTTCTTCTGTACGCGCGGGTGCCCAAAATAATTCAGCTTCTGTAACTACGACCACAGGGGCATCGGTCGTCCGCACGGACGTGCGCGGCGTAGCCAGCTCCGGCTTGGCGACGGATCCGCAGGGCCTGCTGCTTTACGCTGCTTCCGACCGCATCGGGCGAATCATCCCAACATCCTCCGGCAAGGCTGTGCCCCTGAACGCCGCGGGAAATGGCGAGCGCGGATCGCTTGGCGATGGCGGAGCGGCCACCGGCGCGCAGCTCAATCTCGCGGATGCCACCGCGAAGAGTCCGGCGGGCGGAAGCGGTGTTGCGATTGATACTGCCGGGAACCTTTTTATCGCGGATACGCTGAACGATACGGTCCGGCGCGTGGACGCTGACACGGGCGTGATCTCGAGCGTCGCGGGCAAATGGGCGAGTATCGTCACGCCCGAAGGATTTGCGAATCCGCTTGGGGTTGCAGCGGATGCGGACGGCAATCTTTACATCACGGCCAAAAATATTGTGTATCGGCTCGACGCGCAGAGCGGCGCGGTGAGCCAAATCGCGGACGTCTCTGGCGCAACGGCCATCGCGGTGACGGGCGATGGCGCGGAAATTTACGTTGTCGCACCGGCAGACCGCCGTATCTTTCAAATAACGCCGAGTGCCTCCGGCGGCGCGGCTGATTTGCGGGCATATCCGTGCGCCGGCCACAGTGCCGCGAAAATTCCAGCGCCGTGCTGGGCTCTCGACGCAGCGCCAACTGGAATCGCGCTTGACGCCGCAGGAAATGTATTCGTCTCGGAAGCGAGTGCGAACATCATGGTCCGCGTGGACGCGAAGACGCTCCGCGTGACGCAGATAGCCGGCACGCGAACCGCGGGATATTCGGGCGATGGAGGCGCGCCGCTGAAGGCACAATTCAACGCGCCGGGCGCCTTGGCATTCGATCGCTCAGGGAATTTATTCGTGGCCGACACGGGCAATTCCGCGATTCGCGAAATCACGAACATGAGTCCCGCGCAGGCGGGGGACGTCACCCTCTCGCCGAACACATTCAACTTTGGCGATCAGCTCACCGGCGGCCAATCCGCGGCGCAAGCCTTCACGCTGACGAACAACACGGCAGGAACCGTGAGCGGAATCGCCGTGAGCTTTGCCGGTGGCGCGACGCCGGCCGATTTTACCCAGACAAATTCGTGCAACGGAATGCTCGCTGCCGGCGTATCATGCGCGATTAACGCGGTGTTCTCACCGCAGGCGTTTGGCCAGCGCAATGCGACGCTCTACGTTACCGATTCCGATCCAACGAGTCCGCAGACCGCGTCGCTTAGCGGCACAGGTGATGACTTCGAGCTGGCGATTCCGGCGACCGGGACAAATCAGCTCACTGTAATTGACGGTGAAACCGGAACATTTCTTTTGCAAGCCGCGCCCGACAATGTCTTCACCGGCACGGTCACACTGAATTGCCCGTACAATTTACCGCTTCAGACGACCTGCACGATTACAACTGCGGCAGCGACAACGCCTCCGTCCTTGACGCTCACGGCCGGAAGTGCGCCGCAAACTTTCAACGTAGCGTTCAAAACGACGTTTCGCACATCGACGACAGGACCTTCTCAGACAGTTATCGGACCGTGGAACGGATCGAACCCGCAATTCCCTTCCTCGCCTCGAACGGGAATTGCAATTGCATTGATGTCGCTGCTCGCGGCAGCGATGGGCGCGACGATTTGGATTTCATTCCGACGCTCAAACGCTCTACCGCTTCGCGTAAATTCGATCGGTGCCGGGATCGCGATGATTCTCGTCGTCGTGATGTTGGCAATGGCGTCGGCATGCGGCAGCAACACCACCGGCTCGAGCACGCAAACGATCTTCCAGGGCACGCCCGCCGGTACGTACAACATGACGGTGACCGCGACCTCGCAGGGCGCCACGCGCGGCGTAAACATCACGCTCGTCGTGCAATAAATCTAATCTGCCCATGCTCGCGGTTTTACGCAGGATACACATTGCCGCGACAAATCCCACGCGAGGCAATCGGTAATTCGTGGCACCGGCATCTTGCCGGCGCTACGAATTTTCGCGGCAATCCTGGCAAGACCCCGCGCTACAAATAGACCACGTGCCGCTGGTACCCGTAAGGCTTGCGGCGGCGTCCCTTGAATTGTTCCGGGCGCATATACCGTTCGATCAAATCATTCGTAGCCTGATACGCGGCTGCTTCCATGTCTGCTGCGAGGGCGCGAGCTCCGCGCGCTCGAGCGGCAAGAGCAGAGGTGGCGTAAGCGAGCGCGTCATTCGATGCCCGAATCATCACCGGGTCCGTCCCAAGGATGAGCTGAGGAAGCACTTTTTCATAGCGCAGCCGAACCGTAATCTGCGAAGTCGCTCCGATGAGATTGATCATGTCCTCGCGCCATTCCCACATCCGCAGGTATGTCGTGGGCTGAAGATTCGGCAAACCGCCCCTGATTTTCTCCATCGGAACGAAGAGATCGCAGGAGCCGGTTTGTTGCTCCCAAAGCTGGTGGGGCGCGACAAGATCGGTGGGAAGTTGGGGATCGGAGACATCGGAAAGCGCCATAGGTGTTACGCCGTCCGTCAGGGGCAGATCGAGATCAATCTGAGAGCCCAGGACCGAGACGCCAGCCTCGGCGAGCTGCCGTTGCAATCCGCGATATGCGGAATTGAGAAGCGGCATCAGCGTCGGGTCATTGAAGACCGTGCCCGCGGAATAGCGCCAACACTTTGCTCCGCAGAACTCTGGTCCGCGGGTTCGGAGACGATGCCGAATATTTCGTCGTCAGTCAGACGCGTGCTTCTCGCCGCAAAGGTTCCTGCAGTCCCTGGTTGCGCTGGCGCTGAGGATGACGTCGGGTTCAGCGCAGGAGTCGAAGTTGCCATTAGCTGCTCCTCGGAAAAATCTAACGCTTACGAGCCGCGCTGCCAATTTGCGGATGGATTCAATCGGGTGATTTTCGCCTGTCGCGCCGCTGGCGGCTGAGTTTTCATCATTTCGATCGAACGGTTTCCGGCAATATCGCAAAGACGCCCCGATTGAACGAAAAATATGTGCCGATGTGAAACGACTCGAACCCGCGCACGGCTAATTCAATTTCGCCGATGTGCCGATATAGAAGCGTAGGAGGAATTCCATGACCACGGAGGCCCCACTCCCTTCCGCAGCTCCGGAAGACATAGTCTTGCCTGAACAGAAATCGTCGCCAACGGGGCGCGAACGTCGCAAGCGCCACCGCGCGAAGGTAGCGCTGCGCGTCCTCGTTCGCGGTGGAATTGATTCTCTCGAGCCGTTCGAAGATGTCGGCAACACCATAGACGCATCGCGCGATGGTTTGCTCGTAAAAACCTACCGCGGGGCCTACTGGCAAGGGCAAATGATCGAAGTCACAGTCCCCTACAACGGTGTGCCGGATCCTACCAATCCTCCGCAGCGGGCGCGCGTCGTGCGCAACGTGCTATTGGAGAATCATCTGTACTACGGGCTGGCATTGCAGTTCCAGACGGCGATGGGGATCACCGCCGATGGTGTTCTATTGTCGGGCAGCGCCCCGCTGCGCGTGAGCGTTCTTGTAGTTGAGCCGGATGAGCGCATGGCTGGCGCGATTCGCGACCTACTTGAAGCAGACGGCTACCAGGTGATGCACGTTTCGAGTTCGAAAGAGGCTCTCGAAATCCTGAGTACCGACACCCCTGATGTGCTGCTCGCAGTAGCAGAAGGCGGCGAAATTTCCGGCCAGGATTTGTGCGCCATCGTGAAGAAAAATGCCCGGCTACAGCACATTCCCGTAATTCTTCTGATGCACTCCGCACAGCCCGCTGATTATCTTTCGTGCCATGAGGTCGGGGCAGTCGTATGCATGGCTCTGCCGTGCCCCCTAGACAAATTGCAGCGTGCAGTGCGCCTCGTGGCCCCGCCGCCATCCTTGCGTTCGACGTACAACGGAAAGGTCAACGTCAGCTCGGTCGTGCGCACCTCGTAAGCTCCGGCGCAAGGAATATATTGCGGTTGTGGGGCTTGTGATAAGACCAGCCAACATTCTGTCAGGCGACGCGAGACAAATCGGCGGTTCTTACTCGGTTTTTGCATTTCCGGTTTCGGGAGTCCGATGAACTCTACCGGCGTCCTGACGTCGAACGCGACCTGATCGGGGCACCGCGCTCTACGATTGCTGAGTGCGCGATCGCATTATTTCTGGAATTGGCGGGGTTTCGCGGCCAATCGCCCAATTTTCTACGATAGGACCAAAGTACTATAGGGTTTCTAGGACCGTCTCACTATAACTGTTAATGCGGAATGGTTCGCGGGCCGCTCGTACAGGCCCCTACGTTCGCACTCGACCGCCAGGAGTTTTGCCATGAGCCCGTCGAATCCGGCGCCGCCGGAGGCCATGTCGTCCGCAACGACAGAAAAGACGCCCGCCGCTGCTGCTGCAGCGGACCGGCGGAAGCGCAAGCGAGTCAAATTGTCCGCGCAAGTTCATGTGCGCGGCGGAATTGGCTCGGTTGAAGAATTCCAGGAAGTTTGCAGTAGCGTGGACGTCTCGCGCGACGGCTTGCTCTTCGTCGCTGGCCGTTCGGGCTACTGGGTCGGACAGCCGCTCGACGTTACATTCCCCTACACTCCATCTGCAGGCATCAATACCTCGCAGAAAGCTAAGGTCGCGCGCGTCTTCTTGCGTCCCGACAGGAAATATGGCGTCGCGGTGCAATTCCAAGCCGCGGCAGCGCACGTCGCGAAGCAGCAGACTGGATCGTCCTACGGCTCTAACGCGATGTACGCGTCCTACGCAGCACAGGCTATTCGTCAGATGGTGCTGCTCGTCGAATCTGACATGCAAGTTGTAGCCACGCTGAGCGCCTTGCTCCAGCAGGACGGCTATCACTTCGCGCACGTGCCTACCGCCAAGGCTGCGCTCGACGTCCTGAAAACTGCCATACCCGTGGCTGTGATCGCTGAAGTCGAAGGCGTGGACATGAACGGGCGCGACCTCTGCGTCATCATCAAAAAGAACGAACGCTTGAAAAAGATTCCTGTAATTTTGCTCACAAGTTCGGCGTCACCGGCAGACTACTCTGAGAGCCATCAGATTGGCGCCGTCGTCTGCATGGCGAAACCGTTCAATCCTGAGCGGCTGCAACACGTGGTGCGGATGGTTGCGCCGCCACCATCGCAGCGAACCGCCTACGGCGGACGCATCGACTCGAATACGGTGAACAGAACGCTCTAACTGCGGAACCTCCCTGGCGAATAAACACAGTTTCAATCACACGCTGCAAAGCCGAAGGAGAAAGCAGAGAAAAGCGCAACGGCCTGGGCGACGCCCGATCCGTACTTATCGCCGCGACCGCGCAAATGGCAACAATCGTCGCGCCAGCATCTTGCCAGCGTTTTCCCGCGGCGTGGCAATCAACATGTTTCCGCCTTGCGAGCGATCGGCAATTGATGTACGTATGTCGCTACTAGACGGGCCGGCTTTGATCACGCAGCCCCACGTCTGACGTGCACGACATACATCAAATCCGATGTCTCCTAATTCGCGGCCGTCTGTTACTCGACATATCGCATGCCCGTTTGTCAGCTTTCGTCCGCCTGGTCACGCTTGCAGTTCGCTGCGTCGCACACACGTCGCGCGGTCCTCCGCAGAAACAATTGCGAACTCGCACGCAAGCTCGTGGATCTGACCGCGCAATTTCTCGTTCAGAAGAATTGAATACCCCTTTCGGTCGCGTCTCGGGTGGATTCCGATCGAGCGTAAAACATCGCCCATTTTGCGCGGCTCGACCGTACCGTTTTCCTCGCGACTTTTTTGAAGTTCTTCGACCATCGTTGAAACTTCTCCGACATATACCTTGTCTCCTTGCCGTCGATGAGCGAGTGTTAATAGGACTTCGCCGGCGATACTTCGGGGGTCGCAACAGCGCTCCGATCGCAGTTCTTCATCGACGCCGGCAAGCATTCTTCTCAATTCATCTTGAACCTCGGGCGCGCCGACGATACATGATCCGAGAACGCTGCCTAATATCCGCGTCTCCGATGTGGACGCCGGCAGGTCGACCTCCGATTCGCTTACGGCGCGATGATTCCTGGCGCGATACGCGAGCAGCTTGGGCTGAAACTCGTCAGCGATCTGGCGCCGCCTTCCGGCGCTCAGGACCGGTGAGCGTCCGCGCATCGGGACAAGGTGGACCGGGATCACACAGCCACCCTGTCGTCATACGTGAACCTCGTGCCGCCGTAGACGGCTTTAGGAAACGACGCGTTCACGACACTTGTTCCCCGAGGCAACTGGCATCCGGGCCTGTCTGAGATCGACAGCAGTTCCTGCGCCTTTCGCTTTGCGGATTGATGGCTGAGCAATAACGTCGGCCGGAAGTCGAATGGCAAAGACCCAAGAACGGCGCGATCAAGTGAAGCGAAACGCATTGGACGACGCGAGATGCATGAAAGCAGATCAAGCAAAAACATTGCCTCTGGTCGCGGCCCGGTGATCGCGAGGCACGGCGCTACCGGCAGAAGTTCGTTAAACCATGTTGAAAAATTAAAGAACGCCGTGGAAAGAGAAACTTCGTCGGCGAAACCATTGCGCGTGAATAGATCGCGCACCGCTGCGAAGAGGTCAGAGGTCGATCCAAATGATGGATCTATCCGCGACGGAATTTCAGTCGAGCGCACGAAAGTCCAGTTGATTTGCGTGGCCTCGTAGTCGCGCCCCTGCACTTCGATCATCGCGCCGATTGTTGGTTTTTGGCCTGCGACGTGGACCAATTCCAGTTGATCCGGTCCGTGTTTGTAGATCACGTCGATGGAACTGCCGTCGGCGAGAAATTCACCGAGCGTCTGGTGTAATTCGCGCAGATACAACGTCTTCGCTGCACGTTTTAGCGGGTCGTAGAAAGAAGGTCTGATTATGTCAGGCATAAGTCTCCCAGTTAGATCGTCGATCGGCCGAAGCCGGTTGTCCTAATTCGCCAATTGAATCCGACGACCCGGCCGAGCGGGCGTTCATGCTGCCGCGAGTTCCGGGAGACTACTATCATGATGCTAGCGAACGTGTCGGCACCCGTCAAGTGTTGCTGTTCCGTAGTGTGTTCAATTTGAAATTTCGGGCTTTGATTTTGAGAGAGGACCTACCGATGCCCAACTCAAGGTTGGAAGTGCAACACCATAGCGACCTTCGGCCCCACTTGGAACAGATCCTCAGTTGCGTAAAGTCCTTGCATGTCACCCTCAGCGCCGTCATGGCTGACGTTGCGGCCATCCGTAAGACAATGTTCGAGGACCCGGAAAAAATCGACACCTACCGAAAGCATTTGAAGCAGACAATCGCGACCACCAAGCCCCTAGTCGACGAGGCCATGCTTTCCTACGATTCTCTAATGCAAGAAATTTCAGACTCCCAGCGATGGACGAACTGAGCCTGCCGCATCAGCTCGCCACCGCACGTCTGTTAGGCATTGGCAAGACAACCCTCTACCGCAAGCTCAAACAGTACGCCACAGCTCCCAAGCCAGCAGACCAGGAGCCGAGAGGGGCATTGGTCAATGAGAAAGAGACGAAGCAGGGGCGCCCCAGCTGAGGCCTGCATTGAGAGCGCAGAGCTGGAAAGACTGTTGCTGAAATCCACGGAGGAAGCGGTCTATGGCCTAGACATGCTGGGTAACTGTACGTTTTGCAATTCTGCGTGTCTGCGATTGCTCGGGTACAAGGAACCCAGTCGAGCTCGTCGGTAAGAACATGCACAGCATAATGCACCATACTCGCCCGGATGGAACGCCTTACCCCAGCGACTAATGCCGTATTTACTTAGCTTTTCGTCGAGGCGAGGGTAACAACGTGGACGACGAAGTCGTCTGGCGCCCCGACGGAACGAGCTTTCCAATTGAGTATAGAGGAGAGCACATTACGCCCCAAAGTGAGGAAATGTTTCGCCAGTTGGCTGAGAACATTCGGGAAATCTCTTTCATTGTAACGCCAAATCCGCCGAGAATGGCTTATGTCAGCCCGGCTTACGAGGAAGTTTTTGGAAGGCTGTGTCAGGAACTTTACGACCGGGCCGATGCCTGGATCGACTCGGTTCATCCAGAAGATCGCCATCATGTGGTAGACGTTTTCGAACAGTCCATGCGAGGCATTGCCACGGCCATGGAGTACCGGATGCGTCGGCCTGATGGATCAATCCGTTGGATTCACGCACGTAGCTTTCCGGTTCGCGACTTACAGGGCAACTTGGCCCGCATTGTAGGTATTGCTGAAGATATTACCGACCGCAAGAGAGCGATGGAAGAGATGGAATTCGCCAGAGCAGCCGCAGAAGCTGCAAATCGGACAAAGAGCGAATTCCTTGCGAACATGAGTCACGAAATCCGAACGCCAATGAACGGCATTATTGCGATAACCGAGCTCCTGCTCGATACGGAAATGACCCCAGAGCAAACCGAATACCTCCAGGTAGTAAAAACCTCTGCTGACTCGCTCTTGATGATTATCAACGACATTCTAGATTTTTCAAAGATCGAGGCCGGCAAATTGGAACTGGAGTCCATCACTTTCGATTTACGAGAGAGCCTTGAAGGGGTGATGAAACTACTCGCGATTAAGGCTCATAACAAGGGCCTTGAGCTCCTCTTGACAGTTCACCCTAGCGTGCCCACGTCGGTGGTAGGTGATCCTACTCGATTACGACAGATTCTAATTAATTTGGTGGGAAACGCCCTTAAGTTTACAGAGCGGGGAGAAATTGTAGTCGAAGCGCGAAAAGAGACGGAAAGGGATGACTGCACGGCCTTTCATTTTAGTGTCCGAGATACAGGGATCGGAATTCCAAACGAAAAACAGCAGTTGATTTTCGATGCATTTTCGCAAGCAGACTCGTCATCTACGCGCAAGTTTGGGGGCACCGGACTCGGTCTTACCATTTCAAATCGACTTGTTGACTTGATGGGTGGGCGAATCTGGGTCGAGAGCAAACTTGGACGCGGTTCTACATTCCACTTCACCGTTCGGTTGGAACTCGGGTCATAGCAAGAGTCCTGCCTCAATCGTCTCTCACCGCGCAGCTTGCGGAGTGGGTTCGTTCGCAGTCGGGTTCACAATCCAAAGCAGCTTCACGTGGTGATTTCGGCCTGCGCCGAATGCATTTCTTCAGGTGGTATGGTTGCGGAATGACGCGGCCAGCGAGGTAATCAATTGTGGCCGTCAGTTTGTGAATCCAGCCATGATTGTGTAACCATCTGACGCGCTCCTTTTGCGTCACAACGCGACGCCAATACTTTGCTGCGCGCGAAGAGAAGAATTGCACGTGGCGTCCGGGACGCCTCGTGGCCTCTCTGGTGCCTGCCCTCGGATTTCACAGCGGCCAGCCCGGGTCGCGTACGGCCCGAATCGATTGCCTCTCGAACTCCGTGATCGAAAAGCCTTATCAAAGGAAATGCTTTGATACGGCTGATTTCTGGCAGATCCAGTATCGAGTTTTCTATACTTTGCGGCCACTGAGCAGAGGACCCTTTGATACAGCGGCGTTGTAAACGCGAATCGCGGGTATTGAAGCGGAAATGCGGTATCCAAATCGCCCCTGAATGTTAGCGTACGAAAGTTCACTTTGGAGCGGTGTCACTAGCTTCGAGGATTGCCTGCACTATCTTTGCAGCGAGGGCGTCCGAATCGTCCGGGTTGCCCTCGACAAAAAAATGGGTTATATCCCTGTCGTCACGGGAAAGTACAACAGTGACTTTCACTGCCTTTCCTTCCAGACGCCCACCGACGTAGCTGAAATTCTCACGATAAACACTCTCGCGTTAGTGCTAGGGAATTTATTTCAAGTCGCATTGATAATGAAAGACAGGATGCGGATCGCCGAGTTGCGCGGCGCACGACATCCCTGTTAACCGGCGGAGAAACGTTCGCTTTCGACTGTCGTCCTCCGCAAGTCAGTCAGATGTTCTCTCTGTTTTCATTATTGTTGCGGAAACTTCGATTTTCAGAAACGGAAAATCAGTAGCAGCTAAATTAATCCTTACAACGGCTCACGCTTTTATGGCTTCTCAGACCCCGGCTGAGCAGGACGCAGCGTGAAATCAATTCCATTCTTCGCATTCTCATCCACGGTACGCTGCAGGTCCACGCGATCCGCATCCACGGAATTCTCGCCGCCGTACGAAGTCACGTAGTGAAGTTGCCCTGCATCCATCCAATAATCGCGAACGCCGTAGCTCGAGCCGTCCTTGAAATAAATTACGGTGAGCGGTCCGGGTGCAGTTGCCGCTTCTACTTGAGCAGCCTCGTCGCTTCCCTCGTAGACGTAATCGCCCATCCAGGGATTTGGCGCCGTCACATCCTGCGCGTTGAAGTCCGCGGGATTGATGTCATAACCACCGCCCCAGTAGCCATATCCCGATCCGTAACCGTAGCCATACCCATACCCGTAACCGAGACCAAATCCATAACCAAGTCCGCCGCAGGGTCCGAACGCAAAATTAAAACAGCCGAAGCCGCCTCGACCGCGGAAGCCTCTTCGTGAGCCGAATCCAAAATTGTTGACACCAAACCGGCTACTGGCGGTGCCGAACACCGGGATCGGGATGAGCGCGGAGTTCACGCTAACACCTCTCGGATCCGTCATCGCCGCACCCGTTCCGCGAAGCCGAATGGCAGGTTGCGTCGGGGCGGCGATCATGTGGTTGGCAGCGGTGAACGCATTCGAAGGTAACGTTACGTTCGTTGGCGGGCGGGAAGCAGGTTGTTGCCAAATGTGGCTTGACGCCGTGTAGTGTTGGGCCGGTGCGGATTCATTTTCGCGAACGAAATATCCGTAGCCGCCATAAACGACGTGCGGCGCGGGTTCAGTGGTTGCGTCCGCCCCTCCGCGTTCCGCACCCTCACCTAGATCACCATGTTGCCCGGTCTCAGAGCGGCTTCCTGATTCTCCGCGCTCTCCGGTTCTTACAGACGACGCCGATGGCACAGAGGTGCGCGTGCTCACGACGCCGCCCGAAGCAGATGAATGCGCGGCCGGCGCAGCGCCCCCTGGATGACTCGCGGGAGCCGCACCGCTAGGATGACCTCCGCCCGATGCGTGTCCACCACCGCCACCGGCATGCCCGCCGCCATGCTGCGCAAACGCAGGGCGCGGAGCAGCCCACAACCAAGCCAACGCAAGGAGTGCGGCCGCAAACGGCAAAACACTAGGGCGCGACATTAGCGAGTGAGAATTCTTCTGATGATCGCCGGGGTTACCCTCGGTGGATTCGGAGCTGCGGATATCCTGCATAATCGGCTCCTTCCGGGGACTGTCTATCATTCTAACTCATTTGACGTTCCGTGGTACGCCGGAGTTGCAGGCTTCCGCCGTCAGGGCGGTCTATTTTTGACTCGGATTCGAGCGCGAACGCAGACAAGAATTTGACGGTCCCGTTACACCAGAGCCGGCCCATTTTGTACCCTTTTTTAAAAAGCCATCGCGGCATCATCAACTAAGTGTTGTTCCACGATGTGATATTGCGGCGATGCAGCGTCCGTGATAATGATTTCACGGGAGACAATCTGAATGAAACGACGCATTCGCTTGGGACTGACGACTGGCGCGGTGATTCTCGCCGCGATCATAGCTACAGCGTCGTACAGCAATGGAAAATTCTATCCTGGGAGCGCGACGCCTGCCGGGCCCTCGGGGTATTCTCTGCTTAAAACCATCAAGCTCGGCGGCGAAGGCGGCTGGGACTACATTACGTTCGATTCCGAAACGCGCCGCCTCTACATTTCCCGCGCGACAAAAGTCGTTGTCCTCGACGTGGACAGCGAAAAAGTCGTCGGCGAAATTCCAAATACGCAGGGCGTTCACGGCATAGCACTGGCGATGGATCTGGAAAAGGGCTTTATCTCCGACGGCCGCGCGAACGACGTAACGATTTTCGATATGAAAACACTCAAGACACTCGGCACGGTAGCGGCGGGAGCAAATCCCGACGCAATCGTTTATGACGCAGGAACGAAACGCATTTTCACGATGAACGGCCGCAGCAAGGATTCCACCGCGATCGATGCGGTCGCCGGGAAAGTTCTCAGCACAATAGCGCTGCCGGGCAAACCGGAATTTTCGGTATCGGGCGGGCGCGGAGGAATCTTCGTAAACATTGAAGACAAAGGCGAAATGCTGCGCATTGACGCGGAAAAGCTCACGGTCACCAACACTTGGCCTCTCACGCCGTGCGAATCGCCGTCCGGACTGGCGATGGATCGGGTGCAGCGGCGGCTATTCTCCGGCTGCGAAAACAAATTGATGGCGGTCATCGACGCGGATTCGGGCAAGCTGATTGCTTCACTTCCGATCGGCGAAGGTGTGGACGCGACGGCGTTTGATCCCGGCACCGGCTACGCGTTCGCCTCGAATGGGCAAAGCGCCACGCTCACCGTCGTGCACGAAAATTCGCCGTCGAACTTCACGGTCGTCGAAGATGTTCCCACGCGCAAAGGGGCGCGGACGATGACACTCGACCGCGAAACCCACCAAGTTTTCTTAGTCACTGCGGATTTCGGGCCGCCGCCCGCAGTCACGGCAGACAATTCCCATCCGCGCCCGGCGATTTTACCCGGATCGTTTGTTGTGCTGGTCTATGCAAAGAAGTGAGCGAAAATTGGCGAACTGACCGCGAGATCGCGCGATACGCATCCTAGCGCCGGCATCAGGTTTCTGGAGTCCGGTGGACTCCACCAGGGACCTGAAATCGGACTTGCCGCGATTTTGTTCGACATCACCGTGCGGAAAACCACCAGCAAGATGCCGGTGCTAAAAATAACAATTTCGAAGTATCATAGATTTTCGCTACACATGAATCCCCAACCATGTCAGACATACCGCTGAAAATCATCATTACTCCCAATCCCGCGCTCGTCGACGATGAAGTGCGCATACGCATCACCGGCGCGCCTCCGCGCACACTGGTAAAAATCGTCGCCTGGACGATGGACGATCAGAATCGCCGCTGGGAATCGCACGCGGAATTTATGTCGCGCTTGGATGGCACGGTGATCCTCAGCCAGGACGCGCCACGCTCCGGAACGTATAGCGGAGTGGATCCCGCCGGGCTCTTCTGGTCCATGCGGCTCAATCCCGGCGACGCGGGCCAGAACGACCAATACTTGAAGAAAGAACTCGATCCGAGCGAGATCACATTCGAAGCGACCACGCCGGACATGCTGCATACCGCACGCGAACGCCTTGAAAAGCAATTTGTGCCGCAAGGAACCATCGTGCGTGCGGTCGAGGAAGAAGGCCTCGCGGGATTGCTATTCCTGCCTTCGGGTGAAGCTCGCGAACAGGAATATTTTGACGCGGACGGAACGCCTCGCGCCGTGACGCAGTCACTCCTGAGCGCTTCGAAGAAATCTCCGGCAGCCGGCGCGATCGAGGACGCGCGCTTGCCCGTCGTCATCACGCTCGGCGGTTCGGGCGGCGGGCTCGATTGGGAGGTGGCGGCGGCGCTTGCGGGCCACGGTTACGCCGGGTTCGCGCTTCCCTACTTCGGCTTCGATCCGCTGCCGCCGTCGCTCAACAGCATCCCGCTCGAATATTTCGAGCGGGCAATCGCGTGGCTTTGCCGCCAGCCGGAAATCGATCCGAATAGAATTGCGGTGTACGGAATTTCGCGCGGCGCCGAACTGGCGCTGCTACTGGCGTCGAAGATTCCGCTGCTGCGCGCAGTGATTGGAATGGTGCCAGGTCACGTGGCGTGGCAAGGCACCGGACGAGCGCCGGAGGACGGAAAAAATGGGGCGCGATCATCGTGGACATATCGCGGAGAGCAGATTCCGTTCGTGCCGTACGCGATGAGCTGGTTTCGCATCTGGACCGCGGTGCGCGTGATTACGTTTCGCAAGGCGGTGCGCTTCCTCGATCTACACCACGATTCCCTTCGGCAACATCAGTTCGTTGAGCTCGCGGGAATTCCCGTCGAACACATTCGAGCGCCGATTTTGCTCGTGTCTGCGAGTGACGACGCAGTATGGCCGTCCGAGGCCATGGCGGAAGCAGCGGTCAGGCGGCTCCAGGCACGCGGCTTCGAATACGAGGCGCTGCACGTGAAGAACCCCGGCGCCGGACATCTTCTGCGGCTGCCGCATACGCCCGCGATGACGGTGGCGTCAAAAGTGCCGGCTTTCGATTTGCGAGTCGCGTTCGGCGGCAAGCCGCAGGCGACGGCGCAAGCGCGCGTGGTAGGCTGGCGCGAAACACTCAAATTTTTGCAAAGACATTTATAATTTCAAGGCGAGGCACTGCGAGGGGCACGCGTAGGGCGCGTCATAAGACGCGCCGGTTTCCGCGCAAGTGCCCGCGATTGAAGAAAAATCGGCTGCTCTTACGACCAGCCCTACTGCGGCCGGGAATGCCATCGTAGCGCCGGCATCTTGCCGGCGATTTTCAGCCCGGTTAAGTTGGACAAAGTCGCCGGCAAGATGCCGGCGTTACGATGGCGTGGTTGCCGCGGCGCATCGAATTGACCAATAATTGAGATGAGGGCGAGAAATGCCTGCGAAGAAAATTACGAAATCCAAGCCGAAAAAATCCACGAAGCCTGCATCACGCGCGCCTGTGTCTGCGCGCGGCGCAAAATCCGATCGCAGCGAGCAATTTCGCGCCGTGTTCGGCGCGATTCGCGGGATGCTCGAAACGCTCGCGCCGCAGCTCAGCGTCATGACCGACAAGCCCGGCCATTATTACCTGAACACTGTGTCGCCGAGCTGGAGAGGCAAGCCGCTTTACTTCGCGTCCGTTCAGATCAAGAAGAATTACGTCAGCTATCACTTCTTCCCCGTTTACATGAATCCCGAATTGCTCAAGAGCGTTTCTCCCGCGTTGAAGAAACGCATGCAGGGCAAGGCGTGCTTCAATTTCGCCGAGCCGGACATGATGTTGTTCACCGAGTTGGCGGTATTGACCACCGCTGGATTCCGCGAATACGAGCGGAAGGGATTGTTGTAGCAGACGCCGCAGGCCAGCCATATAAACACCGAGAGTGTAATCGTAGCGGCGGCATCTTGCCGGCGATTTTGTGCCCAGCCGCCGCGCGAAAAACCGCCGGCAAGATGCCGGCGTTACGAGTGACCAATTGCCGCTTCGCGCGGTTATTCGTATCGCAAGGCTACCATTGGATCGACGCGCGTGGCGCGGCGCGCGGGGATGTAGCACGCGATCAACGCGCACGCGAGCAGGATCACGGACACAGCGACAAGCGTCAGCGGATCGCCCGGCCTCACACCGAAGAGCAAACTCGAGAGCAGTCGCGTCGCACCGGCGGCCGCTGCTATCCCCACCACCCCGCCGATTGCCGCGACGCCCAGTCCTTGCTTCAGGACGAGCGCGAACATGTCGCCACGCTGCGCCCCAAACGTCATGCGAATTCCAAACTCATTCGTACGCTGAGCAACGCTGTAAGACATCACGCCATAGATTCCCACCATCGCAAGAATCAGCGCGAGCCCCGCGAAGAGTGCGAGCAGCGTCGAATCGAGCCGCGGCTGCGCCGTGGCCTTCGCGAGATATTCGTCCATCGTCCTGACGTCGAAGATCGCCACGTCCTTGTCAATTGCCCGCACCTGATCGCGGATCGCAGGAATCAGGGTCGTGGGCGGCACCGACGAGCGCACGACGCCGTATTGCCAGTCGAATCCCGTTTGCTCCTCGGGCGTGTAGCACTCCGCGTCGTCCGGCGAGTCGAGCCCGCGCACTTTCACGTTGCCGACGACGCCGATGATCTCGCGGAACGGCGCGTCTCCGCTCTCGGAAACGCCCGGCTTGATGTGCTTGCCGATCGGGTCTTCGCCCGGAAACGCTTTGTTCGCCAGCGCTTGATTGATGACGATCACGTTCGGCGCACTCGCATTGTCCGTGGCGGCAAACGCCCGTCCTTTCAGAAGCGGAATGCCCATCGTGCGGAAATAATCCACGTTGACGGCGCGAAAGTTCACGTGCGGTTCTTCGCTCGGCGGCACCGGATGGCCTTCAATCGAATACGTCGTGCCAACTCTGGCGTCGCTGAACGGCAGCGGCACACCCGTGCTGGCCGATTCGACTCCCGGCAGCGCGCGCATCCGCTCCGTCAATTGCCGGAAAAACGCTTTGATCGCTTCCGGCTTCGAATACCGGCTGCCAGGCAAATCAATCGCGAAAGTGAGCACGCCGTGCGGATTGATGCCTGGATTCACATGCCGAAGGTTCGAGAGACTTTCAATCAGCAATCCGGCGCAAGACAGGAGAATCACGGCCAGCGCCATCTCGCCCACGATCAGAATATTTCGCAGACGGTGCTGGCGCGCGCTCTGGCTCGAGCTGCGCCCGCCTTCTTTTAAAATCCCGGAGAGCGGCTGGCTCGAGAGCTGAACGGCAGGCGCGATCCCGAAGAGAAACGCGGTCACGACGGATGCAATAAAAGTGAAAGCGAGCACGCGCCCATCGAGCGCCGTTCCCGCGACCCGCGGGAACTGTCCCGATGCGAGCTTCACGAGATACTCAGTGCCCCAGGCGGCCACGATCAATCCGCACGCGCCTCCAGCCAGTGAAATCATTCCCGCTTCGATCAGGAGCTGGCGGATGATTCGCGCGCGGCCCGCGCCCATGGCCGAGCGGATCGCCATTTCGCGCTGCCGCGCCGTCGCGCGAGCAAGAAGAAGATTCGCGATGTTCGCGCAGCCAATCAGAAGCACGAACGCCACGGCGCCAAGCAGCACACGGAGTTGCGGTTTCAATCGGCCGACGAGGCTGTCGAGCGCGGATTCAACCTCGAAACTCATGTACTTGTTCGTATCCGAATACTGGGCGGCAAGACGATTGCCGATGGCATCGGCTTCGGCATTGGCCTGGGCGAGTGTGATTCCCGGCTTCAATCGCGCCAGAGCCTCCACGAAATGCGCGTCCCGCTGCTCGACCATCGGCTTGTCGCCGGTATCGGAAATCGTATCTTCCGAAAACGTCTTCCATACGTCGGGCGTATCCGAATTGAACGGAAAAACGAACGACGCTGGCAGTACGCCTACGATGGTGAAGTCGCGGCCGCCGAACGTCACCGCGCGCCCGACGATGCCCGGATCGGCGCCGAAATCGCTTTGCCAGAGCCTGTAGCTGATCATCGCGACCAAGTGTCCCGGCTGGTCCTCGTCAGGTAGAAAGGCGCGGCCCAAAATCGGCTGGACGCCAAGAACGCTGAACATATCCGAGCTGACTGTTTCCGCGTAGAGATGTAATGGCTCGCCCGCGCCGGTGAGCGACGTGGTGGAATCCGAATACACTGCAACGTGCTGGAAGACGTGATTCTGCGCCTGCAAATCCTTGAAATCGGGGTACGAGAGAGTCCGCCTGCTCTCGCCCATCTTCGAATGCGTGCCCCAGACGGCCGCGATGCGGTTCGGCTGCGGATACGGCAGCGGTTTGAGCAGCACGGCGTCCACGACGGAAAAAATCGCCGTGTTCGCGCCGATACCGAGCGCGAGCGTGATAATCGCGATAAGCGCGAAGCCCGGCGATTTGCGCAGCATGCGCAGCGCGTATTTGACGTCCTGAATCAAAGTGCCCATTTCGCCTCCGTTTTACGCCATTACATGCAGAAACGCGGTCGTAGCGCCGGCGTCTTGCCGGCGATTTTGTGTCCCGCCACCGCGCGGAAAACCGCAGGCAAGATGCCGGCGCTACAATGGCCGATTGCCACCAAATTCATCGCCCACTCACTCGTATCGCAACGCCACCATCGGATCCACGCGCATCGCACGGCGCGCGGGGATGTAGCACGCCGCAATTGCCGATGCGACGAGCAGCCCGGTTGCAATCGCGAACGATGCCGGATCCGTTGCCTGCACCTCATACAAAAGGCTTTCGAGCAGCCGCGTGGCGGCATACGCGCCCGCCAATCCCGTCGCGGTTCCCGCAAACACCCAGAACATCCCGCGCCGCAACATCAGCCTCATCACGTCCTGCGGGTGCGCGCCAAGCGCCATGCGAATTCCGATTTCGCGCGTCTGCTGCGTGACGGTAATCGCAATCACGCCGTAGATGCCAATCAGGGAGAGCAGCAGCCCCAGCCCCGCGAACACGGTCAGCAAAATCGAACGAAAACGCGGAGTGGTTGTGGCGGCGTACATCGCTTCGTCCATCGTGCCGACATCCGTGAGCGGTAAATCAGGATCCATCGCCTGAACGATGGAGCGCAGTGCAGGCACCAGCGCTTGCGGATCCGATTTCGTGCGCACAAAGAGCGCAAATGCGCTCGAAGGGCTCTGCTCAAGGGAGAAATAAATTTCCGGCTGCGCCGTCTTCGATAGCTCGACGTCGCGAACATCACCCACGACGCCTATCACGCGGCGCCAATCCGCTTTTTCTTTCGGGTCGATATTGAAATTCAGCTGCTTTCCGATCGGATCGGAATTCGGGAAATAGCGGCGGACGAAAGATTCGTTCACGATGGCCACGCGCGAAGAACTGGACGTATCCGTCGGCGAGAAATTCTGCCCGCGAATAATCGGGATGCCGACGACCGCAAAATATTCGCGCGTGACGTATTGCGTCTCGATACTGACGGTAGCGGTTGCCTGAGCGCCCGCGAGACCCCGCGAGCTTAAAGCCATAAACGCTAAATAGTCGTTGAGCATCGAGCCACCCCCCGCAACGCCCTCCGTGGGAAGTAATTTTATTCGCTCCATCAGTTCGCTCAGAAATGCGGTTTGTTGCGCGCCGGTGGAAAACTTAGCAGGCGGCAGCGCGACACTTGCCGTGAGGAGATGGTCGGTGCGGAATCCGGGATCCACATGCGTCAAGCGCATCAGACTCTTGATCAGAAGCGCGGAGCTTGCGAGAAGCACCAGCGCGAGGCTCACCTCGAGAACCACAAGCGCGCTCCTAACGCGTCGCCGTGAACGCGTTCCGGTCGAGCCTACTGGTCCCGATTCCTTCAGCGCCCGGCCAATTTCCGTGCGCGAACTCTGCAGCGCAGGCGCAAGACCAAAAAAAATGGCCGACAGCACGGAGATTCCCAGCGTGAATGCGAAAACGCCGTAATCCATTCTCAAATCCGCGAGCCGCGGAGTATCCGCAGGAGCTAGATGGCGGAAAGCTTCCACGCCATAGACTCCGAGCATCCATCCAACCGCGCCTCCGAGGAGCGCGAGAACCAGGCTCTCGACGAAAAATTGCCGCAAAATTCTTGCGCGGCTCGCTCCCAGCGCTGCCCGCACCGCAATTTCTTTCTGCCGCGTCAGGCTTCGCGCCAGCGCAAGACTCCCTACATTCGCGCAACCAATAAGCAGTACGAGCGCGACCGCACCCATCAGAACGAGCAAAGCAGGACGAGCACTCTGTGTAGTCTCGTCCTGAACCAAAGTAATGACGAACTTGATGCCTTTGTCTTCGTTCGGATATTCCTTGCTCAATCGCGCTGCAATCGCGTCCAATTCTGACTGCGCTTGTTTGAGCGAAACTCCGCGCTTCAGCCGAAGAAGAACAGAACCGCCGTTCATAAAGCGGTCGGCTTTCTCCTGCGGCGTCAGCGCGAGCGGTAACCACGCTTCAGTGTTCTCGAATCGAAACGCCGGGGACGTCACACCGATGATGGTATATGGCTTGCCATCCAGGCGCACGGGGCGTCCAATGAGCTTCGGATCGGCTCCATAACGGCTGCGCCACAGAGCGTCACTGATCACTGCAACGCCGTCTTTGCCCGGAACATCTTCAGCTTCTGTGAAAAGCCGGCCGCGCTCGGGAATTGCACCGAGCAGCGCGAAAATGTAAGGTGTCGCTCGCACGACATCGGCACGAACGGGATCGCCATCGCCGGAAAGATTCATCGGCCACTCGCGAAACATGGCCGAGCCTTCGAAGACGTCGTTCTGCGCGAGAATATCGTTTACGTTGGCGATGGAATTATCGACACGGAAATCGGGAAACATCGGCATGCTGGTCCGGAGTGACGCGAGGCGCTGCGATTCCGGGTATGGCAACGGCCGCAGCAAAATGCTATTCACCACGGTGAACACGGCCGTGTTCGCGCCGATGCCGAGCGCAAGCGTCATAATGGCGATGAACGTAAAACCCGGCGATTTGCGCAGCATGCGCAAAGCGTAGCGCGCGTCTTGAATCAGCGTGCCCGTTTCGCCTCCGTTTTACGCTATTACACGCAGAACCGCGGTCGTAGCGCCGGCATCTTGTTTACCCTGAGCCGCGAAGGGCCGGCGATTTTGTGCCCCGCCACCCCGCAGGAAACCGCCGGCAACATGCCGGCGCTACGATGACACGATTGCCACCAAGTCCATCGCCCACTCACTCGTATCGCAAGGCCACCATCGGATCCACGCGCATGGCCCGGCGCGCGGGAATCGCGCACGCGAGGAACGCAATCCCCGCGAGCAACGCCGCCACGCTCACATACGTCAACGCATCGAACGGCGCGACGCCGAACAACAAATCTCGCATCAGCCGCGCGCCGCCCAATGCCAGCAACATGCCCAAGCCCACCCCTGCGGCAATCAAAACCCCTCCCTGCCGGAAAACCATTCGCACCACGTCCCTGCGCTGCGCCCCGAGCGCCATGCGAATCCCGATCTCGTTCGTCCGCTGGCTGACAACATAGGACATCACGCCGTACGTCCCGACTCCCGCCAGCAGCAGCGCCAAGCCCGCCAGGGCACCGAGCAACAGCGCTTCATCATTCGTATCCGCCATGCTGTCGCCGACGAGCTGCGGCACGGTCTTCACTTCGGAAAGCGCGAGCGTGCCGTTCAACGACGCGAGCTCGCTGCGGATCGTGCTCTCGGCGCTCTCCGGCGGTCCGTCAGTCAGCACCGAGATGTAGAGGACATACGCGCCTTCTCCGAGTCCCATGGCGGCGGGAATGTACGCAGCGTACATCGCGGGATCGCGCAAGCCGTTGTTGCGAATATCAGCAGCGACGCCGACGACGCGATACGGCATCGCGCCGGCGCGAAATATTTTGCCGATCGGATCCTGGTTCGGCCAAAAATGCGAGGCCATGCCCTTGCTGATTACCGCAGACATCGTGAATTTGCGCTCGAGCGCTTCCTCCGCTTTGTCGTCGTGCGCTTTGTCGAAAGGAAGAAGTTGCCGCCACTCCTCGCCGCCACTTTGCTCGTCCTCGTCGTTCAGTTCGCGGCCCGCGAGAAGGCGAATCCCCATCGTGTGGAAGTAGCCTGGCGTGATTTGATTCCATGCGACGAGCGGCCCGCTTCGATCATCTTCCGGCTGGCCTTCGATGGTGACGTAGCCGTTCGAGCCTGAACTGAGCGGCGCGAGAGTATTGAACGCGGCATCGCGAATGCCCGGCGCGCTTTTGAGCTTCGCGAGCAGCGCGTCAATGAACCCCTCCGCCTGATCGAATGTCGTGTCCTCTTTATCCGGGATCAGGACATAGCCAGTGAGCACGTGATCGGTTCTGACGCCGATCTCCACGGCGCGGAGATTCGCGAATGTCCGCAGAAGCAGGCCAGCTCCCGCCAGCAGCGCGAGCGACAGCGCGATCTCGACGGCCACAAGCCCGTCGCGCAGAAAGACGCTTCGTCCGCCGGCCGCCGCGCCGGCCGATCTCGATTTGAGTTCTTCGATGAGATCCAAATCCGAAATCTGGAACGCGGGCGCCAGGCCAAAGAGAATTCCAACCGCTGCGCTGACCGCGAGGCAGAAAAACATCACGGACATATCGAGCCGAATCGGATTGGGCGGCACGACTTGCGCGCCTTTAAGCGATGCGAGCAGGTCGACGACGTTGTAGGCGATGAGCGCGCCGAGAGCGCCTCCCGCGAGCGAAAGAATCACGCTTTCCGTGAGGAGCTGGCGCACCAGCCTCCCGCGGCTTGCTCCGATGGCGCCGCGCACCGCCATTTCGCGCCGCCGGGCGATCGAACGCGCGAGCAGAAGATTTGCCACGTTGGCGCACGCGATCAGCAGCACCAGACCGACCGCGCCGAACATCGTCCACAGCGGAGTCTTCGAATCGCCGGTCAATTCTTTTTGGAGCGGCACAAGAACGGCGGTGGCTTTGGTGTTCGTCTTCGGAAAATCCTTCGCCAGGCGCGCCGCGACGGCGCCGAGATCGGCGCGGGCCTGTTCGATCGTGACGCCTTTCTTGATGCGCCCGAGCGCGCGGAGATAGTGGCTGTCGCGGCCGCGAATCGCCGTGGGCGACAAGTCCATCGGCGTCCAAACATCGGCGGTGCCGGGCGCGGTGAACCACGCGGGCATCACTCCGACGACCGTGTAGGATTCGCCGTTTAGTTGGATTGTTTTGTTGAGGGCGTCCGCTCGTCCGCCAAAATGCGTTTTCCAAAAGGCGTTGGTGATGATCGCGACGTGGTTGCGGCCTTTCGCGTCCTCTCTCGAGACGAAAGCGCGGCCGAGCTGCGGCGCGATGCCGAGAACCGAAAAGAAATTCGCTTGCTCCTCGACGAGCCGCACCTGTTCGGGCGCGCCCGCGCCGCTGACGTTGCTCGGCTCGGGCCACGTGAAGACGGCCATGTCGTCAAACGTGCGATTCTGCGCGCGCCAATCCAGGAAATCCTGGTCGGTGAGCGGATAATTGCCTTCAGCGGATTCAGTCTCCCAAAGCTCGACGAGGCGATTGGGCTCGGGAAACGGCAGAGGCTTCAGCAGTACGGCGTGGACGACGGAGAAGATCGCCGTGTTCGCGCCGATGCCGAGCGCGATGGTGAGCACGGCGATGATGGTGAAGCTCGGCGATTTGCGCAGCATGCGCAGCGCGTATTTGATGTCTTGAATCAGAGCGCCCATATCGCCTCCGTTTCACGCGAAACTGGATTCGTCGCGCCGGCATCTTGTTTACCCTGAGCCGCGAAGGGCCGGCGATTTTGTTCGCCGCCACCGCAGAGAAAACCGCCAGCTGGAAGCCGGCGCGACGATGGCGCCATCGCTACGCTCTCACTCACTCATACCGTAATGCCACCATCGGATCCACGTGCGTCGCCCGCCGCGCCGGGATGTAACACGCCGCCAGCGCAACGACGGTAAAAAACGCCGCAACGGCAATGAACGTAATCGGATCTCCCGTCTTCACCTTGTACAAAATCGCGCTCATCCCGCGAGTTGCCCCCGCAGCGAGCACGACTCCAATCGCGACGCCCACAAGCGTCAGCTTCAAGCCCTGCTCCAGCACGATCCGCGTCACATCGGCGGGGCTCGCTCCCAGCGCCCTTCGAATTCCCATTTCGCGCGTGCGCTGCTCCACGGTGTAAGCCATCACGCCGTAAATTCCGATCGCTCCGAGCAGCATTGCCACCAAGCCGAAGAAGCCGGCCAATTGCGTGAGAATGCGATTGCCGGTGTTCTGTTCGTCGATGGCAACTTCAAACGGCTGCACGAGAGAAATCGGTTGCTCGCTGTCAACGGACCACACGGCATTGCGAATCGCCGCGGGAAGCTCTGGCGCCGGACCCGAAGTGCGCGCGACGATCGTCATGTACGCACTCGGGAATTCCGCGGCCGGAACGTAGATCTGGCGCTGCGGACGAGCGCTCATCGAGTACGTCTTGACGTCGCCCACCACGCCGACGATCGTGCCAAGCGTGCGCATCTCGGTGTATTCGATCTGTTTGCCGATGGGATCTTCGTTCGCGAATTGTTGCCGCATCAGCGTTTCATTGATGAGAATGACGTTTGGAGCGCCCGCCCCATCGCCGATCGAAAACATGCGCCCGCGAATCAGCGGAATCTGCATCGTCGCGAAATAATCCGGGCTGACCGGCGAATAGAGCGCGCCGAGTTCTTCGCCCGGTTCCGCCGGCGGCCGCCCTGCGACGTGAATCAGGACGGTCGTGAAAGATTCGCCGAATGGGACGGATTGGCTCATTTCCGCCGAGATCACTCCCGGAAGCGCCTGGACGCGAGTCATCGCCTGATCGTAGAAATTCCGCACTTGGGCGTCGTCCGCGTATTTCGTCTTGGGAAGCACGAGCGGCGCCGTCACCAGGTTTTTCGTCTCAAATCCGAGCTTGTCGTACACGAGGTGGATGAAGCTTTCGACGAGCATCGCCGTTGAAATCAGAACGACGACGGCGAGCGCAACTTCGCCGGCGACAAACGCGCGGCGCAGCTTCGCGCCTCGCCCTCCGCCGGAGACCTGGCCCATGGATTCCTTGAGCGCGGCGTTGACGTTCAGCCCCGTGCTTCCGAATCCCGGCACGAGACCAAAAGCGATTCCACACACGAACGCGATGCCGAGAGTGTAGGCGAGCGTGGTAAGGTCAATATCCACACGGCCGTAGTTGACGAGATAGCCGCGTACCCGCCCCGGAATCGAGTCCGCGATCCAATGCACGCCCCAGAGGGCGAACAGCACTCCCACGCCGCCGCCCACCGTGAATAACACCAGCGATTCAGCGAGCAATTGCCGCGCAAGGCGCGCGCGCGAAGCCCCGAGCGCCGAGCGAATTGCAAATTCCTTTGTGCGCCGCGCCGCGCGTGCCAGCATCAGGTTCGCCACGTTCGCGCACGCGATTAATAGAACGAGGCCCACGATCCAGAATAAAATCATCACCTGCTGCGTTCCTTCTTCTTTCCCGATTTCATACGTCATGGGACTAAGCAGCGTGGTGGCGTTGGTATTCGTTTTCGGATAGAGCTTTTCGAGGCGCGAAGCAATTCCGGTGATCTCCGCGGCGGCCTGCTGCTGCGTTACTCCGGGCTTTAAACGGCCGAAAGCGCTGAACCACCCCGTGACGCGATCGGCTTGTTGCTTTTCATCGAGCGCGAGCGGCGTCCAAATATTCGCGATGCCCATCAGCGGAAATTGAAAGCTCGCCGGCATCACGCCGACTACCGTGTACGACTCGCCCTGCAACTTGATCGTGCGGCCGACGATCTGCGGGTCTCCAGCAAAGCGGCTTTGCCACAAGCCGCGGCTCAAGATGGCCACGTGGCTCGACGCTGGCTGCGATTCCTCGGGCAGAAATACGCGGCCGAGCATCGGTTTCACGCCGAGCGTCTGAAAGAAATTCCAGCTCACCAGGCCGCCGATCACGCGCTCGGGAGGGCCGTCGCTCGTCAGATTGAAGTACCAGCCCGTCCACGATGCAATCTGCTCGAAGGCGGTATCTTGCCTTTCTAAATCGATAAAATCGGCGGTTGAGGTGACGCCGCTATTCGTCCAGCCCTTCTTTGTGTCGTGCGAGAGCAGGACCATCAAGCGATCAGCTTGCGGATAAGGCAGAGGCTTGATCAGCCAGGCGTTGACGTAAGTGAATATGGCGGTGTTTGCGCCGATGCCGAGACCCAGCGTGAGAATCGCGATGAGCGCGTAGACCGGCGATTTACGCAGCGCCCGCAGCGAGTATTTAACGTCCTGAATCAAATTGTTCATCGCCCCTCGAACTCACTGAGTGCCGTAAACGCCCAACCGGCACCCGTAGGATCCTTCGGCAGACGGATCGGCCTCTTACGATTTTGTTTTCGTTCCGTCATTCGCCCAAAAACTGGCTGGCCAACCAGCCCCACGAAAACCGAGTGCAAAAACCAGGAGCGCATTCGTCGCGCCGGCATCTTGCCGGCGATTTTGATTCCAGCCACCGCGCGAAAAACCGCGACGATGGCGCCATCATCACCCTCACTCTCACTCATATCGCAACGCCACCATCGGATCGACGCGCATCGCCCTGCGCGCCGGGATGTAACACGCCGCCAGCGCCACGCCGCACATCACCACAGTGACTCCGATGAACGTCACGGGATCGTGCGCCGTCACGCCGTACAGCAGTCCCGCCATCAATCTCGTCAAAGCGAGCGCCGCAACAACGCCGATCAACGCTCCCGCCAACGTCAATCGCATTCCCTCCATCAGCACCAACGCGAGCACGCTATTGTTCGGCGCACCGAGAGCCATCCTCACGCCGATTTCATGCGTCCGCTGCGCCACCGAATACGAAAGCACGCCATACACTCCGACCGCCGCGAGAAACAGCGCCAGCCCCGCAAAAATTCCCAGCAGCAATAAAATAAATCGTTGCGGCGCGACGCTCTCCTGAACATCCGCGTTCATCGTGTGAATCTTCGTGATGGCTATCGCCGAATCGAGATCCGAGACAGCTTTCCGCACAGCCGAGGTCGCGGCGGCAGGATCGCCCTGCGTGCGCACCACGAGATTCATCTTGCGAGCCTCGCTGAAGAGCGGGCTTCCGATCCAAGTGTTATCCATCTGAAGATAAGGCGTATACATGTGCGCGAGCGCCGGGTTGGAAAGAGAGGAATCTTTTACGTCATTCACCACTCCCACCACCGTCACCCACGGCCATTCCGGCGCGCCAACCTTGAATCTCTTTCCGAGCGGGTCCTGTCCGGGCCACCATTGTTTCGCGGCCACGGCGCTGATGATGGCGACGTTCTGCCGGCCCTGAATATCCTCCGGCGTGAATTCCCTGCCTTTCAGAACCGTGATTCCCATCGTCCGCAGATAGTCGCCGAGGATCCAACTCTGCACGCAGGAAGGAGGCTGGCCTTCCGTGGCCGTGTCGCGTCCTTCGATAATGACGGCGTCATGTTCCTGCGCGTCGAGCGGAAGATCGGTGGAAGCGCCCACGGACTTCGCCTGCGGCAACGCAGCGGCGCGCCGAAGCATTTCCTCGAAGAATCCCCGAACGTCACTAGCATGAGGATACGCGTGAAGCGGAAGCGGCACGCCGACGGCAAGAATGTGGTCAGGCTGAAATCCCGGATCGGACCGGAGCATGATCACGAAGCTCCGCATCACGAGGCCCGCGGCCGCGAGAAGCATCACGGACAAAGCCATCTGCGAAATGATCAGCGCGCCCTGCAAACGCTTTTTCGAGCGCGATGTGGACGCTCCACGCGTGCCTTCTTTCAGCGCCTCGTGCGGATCGGTGCGCGAGGCTTCGACGCCGGGAATCAGCCCGAAGACGATCGCCGTCAGAAGCGAGAGTCCGAAATCGAATGCGAGCACGCGGCCATCAATCCCGATTTCGCGGACGCGGGGAAGATCAATCGGCGACAACGAAACCAGCAACGCCACTCCCCAGTACGCGATGAGAACGCCCACTCCTCCGGAAATCAGGCCGAGAAGAATATTTTCGGAGAGCAACTGGCGAATCAATCGCCAGCGTCCCGCGCCGAGCGCCGCGCGAATCGCGATTTCCTTGTGGCGGGCGGTCGCGCGAGCGAGCAGCAAATTCGCCACATTGGCGCATGCGATCAGAAGCACAAGCCCGACGGCCACTAGAAGCACCAGCAGCGGCGCGCGCACCAGCCCCACAACATCCTGCTGAAATGGATGAACCATTGTGCCAACGTGCACGTCGTGGAACGCATGAAGCATGGACTGCGGGTATAACTTGACGACTTCGCTGATCACGGCGTTCGCTTCCGCGCCGGCACTTTCCATCGTGACGCCCGGTTTCAGGCGGCCAAGCACGCTGGTGTTGTAAAACTTGCCCCACGCTTGCAGTTCAGCCGGCGTAAACGCGGCGGGAATGAAAATGTCGGCGGGATGTTCGTTGGTCATCGGCCCGTGCATCGGAAACGCGAAATCGCGCGGCATCACGCCGACAACTTGATAAGGTTCACGGCCGAGATAAATCGTCTTGCCAACGATTTTTTCGTCTGATGCGTATCGGCGCTGCCACATGCCGAAGCTCAATATCGCGATAGAGTGGCCGGGCGCGTCTTCTTCGGCGGTGAAATTACGGCCCAGCATCGGTTGGACGCCTAGCAGCGGGAAAAGAGTCGCGGTTGATCGGGTTACAACGATTCGCTCGCCCGCTCCGCCGTCGCCGGAGAGTTCGAAGCGATCGTTGGTGTACCCGGCGATCGTTTCAAAGCTTTGCTGGCGCAACGTAAATTCATGCAAGTCGGCCGGGCTAAATGGAATCTGCGGAAAGCCGAGTGCGACCGCGGATTCGCTGATCGAAGCTATTTTATCGGCGTTCGCGAACGGCAAAGGGCGGAGGAGAACGGCGTTGATGAGAGAAAAAATTGCGGCGTTGGCGCCAATGCCGAGCGCAAGTGTCAGTACAGCGACAATTGTGAAGCCCGGCGATTTCCGCAGCGAGCGGATTGCAAACGTAAGATCCTGAATAATCGAATTCATCGCCTCTCCCAACAAAACCCGGCCAGTCTCACTACCAACAACACGAACAGCAACGTTGCATCCGTAACGCCGGCATCTTGCCGGCGTTTTTCTTCGTCGCCACGTCGCGGAAAATCGCCGGCAAGATTCCGGCGCCATGACGGCCTAACTGCCTTTGACGAGCTACACGTCGCCAGAATGTAGATTGCACGGCGCGCACCACGGCCGCCGCGGCGCAATCCATTCATTATCAATGGCATACACTCACCCACCGGCACGCACCGTGCCCGCCTTGTCCGTTTCCGGGACGCCGATGTTCGCGAGCGCAACGCAATCTCCACCGAATCTCGCGCACTCCGCGCCAACAGGAAACGCCGCGCGGCGTCATGTATACTTCGTCACTGATGCAGACGCTCGTCGGATTCGGCGCCTTCAAATGATTCCCTTCCTCCACTTCGGGCCGATCACGCTGCCGACGTTTGGCCTAATGGTAGCGACGGCGATGCTCTGCGCGTATTTCCTGCTGCGCGCGGACTTGCGCCGGCGCGGAATCGATGCCGAGGCGGAAACGCTTGTTGCCGTGCCATCCATCGCGGGAATGATTGGCGCGAAGCTCTATCACGTCTTCGAATCGCCGCGCGAATTCTTCGCTAATCCGCTCGGCGAGCTTTTCAGTTCGTACGGCTTTGCGTGGTTCGGCGGGCTAATCGCGGGAATCGGAGCGTTCGTTTATCTTGGCAGGAAATACAAGATTCCAATTCTGCGGCTTTTCGACATCGCATCGCCTGCATGCGCGCTGGGCTATGGAATTGGACGAATCGGATGCCTGCTGTCCGGAGACGGCGACTACGGGATGCCGACTTCTCTGCCGTGGGGCATGAGCTTTCCGAATGGGCTCGTGCCGACGACGGATCACGTCCACCCGACACCGATTTACGAATTTCTCGTCGCGATTCTGATTACATGGTTTTTGTGGCGTCTGGGCGCGACAAGCGCCCGTCAAGAAAACGCCGTGGCAAGCACAGACCAGAAAAACTCTGCGAGCGTCCGCAGCAGGGACTCGGCGCACGCGGGACATCCGGACGGTTACATTTTCGCGGCGTACATGATCACTACGGGCATCGCGCGCTTCCTGATCGAGTTCATTCGCATCAACCCGCGGTCGTTCCTCGGCCTGACGAACGCGCAGACGGCAAGCGTCGCGTCGGTGATTTTAGGCGCAGCGTTACTTTGGCGTTTGCGGGGGCAGAATGGCGGGGCGGGCATAACCTCGGGCAATGCGTAGCGCGGGCTTTTAGCCCACGGTTTTGCTGACTGCCACCCGGGGAAAATCGCGGACAAGTCCGATTTCAGAAATCGGCTGGAGTCCATCGGACTCCCGAGACCGGAGATGCCCGCTCCTCAGTTAATTGTCATGAAACGCGAGATATTCCTAGTACCCCTAAAGCCGCTGATCTGCAGTATTTATCACCAAAGCTATTGAAATCGCGGGGATGGTATGGTAGGCTGGGGTTGCGTTTGTTGCTCTTGTGTTTGCTTTCAGAGACGTATTTTCTAGGCTGCAAGGCAACCATGCCCTGCGGCCTTTTTTTATGACGCCTAGAGGCGAACGAGAAGCGCAAATAGCTTTTAAATCAACGAGGTAACACCGAAGTGAAAGAACAAGGAACAGTAAAGTGGTTCAATGCCAGCAAGGGATACGGATTCATTCAGCGCCAGTCCGGCGAGGATGTTTTCGTACACTTTTCGGCCATTCAGGCCGACGGCTATAAGTCTCTCAATGAGGGACAGGCTGTCGAGTTCGAGGTCAAGAAGGGCCCGAAGGGCTTGCAGGCTGAGAACGTCGTAAGCCTCTAGTTCGTAGGAGCGGGGTGGCGGAGACGCTGCCCCGCT
>Ga0302326_10003107_pt1 | contig 39434 bp, 34 predicted proteins | sample Palsa_T0_3_FD_202264 | JGI IMG/M metagenome (GOLD analysis project Ga0302326, IMG submission 202264) | Peat permafrost microbial communities from Stordalen Mire near Abisko, Sweden - Palsa_T0_3 | ecosystem: Environmental > Terrestrial > Soil > Palsa > Peat permafrost | place: Sweden: Abisko... | reverse complement strand
GACTCGGCACTTTTTTCGGGATTTCCTGCCGCTGGTCTCCGGCCACAGCCGTGACGAAATTATCGTGTGCCCGCCGGATGTTGACCTCGCCGCCGCGCTGGAAGCGGCCAAGGGCTCGAATGTGGCGATTGGCGGCCAAAATGTCCACTGGAAGTCAGAGGGCGCATTTACGGGAGAGACTTCAGCGGCGATGCTGCTCGCCCTCGGCGTGACCCACGTCATCATCGGACACTCGGAGCGGCGGCAGTACTTTTGCGAAACCGACGACACGGTGAACCTGCGCCTGAAAGCTGCGCTTGAAGCGGGGCTTACGCCGATCTGTTGCGTGGGCGAAGTGCTAGAAGAGCGCGAGGCGGGGCTGACCGACGACGTGCTGCGCCGCCAGTGCGTGCGGGCGTTTCATGCCGTCTCGATCAAGAAGGCCGGGAATCTGGTGGTGGCCTATGAGCCGGTTTGGGCGATTGGCACGGGCAAGACAGCGACCCCTAAACTGGCCGCAGACGCCCACGCCGTGATCCGCCGGGAGGCCGCTGAGATATTCGGAGGGGAGTTTGCGGCACAACTCCGCATTCTCTACGGAGGGTCGGTGAAGCCGGAGAACGCCGCCTCGCTGATGGCGCAAGAGGAAATCGACGGTGCGTTGGTGGGCGGGGCATCGCTCGACGCGAAGTCGTTTGCAGCGATTGTGAAGTACTGAGAGTAATTCAAGCCCGCAACCGAGCGCCGACCGTCACATTTCCCTGGACTTCGCTCCGGTGCGTGAACACCGAACTACCAATTTCCGAAGATTGCGACTCTTCGATTGCGCTGGGGTTTAGAGTCTATGGCAAGTAAACACATCCAAGCCTCCGAAGATAAAGGCGTTGCGGCAAGCTCTTGGGCGAGGATTTGATAGGGTAACAACATCCGAAGAACGGTAGAAAGACTCTGATATTCTGTAACTGCGGAGGTCCCGACGGTAACCGCGAAGCCGCGCAAACGGTACAACATAAACTACTTATGCCGCATCCCAGTGAGTGCGGCCGGAAAAGGCAACTTGACCGAGCCAAAACAACACCAGAGCACCGAACCTAGCGAAGCCGAGGCCATTGAACGGGCCAAGCAGGGGGATGCGGAAGCGTTCCGGTTGCTCTACGACAAGCACAAGCGAAGGGTGTACTCTCTGTGTCTCCGGATGACGGCGAATACGGCCGAGGCTGAAGACCTGGCGCAGGAGGCGTTCCTGCAGCTCTACCGCAAGATCGCCACTTTTCGCGGGGAATCGGCGTTTTCGACCTGGTTGCACCGGCTTTCGGTCAACGTTGTGCTCATGCATTTGAGGAAGAAAAGTCTTCCCGTAGTTTCGCTGGAAGAGACCACGCAAGGCACTGAAGACGATACTCAGAAGCGGGACTTCGGGGCGGACGATGTGGCGTTAACCGGGTCGATTGACCGGTTGCAGTTGCAGAGAGCAGTGGAGAGTCTCCCTCCTGGCTACCGGACTATATTTGTTCTGCACGATATTGAAGGCTACGAGCATAATGAGATCGCAAGGATCGCAGGGTGCTCGATCGGAAACAGCAAGTCGCAGTTACACAAGGCCCGCATGAAGCTGCGGGACCTGCTCAAGATGAATAGAGCCGAAAAGGCCGAGAAATCTCGAGTAGGTTAGGAAGCATTGGGACACTGGAACGTAACCTGAGCAGGGGCATACGATCTGCGGCGCAAGTCCGGCCGCAGGCGACTTGGGGAGAGGTTATGAATTGCGTTGAGCTGCAGCAGAGCTTGGCGGAAGTAGAAGACGGCAACAGCCTGGAACAGCGTGCTCATCTCAGGAGCTGTCCAGCTTGTTCTGCGCTGTTGAGGGAATTGCGATTGATCGCGGCGGCGGCGGCCGAACTGCAGTCGGCGAACGAGCCCAGCCCTAGAGTCTGGCAATCCATTCAATTCGCGTTAAGGGAAGAAGGCCTGATCCGTCCCCAGCGGAATGCTCGGCCGACCTTACCCTCGTTCAGCGCTCGCTGGGGATCCATGCGCTGGCTGGTGCCGGCGGCGGCGATGTTGCTGCTGGCTCTGGGAATTTACGTGCGTCGTGCGTCATTGCCAACCCCGCTCACCCAGCAGGCCAAAGTGCTCGTGCCGGTCGCCAATGCCTCCGACCTCAACGACGATGACCTGTTGCAGGAGGTCGCGGCGGACGCTCCGGCTATGAGGACGCAATATGAAGAGAATCTGCGGCAGGTAAATGAATCCATCCGCGATGCCCAGGGCGTGGTGGATGAGAGTCCGAATGATCCGGATGCGCGCCGGTCGCTGATGGACGCGTATCAGCAGAAGTCGATGCTTTTTGAGATGGCGATGGACCGTTCTCTGCAATAATGGTTGGACTTTTTTTGTCAGTGCTTGGGGGAGTCGAATCTATGGTGAACAAACGCGCGGCGAAACTCGTGGCAATCGGCGTGATTGTGGCAGGCACGCTGGTTGCCGAGAGCAGACGGGAATACCACTTCGCGGTGGGCCCAAGAGCGGGCGTTTCGGTGATGAATCCCTATGGCTCGATTCTGGTCAGGCCTTCGACCAGCAATACCGTCGTGGTAAACGCGGTTTTGCACTCCGACAAAGTCGAGGTGGATAACAATCAGAACGGTAATCGCGTCGATATCCAGTCGCACCTGCTGGCCGGCGCTGATGCCGAGTCGGGACGCGTGGATTATGAAGTTCTGATTCCGGCAGATGCCAGCGTCAGCTTGCATTCGAACACCGGGTCGCTGCGCGCAGAGAAATTACACGGCGATGTCAGCCTGGAAGGTCCAGGCGCTGACGTGGATGTTCGCGACGTCTCCGACGCGCACGTGCACGTAAAAACCATGAACGGTGCGGTGAATCTGGATAACATCCAGAACGGGCACGTTGAGGTCGATTCGCTCAGTGGCGAAGTGACGCTTAAAGGCGTGAATGGACCGCTAGTGCAGGTCGTTTCAACGAGCGGCAGAATCAACTACATTGGCGACTTCGGCAACAGCGGCGAATACCGGCTCACAAGCCATAGCGGAGATATTGAAGCCACCATCCCGGAGTGGACCTCGGCCGACGTAAGCGCGCGATCGGTGCGCGGAGAGGTACACGATGACATTCCCCTTCAGCCGAAAAATCACAGCTGGTTTGCCATCGACAAGGGACGTGCCTTCGCAGGTACCGTGGGCCGGGTAGCGGCGTCTTCCACCGTCGTATTGCGTACCTTCAGTGGTAAAATTCACCTCAGAAAACGTTCCGAAAAACAATAACCAAAACGAAGAGCAAACCGGATCGGCGCAAACGGCGTCCTAGGAAGCCGCCAAAAAGCGCGGGAGTTCGTGTAGTTGGCCGCAAGATTGCCGCCGATTACTCCCGAAGGCCGGCGCGGGCTGTGGTACTTATCGGCTTTATGGGCGCGGGCAAAAGCACTGTTGGCCGCGCCCTGGGTGCTCAGCTCGGCTGGGTATTTGAGGATCTCGATGAACGCATCGAACGGCGCGAGCGGAGGAAGGTGGCAGAAATCTTCCGCGATTCCGGAGAAGCTGCATTTCGGCGCGTGGAACGGGCAGCTTTAAGGGAATTATTGAACGAGTTCCGCGCTGGAGTCGAAAAGGTTGTCGCCCTCGGCGGGGGCGCATTCGCGCAGAGGCCCAACGCCAGGATGATCGAAGGAAGCGGCGTTCCCACTGTCTTCCTGGACGCGGAGGTTGACGTACTGTGGCAGCGGTGCAAACAGCAGGCCGAACAGGACGGCGTTGAGCGGCCATTGCTCGGCAGCCGGGAAACTTTTCGCGAACTCTATGAAACGCGGCGGAAGCATTACCTGAAAGCATCATTTCAGCAGCAGACTGACGGCAAAGCCATCGAGAAGATTGCGGCAGAGGTTATTCAAGCTTTGGCTTTGAAGCGAAGCCGCAAAAGGCGAGGAGAAAAGTAGTGACTTTACTGGGGCGGATCCGATTGGGCGTCGTGGCGGTGCTTGCCTGCACAGCGTTTTTGCACGCCGGCGAAAAGAAGGATAAACCCAAGGCGCCCGACACCATGGTCGATTCCGGCTCGTTTGGAGTTTTCGTCAGAGGCCAACGCGTGGTCACCGAGACCTTCAGCGTGCAACAGGAGAACGGCATCAGCCTGGTCAAATCGCACTTGCAGGAAACCGACGCCGCCTCGACGGCTGGCCAGAAGTCTGAGCTGCAGACGACGAGCGGAGGGGAACTGGTTCGCTACGAATGGAGCGATGGCGGTAGCTCTCTGGTCGTCACTCCCAAGGATGAGTTCCTGAACGAAAAGATCACGCCCTCAGCGTCTTCCAAGTCCGTCGAACAGGCCTTTCTGCTGCCCAACACCTCCGCGATTCTGGACAACAATGTTTTTATTCACCGCGAGGTGCTGGCTTGGCGGTACTTGACGGCCAATTGTCATCCCGAGGGCGGCGATCAGAAGTGCCAGCAGGGAGCCTTGGAGTTCGGCGTCCTGGTGCCGCAAGACCGCACTTCGATGCGGGTGCGCATGGAGCTGGTGGGGCCGGAAAAAATCAAGGTGCAGGGAGCGGAGCGCGAACTGTTACGGCTCAACCTGATGGGCGAAGCATTCTCCTGGGCGCTTTGGGTGGATCCGAAAGATCGGTTTAAGCTGATGCGCGTGCTGGTTGCGGCCGATAATACTGAAGTCCTCAGGGACTAGCGGTGACACGCTCGATGCGCGGGATCTGATTCGCAGTTGAGGGGGCACTGAATTGCCGGTCACGGATGCACGCACGGCGCGGGTTCTGATTACGGTGCTGTTGTTTGCGCTGGGGCTCGGCTTCCTGTATCTCGCCCGGCAAACACTGGTTGCCTTCCTGTTTGCGATTTTCTTCGCCTACCTGATGAGCCCTCTGGTTTCATACCTGGAAAAGGTTCTGCGGGGGCGCGGGCGGGCAATTGCCGTCATTTATTTGTTGTTGCTGGGCCTGCTGATAACGTTCTTTGTCTCCATGGGGCCGAAGATCGGCCGCGAAGGTGAGCGCCTGGCACAATCGCTGCCCGCTCTGGCGCAGTTGAGTTCCGGGCAGATCGCGGAGCAACTGGGACAAGAGCACGGGTGGAACACTCGAATCATCATATTGTTGCGCGACTACCTCTCCAGCCATAGCAATGAAATCGTCAAGCTGGCACAGAGCATAGGCTTCCGCATCGCGGACGTGGCAAAGCAGGCATGGCTGCTGGTGGTGGTTCCGCTCCTATCGATTTTCTTCCTCAAAGATGGCCACTCTTTCAGCGAAGTCCTGATCGATTTGGTGCATTCTCGTCCGCAGCGCGAACTGCTGGAAGGAGTGCTCAGCGACTTGAACCAGATGCTGGCGCATTTTATTCGGGCGCAGCTTACCCTGGCGGGGCTGACGTTCGCGACGTACTCGGCGGTTCTGGGACTCATGCGCATGCCTTACGCCCTGGTTCTGGGCACAGTCGGCGGGTTGCTTGAATTTGTTCCCGTGGTCGGTCCGCTGGTGGCAGCGGTTACGATCATAAGCGTGGCGTTGCTTATGGGTTATGAGCACTGGCTGGCGGTGATCGTCTTTCTCGGCGTCTGGCGCCTGGTTCAGGACTACGTCACTTCGCCACGCATCATGGGCCAGAGCATGGAACTGCATCCCCTGGCCGCAATTTTCGGCGTGATGGCAGGCGGAGAGGTAGCCGGCATTTTGGGTATTTTTCTTTCCATACCAGTGATGGCAAGTCTGCGAATCGTATTCCGGCGCTGGCGGCTCTACGCGGAAAAGAAAAAGTTCGGCCCTCTTGATCAGTACACCGTGAGTGGCCCGGTTCTGCGGCCGAAGTAGATCTCCGTTCCTCGCCTCGCCTTCTCCAGCACGATGGTGGATATTTAGCCGGAAGTGGCTTCCTGCGGTCTTTTCTGTTTTTTTGTTGGCAGAAGGACCGCTGCGAAACTGGGGCGGGATTCTCGAGTCCCAGATAAATCTTCGCCAGCAGGGTCAGCAAGACACACTGCTCCGCGTGACAAAACAAGGCTGACCACTTCCCAATGCGGAAGTGACTGGAGTTGCGACGCGCTGGTATTAGTTGCCTTACGTAAACCATGCCTAAACAAAGGCTGTTGTAGAATCGAAACTACTTTCTTATGAGCAGCAAACTTCCTGTCGGTATTCTGGGCGCGACCGGTGTGGTGGGGCAGAGGTTTATCCAAATGCTGGAACGCCACCCGTGGTTCGAGGTGGCGTGGCTGGCCGCGTCCGACCGTTCTGAGGGCAAGACCTACGCCGAAGCGGTGCGGTGGCGGCTGAAGACGCCGATTCCCGCCAACATTGCCGCGATGAAGGTTTCTCCGGCTACGCCGAAGGGTGCGCCAAGGATTATTTTCGCTGCGCTCGACGCCTCGATTGCCGCCGAAATGGAGCCGCGCTTCGCCGAGTCTGGCTGTGCGGTCGTTTCAAATTCCAGCGCTCTGCGCATGCACTCCGATGTGCCGTTAGTCATCCCGGAAGTAAATGCCGGACACATCAAGCTGATTGAGACGCAGGCATGGCGGAAGAAGTCCGGCGGGTATGTGGTGACCAATCCCAATTGCTGCGCCATCGGATTGGTGCTGGCGCTGGCGCCACTGCAGCAGAGCTTTGGTTTGGAAGCCGTGATGGCTGTGACCATGCAGGCAGTGAGCGGCGCAGGTTATCCGGGCGTGGCTTCGCTCGACATTCTGGGCAATGTGATTCCCTACATCCGCAATGAAGAAGAAAAGATGGAGGAGGAAACACTCAAGCTGCTGGGGCAAGTAAACGGAACAAAAGTTGTGCCGGCGGCTTTCGCCATGAGCGCGCAATGCAACCGCGTCGCTGTCGAAGACGGGCACACAGAATCGATTTCGGTTCAACTGAAGGCCACGGCCAGGCCAGAGGAGATCATCGCCGCCTGGAACGATTTCCGCAGTGATCCGCAGGAGTTGAAGCTGCCCAGCGCGCCAGAGCTTCCCATCGTGTACCTCGAAGCCAACGACCGTCCGCAGCCGCGTTTTGATGTTGACCTGGGAGCAGGCATGACCACTGCGGTGGGGCGTCTGCGACCCTGCCATGTGTTGGACTGGAAGTTCACTATTCTTTCGCACAACACCATCCGCGGAGCCGCCGGCGCGGCCGTGCTGAATGCGGAACTGCTCATGGCCAAAGGCTATTTTGCGACTTCCTAGAATGAAATCCGATCCGTTTTCTTGCAGTCGGCATCTCCATAATCCTGCCAGGAAGCCACACCGATGATCGTGATGAAATTCGGCGGCACGTCGGTGGAAGATGCCCGAGCCATCGAGCGCGTGGCTGCCATCGTCAAAGACCGGCTGCCCCAGAAGCCAGTGGTCGTGGTGAGCGCTATGGCCAAGGTTACCGATACGCTGCTCACCATGGCTCGCGCGGCCGGGGCCGGAGAACGCAAGACTGCGCTCAAACTCTGCCGCTCGCTCCAAGAGCGACACTACAATACCGCCAGCGAGCTGCTCGGCACAGCGCTTTTTACCGATTTCCACTCGGATCTGGGATCCGACTTCGAAGGGCTCGACGAGCTGCTGCGCGGCATCTCGGCAGTGGGTGAGTTGACCCCGCGTACGACCGATCACGTCGCCGCTTTCGGCGAAATGCTTTCCAGCAAAATTGTGGCGGCGGCGTTCTCGGCGCTTGGCTTGAAGGGCACGCACGTGGATTCGCGCGAAGTTCTGGTTACTGACAGCAGCTACATGGAAGCGGTGCCGCAGCAGGAAGAAACCAACGAGCGGCTGCAAAGTAAAGTGAAGCCGCTGCTGGATGCGGGACAGGTTCCGGTGATGGGCGGCTTCATCGGGGCGAACCTCGCGGGCATAACGACGACCATCGGACGCGGCGGCTCCGATTTTTCCGCTGCGATTGTGGGCGCCGGGCTGGGCGCCGAACGCATTGAAATCTGGACCGACGTGGACGGAATTCTAACCACCGATCCGCGCATTTGTCCCGCTGCGCGGCGCATCAAGGTCATCAGCTTCGACGAAGCGGCTGAATTGGCGTATTTCGGAGCCAAGGTGCTGCACCCCGCGACCGTGCTGCCTGCGATTCAGAAAAACATTCCCGTGTACGTGCTCAATTCGCGCAATCCATCTTGCGAAGGGACGAAGATTACCGCTCGCGCTCCGCAGAGCAAGAATACGTTCAAGGCGATTGCGGTAAAGAAGCGCATCACCATCGTGGATGTGGCCGCGCCGCGCATGTTGCTGGCTCACGGATTCCTGCGCGCGATCTTCGAGGCCTTTGACCGGCACAAGGTCGCGGTCGATGTGGTTTCGACATCCGAGGTAAGCGTCTCGGTCACCGTGGATTCCAACCAGGCAATTCCGGCTCTGGCCGCCGATCTCGCCAAGCTGGCCGACGTGAAGTATGAGGGCCGCAAAGCGATCGTGTGTCTCGTGGGCGAGAGCCTGCGCGATAAACCGGGCGTGGCCGCGCTGGTGTTTGGTGAACTGAAGGACAAGAAGATTCGCATGATCTCGCAGGGCGCGTCAGAAATTAACCTGACCTTTGTGATCGAGGAAGATGAAGTGCCCGAGGTAATCCAGCGTCTGCACGGAACGTTTTTTGCGGATCTCGACCCGGAGGTCTACGCGTAGCCCTTGCGCTCTTCGCCGATTTCTTTGCCCTTTGCGGTTAGAATGTTTTGAAGTTCATGAACATCCTGCTTCTCGGCCGTGGAAAGACGGGCTCGCTGGTGGCGGAAGTGGCACGCGAGCGGAAACACCACATTGTTGTCGCCGGCACTGCCGAAAACGCTGGCGGCAAAGCTCTCAGCGCGGAGAAGCTGCGCGAAATGGATGTGGTCATCGATTTCGCCACACCTGCCTGCGTGGTTGGGAATATCGAAGCCTGCGTCGCGGCGGGCAAGAACATGGTTGTCGGGACGACCGGATGGTACGGAGAACTAGACCGCATCCGGCAGTTGGTCGAGACCCACGGCACAGGATTCGTTTACGCGCCAAACTTCTCCGTGGGTATAAATCTGTTCCTGGATGTCGCGCGCGCCGCGGCCGCGGCCTTGCAGCGTGACTATTCCGGACAAATCTTCGAACGGCACCACGCTTCCAAGAAAGATGCGCCCTCGGGAACAGCGATCGCTCTCAAGCGCGCGATGAAGGAAGCCAGCGGGAACGGCCAGGACCTCGAGATTACTTCCTTTCGCGAAGGCGATGTCGTGGGCATGCATGAGGTTGTGCTCGAGTCCCCGGCCGACAGGATTTACCTCTGTCACGACGCCAAGTCCCGCCAGGGCTTCGCCGATGGCGCCGTGCGCGCGGCGGAGTGGCTCGCCGGCAAGAAGGGCTTCTACGATTTCAAGGACGTGTGGCGCGAGCTGTAGGTTCCCACACAAGCTCATTCGCGCTATCTTATTAGCATGCAACTTCGTGGCTGTGGCACCGCGCTGGTCACTCCTTTTCATCAGGATGGCTCCGTCGATGACGGAGCCCTGCGCAGCCTGGTCGCGTGGCAGGTGGAGTCCGGGATAGATTTTCTGGTTCCCTGCGGAACCACCGGCGAGACCCCCACCCTCACTCACGATGAATGGTTGTATGTGATCGACGCGACCATCGAGGTTGTTGCCGGACGCGTGCCGATTGTTGCTGGAGCGACTTCGAACTCGACCCACGATGCCGTGGAAAAAGCCAAAGAAGTTGCGTCGCGGCCCGGAGTCGATGCCATTCTCACCGCTTCCCCTTACTACAACAAACCCACGCAGGAGGGACAGTACCGGCACTTCAAAGCAATCGCCGAGGCCGTGGTCGACAAGCCGGTGATTCTCTACAACGTGCCCGGTCGTACCGGAGCGAACCTGGAACCGGCGACGTTGGCGCGGCTGGCGGAGATTCCGAACATTGTGGGAGTAAAGGAAGCCAGCGGCAATATGACGCAGATCGCCGAGGCCATTAACTCGGTCCCAGAAACATTTCTGGTTTTCTCCGGAGATGATTCCGTTACGCTGCCTGTGATTGCCCTCGGCGGAGTGGGAGTTGTTTCGGTGGCGTCGAATGAGATTCCGCACGAGATGGCCGCGATGACGCGGGCTGCACTCGACAATGACTGGGTCGCCGCACGCGGCATCCACCGCAAATATCTTCCCTTGATGCAGGCGAACTTCATCGAATCGAGCCCACTTCCCGTAAAGGCGGTGCTGGCGATGATGGGCAAGATTGAAGAGAACTACCGCTTGCCGCTTTTGCCCATGCGCCGGGACACGCGATCGAAGCTGCAAAAAATTGTCATGGAAGTCGGACTGATCGCAAAGCCGGCCACGCCCTCGCCGGACGCGGCGGAATTTTACATCTACGAGAATTGGATCGCCGGACCTCACAAGATCGTGCTGCACCGCGGATCCTGCGGGCAGTGCAACCAGGGCAAAGGCCGGCCCGCAGGGCATGACGCCAACCACGCACGCTGGCACGGACCGTATGCGACGCTGGCCATAGGGCGCGACGCTGCGCATGGTATGACCGGCGTGCTGATTCGCAGCGAGTGCAAGTGCGTTTAGAATTTATTGGAACGACAGCATGAGAAGCTTCGCATTATTCGTCTTCTGCGCAGCAATTTTCCCTAGCGCTTTCGCCCAATCCCAGACCGTCGAAATCGCCAAGATTCAGACTGCAAAAGCCCTCGCTGGGACCGTTGTCGACCCGGTCGACTCGGTGGTGCAAGGAGTCCAGGTTCTCGAAGTGTCTTCTGACTGGCAAACCGTACTTCGCATTACAACCACCGATAGCAACGGGAAGTGGTCTCTGGAACCGGTACCCAAGCAACAGGTTTATTACCTTCGCTTCGTCGCTAACGGCTTCAACCCACTGCAAGTCCGCGTTAGGTTGAACCGCACGAAAGGAAGGGAGCTCAGATTTAAGTTGCCCATTGCAACGTAGGCAAGGAACAAGAATTCCCAGTGTCGCACCCAACGCGGGTACGGATGTTCAGGCGAGGCACAACGTAGAATCCCGTATACTTTTCCCGGATGCAATCCCTGAAACTTTCCATCGAGCGCCTGGCTGCGCTGGGCGAAGTCGAACACAACCCTGAGGCGCGCCCGACATTTCTCGAATTTCGCGACGCGCTTACGCGGGGCAAAATTCGCGCGGCCGAAAAGATTGACGGACGCTGGGTGGTCAACACCTGGGTGAAGCACGGCATTCTGCTGGGATTCCGGCTCGGCGAACTGTCCGAGACTGGCGGCGCAGGCCTGACCTTCGTGGATAAAGACACCTTCCCTGCCCGCCAATTTTCTGTTGCCGACCGCGTACGAATCGTGCCCGGCGGATCGTCCGTCCGCCTGGGAGCGTATGTTGCGCCGTCGGTAATCTGCATGCCGCCCATGTTCATCAACGTGGGCGCATACGTAGACGAAGGGACCATGATCGACTCCCACGCGCTGGTAGGGTCGTGCGCGCAGGTCGGCAAGCGCGTACATTTGAGCGCCGCGGCGCAGATCGGCGGCGTGCTCGAACCAGTGAACGCCGCTCCTGTGATTATTGAAGACGATGTGCTGGTCGGCGGTAATTGCGGAATCTATGAGGGCACGCTGGTGCGCGCGCGAGCTGTGCTGGGCGCGGGAACCATCTTGACCCGCTCGACTCCGCTCTACGACCTGGTACGCGGCGAAGTTTACCGTGCCACGCCGGAATCGCCTCTCGAAGTTCCCGAGGGCGCCGTAGTCGTGCCGGGATCGCGCGCGGTCAAGAAAGGCGCTGCGGCGGAATTGGGAATCTCCTTGTATACGCCGGTCATCGTGAAGTATCGCGACGAGAAAACGGACCGCGGCATTGAACTGGAAGACTGGCTGCGGTGAACCTTACCGCTGCAATGTCGAACCGACGCTGATCGTCAGCTTCCGCGCGCCATCGGGCGTGACCTTAATCTGATCCAGCTTCTGCACCACCGCGTCGGCTTCGCTGACGACCGACGCGGCGTAGCTGCTGGTCAGCGCAATCACTTTCATCCCACCTGCATGCGCGGCGCGGATTCCCGCAGGTGCATCTTCGATCACCAGACACTCCACCGGATTCACGCCTAAAAGCTCCGCGCCCTTCAAGTATGGCTCGGGATGCGGCTTTCCGTTGATAACATCATCGGCAGCAACCAGCACGCGTGGAACCGGCAGTCCAACGCTCTGTAGCCGCGCGGTTGCCAGATGGTGAGTTCCGGACGTGACCACGCACCATTCGTCTTCCGGAATCGCGCGGACGAGGTCGAGCGCGCCGGGCATCACGGCGACACTGTCACGATCATCCACCTCGCGCCCTTCCAGCTTGCGAGCTTCCAGTACAGCATCGAGATGAGGCGCGACGGCGCGGATTACTTCGATGGCCCGGACGCCGTGGCCGACCGCCATCACTTTATCTCCGTCAATCCCCTGCTCACGCGCCCAGATGCGCCACTGCCGCTCCACGGAGCCGGTGGAATCGACGAGAACTCCATCGAGATCGAAAAGTACGGCTGAGCAGTGGAAGGTGGTCATTCTTTTTTTTAACACAGACCACGGCTAATGAGTCGCGGAAGGCGGAATCGACGGTGCAGGTGCGTCAAGAGCGGTCTGCTGCATCTGCCGGCGGAGTTGCACATGCCGCTCGCGGAAGTGCGCCTTGGCGCGCTCCCCCCACACCCGCACAAACCAGAAATTCAGGCCAGCGCCGATGACGGAGCTGACCAGGGGAATCATGCGTCCCGCCCACTTCTCGACCACCTCTGCACTAGCTCGGGCGGCGATGCGCTGGATCACACGCGGGACAAACTTGTTCACTACTTCTTTCTCAATCAGATCGCGGCTGATGTCGACTCCGGCCGCGCTGGCAGCGGCAATCCAGAGTTCGGCGATTTCATCGTCGGTGTTGAACTGAAAGCCGTAGACAAGGCTCAGCTTCTGGATGGTGCGCATGGTGATGGCGGAGAGAATCCCGAGATCCGGAAAGATGGTGATGAGTCCGCCTAGACCAAAGCCCGCGCCCTCGACCGCGGCAAGTTTCATTCCGCTGCGGACGATCTCGTCGGCTACCCCGTCGAGTTCGCCCATCTCCAGCGAATAGACACCGTGATAGCCGCTGATGGGCATCCTGTAGGCGGTGCGCAGTTGCACCAGGAATCTTTGCGGATTGACTTGCACAGTGGAGTAGGCGCGGGTGAGCCCCTTGATCAGCGTTTTCTCTACGCGCCGCCGAAGCCAGGATTTGGATTCTGCATCTGCCATTATCTTCAACCTTAACTCAGCGCGAGGCAGAATGCTATGCATGGAGCGAAAGCCGCTCTGTGCTAGCATCATCAGTATCTAATGCCAACTGGAAAATTGCAGATTATTCCCCTGGGGGGCCTTGGCGAGTTCGGTATGAACTGCATGGCCGTCCGCTGGGGCGACGACATTATTGTGATCGATGCGGGCCTCATGTTCCCCGAGGCTGAATTACTCGGTGTCGACATCGTGGTCCCCGACATTTCCTATCTCATCGAGAACCGGCAGCGGATCCGCGGCATTGTTCTCACCCACGGCCACGAGGATCACATTGGCGCCCTGCCCTGGTTTCTCTCCGAACTCAAAGTGCCGGTATGGGGAACTGAATTCACCCTGGCTTATGTGGAAGACAAGCTCGATGAGCACGGATTGCTCGACGACGCCGACTTGCGCGAGATGCGTGCCGGCGAGCGCTTCCAAGCGGGAGTGTTCACCGTTCATCCCATTCGGGTGACGCACAGTCTGGTCGATTGCGTCGCGCTCGCGATCCACACTCCGCTGGGCGTGATTATTCATACCGGCGACTTCAAGGTCGATCCCACGCCCACCGACAATCATCTTTTCGATCTGCATTCCTTCGCAGAATACGGCAAGCAGGGCGTGCTTGCGCTGTTTCAGGATTCCACCAATGTGGAGCGCAAGGGCTATACGCCCAGCGAGCGTGCGGTGCGGCGGAAGTTTGACGAAGTATTCGCGCACACGCAACGGCGGCTGTTCATTTCGTGCTTTTCTTCTTCGATTCACCGCATCCGGCTGGCGGTGGAGCTGGCTCACCAGCATGGACGCAAAGTTGCGTTCATCGGCCGATCCATGAACAACTCGGCTGAGATCGCCGAAGATCTTGGCTATCTGGAAATTCCCAACGGACTGGTGATCAATCCCGGCGAGATGAAGAATTTTCCGCCGGAAAAAGTTTGTGTGATGATCAGCGGAACCCAGGGCGAGCCAATGTCCGCTCTGTCGCGCGCGGCCGTCGATAATCACAAACACGCCAAAATCGAGAAGGGCGACACGGTCGTACTCTCCTCGCGCATCATTCCGGGGAACGAAAAAACGATTTACCGGATGATCGATCACCTGTTCCGCCGCGAGGCCTACGTAATTTACGAAGACGGCACCTCGCCCCCGATCCATGTGAGCGGGCATGCCAGCCAGGACGAACTGAAGCTGATCATCAACCTGGTGCGGCCGAAATACTTCATTCCCATCCATGGCGAGTACCGGCAATTGAAGCTGCACGCCGAAATGGCCGGGGCCATGCATAGCTCGGTTGGTAAGGTAGTCCTGATCGAGAGCGGTGACATTCTTGAATTCGACGAACACAATGCCCGCAAAGCCGGGCGCGTCAACGTGGGCCGAGTGTGCATCGATTCCGGCTCGCGCACGGATGTGGTTGAAGATTTAATCATCAAAGACCGCCGGCACTTGAGCGAAGACGGTATCGTGCTGCCCATCATCGCCATCAACAAACTTTCGGGCCGCGTGGAAACCACGCCGGAGATCGTAACGCGAGGCTTCAATCCAGGTGAAGATGGCTTAATGGACGGCGCCCGGCGCGTCGTGGAAGACACACTCGCGCACTCCAGCGAAGAAGAGAAGGCTGATTACGGGGTGATCAAGGAGAAGATCCGCGCTGATTTGAAGCGCTATATCTCGAAGCAGACGCAGAAGCGGCCGCTGATCATGCCGGTGATACTGGAAATTTAAGTTTGAGCCCGAAGACGGCTTTGGGAAGCGTCTTCTAAACCAGTGGGTTCTTCCACCGCAGCCCCGGAAACCGCGCGAAGTCGCGATCCGCCGTGTAGAGAACGCCGCCGTATTCCAGCGTCAACGCGGCAATTTCAGCGTCGCTCACCAGCGCCCCTGACGCCTGCCCTTCGATCACCATCCGTCGAAATAGCGGCCAATAGTGATCTCCTGGTATCAGCACTCGTACGTTGGAGCGGGCCAGCCAAAGATCGATAATTTGCGCTGCTTGCATCAGGCTAAAGCGCTCTCCGGGCAACTTCTTGTTCGTCATGACCCGCAAGAAGGCGGAGGCGGCTTGCCATGGAAGTCCCACCACTTCGATCCCAGAAAAGATTTCCTCCAGCCACGCGCGGGCCTTGGGGTGACGTGACGAGCCAGCGTTATAGGAGTAAATCAGAAGGTTTGCGTCGCAGACGATCACCGGTGGTCCGGACCTTCAAGGTATTCGATTAAATCTTCCACTTTATCGAAATCTCGAGGCAGCCCGAGATTGATCGGTGTTACCTTGAATGGTTTTCGCGGGAGTTGCTTGGATGCCGTCAAGGCCAGCCGTAGAAGGCGATTTACGACCTGTTTGAAAGGTTCGCCAGATTTGCGGATTTCCTTGTTCAGCAGGGCTGTCACGTCGTCATCAAGGGTAAGAGTGGTTCGCACATCATGATGCTATAACACTAGGCATCATGATGTCAAGTCGAATGGCTCACCGTACCTTGGGTAACTGGGCGATAATGGACACGCATGGTCATCCTCTCTGACATCCAATCCGCCCGAACGCGCCTGCGCGGCATTACCGTACATACGCCGCTCATCGAATTTAAACTCTGCGCCGAGGATCCACGCCGCCTGTTCCTCAAGCCTGAAAACCAGCAGCCCATTGGTGCCTTTAAGCTCCGCGGAGCCTACAACAAGATCGCTTCGCTTTCGGACGAAGACCGCAGGCGCGGAGTTATCACGTACTCCAGCGGCAACCATGCGCAAGGCGTTGCCTACGCGGCGCGGGCGATGGACGCGAAAGCGGTCATCGTAATGCCGGAAAACGCCCCAGCGATCAAACGCGAAGCTACTGCGGCTCTGGGCGCGGAGGTCGTCCTCGTGGGCCCGGGCAGCGCCGAGCGCCAGCTCAAAGCCGAAGAACTCGCGGCCCAGCATGGCTACATCATCGTGCCTCCCTTCAACGACGAACAGATTATCGCCGGCCAGGGGACGATTGGACTGGAAATTCTCGAAGACCTGCCGGAAGTCGAAACCGTTCTCGCCCCGGTCGGCGGCGGAGGCATGATCAGCGGCGTGGCGACGGCCATCAAACTGAGCAAGCCCCCGGTCAAGGTAATCGGCGTGGAACCGGAACTGGCTGCCGACGCGCAGGCCAGTTTGCGCGCGGGAAAGATTGTCGAGTTTCCTGCCGGAGAGGTTTCGCAAACCATCGCGGACGGATTGCGCACACAAAGCATTGGCGCCATCAACTTTGAGCACATCCGCCACTACGTCGACGATATCGTCACCGTAACCGAAGGCGAGATACGCCAGGCGGTTCGATTGTTGGCGGCAAATCCTAAAACCGTGGCTGAACCTAGCGGGGCCGTCGCCGTGGCCGGCTTCCTGTTTCACCGCGACAAACTTCCGGAGACGAAGATCAACGTCGCCATCATCAGTGGTGGGAACATCGATCCTGCGATGCTGGAAGAATTTTGCCGCGGGCCGGAGTACGGCAATTAGCAATTGGCCAACGAGCTTACGGCCGGAATCTGTTCTCACGCAGCCGAGCGAGCGGGTCACTTCGAGCGCGAGGCGACCGCCCAGCGGCGCAACGCAACCACAGACCACACTGCCTCGACTAACCCGAACGGCCACGCTCCCTGCAGAAAACCGTAGACCGAGCCGAGAGCGCAGGCCCCGGCGAAGGCCAGGATGAACCATCGGCTCCTCGCCTCCAGCGCGTAGCACACCAGCATTGCGGTCACCGCGAACAAACCGAATATGGTTAAGGGACTCATCGAAAATTGTGGGATTTTAGCGGATAGATATCATATCAGTTGCCAAAACGCCGATTAACTCACGACGCGAAACATCAGCGACTCTTGCGGGATCCCATAGAATAAAAGCGGACCGTTTGCAACTGCATCCCAATCGAGCTGGTTCTTACTCCGGCAGCGCCCGGCGTATCCTTGTATCCTAAAGCTTTCTCAATGCTATGAAACTTCGATTTGGAACTATCGCTGCGCTAGCGGTCGCCGCAACATTCCTTCATTTCTCCCCGCATTTCTCCCCGCTCGCCTTGGCACAGGCCCAGCGCGGGACGGTGGTCCACGAAGAGACCATCCGGGTCGCCCCTGACGCGCACGCGGCCAGGTTGGGCGATGCGGAACGCGGGATCGAGATGGTCATCATGGAGACCAGCCGCGACTGGGTTCATGTGGAAGCGATCGTAAAGCCTCCGCGCAATGACGAAGCCGCCACCGAGGAAGAAGTTGAGGGCAAGGCCATCACCGGCTGGGTTTCCGCTAAAGGATTTGTCGGCAGCTCGACCCCCAACGGCGACAAAGTTATCTTCGGCGAAGCTGCCGACTCCGAAAATGAGGCCAGCCGCCGCCTCGGCCGGCGCGACGCCGCGCAGGATGCATTGCGTCTTTACTACCGGGTCTACGATCTGATGCCGACCTCGCCACTCGCCGCCGAGGCGCTGTATCGCGCCGCCGACATTCGCTGGCAGGTCGAGCGCTCCGACGTGATGAGCCGTCCCTCGGCGCGCGAACGCGAATCCTACATGCGCGCCCAGATGAACGAAGATTGGATGAAGCTGGTGATGAAGAAATACCCCGGCACAAAGTTTGCCGACCTGGCAGCCTTCCATCTGATCGAAAACAAACTTTGCGGTGAGTGGGAAGGCATGGTGAAGTGTCCTGAGAAAGAAGCCGACCTTTACGAGACCTATGCCAAGGAACACGCGCAGTCTCCGGCTGCCCCGGAAGCCCTATATAACGCGGCCTGGCGCCGGTCCGCGCTGATCGAACTCTACAAGACCAAGCCCGATCAGAAAAAATCTGACGAATCCCGGGAACGCGCGCTGGCGCTGGCGCAGAAAATCGTCAACCAGTACGGGGAGAGCGACTGGGCCTTGCGCGCGCAACGCCTGATCTTCTACATTCAACAGGGCATTCCAACCTACGGAAACGCGACGGACTAACTTTGCCAATCTATCAAGCTGTGGTTCTCGCTATCGTCCAAGGGCTGGCGGAATTCATCCCCGTCTCAAGCTCCGGACATCTCATCATTATCCGGCGACTGCTGGGGTGGAACGAGCTTTCCCCCGCTCACGAACTCACCTTCGACGTCGCGCTGCACTTCGGCACCCTGCTCTCCGTGCTCGTCTACTTTCGCCGCACATGGTTTCAGATTATCCGCGCGGCGCTGGGCGGCAAAATCGTCCGCTTCTCGGAATCCGGGGGCTCGGACGAGAACCTGACGCTGCAGGAACGGCAGGATGAGCGCATGCTCCTGTGGTTTCTGGCTCTGGCTACGATTCCGGGAGCTATTGCGGGCAAGCTGCTCGAGCACTCCGCGGAGGACTATTTTCGCGAACATATCTTTCTGATAGCGGCGGCGTTGATCGCGGTCGCGCTTCTCATGTGGCTGGGCGAGAAAGTCGGCAAGCTCCAGAAACCGCTGACGCGTATTTCTTTCGTCGATGCGCTGATTGTGGGCACAGCGCAGGCATTTGCCCTCATGCCCGGCGTTTCGCGGTCCGGCTCAACCATTACCGCAGGTTTATTCCGCAATATGACCCGAGAAGCCGCGGTGCGCTTCAGCTTTCTGCTCTCCACTCCGCTCATCGCCGGCGCGGCGCTGCTGAAAGCCCACGAACTTCGCAAGGAGGGCCTGCCTGCCGGGATGCATGCGCCCTTCCTGGTCGGCATTGTCATTTCCGCGATTGTTGGTTACGCTACCATCGCCTGGCTCATTCGCTACCTGCAGTCCAATAGTCTGCGGGTGTTCATCGTCTACCGTATCGTGTTTGGCGTAATCGTCATCGCCCTGGCATATTTCTGGCATCTCCAGTAGGCGCTTGGACAGGCGAAGATTAGCCCGTTCGGGAAAGTAACCGATCCTACGCCATACGTCCTATGACTGACCCGGGCAAAGCGGAAAACATGTTCCTGGCGCCGAACATCGGCAGCCTGCTGTTTCAAGCTTTCTGCCGGATGTTTTTCCTTTCTTACTGTCCGCTCATCGTCGAGGGTCGCAATTATTTTCCGGCGTCCCCATTCGTGATCTGCAGCAATCACACCAGCCATATCGATAGCGCGGTTCTGATGACGGCGTCCGGACTTCCTTTTTCCACATTCGCAATGGTGGGCGCCAGGGACTATTTCTTCGACTCCGGGAAATTAAAGTTCGTGGTCTCTCGATTCATGAATGTCATCCCCATCGACCGCCACGCGCAGCACAATTCGCTGCGGCGGAGTTTGGCTATGTGTGAGGAGTTTCTGCAAAACGCGCCGGGGAATCTGATTCTCTATCCCGAAGGAACGCGTTCCTCGACTGGCGAGATCCAACCGTTCAAAAAGGGCGCAGGGCTATTTGCCGTCGAACTTGGCGTACCGGTCGTGCCGGCCTACATTGAAGGAGCTCGTAATATTCTGGCAAAAGGGAGATTCGTGCCACTGCCGGGAAGAGTTACCGTTCGCTTCGGCGAGCCGATTCGGTTCAAGTCGAATTCCTCGGATCCTTTGATTGGGCGTGAACTTCGCAAAGCCGCGGTCGAGTTGCTCGAACAGCGCATCCGAGGCCTCAGCCAGCAGAGCACTTCCGGCCGCAGTCCGGGATGCCTCGATGCAACGGCAGCCCCGGTTCGTGAACGCTAGTCCAGTCCGGTATCTGAGAGAACTCATGTATGTGACGAAACACATGAAGTGGTGGGGCTGGGGAGATGAAGATGTCCGCTTCGACTCGAACGCTCATCCCGGGGCGTGGCCCTACGCTAAAGCAGTGCTCGATGTACAGGATGACGAGATAAATTCCCCCCCCGTGCCGATCGAAGCGGTGCAATTGCGCGATGCCATTCGGCATGATGGCTTCCTCACCGATCTGCGCCGTTCGATGCGCGCCGATCAGATCTGCGACAGCCGCCGCGAGCGCTTGCTCCACGCCTACGGCAAGGGCTTTCGCGATCTATTTCGCATGCGGCGCGGCATGGCTGAGGGCGCTCCGGATCTGGTCCTTTATCCTGAGAACGAAAACGATGTGCTGGTGACGCTGCGGGCGGCGGCTCGTCACGATGTCGTCATCATCCCATTCGGGGGCGGTTCGAACATCGCCGGCTGCCTGGAGCGGAGCGAAAGCCGCCGCATTGCGGTGTCGCTCGATATGCGGCGAATGCGGCGCGTGGTTCATGTGGATGTCGAGTCATGCACGGCGCGCATTGAAGCTGGCGTCTTTGGCCCTGACCTGGAAGAACAACTGAATTCTTTCGGCCTGACGCTGGGCCATTTCCCTGATTCCTTTCTGCACTCTACGCTCGGGGGATGGATCGCCACCCGTTCCGCCGGAATGCAGAGCGACAAGTATGGCAAGATCGAAGATATGGTGATTGCGCTGCGCATGGTCACGCCGGTCGGCGTGCTGGCAACGCGAATCGTTCCTAAATCCTCGAACGGCATCGATGTCAATCATCTGTGCATCGGCAGTGAGGGAACTCTGGGCGTGATTACGGAAGCGACCATGCAAGTCCATCCCCGTCCCGAGGAACATCGCACCCACGGTTATCTATTTCCGGAATTCGAAGCGGGCGTCGAGGCCATGCACGAATGCGTGCGCAAAGAATGCGTGCCTTCAATGCTGCGCCTCAGTGACCCCGACAAAACAGCGCTCTCGCTAGCCTTCAAACCGCCGTCGTCGGGGCTCTCGCAGGCGGCTAGCAAAGTCATGAAGGGTTACCTCAAAGCGAAGGGTTTCGATTTCGCGCGAGCTTGCCTGATGCTCACTACATTCGAAGGCAGCAAAACCGGAGCCGGCCGCCAGCGCGCTGAAGTTAACTCCATCTATCGTCGTCTGGGCGCAGTCGACCTGGGCTCCGGTTCGGGCAAGTCGTTCGAGACGACGAAGTACGATTTTCCGCACATCCGGGATTTCTTGTTGGATCGCGGCATCACTTCGGATGTGAGCGAAACCTCAACCGTATGGAGCAACCTGCTTCCTTTATACCGCGCAACTACCGCTGATCTGCGTGACGCAATTGTAGAGAGCGGCGTAAAGCCGTGGGTCGGCTGTCACATCAGCCACACCTATCCCACTGGGGCAAGCCTCTATTTGACGTTCGCCTGCAGGCAGCAGAACGGATGCGAGATGCAGCAGTATTTGCATGCGAAGCGTACCGTCCAGCAGTCATTCATCGATCACGGCGCCACGCTGTCGCACCACCACGCAGTCGGCACCGAGCACCTGCCGTGGCTGGTTGACGATATTTCGCGTGTGGGTGTAATGGCGGTCGCCGCAATTAAGGCCGGACTCGACCCCGACAACATCATGAATCCGGGACGCTTGCGGCCATCCGGCGCGCCTTTTGAGGAGTGGACAAGGCTCCGTTGTGACCCTGCGGCCATTGCTAAGCTTTGAGGTAAGTGCCAGCTCTGTCCAGCCGGGAAGCTAACTGTACACTCCCGGCAAATTCCGGCGTTGCCGCGGCAGCCGCTTCTTGGCATAATGGTGAGGCTCTGGCCGATTGCGGCGCTGCTCTGTTTCGCGGGCGGTGTGATGAACGGCCCTCATGCGTTTTCTGGCTAGCATTTATACTCCCACGGGCAACCGGCGGCTCAATGAGCTGATCGGTTTTCTGTTGTGCGTTTCTGCGCTCCTCCTCTTCCTCGCGCTCGCTTCGTATTCTCCGCTTGACCCTTCGCTGAACAGCGCCTCCGTGCTGACCGGAACCCGCGTCGCCCGCAACTGGATTGGCGTGGTCGGAGCCTATCTCTCGGACGCGACGCTGCAGTTCTTCGGCATCGGAGCGTTTCTGCTCCCGGCGTTTCCGGCCATGTTCGGGATTCGCTGGTTTGCTTCAAGAAAAATTCAATCTCCCGTGGCGAAGAGCCTGGGTGGAATCTGGTTGGTAATTTTCATCCCCGCGCTGCTGGCTCTGCTGCCAGGCCACCTGCGCTGGCTGAATGTGATTCCGATTGAAGGCCTGCTGGGGCGGATCGTAGGCGATGTGCTGATTCACTACTTGAACGTCGCCGGGGCTTACATTGTATGCGCCAGCGTGCTAGCGGTCGCGCTTTACCTTTCTACGGCGTTCTCCTTCTCGTCGATACAGCTTTGGGCGCCGACTCGGTTCGCGTTTGTGACGGCCCTCTGGAACCGCTATCAGGACTGGCAGGAAGAACGCGCCAAGCGTCAGCAACAGAAGGAACTGGAGAAGCGCCGGATTTCGAAGCCGGTAGTAAAGACGCAATTGATTCCCTCGCGGCAGGCAGCTGCCGGGCCGTCGGTGCAACCGAGAGTTGCTCCAGAACCGCGGCGCACCGGCATCGAGCGCATGCTGGAGCCTGAGCTTACAGAAGACGCGCCGGCGGCGACGGGCGGAATCTTGCCTGAATCCCTAGCCGCAGTCGAAGCCGCGGCTGAGCCAGAAGTGACGGAGCGCGGCGACAGCGAACACAAAGCTAGGACGACACTGCCGCGAATCGCGGGCGGATACAAGCTGCCATCGAGCAGTTTGCTGCAGCGTCCTGATGAGCAGCAAGCGGTGGACGCCGACGAACTGAAACTGCTGGCGCAGGTGCTCACCGAAAAGTATGCCGAATTCGAAGTACACGGTCAGATCACGCAGATCAACCCAGGGCCCGTCGTCACCACCTTCGAGTTCAAGCCCGACGCCGGAATCAAATACAGCCGCATCACCAACCTCACCGACGACCTCTGTTTAGCGCTGAAAGCTGAAAGCATTCTGATTGAGCGCATGGCCGGAAAATCGACCGTGGGCATTCAGGTACCGAACCGCGAGCGCGAGATCATCTGGCTGCGGGAAAATATCGAGTCGCAGGAGTTCATGGGTTCAAAGTCAAAGCTGACGATGGCGTTGGGCAAAGACATCAACGGGCGCATCGTCGTAGCCGACCTGGCCGGGATGCCGCACTTGCTGATTGCCGGATCGACCGGCGCCGGCAAGAGCGTCGCCATCAATGCCTTCATCATGTCGATTCTTTACAAGTCGACGCCGGAGCAGGTGCGGCTGATTCTGGTGGACCCGAAGCGGCTGGAACTCGGCAACTACGAAGGTGTGCCACATCTTTATACGCCCATCATCACCGAGCCGAAGCTCGCGGCGAATGCGTTGCGCAATGCGGTGCGGGAGATGGAACGCCGGCTGAAGCTGCTCGCCGCAAAAGGCGTCCGCAACATCGACCAGTACAACCGCCTGTTCGACAGCGCCACGCCAAGTCTGTTTGAGGAAGATTCCGACGACAAGCCGATTCCCTACATCGTGATCATCATCGATGAATTGGCCGATCTGATGATGCTCGATTCGAGCAATGTGGAAGAATCAATCACCCGCCTCGCGCAGATGGCGCGCGCCGTGGGCATTCACCTGGTACTGGCCACGCAGCGCCCGTCGGTCGACGTAATTACTGGATTAATCAAGGCGAATTTCCCGGCGCGCATTTCTTTCCGCGTGGCGACCAAAGTGGATTCGCGAACCATCCTTGACGCCAACGGAGCCGAAGCGCTGTTGGGCAAAGGCGACATGCTTTACCTGCCTTCCGGATCGGCGCGGGTGCATCGCCTGCATGCGCCGCTGGTCACGGAAAAAGAGATAGCGGCGGTGGTTGAGTTCTGGAAGCAGCAAGGCTCGGCGGAATATCAGCAACAATTCCTCGAAGCTCCAAAAGATGAGCACGAAACTTCCGCCGGCGGGGATGGGGCTGAGGGATCCGATAGCAGCGGCGGCGAGGACGATGCTCTCTATCAGGATGCGGTGAAGCTGGTGGTGGAGTTCGGCAAAGCGTCTACTTCCCTGCTGCAGCGGCGGCTGCGCATTGGTTATGGTCGCGCCGCCCATCTCATCGATCTAATGGAGCAGGATGGAATTGTAGGAGCGGCCGATGGTCCCAAACCGCGCGAGGTCTTAAAGCGTCCCGACTGGATTTCCGAGATCGAAGAGACAATGCGCTAGGAGCACCATCACGATCCCAACTCTCGGGAGACTGGCTTCTACCTGTCTCCGATTACATAGTCTTGTTACTCGCGGCTCTCGCAAGGTGAATATCTAAGTTCAAAGCGCTAGCCCGGTCTGAGACCTGCCCGCCGACGACGACGGTCGCAGAGTCAGCCTCCGTCGCCGACGCTGCGGCCTCCGGAATCGGCAGTTTTGAGCACAACTCCAGCGCTTCCTCCATGCTTTGCGCTTCCTGCTGTTTGATAGTGATCCAACTGCTAAACGTAGCCTTCTCGCGGGCTATGGCGTCGAGGTTCCGGCTGATGCGCGCCATGAAATGCGTCTTGACGCGTTCCATTTCGTTCTGAATCTGGCTGATCTCTTCGGTCTTGCGCGTCCACTCCGCTTCGATCTGCTTCCGCTGCCCCGTCTCGTGCGCGTCCAGCGCATCCTGGCGGGCTTTGGCGTCCAGTTGCACCTGGGCGAGCGATACTCCCGCGGCCTCGAGAGCCATCAGCACTGCTGCCCGCTTCATCTCTTTCGATAGTCCGCGGATATGCTGGCTGTGCAGCATCCCGACCACTTTCTTTATGCTGTATCCCTTACTCGGTTGCATAATCCCGGCCAGACGGTAAATGTCTTCCGCGGGCAATAACTCGACTTCGATGGGGGCAACATCTTCTCCCCCGGACTCCGAAGGGCTTCTCCCGGATGCTGCTACGCGTGCCGCAAGGTTTTCCCTTTTGCTTTTGGTGGTAATCCCTTTACCGCTGCTTTCGCCGTTTCCGTTGCCACCTACACTGGAGCGTTCGTGCCGGTTGCGCCAGGGTACGAGTTCCATCCATTTGTGTCGCATGTGTTTCCTCTTAATTTCGGATTCTGTCAGAACCATCGGCAGGAAACAGAATTGGTCCAGTAGCTAGGTAGGAGGCATTCCCGGTGTGGGTTGGGTTACACTATTTTCCCGTTCTGGCCGCATTTCGCGATTGAGCATCGTCGACTAGCTTCCTCCGGCCGGAAAAACCGCATGCTTCGACACCGGAATAGCTGCGTTCCCCTTCTGGTCTCGCCATAGAACCTCATTCAGGCGTGCCGCTCCAGCGGCGTCGGGACGGGAGAAATCCATCCTCGAGGATTCCGCTGCCCCCGGGGCGTCCCGTCTGTTCGTCTCATAGATCAGGCCGTTCTTCAGATTCCGGTAGTCCGCCTTGAACGGGGGCTGGTTGCCCGCGCCGGAGAACATCGGGCCCATCGCCGGCGCGTACGCGTCATTCTGGTTCATGGGCGGCAGGCCGAGCAGCATTTCCATGGTGTGAATCATGTTGACCGTTGTGTAGAAGCGGTGATCGACATAGGGCTCGGCCGCCGATCCCGGCGAGTACTTGCTCACCACGAAGGCGATCGATCGATGCGCGTCGATATGATCACCGCCATCTTGTGCGTCGTCTTCGAGGATGAAGATGGCGGTGTCGTCCCAGTAAGGGCTGTGCGAGACGGCATCGACGACGCGGCCGACAGCCAGATCATTATCGGCCACCGAGGCCTGTGGACGCGGATGCTCGGGGCGCGTGCCGCCGGTGTGATCGTCGGGAAGGTAAAGCAAAACGAATGCCGGCAATTGGAACTCCGTGCTCTCGTTTTCCTCTCGCGCGCGCGCATAAGCCGCGAATTCGTTGAGGAACTCGTCGGCCCGGAGCTGGTCAGGATAGTCCGTGTTGAAGTCGGGGAACAGCGGATCGAAGTGATCGCGCAAGACCGCCTTCGTCGGCTTCACGCCGTCGAACAGAGGCACTGTCCACGGGAAAGGACTCGGTCCGGCGTGCGGATCACCGACATTCGACGGTAACTCCTCCCCTTGATGAAGTTCGGTGCGCAGGCACGTCGATTCCTGTGCAGAAGGCGTTCCCTGCTTAGGCGTCGCCACCTTGCGGGTTTTGTTGCACCATTTAGCGTTCACGTATTCGCCGTAATCACGATAAGAAAGACCATGGTGCGCAACGTTATCCCAGAGAAATCCGGTGGAGGGATCGTCGATATCGGGCTGGTTGTGATCAAGAGGATACTCGCCGGCGACCGTGCCCTGAAAATCGTAGGTTCGCTCTTTGCCGCGGTAGGCGATCTGCCAGGTCTTCTCGTTGTAGTCGCTGGTGATGGCCGCGGTCGACCAAAGATGGCCGTCTCCGGATACTTCGCCGCTGTCGTAGAAATTGTCGAGCACGCCGAATTGCTGCGCCAGCTTGTGCTCGTTGGGCGTGATATCGGCGCCGTACATGGTGAGTGACGGGTCGCCGTCGCCGGGTTTCAGGTCGCCGAGAATCTGGTCGTAGGTGCGATTTTCCTTGATGACGTAGATAACATGCTTGATCGGATTCTTGCCGCCGGCGAACTGAATCGTCCCCGGATTGTTGTGCAGCAGATTGTCGTGCTCGACGACTCGGGTGAGTTCGTCAAGTTTGCCGAGGGCGCTGGGTATATTCAGCCGCGCGATCGAGCCGCGCAGCAGCGTGGGAATGTAAGGATGCTCGTGGTGCCGGACCTCCCATGCAGTCTTGCCCGCGCCCGGGTTTGGTCGGGCGCCTTGGCCTTTGGCGGTGGCAATCAGCAGATCGTCGCCTTGCACGGCGAGCGCGCTGGGGTACCAGTCGGTGGGGATGAAGCCAAGGGGAACCGGCGACCCCACAGAACCGGATGTACCCGCCCCCGAGAGCAGGCCTGATACATCGACGACACCGACGGCATCAAGGGACGCATCCGCGAAAAAGAGCCGCTTGCTATCGGCCGATTGCGCGAGAGCCATGGGATAAGTTCCGGCATACTCGAGATGGCTGGCGGTCGTGACCATAAAATCAAAAGGCACGCCCGTCGAAGTCACAATCACGGCGATCTTGTCGGCATTCGACAAAGCGACGTAGAGCAACTCCTCATCGCGACTTAACAGCATCGCCGTGGGATGCGAGCCCGGAGCGATGGGATCCTCAGGTTCCTTCAGCTTGATCCAGCGGGTAACTTTACCGTTAATCAGATTAAGCTCTGCAACCTGCGACGCATTCCACAAGCTGCACCAGGCACGCCTGCCATCTCGGGTCGCGACGCAGGTGTAAGGAAATGAAGACGGCACCAGGTTGCTTGTGCTCAGGTCGAAACGCTCCAGCACCTTCCCGCTGGCCGCGTCGAGCAGCACAACATTATCGGAAAGATTGTCGGCCACAAGAAGCTTGTCATGTTCGTGGTCTGGGCCCCGGGAAGAAATTAGCGCCAATCCTGCAGGATACGGAATCGCCGTTCCCGAAGGAGTCTTCTGCAACTCGATCGCTACTTTCTTCTCCGTAGCCAGCGCCTGCGGCGCGATGGCGATAAATCGCTCGGGCGCGACTTTACCCTGGGCGAAGCTGTAGACTGCGATGCCATTGCCGGTATCTCCCGGCTTCTGTCCCGTGGGATCGGTGACCGAACCAACGGAAGCATAAAGGTGCTTGCCATCGGAACCGAAGACCAAGCCGAGAAAATAACTCTGGTGTACATCTTCGCCAAACCGTTTGTCGGGAGAATCGGAGAGCTGATTCGTCTTCAGGTCGAGCACGGCAATTGACTGCATCGCCATGGTCTCCTGCGTGCCATAGCCGTTATTCAGCAGCGCGGCGTAACGGCCGTCCGGACTGATCGTGATCGTGGCCGGGAAGCTGTTGGTGCTGCCGATGCGTCCGGGGGTGGGGGTCGTCAAAGTCTTGCTGGTGGGCAGGTTGATCGAGGCCGTACCGGGTTTGTTTTCCTGAGCCCAAAGCGCAATCGGTAGCGCGAGAAATGCCGCCAGGAAGATAGTGCGGGAGAATCGGATCACGGGGCCTCCGCCGTAGTTATCCTGCAACAGCAGAATCAAGGAGAAAGACGAGCGTAATTCAATCGGGAACCCGCGGTCAAAACCCGCAGTCAAAAGATGACAGATCCGCGGCCGATTTCTTACACTCCAGAGGCGCGCGTGGAGCCCTCGTGAGCCGGTGCGGGTTCAGGATGCTCCTCAGCCGCGGCGGCATTGTGGCGGACGTCGGCGCCCTCCACCCAGAAGATGACATCCTCGGCGATGTTGGTGGCGTGGTCGGCGACGCGTTCAAGGTTGCGCGCAACCAGCAGCGCGTCGAGAGCCTGGCGCACGACCTCGGGACGCTGGTTCATCGTCTTCACCAGTTGAATGAACGCGTCGTCTTTCATGCGATCAACGACGTTATCCATTTCGAGCACCGCCTGGGCCAGCTCCGCCTTGCCTTCAATAAACGATTCCAGCGCGCGGCGCACCATGGCGCTGACGGCTGCTCCCATGCGCGCGATGTCAACGGGCAAATCGGCGGCGGGAAGGTCCACCATGTCCATCACGCGTTCGGCAATGTTGACAGCCTGATCGCCGACGCGTTCCAGGTCGGAATTAATCTTGGTCACAGCAAGGATAAAGCGCAAATCTACTGCCATGGGCTGCTGCATGGCCAGAAGATCGAAAGCGGCTTCGTCGATTTCGCGCTCCGCCGTATTGATCAGGCTCTCGCCCTCGAGAACCATCTGGCAGCGAGTGAGATCGCGATCGATATAGGCCTGACGGGCGCGATCCACAGCCTGTTCCGCCAGTCCGCCCATGCGGAGCAGCTTCTGGCGGAGATCGTCGAGCCCCTGCTGAAAGCGCGTGCGCATTATCCGAACCTGCCTGTTATGTAATCTTCCGTCTTCTTATCGGACGGCTTGGTGAATATTTTTTCGGTCTTATCGAACTCTATCATCTTGCCCAGCAGAAAGAATCCAGTAAACTCCGCGACCCGCGCCGCCTGCTGCATGTTGTGGGTCACGATTACGATGGTATACCTTTCTTTCAGTTGAAAGATCAACTCCTCGATTTTACCGGTGGAGATGGGATCGAGGGCGGAGCAAGGCTCGTCCATCAGCAATACCTCAGGATCAACGGCCAGGGCGCGGGCGATGCAGAGCCGCTGTTGCTGGCCACCGGAAAGACTGGCGCCGGATTTCTTATGAACTTGATCCTTCACTTCATCCCACAGCGCTGAAACCACGAGCGAGCGTTCCACAATCTCGTCAAGCTTGCGCCGATCGCGAAAACCGTTCAACTTCAACCCCGAAGCCACATTGTCGTAGATCGACATGGTGGGGAAAGGATTCGCCTTCTGAAAGACCATGCCAACACGGCGGCGAAGCTGTGTGGCCGAAGTACCGTTGTAGGCGTTGATATCGCCGATGCGCACGTCGCCGGTCACTCGCGCCTCAGGGATGGTCTCATGCATGCGATTCAGACAGCGAATGAACGTGGATTTTCCGCACCCCGAGGGCCCAATCAGCGCCGTGGCGTGGTTGGCCGTCACCGTCAGGCGGATGTCGTATAGCGCCTGGGTCTTGCCGTACCAGGCATTCAGGTTTTCGACATGGATCCCAACTCCCATAAACTATGCCGCTCCGAAGGTACCACGGCGTACGGCGAAGCGCACGGCCGCGACTGCGCTGACGATTAAGACGATAAGCACGAACGCGCCTGCCCACGCCTGCCGGTGCCAGTCATCGTAAGGAGAAAGCGCGTAGGTGTAGATCTGCAACGGCAAAGCGGCGGTTGGCTCGTTGATCCGCACGTTCCAGAACTGATTGCCTAGCGCTGTGAACAGCAGCGGGGCGGTCTCGCCCGCCACCCGGGCAAAGGCCAGCATGATTCCCGTAATCACGCCGGAGGTTGCCGTGCGCAGGGTGATGGATAGCGTAGCGCGCCACCGCGGAATACCCAGCCCATACGCCGCCTCGCGCAACGCCTGCGGGACCAGCAGAAGCATCTCCTCCGTGGTGCGCGTAATCGTGGGAATCATCATGATAGCCAGCGCCACGCCGCCCGCGAGCGCAGAGAAATGCCCCTGGTCGAGAACCACGATCGCGAAGGCCACGATGCCGACCACAATCGAAGGTACGCCGTTCAGCACATCCGCCGTGAAGCGAATGGCGTCGCCGAAGCGGTTGCGGCCATACTCTGCGACGTAGATTCCCGCACCCACGCCCAAGGGAACTCCGATAATGCTGGCCAGAGCGAGGATGAGCACCGAGCCTACGATGGCATTCGCCATTCCGCCGCCCGCCTCGCCCACGGGCCTCGGGGTTTGCGTTAGGAAGGCCCAATTGAGCGACCCTACGCCGCGGTAAATCAAGTAAGCGAATATTGCAAACAAGGGCACCAATACCAGGATGACGGTAAGCACAGCAGCGCCGGTCATGACATGGTTGGTAATGCGCCGGCGCAGGGCAATCGGCGGTACCGTGTGAAGCGCGGGAGGCTCGCCAGTTTCAGGCTTGTTAGTTTCAGGCATCGGCCCTCGAGGGCTGGCCGCGAGTGACCGTCCAGACCAGCAATCGCGCCAGAGCGTTAACCACAATTGTAACCACGAACAGAGCCAGACCAATCTCGATCAGGGCTGAGCGGTAGATGTCTCCGGTGGCCTCGCTGAATTCGTTGGCCAGTACGCTCGCCATGGTGTAACCCGGCGCAAACAGGGATTTCACGATCTGGGGATTGTTCCCGATCACCATGGTCACAGCCATAGTTTCTCCCAAAGCGCGGCCCAAGCCGAGGATGATGCCGCCCATAATGCCAGCGCGCGCATTGCGCAAGACCCCGACGCGAATCATCTCCCACCGCGTTGCGCCCAGCGCGAGCGCCGCTTCCCGCTGGTGCTGCGGCACCACCATCAACACCTCGCGCGTGATCGAAGAAATTATCGGGATGATCATGATCGCAAGGATGATTCCTGCCGCCAGCATGCTCACGCCGTAGAACGGTCCACTAAACAATCCAGTCCAGCCCAGCGTTCGTGCCAGAACCGGCCCCACATAGTTGTTGAGAATTGGCACCAGCACGAAGATGGCCCACAATCCGTAGACCACACTCGGAATAGCAGCCAGCAATTCCACGAAGAACGAAAGCGGCCCACGGACCATCGGGGGGCACATCTCCGTGGTGAACACCGCCACCCCAATGGATAACGGCACCGCGATGATCAAAGCCAGGATCGAAGAAACCAGGGTTCCATAAATGAAAGGCAGCGCGCCGAATTGCTCACTCACCGGGTCCCAATCGTGCCCGGAGAAAAACTTGAATCCAAAAGCGTGCCACGAGGGTCCGGAGCGCAGCATCAATTCGTAGACGATCAAGACCAGCGTTCCCAGGACGGCCAGACCACACAGAAGCATGGCAAATTTGAAGATTCGGTCGCCGATTTCGCCGCTACTCCTCGGCAGAAGTGGCGCGCCCTCCGTCCCCGTCGGCGGGAGGCTGCTAACCTTCGTTGCTTCAACAGGTTGCGGAGCAGGCATATCAGGCCGAGGTAGCGCAGAAGAGGCCATTCCCGTCGAGGTTACCAGATTCCTGTTAACAGGATGTTAAAATGCACTCAGTTTCAGGTTGCCTTTTCGCCAGCTAGCTTGTATTTTCATCTCCCCGATTCGATTCAGTCTATGTCGATCGCTTCAAAGCGCAGCCGGGTTATTTTTCAGAAGCTTGAAGAGGACCTGATCAAGCTTTCGTCGAAACCCCGTGCGGATAACGTTCACCGCTTCCGCACGGGCACGCGGCGGCTGCAGATTCTACTCGATGCGCTTTCTCCCCAGATGGATCGCAATCAGAAAAGGCTTCTCAAGCTCCTGGGCCGCGTTCGCAAGCGAGCTGGTAAGCTGCGTGACCTGGATGTTCAGTTGGCTGCGTTGCGCAGCTTGAAAGTCCCGCGGGAACCACGCCGCAAGACCCAACTCATAAGCCAATTGATCGAACTCCGCGGCGAGCAGGAGAAGAAGTTGCGGAAGGCAGTCGGAGGCGACGCGGTTCACGAAATTCGCAAACGGCTGAAGCGCACCGCAAAGAACTTCAGCCCGGAGGCAGGCGGCGATCCTTTAGCATATGCGAGGAAGATGCTGGAGGGGATTAGTCGCCCGGACGCGCCTTTGACCGAAGCGATGCTGCATCAGTACCGCATCGTGACCAAGCGGGCCCGTTACGCGGCGGAGTTCGCCGAACCGTCCCCCGAGGCGGTGCAGTTCATCGCCGGGCTCAAGCGCATCCAGGACGCGATAGGCGATTGGCATGACTGGCTCACCCTGACCCAAACCGCAAGCGAGCACCTGGGCGAGGTACGCGACTCATCCCTCGTGGCCGAACTGCACAACGTAGCCGGAGCAAAGTTCCGCCACGCCGTCTCGGTGCTCTTGCATGTGCGGGCTACACTTCTTTCGGCGGTCGAAAATCCTCCTCGTGCTGCCGTGCGCGCGTCAACGAAAGTTGCCGGCCGAGCAGCCTCTGCGGCTTAAATCGCCGGGCCTTAGGTTGTCCTAAGTACGCAATCGGATCGCGGCGTTCAACAGTCAATTCGTGTCTCACCAGCCGTCAAAGCACGAATCACAGATCACATATGGACGTTGCGGGAGCTAGCAGGCGCAGCGTAGTATTTTCCCAACTCCTTCTGAGACCCTTCCCTGGAAAGCGAGACAGCAGATGGCAACCAGTACTCCACCCCAGCCAAAAGAGGTATATCTCACCTTTTGTTCTGGCCTGGATCAAGCTAGCGTCGGCCGTTTAATGCAGGCTTTCGATGTTGCAACTCAACGCAACGCAGAAAAAATCCACGTTCTTTTTCAGTCTGCCGGCGGCTGTGTCGCCGATGGAATCTGCTTCTACAATTTTCTAAAGACGTTCCCCATTGAGGTGGCGCTGTATAACGTCGGGAGTGTTCAGTCCATTGCAGCAATCGCCTACCTGGGAGCAAAAGAGCGGATAACAGCAGCAAATGCAGTTTTTACGTTTCATAGAACATCCATTAGCCCTCAATATGCAATGGCTTTTGCTCTGAAGAATTACGCTGAGACCGTTGGCATCGACGACCGAAGAACCGAAGAAATCCTGCGTGCTCATGTCAAATGGGGCGATGAGAAGTGGGCGCATCTTGACCGTGCTGATCTTTGGGTTTCTGCGCAGGAAGCGGTCGAATTCGAAATCGCCGACAAGATCGGCGACTTTGCGCCACCACCCGGTTCCGCAATTTGGAATGTCTGAGCCTAGAGCGTTCATAATTTCGCCAACGCACTCACCCGCCTGATGACCGAGCGGCAGCGGGCATGTACACTGTTCTCCTTGCCTCATGCCAACCTTTGCCGCGGTTGATATCGGTTCTAATTCCGTTCGGCTGAAGATCGCACGCCTGACGCGTGGCCGCCTTCGTTCCATCCACGAAGACCGCGAAGTGACGCGCTTGGGCGAGGGTGTGTTTCGTTCCAGCTTTCTTACTCCGGAGTCGATGGCAGAGACAGTGAAAGTCTTGCGCCGCTTCCACCGCGCCACGCAGCAGGTCGTTACTGACCCGGTTCGTGTCGTCGCCACCAGCGCTCTGCGCGACGCGCGCAATTCCCAGGCTTTCCTGGAATGGGTGCACTCCGCCACCGGGTGGAAGGTCGAGATTATCTCCGGCTTGGAAGAAGCTCGATTGATTCATCTGGGCCTCGTCTCCAACCTCCGCATCGACAATTCGCCCGCCCTGATGGTGGACCTGGGAGGAGGAAGCTGCGAACTCACCGTCTCGGGGCGCGGCCACATTCGCGACACAGTAAGCTTGCCCCTGGGTGCGGTTCGGCTTACCGATGAATTCCTCCGCCATGATCCGCCGCGCAAAGGCGAACTCAAACGGCTGCAGGGCTTCGTAGCCCGTGAGGTGAATCGTATTGCCTCTCGTGTCGTGGCGGCACGGGTTAGGAGTGTGATCGCGACCTCTGGAACCGCCGCCGCGCTTGCAGCTGCGGCCAGCCATCTGCGAAAGACCGGGACCAGCCCGCGCATGATCGTCTCGCGTGGGGAAATGACGCGACTCGCCAAGCAGTTGGCGCGCCTGCCGGTTGAGGAGCGGCGCCAGATTGAAGGTATCGGTCCGCGGCGGGCGGAAATCATTGTCGCCGGGGCTGTGGTCTATCACGAATTGCTGGACCGCTGCCATCTCAAGGGATTCCGTTATTCGGCGCTGGGCCTGCGCGATGGCTTGCTGGCTCAGATGGCGGCTGAACATGACCGCAGTACCCGCTCGGGAAAGCAAATTGAGTCGGAGCGCTGGGAATCGATTGCGCGGGCCGTGGCTCACTATCACGTGGACATGAAGCACGCGCTCGATGTGCGCGATTCCGCGATGTTCCTGTTCTCCGCGCTGCGTTCCGTGCACGGACTGGCGCCGGAGTTCCGCGAGTGGCTGTCAGCGGCCGCAATGCTCTACGAGGTGGGAGACTACGTCAACCGCAACGGCCATCACCGCCACACTTATTACATCATTTCGAACTCGGAGATTCTCGGTTACACGCCACAGCAGCGCCGGATTATCGCTGCCATTGCGCGCTATCTGGGAAAGTCGCGGCCTCTCATCGAGGAACCTCCTATGAAGGCGATCGATCCCGCGGACCGCGCCGGGGTGCAGAAAGCAATTCTGCTGCTGCGGTTGGCGCGTGCCTTGAATCTAGGGCGCAGCCGCGCCGTGCAGAAAGTGCGCGTGAGCCAGCGCGCGGCTGAAATTCGTTTAACCCTGGTGCCCCGCCGCCGCATGGGAGTGGACCTGGAGCTATGGGCGATCGAGAAAGATGCCGCTTATTTCCGCGAAGTGTTTGGCCGTGAACTTTCCACCGCCGCAGTGTAGAGCGTGCGCAGCGCCTTCGGCGTCAGACACCATTGCAGCGTGCCGGAGCTTCGCCGCATTTCGACTCTGGCTACAGCTCCCTTTTTCAGCTCCACCGAAGCTTCGCAGCCGGACTCGCTGATTACCGTACCCAAAAACTGGCTGAGGTTAGGATTGTGTCCCACAACCATGATCGATTCCAGAGGCGCGTATTTTTCAAGAAGGCGGCGGAAGTCGGCGAAGGTCGCGCCCGGGCGCAAAGCGGCCTCGATCTGCAGCTTGCCTTCGTATCCCATTTCATTTCCTACTAACGACGCCGTCTGCGTGGCGCGCTTCAGCGGACTCGAAATAATGCAGTCCACCTGCGCTTCGATAGCGGCCAACGCGCGGCCCACGTATCCGCATTGCTCGATTCCTTCCTTATCGAGTGCGCGCTTCTCGTCTTTCTTGGGATTGACGAAGTGTTCGCCGGCGCTGGCATGCCGCAGAAAATAAATGATCATGGCGAATTATCGCACTCTTCCCAGCGAAGCCTTGCGCCTCGCCGCCGGAGTCGGCGGCAGAGCAAACCCCGCCGGCTGCTTGCCTTCCGCCACGCCGATCAGATAATCCTGTGCGCTGAACGAGGCTGCGCCCGTAGGCGGTTTGCGATTCCGCTTGCCGTGGATGGGCTGCCAGGCGCGGATGTAGGTGGCATCGCGCAGCAGAATGCGAGCCTTGCGGTTATCGGCGAGGTAGACATCGAGAATTTCCCGTCGCACCCGCTCGCGCAGAAATTCATCGCGCAGCGGTACTAGCACTTCGACCCGCTCGTAAAGATTGCGGGGCATCCAATCGGCGCTGCCGATGTAGATTTCCTCCTCGCCGCCATTGCCAAAGTAGTAGATGCGGCTATGCTCCAGAAATCGCCCTACAATGCTGCGCACGCGAATGTGATCACTCACCCCCCGCACGCCCGGGCGCAAGGAACAAATGCCGCGCACGATCAGATCGATCTCAACCCCCGCCTGCGAAGCACGATACAAAGCCTGCACGATGTTCTTATCGAGCAGGGCATTCATCTTGGCGATGATGCGTCCGGGACGGCCCTGGCGGGCGTGCTCAGCCTCGCGATCAATCAGCGAAATGCATTTTTCCGCCAAGTCCAGCGGCGCCACTAACAGCGGTTCATAACTGGGGTTCTCCGCATACGCCGTCAGAAAGCTGAAGACATCGTGAACCGCTCGGGTAATCTCCGGATTCGCCGTGAACAAACTGAGATCGGTATAGATGCGCGCCGTGGTGGCGTTGTAGTTTCCCGTTCCAATGTGCGCGTAGCTGCGGGGCACGCCGTCGGCATCGCGCCGCACCAGAAGCGAAAGTTTGCAGTGCGTCTTCAACCCGACCAAACCGTGAAACACCTGCACACCGGCATCCTCCAGATCGCGCGCCCAACGGATATTGTGAGCTTCATCGAAACGGGCCTTCAGTTCGACCACCGCGGTCACTTCCTTGCGCTCAGCCGCGTCGATAAGCGAAGGAACAATCAGCGAGTGCTCGTTCGTCCGGTAGAGAGTCTGCTTGATGGAAAGAACATGTTCATCTTGCGCCGCCGACTCGATGAACGAAATAACTGCGTCATAGGAATCGTAGGGATGGTGGAGCAGCACATCGTGCCGCCGCAGTTCCTCGAAAAGATTTTGCGATTTCGCCGTGAGCCGCAACTCGCGCGGCGCAAAGGAACGATACTTCAGGTCCGGCCGCTCGACCTGCTCGTAGACGTTAAACAGCCGCGAAAGGTTTACCGGCCCGCTCACTGGGAAGACCTGCCAGGGATCGAGCTCGAACACCGTGCGCAGGCGGTCGATAATTTCAGGGTCGGCGTCGGCCTCAATTTCCATGCGGACCGCGTCGCCCTTGCGCCGGTTGTGCAACTCCGCGCGGACTGATTCCAGAAGATTGCGCGCTTCTTCTTCCTGCAGATAAAGATTGCTGTTGCGGGTCACGCGGAAAGGCGCCGACGAAACGATGTCGTAGCCTTGGTACATGTTCTGGGCGTGGTGCGCAACCAGGTCGGCGAGAAAAATGAAGTCGATCGTGGTATCCGACGGAAGACGCACCAGGCGCGGAAGCGCGCGAGGCACGGAAACCACCCCGGTGTAGGTGAGCGCGGAGCGGCGCCGCCGGCGCAAAAGAAACCCTAGACACAACGCCTTGTTGATTACGCGTGGAAAAGGATGAGTGGGATCGACCGTCACCGGCGTGAGCAGCGGATCCAACTCCTTTTCGGAATACTCGTCGACAAAACGCCTGGCTTCCGCGTCTAACTCGTGCAAGCTCAGAAGCCGAATTCCGTGCCCTGTCAGAGTGGGACGCAGAACGTTCCAGCACTCGTATTGTTCATCGACAAACTCGTGCGCCAGGCGTGCCAGCACGTCGCGTTTTTCGGTAAGCATTAAGCCATCGGGGCCGGCCTCGTTGTAGCCGTCCTCGATCTGCTGCATCATCGCGGCTACGCGAATCTCGAAAAACTCATCCAGATTGCTGGCAGAGATGGCCAGGAACTTCAATCGCTCCAGGAGCGGGTTGCCCTCGTCCTGAGCTTCTTCGAGCACACGCCGGTTGAACGCAAGCCACGAGGTGTCGCGGTTGAGATAATACTCAGGATTTTCCAGCGAAAGACGCGCCATCTGCGAAGGCATTCCTAGTTCACGCTCGCGAATATTGTTTTGCTTACTGGAATCCGCTCACCGCGGCCACCGAATCCCCAGTGCCCTTCAGGCCGCTTCCCTTCAACAAATTAGGAGGGCGCATGAGAGTTCCTGCGACCCCGGACGGACTAGTATAAAGCATCCGCCTGAATGAACATGGAACGGCGAACCTGGGTCAACAATTTCGCGCCGCCACTCTGTAACTGGGGCGAACTCTATCGGCCAAAAGAAACCCGGCGCATCGTGAGCAGTGGAATCCACCGTCACCATGCGCCGTTATGCACCTCTACCTCGGAAAACAGGAAAGCCCGCTCGCCACAGGTTTACTTGACTTGCTTGATCGCCTCTTTCACCTTTTGGGCCACGTTCTCCGGCAACGGCGCATAGCTGAGGGCAGACACCATCTTCTCTCCGTCGGCCAGCATCCAGCTCAAGAAGTCGGCGAGAATTTTTCCCTTCGCCGGATCCTTCGACTGCTGGGGAATCAGCAGCCAGGTGAAACTGGCAATGGGATAGGAGTTCTTACCAGGGGCATTCGTGATGGATACGCGAAAATCCGCTGGCATTGTAGGAGCTGATGCGGCCGCAGCCGTCACTCCTTCCAGCGATCCCTTAAGGAAGACGCCGTCTGCGTTGCGTACGCTGCCGTACGTGATGTTGTTTTGCACCGCGTAGATCAGCTCTACGTAGCCGATCGCTCCCTGCAACTGCCGAATCGAACCCGCCACTCCTTCATTGCCCTTCTGCCCCAAGCCAATCGGCCACTTGACCGAGGTGTTACTGCCCACCTGGCTCTTCCAATCTGCACTGACCTTGGACAAGTAGTCGGTCCAGATGAAAGTGGTCCCGCTGCCATCGGAGCGGTGCACCACGATGATCGGCTTGTCGGGAAACTGCATGCCAGGGTTCACGCTGGTGATGGCGTTGTCGTTCCACTTTGTAATCTTGCCCAGAAAAATTCCCGCCAGAGCCTCGGGGGTAAACTTAATGTCGCCGCTCACTCCGGGAACGTTGTAGGCCGGCACTACCGCGCCCAGCACACTGGGAATGTTCAGGATCGTGGTCTTCAGCTTGGCTTGGGCTTCGGCGAGCTGCCCGTCGGTCATGGGCATATCGCTGGCGCCGAAGTCCACCGTGCCTTCGGTCACTCCGCGGATTCCAGCGCCGCTTCCCAGCGATTGATAGTTGATCTGCACACCCGAATGCGCCTTGTCATATTCGCTGAACCACTTCGAGTAGATGGGATTGGGGAACGTAGCACCAGCTCCGTTCAACGTGGTCTGAGCTGCGAGCGGCAGGGCAAGAAAAGCGCACAACAAAAGCAGGGTGAGTCTGCGCATCACGCGATGATTCCTCCTTAGATTAGGTATGCAACGGTTCTATCGGCGCTGTGTTACAGGACAGTTACAAACCAGTGAATTTCTGATGAATGAGCCGCGCCGCGCCGAAAAACCTAATGCTAATGTCCGGTTTGCAAACGCGCAATCTCGCGCGGAAACAGCGTGTTGGAGGGGAACTGCGTGCGTAGCCCGGTTAGCAGTTCGATGGCGCGAGCTTTATCTTTATCGTGCACGTAGGCGATGGCCAGTAGAATGCGCGCAAATGGTTTCAGATAATCTCCGTGTTGAGCGGTCGTCTGCAAATCGGCAATACCGGCCCGCTTGTCTCCCGGCAATCCCCCCATGCGCAGCAGCCAGCGAACCGGCGCGCTCATGCTGCCGATAATGTACTTGCTGAATCCCGTGGCCACCAGCACGTCCGCACAATCGTTGCAGATTGCAAGCAGTTGCTGCGCCCAGGTGGAAGCCTCTTTCGTGTAGTGCAAAGACGCCATATTTCGTTTCTCGATGAGCGCGGCGTAGTCGGCCTGCAATCCCGAGGCTAGAGTCATGGCGAACAACGCATTCTGGTCCCTGGAATCCCTTGTCAG
>Ga0302326_10003105_pt1 | contig 39438 bp, 56 predicted proteins | sample Palsa_T0_3_FD_202264 | JGI IMG/M metagenome (GOLD analysis project Ga0302326, IMG submission 202264) | Peat permafrost microbial communities from Stordalen Mire near Abisko, Sweden - Palsa_T0_3 | ecosystem: Environmental > Terrestrial > Soil > Palsa > Peat permafrost | place: Sweden: Abisko... | reverse complement strand
TGACGTAAGTAACTGGAAATACGCAGCTTCCTGCGGTTTAGGTACGTGTTGGGTACACGAAATTTCCGGCCTTATCTAAAGCGCCTGCGGTCAACAGAATAGCCTGGCGGAGGAAGAGGGATTCGAACCCCCGAGCGAGTTACCCCGCTAACGGTTTTCAAGACCGCGTTGTTGGCGCTCTGCGGTCTTTCCCGTCCCTTTTGCCATTGTGTTTCAATCATTTGGAAGCGTTGTCACCGCTCAAAACTCATCCCACCTTCTTGCGTGGGACGATTGCTACTATTTTGTTACCGGCGCCGTTCAGCCGTGCGACGGCCCGACGTTTTGCTTCATCGTTCGAGTGAGCATAGCGCATTGTCGTGACGATGGTGGAATGCCCGAGCAGCTCCTTGACTGTTACGATATCCACGCCATCGCGGGTCAGCCGGGATGCAAAAGTGTGGCGGAACTGGTGCCATGTGACCTTCTTCAGTCCGGCGCGTCTTACAGCCGCAGCAAGGGCGCGCTTCACATCCTTGAATTTATCTCCGGTCATGGGATTGTAGAAAACGTAAGGCCCATGCTGAATCCCCCACCGTGCTTCAACGGCGGCGAACGCGGCTTCATTGAGCGGCAGGCTCAATGGTTTTGAACTCTTCTTAACAATCTTCTTCAGGCGTTTCTGTTCAATATCGACCTCCGTCCATTGCAGGTTGAAGATATCGCTCGTCCTCAAGCCTGTGTTGATGGCAAAAACGATCAGCTCGCGCAAGTATGGCGGCGAGGCCACGCACAGGGCGTTCTCCTGCTCGTCGCTTAGGGTTTCGAACCGGAGATTGTCCTCCGGCAGGAACCTCAGGAAGCGCACAGGATTAGCGCCCTGATGCTCGCCCCAGCGTTCCGCCATATTGAACATATGCTTCAGCAAGGCCATTTCGCGGTTGGATGTCGCCGGGGAAACCGCCTTGACCCTTTCCCTCTGGTAGTCCTCAATCCCGGCTACGGTGATATCCCTAAGCTTTGCCAGGCCGAAGAATTCCTGAAGTTTGTTCAGCATCTGCACGTCACGCTTCCATGACCGTTTGTGCAGCTTGGCGTGTGCTATATACCGCTCGCCCAACTCCGCCAGCGTCGTGCTGACGGGCTTGACGAAAACGCCTCGCTGCACCTCAGAAACGCGCAAGGCCAGAAACTTCTCGGCCTCACGCCTGTTTGCCGTACCGGTACATTCAATGACCCGTTTACCGTCGGCGTAATAATCTGCGTACCAATTTTGGCCCCTACGGCGAAGTGCCATATTCAGCTCCTTCTACCGTTGCCAGCCGATCCGATCATAGCGCAGTGAGGCAGGGATTGGATCACCTCGTCGGCGTCAAATCGCAGAGAGCGGCCTGCCTTGATGAACGGAATGCGTCGCAGATAAACCCAGTTGTAAAGCGTGCCCCTGGGAATGCTAAGCCGCCGCGAAAGCTCTTTTATGTCGATAAGCCTTGGGGTGTCCATCGGCGCGCCTCCATCAATGCCGCAAACACCTTCCCATGCATGCGCAAGGATGAGGTTCGGCATGCGGGAGGGAATGCTGTCTGGCATCGCGGATTACAGTGGCGGCGCATAAGGCTGCGCAGAGAATGGCTGCCGCGATGAAACCAGCGAGAAGGCGCTTTAAGGCCCTGAAGTCCGGGCCGGACGGAGGAATCTCCGGCCGGGGCAAATAGTCGTGCGCGCGAAGGGGTTTCATTTCTGCCTCTGCATGATGACGCGACCGCCTTTGCATGTCGGCTCGTGCCACTCCGCGGCGAGCAGACCGTTGCCGAACGGAGTAAGGCTGAAATCGTCCGGCGCGCATCCGTGGCTGTCTTCGCCAACGAGCTTATCCACCTTGAAGCGAAGCGAGCCGTTTTCTATTGTGGTCCCGGAAAGCACGGCCGCCTCGGGGTTCATGGCGTTGGTGATGGTGGCCGCGCTGTTGGTGGCCTCCTGCCTGGACATCAGCCCAAATGCGGGGCTGCAGAGGACATTGAGGAAGGCCGGAAGCTTGCCGGCATCGAGGCCATGAACCTCTATGTGTACGTTGCAGATCCCCCGCTCCGCAATCGCGGTCCTTCCGTTCCAGACGCCCGAGAAACGCATGGCGTCGGCTTGGGAAATTGCAGGCGCGTCGGCAGAACCCTGTACGGCCGTGACAGGTGCGTCAGGACGGGCTTGTGGGGGAAACGGAGTGGGCTTGGGCCTTTGCTGCTGGCTAAGAGCGGATTGCATCAGTGATACGACCGTCGGGCGAGCGAAATAATAGGCCGCGATGAGCGCCGCGCCTATCCATAGAGCTTTGCGTTGTTTGGTTGTCATAATAATCCTTTCCTTTTACTGATTTGGTTCGTTTGTCTGTGCGCCCTTTGGGCTGAGCGCGGTAACGATGTGAATGGCGGCCGAGCGGCGGATGTCGTCCGGCAGATTCTTGGGGAAGCTCGCGAGATGCACGCTCGCGAGTTCATCAGGCGTGGCGCGGTTCTCGATGATCTTGGCGATGATCGGACCCGCGTTGCGGGTATCGAGGAGGCCTCTCAGGAATTGCCATTGCAGATACCATGCGAGATATTCCTTCATTGCAAGGCAGATCGCCGAGAACATGAGAAAATGCGCGGCGCTCGGCTCAAGGATGAGGAAGTTCGGGAGAAAAATGGCTGCGGCGAATACGAAGGCAGGTTCAGCCACTATTCGGATTTGCCAGAAGCTCAGCGGCAGAATACGGAAGAACGGCAGCGGAGGCCCTTCGTAGTAGCTGATAAGCTCGCTTTCCGGGTGCAGCATGCGCTTCCAGGTGCGGAAGCCATGGATAAATGCTCCCAGAAAAAAGAGCCGCGATAATCCCCAGATTCCGATCAGCCCAATGGAGCCGCGGAACCGGGCAAAGGGAATCATGCTGCCGACGGCCGTCATGACGCTGAAGAACATCGGCACGAGGATCATCATCATGGCGGAGAAAAACAGCACGACGGGCGAAACGTAGCGCGAGCCGTAAGCGGGCCGGAGGACCATTTCTACGGGTAGCGTTACGATGCTGGTGGCGTTGAAGACGAAGCTAATGGCGAAATCCTGCAGCTGGTTAATGCTGACGGGAGATTCTTGTTGTTTGTTCATGGGTGACATAGTTTGTCCTTTTAAACATTGCGTGAGAAAAGCACGCGAAGGTAATTGCGGCCTTCAGGGGTTCGCTCGCTGACCGTGGCGTTGAAGACCTGGCCGCCCCGGTAAACGATCGCCTCGGCATACGGGCTTCTTGAATCGGGTTTTTTAAGAAGCGTGAATTCACGAGGCTCGATAACATGCACGAGTTGCTTTGATCCGCCGAAGCCGGCTGTGGCCTGGTCGTGGTGGCCGGTATTGGTGTGGTAGTTATCTAAGTAGCGGTATTCCTTGCCGATCTGGTCGGCTGCAAAATTGCAACTTTCAATTTCGTTTTGCTGAAGGAACACCTTGAGAGAAAGGTTGCCGAGGAAGCTTTTGGTCTTGGAGCCTGGCTGCTGCTCCCCCAATTCCTCAGAGAGATTGAGGATGTTCTGCGTCAGGCAAATGACCGCGACATTGCTGCCACGGCAGGTCTGCTGAAAGAAGTTATCGCGGCGCGTAACGAAATATTGGAATTCGTCCTGCCAGAGAAATACGGGATTGGACGATTCGGAAAGCTTTCGCCGGAGCCACGCGCGTTGAAACGTCAACTTGATCATGACCTGCATTAACCGCGCCGTTTCAAAGCCGAATTCCAGGAGCGGAAAATCGACCAGGATGATCTTCGAATCGTGAGTCGTCATCTCGGGGGTGATGGTGCATTTGCCGCCGGAGAAAATACGGTTCCATGGGCTGAAAAGAAACTTCGAGGCCATGCCGGACCAGGTCATTTCGAGGGAAGAGCGCGGGCGTTCATCGAACGTCGGCCAGCGCTTGAAAATGAATTGTGTGGCTACGTCGAGATCGCCCCACTGATCTTCGGTGAGCGTATCCTTGCGGGCCTTAATAGCGTTGATGAGGTGGGCGCAAAAGGATTGCTCCTGCCACTGCGCGTCTTCGTGCTGGTTGACGTAAGACGGCAGCGATTGAATAACGCGGTGGATATTGACGATCGAGGGATGCTCGCCGGCGAGTTCGAGCAGCTTTATGACGTTGCGCTGGATCTCCTGAGCACCCCGTTCCCAAAAAGGGTCGTGGCCGTGTCCCACTTCCTTTTGCCCGAGGGCGATGATGGTAGAGAAAAAGTCGATTTGATTCTCGATGTCCCCAGCACCCCGACCGGGGCGATTCCACTCGTATGCGATGGGGTCGAAGCAATGGCCGCTCTTCTCGTTAAAAACGATTAGGTCTTTGGCTCTGCCGCAGGCCTCGGCGTAGCGAATCCAGTTCTGCGTTTCTTCGGCCTTCGCAGTTAAAATCAGCGCGCCCGTGTGCGGAAATGCGGAGAGGAGCCCGTATGCTAACGGCTTTCCGAAGCAACTGCTCTTGCCCGCATTTGGCGATCCGAGGGCCAGAATGCCCTGAAACGTCTCGTAGAGATAGAGCGGGTCCTTCTGGGAGAAGTTGAGGACCGGCGTGAAAAGAAAATCATCGTGTGTCGGCATAGTCGTTTTGTTGAAGGAGGGCGCCGGTATGAACCTGGAGCGCCCCCGTGTTTATCGACCGGTCGGCGTCGCGAGCAGGAGGACAAACCCGTGCTTGCCGAGCGATGCGTACGTAAGGATTTGGCCGCTGCGATTGAATTTCGCACCCAAACGAGAAATGGTTAGAGTTTTCGCGTCATCATCAGAGCCGGAAAGATCGAGACGATCATCAAGGAAGGCTCCCGAAAATTCGGTGGGGGTGCCGGATGGGTCATATCGAACGAACTTGCCCGTGCTTCGCACGGTTCCGTCAAGAGTAATGGAGAGGGTACGGACATCGACATCGGTAATGATGACGCCGTCTATGACGTCATTCGTTTTGAAGATCAGGCGATCGGGGGTGAAGACTCCGCACATGAACCCACTCTCTTGGTCATCCCGGCAGGCGATGAAGGCGATATCGCCGCGGTCGTTGAGAGCAAATGTGCCCATTGTGAATTGCTCCGTCATTGTGATGCCATCGATGATCATTCCCGGTTGGACGATGACGCGGATATCGTAAGAGGGCTGCTGGGCGGCCCCTTGAAGGGCCGCCAGCATTGCGAGCGCGGAGAGCAATATGGTTTTGGTCATGGTTTTCTCCCTCGCGGTATTCACCTATTGCTGAGCCTGGGCCGCAGGGGGTTGAGGAGGTGCCGCAGGGGGCTGTGGCTTTACCGGAGGACACGGTTGTGTCTTCTGAGCGTCCTGCAAGGTTTTCTCTGGAGCCTTCGGATCAATTTCGACCCCGGCTTTCTGCGCCGCCTTCCTGGTCATTTCGTCTATGCGCTTCTGCAGGAACTTCGGTATGTGGGCCTTGACGGGCGGCTTGGACGGTGGTTGAGCTACGCAGCCTGTTGCTGGTTGCGGAACGGGTTGAGTCGTTGGTTGTTGGGCAGTGAGCGCCACGGAGGCGATCAGAGCCGTTACGGAAACGATGGTGAATGTTCTCATATCGCCTTACGGTAAACCTCACAAATAGGGTGTCGGAAGTGGTTAACCGTATGTTTGACAATGTGTTACGGCGATTGTTAGACTTAACGTCTGCTGGCGTCAGGAGACGTCAGCTGACGCAAGGTTATGGGCGATACAAACGAAGAAGAACGGCTGCTTAAACGGATCCTGCTTTCGGAATTTGAAGGTACGAAGCAGCAGCGGGCGCTTCTGGAGTTTCTGTTCGATAGACGAAAAGAAACATTCCTAGCGAAGGAAATCGAGGTAGAGCATTACAAGCGGCCTGTTAGCTTGATTAAAGATGAGCACACACGGGAAGAGATCAGGGTTTTGAGGCAGCGTCTGAGCAAGTACGCAGTAGAACATCCAGAAGAAAGGCTCCAGTGCTCTGTAATAACGAAAAAGAATGAAGGCTATCAGATGGTGTTCACGCGGATTGAGCGCCATCGTACACCATCGGAAGTTTTCTGGGAGCCGCATCTAAAAAGAGCGGATGATACCATCGTGATCTCAGGGCATCACTTGTTCTTTTTCGACCCATCACTCAATAGGATGGTTCGCTATTACGATTTCAACATGGACGCCGAAAACAAACAGGCACTGGAAGAGTTTCTTACCAAACATCCCGCCGAGCGTGGCCATAGTCTCCAGGCGCTTCACAATGCCTATCTGTCGACCGGAGAGATACAAGCATATGAGGCATTGCAGAGATGGTTTCACGCTCGAACCGGACGGCTTATCCCACGTTCTGCGAGCCGCGACTTAAGGGACCAAGAAGTTTACAAAAAGTCGCCTATCTTGTTATCACGGCCCGTTACGAATAAATTTATAAGAAAAATAATGGACTCGGTATCGGCGAAGCACCTCGGGTATAGAATTGACTCGGCGCTTGGAGCAGTTCGCATAACCAATCCAACCGATCCAGAAAAGGCTTCATTGAAAAAGTTCGGGTTAGACGGAGAGATCTTAGGACCGATGAAGGATTGGAGCGTGGTCTTCGGTCTTCTCACCCGTCTCCCTAACCCGAGCGGGTACGGCCACATTACAATTATCTGCGCTGATTATTGGGCGCGTGTAGTAACGCAGATAGTGGATGCGACTACAAATGACGAGTTGGCAGGCACTTTCTTGCAGCGCATGAACTGGCCGGAGGATAAGCCACTACCGGAATCATTCGAAGTGTTGTTTTCAGTGACGCTCGCACCTGCAGACCTCGAAGCAGAGAGTCTTCCTACGCTTTTGTGCTGGCGCCTGTACGAAAACCTTTAGTCTCGATCAAAGCTCTCGTCTGAATCGAAATTTTGCTCTCCCACGCTTCCTGACGCTTCCCGGCTGGGCGGCACTAATGAATTCCCGGATGATTGATATCGAGGTGAGATGCAATGGCATTCCTCGATTGGATCAAAGAACGAAACGCATCCCCGCAACAGCCTGTTGCACAAACTCCACAACGACAACCGGCCAGATCGGTTGAAAGCCTGCCCGATCATGTGAAGGCGCAAGCCGTCGAGGCCGCGCGTCCGGCGGCAGAGGTAATGGAAAAAGCGACGACACCAAAGTCCTCGCCGGTACAACCCACAGTGCCGCAGGACCGAGGGCGCGGGCGGTCGCTGGGAATGGAGCGTTGAAAATGGCATTCCTGGATTGGATTAAGGGGCCGGAGCATGCTTATCAGGCGAATCACGGGATAAAGATGATCTGGAAGGGTGCCCCGAATATCGATAAGGCATCTGGATACACGGTTCAGGCATGCCTCGGGATGAGCGAGAAGGGATATCACGCTGGTCTCGCTTTCACGCCGAAAGAAGGCGAGGCAAAAACGACGTGGCATAGGCCGTTGCAGCGACGCGATCATGCGATGCAGGAATGCTACAGCTCGTTGAATAAGTGGGTCGAGCGTCACGAGGCGCACGTGAACGACAACCCGCAACAGAAGGTTGATGTAAAGAAGGCCAGGAGGCCTGCGCCGTCATGGGAGCGCTGATGCTCCGAACACGGATCGGGGACAAGTCTATACGCTTCCATGGGTTGCTTTTTCATGTTGCGGCTCTCACGTTTTGGTTGTATCCGATCGGCTTCTCCCCAGAGGCGGCGTCGATGATTTCTGTCACGCATTTCACGAACACGAAAGAAGCGAAGGACTACCACGCGCACCTCAGCCGGGACGATTATTTCGGTAAGGACGCGCGGGAGATGCCCGTATACGAAGGGAGGACTGCCGAGCTGTTGGGAATAAAGGGCATGGAGGCGACGAAGGAGAGCTTCTATGCCCTGTGCGAGAACCGGCATCCAGCCACCGGCGAACGGCTTACATCCCGTACACGGGACGACCGCCGAATCATGACGGACGTCACGTTCGACGTGGGCAAATCGGTAACGCTCGCCGCGCTCTATGACAAACGGATTGACGGACTGGTAGATGCCTCGATCCGGGAAACCATGAACGATATCGAATCGGAAATGGCCGTGCGGGTCAGGAAGGGCGGAAAGGATACCGACCGCAAGAGCGGCAACATTATATACGTCGTGTGGCAGCACGAAACCACCCGCCCTCTGGAAGATGGGACGGTCGATGCTCAAAAACACCGGCACGTAACGGTAATCAACGTTTCCCATGACCCGAAAGAGGGCATCCTGAAGGCCTGTCAGTGGGGAAATATCGTCAGGGATAAGGCGTGGTATCAATCCGCCTTCCATGCCCGCCTCGCATCGAAGTTGAAGGCCATCGGGTACGGCATCGAGAAAGAAGGTTCCGGGTTCCGAATAGCCGGGATATCGAAAGACACGACGGCGAAATTCTCACGCAGGACTGCCATTATCGAGGCTGAAGCGGAGCGACTGGGAATTACCGACGCTACGGCGAAAGCGGACCTTGGGCGGAAGACCCGCGAGAAGAAATCCAAGGAGCCCCAATCGATGGCGGAGCTGCGCCGGGAATGGGACAGCCGCCTGACGCCGGAGGAGCGGTTGACGATTCAGACTGCGGGTAACGGCTGGGCAAAAGGCGATAACCCCATCACGCCCGAGCAGGCAAAAACCTATGCCCTGGAGCATTCGTTCGTCAGGTTTTCAGCCGTATCGGAACCCAAGCTCAAAGCCGAAGCGCTAATGCATGGGGTAGGCTCCATCCTGCCTGAAGATGTGGCCGATATCGCCCGGCACGTGGAAGCGATACCGGTTCATCACGAAGGGCAGCTGATGCTGACCACGAAAACTGTCCTCAATAACGAGGTGGCGTTTCTGCAATTCGCGGTGGACGGGCAGAGAAAGCAGAAACCGTTTATTAGCTTCTCCAAATCGGCGGAATCTGAGAGACAAAATTTTTTGTCTGGGCTTTCCGAGGAACAAAAGAAAGCCGCCCTCCATATCCTCAGCAGCCGTGACTCCATCTGTGCAGTTTCTGGTAAAGCCGGTACGGGCAAAACGACGATGATGCGGGCAACGCGGGATGCGATTGAAAGTGTTCCGGGGCAGCATGTGTTTGCGTTTGCGCCCTCGTCACAGGCTTCTCGGAATGTGCTGGCGAAAGAGGGCTTCAAGGATGCCGAAACGCTTGAAATGCTTCTGAAGAATGAACGCGTTCAGGAGCAGACGAAAGGACAGGTGCTTTGGATAGACGAAGCCGGGCTCGTTTCCTCAAACGACATGCGCCGTCTGACGGATTTGGCGAAGCGGAATGGAAACCGATTGATTCTTTCCGGGGATTACGCCCAGCACAATAGCGTTTCCGCCGGTGATGCATTTCGCCTTCTGGAAAAGGAAGGCGGCGTCAAGTTTGCGAAACTGACGCAGATCCGGCGGCAAATCACTCCGGGTTACAAAAAGGCCGTCGAAGCGATTGCGGAAGGGACCGGGAAGGCCGCGCAAAAGGGATTCGATGCGCTGGACAGTATGGGATGCGTTATCGAGGCATCGCGTGATGAACGTCACGGGATGCTGGTTGCCGATTACCTCAATGCTCGGGAGGAAGGCCGAAGTGCGTTAATCGTCGTTCCTACGCATGCTGAGGCCGCAAAGCTTACAGATGAGCTGCGTGGCGCACTGAAAGATCGCGGCGCCCTCGGTGAGGAACGGAGTTTCATCGCGCGGAAATCGACCGGATGGACCGATGCCCAGAAGGGCGACGTCCGGAATTACGAGCCGGGCATGGTGCTGGAATGGCATCAGAATGCCAAAGGCTTCAAACGCGGTGAAAGGGCCGTAGTAGTCGAGGAACGCAAGGCGATTCCGAAGCTGGGACGGCTGCACAGCAAATCGGCTCCTGCGGCGGTTCCCGGGCACGATCTTGTTGTGCTGAAGGAAGACGGGAAGCGAGTGACCCTGCCAATAGAGCAGGCAGAGCGCTTCGATGTCTTCCGGACACGTGAGATTGCCATCGCCCGCGGCGACCGCATCCGCATTACGAAAAACGGTGAGGCGAAGGTTGATCATATTGCCGACGGCGGCAAAATGATCCAGTCGAAAGGCACGCGCGTCAATAACGGCGACATCTTCACCGTAGAAGGCTTTGATAAAGAAGGAAACATTCGCATCGATAAGGGCAGGCTGCTCCCGAAGAACTGGGGTCACTTAAGCCTCGGCTACACCGATACCAGCTACGCGTCACAGGGCAAAAGCAGTGACCGGGTGTTCATTTCGGTAGGCGACGAATCCTTACCGGCCGTGAATAGGCAGGGCTGGTATGTGGCGGCCTCCCGTGGCCGGGAAATGGCCAAGATTTACGTCGATTCGAAAGAGGATGTGCGAAACGCCATCGCCCGGACGGGGGAAAGGCTTTCAGCGGTGGAGTTGACGAAAACGAAACTCCGCCCGTCATGGCGGTCCCGCTTCTATGAATCGCTGGAGCGAAACCGGGTAGGGCGATTCCTGAAAACACGCGCGGCGGCGATTGCCGATCGCTGGCGCGGGCGGGAGATGAACTATGCCTGATACCAAAGCGCGGTTTGCGGAAAGGATTCTGGACGGCAGAGGAGATGAAGGAAAGGGCTTCACCAGCGAGCGCCAGCTTACGGCGCAGGCGTTCAACCTTCATGTGGAACGGCGGGACGGGCGGCATTCGGAAGGGTTTGCATGGTCGCATTACGCTGGCTACCAGTGGAACGACGAAGGCGAAAAAGAACGGCTCGTGGTGATCTTCGGAACGCGCGCCGTGGAAATCGAAGGTCATAATCTGGGCGTGCTGGTGGCGGAGATACGGGAAGGCCAGCTCAACAGCATCCGCGAGCTTGCCACGGCTCAGGCCGCCCTGAAACAGGCGAATGCCGACAAGGAACCGATCATCAACAGTGTTAAGTCATACCCGGATTTTGAGGACATTCTGCGGGAGATAAAAGGAGAAGACGATGATCAGCATCGCCACACTAAACGGGCTGCAGGACGATGAACTTCAAACGGTAATCGAACAGGCGCAAGGCATTCTGAAGCAGCGGGATGATGCCCGCAAGGCCGAGACGATAGATAAAGTGCGGTCATTGCTGGCGTCGGTTGGCCTGAGCCTTAAGGATGTCGCGGCGGGGAAGGCCCATAAAGGAAACGGCAAAGGTCACGTTTACCACGCCGGGCACACCTACCAGCACCCGACGAATAAGGCGTTGACATGGAACGCAAAAGGCAAAAAGCCCGGTTGGCTGGTGGCATTGGAAGCTGAAGGAAAGACGGCGACCGAAATCGGGATGTAAGCGGCAGTAACAACGGTATTTCTAAAGCCGCACTAAGCGGCAATTCAATTGAGGTGAAAACAATGAACGCTACACGTGTGTCTTTTTGCGCCGGGCGAAGGTTCGGCATCCTATTGTTTCTGTTTCTGTCGATTATCCGGATAGCGAAGTCGTCAGAAGTTACGTTTACCGTAACCGGCATTGTATTGGGCGGTCCCGATACGCTCGGAATATTCGACGTGGGGAAAGCCATGCAGCACGGCACGCCTTTCAAGCTCGTCTTTACGTTCGACGATACGAGGGGAGAGCTAACTTTTTCGCAACCGTGCAAGAATGCGGGCTCCGGCGTTATGGACAACGAGACCAACGGTTCGCCGGGGATGGCCGTGCTCACAATTGGAAGTAAGTCATATACTTTCGGCGATCCGGTCAAGGGTCATTCCGGCGCATGGCGCTCCATCCGGGGCGCGTGCGAGACGGAAAACCAGCTCGTGCTGATGGTGGATGACGGCAAGCAATCTGAAATCAGCAGCGGGGTGGATATCAGGGTCGATCCGTCGGAGGGTGTGCGCTTCACAAACGATCCTGACTGGAAATCAGCCCTGACCCTTTCGAGCATAAAGGCACAAAACAGTGCGTTCAACATATTTGGGGGCTACGAGCGCGCGTGTTATTCAAGCCTGCGGGTCGATTCGGTTGTCGTGAGCGGACCGCACGCGGGGCCGAAACTCGAGTCCCGGCCAGCGCCGAAGGTGACGCCGCAGCTGCCTGTACCGCCTGCTCCGGTCGCGCACGGGCAAGCGGCTTCCAAGATATTCGTGCTTTCCACCTTGGATGGCACGCGAATCACGTCATTTTCATCCGAGGGTCGGCGGACCGGGGCGATAGATCTGGGCATGCGCGCGGCGACCGGTCTTGCGACGGACGGCACGGGCCGGATCTATCTCTCCAACAGCGGGACGTCCGACCAGCTCATGTCCTTCATGCTGGACGGCAAGACCGTTACCCTGAATCCGGGGGGCTGCTGCTCGGGTCTCGCATTGAACACGGCTGGTAACCTCTACGCACTGGCAATGGACGACCAGGGCAACGGCGTCGTGAAATCATTCGTCCCCAAGATGCCCAACGCCCCTATCAAGACGGGTCTCAGCCTCGCTTCGGGTATGGCAGTCGATGCTTCCGGCAAAGTCTATGTCGTGTCTAAGGGCAATAACGTCGTCAAGTCTTACGACACGAAGGGACAGCCGACGGAACCGACCATTGGCGGCCTTAACGCTCCGGCAGCCATCGCCATCGATTCCGTAAACGGCAGGATATACGTGGCTAATTATACGGAAGTTGCCACCTTCCTGCTCAGTAGCCGCAGAGTGCCGCCGACGATCCATCTGGATAAGGATGGAGAAGGAGTCTATCAGCCTACTGCCCTGGCGGTGGATGCGAGCGGACGGCTTTACGTCGGATACTATGCCGGCAAGGTTGGTATCTACGAGCCGGACGGAAAACCGACGCGTCCCGCCTTCGATGTTCCGTCCGGGATCACCGGCATCGCTGTGCATTAGGAAAAAGCGGGGGTGCTAGCGCCGGCATCCCCGCTCATTTTCGCAGCGCTGGCGCTCCCGCTGGATTCGCGCCGTATATAGCGCCTCGGCCCCGAAGGCCGCAATCACCGAGATGATGCGTATCCATCGCCAGCGCTTCACCGGATCATCCGGCACCAGCTCGCCAATCACGAGCGGTGACAGTATTCCGGCCATTTTAAGCCAGTGGCCGCCGGAGCCCGCGCCGATATGGGTGTGCGTATGCTGGAAGGCTTGCCGCTCCGGGGCATAATCGGGCTGTGGATACGGTTGTGCTGCGCGCGAGTTCATGCGCGTGTAGGTTATGGCCACCCCTGTCTTTCGTCAACGACAAATTGTGGCACTCGGCGGTTAAGCTAGAGCAATGAAGACTATCGACCTGAAGAATTGGGAGGAATTCGGAGGAGCGTTGGCTGAGATATGGTCGGCGAGGGACGAACTTACGACGAAACGAGGTGTCGGCCTGATACACACCTTATTCCGGGGCGTCGGCAGCGAGAATTGGCGACTGGAAACAACGCTCGACCGCAGCATAGTTGCGAAGACGGGAGAAGGAGTCGTTGATTTGCCGTCCTATTATCATTTCGCCGAACGGGCATTGGCGCCTATTGAAACCTTTACCGATCGACAGTGGCCCGACCTGCCTCGTTATCCAGATTTTGTGAATATCCTGAAGGAATACGATACGCTGGACGCAAGCTTCTTCTTTCCCAATCAAGTGCCACTATACAGATTCCTCGTTTACTTGCGCCACCACGGTTACCCTTCGCCCCTCCTCGACTGGAGTGCATCGCCATACATCGCGGCGTTCTTTGCATTTAACGAAATAGGCAGGGATGCGCAGTGGGTGTGCGTCTATGCGATCGTGCGCGATTCGATCAGCTCCAGTTCTGGCTGGACCCCCAAAATCACCGAGCTAGGCCCGAATGTGCGGGCGCATCGGCGACACATGATTCAGCAGAGCAGCTACACGATTTGCATGAACTGGGACGATTCCCATAAGTTTTGCAGCCATGATGATGCGCTCGCCACAGACGGCTCGCTCGGTCTGGAAGGTAAGAGCGTTCGGATCAGAATTCCAGCGTCTGAACGGTTCACGGCGCTCGGCAGCCTTGATTTAATGAATATAAACGCGTATTCGCTCTTTAGTACCGAGGATACCCTCATGCAAACATTGGCCCGTCGCTCCGGGTTGTTTGGACGGCCCTAGAAACAACCCTTGGTTCTCGAACTCCGTATCGTCTTGCGGTCACAGGCCGTTTCGTGGTGGTCACGGCAGTAGTCGCCGATGTCACCAATGAGCAGCTGTAACGTGAAATCTTACGCAAGTTTGCCTTTGTCGCTGCGCTTCAGATTGGCCAAGGCTAACCCAAAGACTCCTAAAGCAATCGTGAACATAAGGCCGATAAACCACTGCGTAAGGGCGAAAAGTCGGCCAATCTCACTGTGGACACTATCGATGTCTGCGCGAGTGCGTTCTTGAATCGTATCCAATTGTTGCCTAAGCATCGGGACGGCCAATGCCTTTTCCGGTGTTGCGACTAGGGCATTTTCAAGCGACGCTAAACGCGCTTGTAGTCGATCCTGGTTGGCTTTGACTTCGTCGAGAAGGTGGCGATCCGGCGGACTAAGCTCGGCGTATGGTTGCGGGCTGTTACTGGGTTGCCGTGCCTTATCAAGCGCAGCGCGAAGAGAAGCGATGGTGTTTCTTAATTCATTCACCTCTCTGCGCGCCGACTCTGCATGGCGGGCGGCTTCTGTCGCAAGGTCGGATTCCCGTAAGGCCTCCCTCATCCTGACGGCCGATATCTGAGAGTCACGATAGCTGAAAAACGTGGCAACAATCGTACCGAGCATTGTGGTAATGGCCAATGCAGCCGCGATAGTGCTGGTTGTAATGAGAATCCGGCGACGTGGTTTTGGGCTGGGCGTAAGTATGGGTGTGGCGTCATCCGACGCGCCTTGCGGAATTGGCGGCTCGTGGTCTGGCATATGATACGTTATCTTACCGAATCGGCAACCGCGCCACGATTAGCCTTGCGTGCCTGATTTGGGAACTGCGTTCTTCTCGACGATGCGTTCCTCAACAGCCGTCTGCAAATCGACAACACCGCCCGGAAACGTATTGGCGCACCTAAGCGCGCACACCACGAGGTCGGCAATGTATTTCGCATGCCGCTCACGCAAGGTCGGATCGTCGGCAATCTCGCGGTCATGATCCATGTCGTCGGCCAGCCCATGGAGCTTTCCGGCGGCTTTCGAGACATGGTGTAGCGCGTGCGCGAAATCCTTATGCGTCTGCGGGCTTGAGCGGAAATCCCGGCTGTAGCTGCTCGTCCACGGCAGGGAGGTTTGCAGTTCGCGGATCGTTTTATCGGTCATGCTACCTCGCTCTGGGGCCAATGGAAGGCGATGCCGTTTCGCTGGATGATCTCAACCTTTTCTTTTTGGTGGCAATGAATGGCTCGCGATAATTCTAACTGAAGGAGCGGATTCACTTCACCCGTGCGCGCGATAGTGTAATCAATGTCGCGAATGCAACGATAGAGAATGTTTCCTACCCACATCAAATCACCCGCCTGCGGCTCCAGCAGGTACAGGGAGTCGGGGTGAATGCAGAAGCGAGTTAATTCCGAGCCATCATCGGTGAACGATTCCTCTATCGCTTCTCCTATCAATTGCGGAAACATTTCAGCTCGTACGGCATATTGCCGGACTGCATTCCCGATGGCTGAATACCGCATCCCGAAATGCTTAGCCATACCCGCAGCGGCCAGAGGATCGGTGTAGAACCAGCGCTTCATACATCGGCCTCGCTGCGGATTGCATTCAGCGTTGCCAGACAGCGGGTGTAGATGCTCGCCATAGCGTCAGAATCAGACTCGTTTTCCATCTGGTAGCCGGACAATTGCAGCACTTCCGCGAGCGCGTTCTCTGCAAGCGTCAGCCGCCGCATGGCCTCGGCGAATCCGATTATCGTGCGCGGGACATCGACAGCCTCGCCAAAGTAGCTAACGGAGAGAGGGTTGCCGTATGGAAAGCCGTTAGCCTTGAATGCGGCGGCCAACTTGGTCATTAGCCTTCCGGCATCAGTGAGGTTCATGACGCCCCCTTAGGGTCGAGGGCCTTCAGCTCCTCCACCAAGAGGCTCCGCGCATGCGCTATCGCGGCTTCCATCTGCGGAAGCTTCCCAAATTCGTCGTGCCAAACTTGGGCGCCTTCCATCCTATTCAACGCCTGCACCAAGGCCGATTTCAGTTCTTTAATCTCCCCCGCCGCCTCCCGCACCAGCGCGACGAGGGCGGTTTCATTCAGGCTGGGGCGGAACGTCCAAATACCGCCTTCAGGAAAGTCGCCCGGCGAATGTGTCCCGCAGTTCTTCGCGCCGCAGCCGTGACAGCTTTCCTCATCGGAGCATTCGCAGATGATGCATCCGCACGGTTGGTTGCGGATGAGGACGCTCATGTCCTTCTGGAGGGCCGCGAGCCTCGTGAGGATGTCGGTCATTGAATCGGCCCCCTTGCAGCTCGCGCTTCAATCTCCATCAGGCCGACGGCGACCTTGACCGCTTCCTCATCCGTCATATTATTCAGGAAGATTCGCCCGCTCGGGAAATCCACGTATTGAGTTCCGGGGATCGTGTGCTTGGCGAAATTGGCGATATAGTGGCGAGCCTGCGCCGGGGTTGGTGAATCGCTCATGCTTCCTCCCTCCACCGCACGCCTGCGGCGCGGAGGCGTGCTATGCAATTTCTGGCGTTTGCCATATGATCACCAACGGCGCGGGCAAGATAACTTTCCACAGATCCAAGCGTTTCAAAGCCGTTCGCATGGTACTCTTGCAAGGCAAAGAAGTTTGCCAAGTCTATCGCAGCGTCTTCCTCCGTCAGCTTTGGTGCGTAGTGGGCAGCGCAGGCTTGCCATGCTTCTTCAGCGCCAGAAACCCATATGGAGCCCATGACGGATTGCCAATCAATATCTGTGGGCCATTTATTCCGTGATTTAATCCACGCTTTAAAAGCCTCTCTGTTCAGGTCGGTCATGATGCGATTCCCGTTGTTGTTAGATAGTCACGAAATCGAAGGCATTGTAGGGTAGTGTCTCGGTCCAAGATTGGATGACCGATATTTCCGGCAACACGCTTAGGCCACTGCCTTACGTTGAGTTGCCAGCGAGCCACTACGCCCGCGTGCCAGGATGACCTTCGCGGCGGCATGATCGCGGTCGAGAACACATCCGCAGTCGCACATATGCGTGCGCCGTTTGAGCGTTTTCTTCGCGACCTGTCCACAGTCTGGGCATGTCTGGCTAGTGTAATTTGGGTCAACTGCTATCAGCTCACGACCGGCGCTTTCAGCCTTGTACGTGAGGAATTGTCGCAGCAAACCCCATCCTGCATCGTGAACGGGTTTCGCTGCCCTTGATGCGGCGAGCCTTTTCACTTTCAGATCCTCAACAAAAATCCTGTCGTTTTGGCGAATAAGCCTTGCGCTCACCTGATGAAGATAGGTGCGCCGCGCGCTCTTCATTCGCGAGTGGCAGCGCGTAACCGCTCGTTTAATCTTTTCCCTGCGGTTCGATGCCCGCTTGCAACGCGAAAGCGCGCGCTGTTTCCTGCGCAGTTCCGGCCCCGCTCTCCTCGCAACTCGGAGATTGGGAATGCTCTCTCCTGTAGATAATACACAAAGACTATTCAAACCCATATCGATGCCAACCTCGCGGCCGGTGCTCGGAAGTGGAACAGGGCGAAGCCGGTACTGTAGGCTCACGTGCCATCCCCTATCGTCATGATGAAAGGTACAACCGATCGGCTTCTGAGGCGGCAGACTGCGGTGCAGGTGTACTCGTATGGTGCCAGATATTCCCTTGATTCGGAGACGGTTATCGGTAATGTGAATGCCGCACCATTCTGCAAGCCCGAAAGTTTGCCAGCGCCCCTTTCCGCGAAATCGCGGAAAACCGGCAGCCCTGTCCTTTGCTTTTACCCGCCGGAAGAAATCGAGAAAGGCAGCATCGATCCGCCGGAGTGTCCAGCGCTGAAGGGCAACCGGAACCGATGAGAAAGCTTCCTCGCGCCGAAGTTCTGTCAGCTCTTTTTCCTGTATAGAGAGCGTGATATTTTTTCTCGCTTTTCGGTAGGCACTGATCCGGTGCTCAAGGGCGCCATTATAGAGAAGACGCTGAGATTCTAGAATATCGGCCAGCGCTCTGTGCTGTTTGCGTGTCGGCAACAGACGGCATTTGAAGGCGCGCACTATATCGCTACGCTCGGCAATAGCATTTACAGGCCCCGGCGTGTGGATAGGCTTGCTCATGATGCGCCTCCGGTGGCTTTGGCGACGGCGGCGCGGGCCTTGGCGCTCATCCATGCGGACAAATTGCTTCCATCCCATCCATGTTTCCTTAGGATGGCGTAAAATTCCTTATGAGGTAAATCCAATGCCGCCTGACACTCTGCTATTGCCAACAAATGCGGTGAGGCCGCGAGCAGATAACCATCGGCCTTCACCTGCTCGGGAGCAACGCCTTCACGCTCGACATAGGCGATGGTGGGCTGCACATTGCCGTCATCGTAATAAATGCGGGCGTCATCCTCATCGTATGTCCAAGGATTCGGCGTGTACCTGGGCTGAGGATTTTGTGATTGCGCGTCCGCGCGATTTGTGGAATCAGGTTCAGTAGCCATGGCGAGTTCCTTTCGCGGTGGTTAGAGGGGCCAGCGAGGTGCAAACTTGCTGGTCCCTCGCATTAAATAGGCGGTTTTCAGTTCGGTCAATAGAAAAGTGAAACTTGGTGGTGGATGCTACCGGCCCGGTCTGTTCACCATCGGAAAGTTCCAATGGAGCATCCCCCGTTGGGTGATCAGTGACGAATAGCCTCAAGGAATCCGCCAAACTGACACTACGAGGCCCTTGCGTGTCGCGATATCGATCATATGGCGCGTGCCGGGGCTTTTCCCATCCCAAAGAGCGAGCAGCGCGTCGGCATGCCCGGCCATCTCGATATTTCTGAGATAACCAGCGCGCCGTCCGTCCTTCCCCCAATCCGCGGGCATGAGACGCAGCGGAATATTGTTTTCACACGCCCATTGTTCACCGAGTGCGTCGGCCCCTCTGGCGTTGCCACTGATTACAAGCGTGGGTTTCCAAGTAATTGCCGCGATAGCCGCCAAAAGATCATCGTAAGAAGTTGCCGTGCGTGAGCCTGCTATGATCGTTCGCATATAAGATACCTTTTACTGAAGTGAATGACAGTTTCCAAGGAAGAAAGGGGCGACTCTCGCCGCCCCTTCCAGCGGCTACGCCTTGTCCTTCTTCACGAACGGCTTCCGGTACAGAAGCGTGAACCCCTTCTCTACTCCCGACTTCTGGAGCCGGTACGATCCGGGTGCCAGGCTCGGTTCCTCGAAGGCGATAGAGATAAACGTGCCCCACTGGTCGTTGCGTTCCCAAGCCACGCCGATTTCGTTTTGTCCGTGCAGGACGATGAAGTCCGGATGCGAATCCTTCTCCTTGTCGTCGTTGGGCTGGAGTGTGATGGTCACGCCCTTGATGGCGAGGGTTTCGATTTTGCCGGTGAAGACACCGTTTTCTCCGCGGGTGAAGGTTCCGATGATTAACGCTGACTTTTTCATAAACTTTCCTTTCGATTTCAGGCCAGCATCATTGCCAACCTTGCGAGAAAGCCGGCCATGGATCGGACTGAGGTCAAGAGGGTTACACGGGAGACGACCGGCTACCAGGGCGGCGAATGGAGCGGGCGCCTTCTTGACCTCGCTAAGGCCGATTTGTGGCAGGCTGCGAGCGAAGGATTGGGATTGATGGTCGCTGGCCTGATGTGGCGAAAGGACGTTGCGTGAAGGGGTCAGCGCGTTGGATCGGCGTTCAATACCGGGAAACACGGTGGGGGGCTTCCATCGGTAAATTGCTGACAAGCAGAGGCGCAAAGAGGTATGATTTGATACAAATGATCCATCGCCACGCCGCGCTACTGGTATTACTAACATGCTCTATTGCCGTCACTTACGCAGGGGACGACGAAGAGAAGACGCTTCGCATCGACTCGGAACCCTCCGGTGCCCATGTGGTGATCAACGGCCGTGACCGGGGAACGACGCCATTCGAGGTAAAGGTCGGCCATTGGGCGTTCTCGACGAAGAAGCCGTCGATATTTTCAAAACACCTGGCTGAGCCGTGGCTCTTGGAGGTTTCCAAGGACGGATTCCGGACAGAAAAGATTGAGATGACCCGTGGCCCGCTGGAGTGGCACAGCCTTAACGGGCGGAATAGTTATCAGTATTGGGTGTTCAACTCACCGTCATACATGGTCAGGCTACGGCCTGCGGCCCGCTATCTCACTAATGATGACGTTATCAAGCTGCTCAAGACCGGCCTGGGTGAACAACTGGTCATCGATAAGATTCAAACATCGGCCTGCGAGTTCAGGACAGACCCAGACGACATTGCAAAGCTTCACGATGGCGGCGTGTCGGATGCGATCATATCAGCCATGATGCATGCGGTTCCTGCCGACCAAGCGGGACCAGATACGAACATAAAGCCGGTGAAGAAATGATGTGATTATGCCGCTGCTTTCTTCGCCGCCCATCGTTTCTTCATGGCGATGCTCAGCGCCTTGCGCCCTGCGGCAGTGAGTCCGCGCTTTTGCGGCGCTGCTTTGACGGCCTTCTTCGCTGCTGCCTTTTTGGCCGGAGCCGTGGGAGCCGTGCCCTTGATCTTCGCCCACCTGAGCTGCTGTGCGGCTTTCATTCTCGCCCGGACTGCAGCGCTCAGCTTCCGCCGTTTCGCTTTTGCTGGGGCCGCATTGTCGGTTTCTGTCACGGGTGCGCCGGTCAGCATCGCGCGCAGTTCCGCGATCTGAATGTCAATATCCTGCTTCTGCGCCTCGAAGCCTCGGATGGCGGCTTCTATCAGTACATTCGTCAGTTTGGCCATGGTTCCTTCCCTTAACCATATTGCCATAGGCGGCCATGACCGGAATTGGACGGGATTTGCACGCAAACGGCTCGTGACGATTTGGTGTAAACTCTTCGAGAACATGTTTTCGATTGAACTTATCGCGTCTCTGTTCGCTGCGGTGCTCGGAGCTGCAGTTCCTGCTGTGAAGAAGATCTTGGAAGAGCTATTAAAGAAGAACATTGGACAGGATTTCTTTCTCAAGCACCCCGCAGGTTCAGCCATCCTAAAGGCGTTTGGTTTACAATCTGGCGGCCGTGCAGATCCGGTCTCCCTTTTTAAGGAACTTTCTACCGCCTCGGAGCGGATGGATACTGTTGTCAAGCAGATTCAGGAATATACGCAAGTACGGGAGCAGGCCGTCTCCAAGCTGGAATCACAACTTGGGTTGCTGACTCAGCAGGAGTACGATCTAAAGCAACGGATTGCCGGATTGCAGAACGTTCCCCTCCCCGCGGCAGAATATTTTGCTCAATTAGTTGAGAAGCGGGAGAAGAAGAGCGCCTTACGGGATTACATCTTGTTCCTTTTGGGCGTGCTCGTTAGTGCTGGAGTCGCAATCTTGCTTCGCAAATTGGGATGGGCATGAGTCAGTATTGCAAGGATGGCAATAGAATGCTATCGTCTTTGCCATGAATATCCGCCGCCCAAAACCTCCCATGCCTGACCAGACAAAGCAAGCGCTGAACGATCTCGGCGCCGAACCGCTTGCGGGCAGCGGATTTGAGGATGAAACGCCCGATCCGGAGTTCACTGCGGACGCAGGCTCCGAATATGCTCCGCAACCTGCGGCCTGATTTTGCGCTTCCCGGCGAGCCAGCGGCGGACGGTTCTGGCGTCCACTTTTATCCGCCGGGCCAAAGCGGTCTGCCAGCGCTTGCCGTAAAGCCGTTCTCCAATTTCAGCCAGTTCGTCGGGCGTCATGCGGCCTTGAAGACTTCGCCAGCGTATGCGGCCAGTACGAATTTCTCCGCCTCGGTCACATCGGCCTTATCAGGTAGTCGGGATAGCTTCTGGCATTCTTCCAAGCGCTGAAGCCCCATTTCGAGCATATCCGCAACTTCTTTGTAGGGCAGTGTCCCTGTGCGCACTCTTAAAAGCAACTCCGCTTCAGGTCGCGGGTATGTTATCCGCTCGTGAAGCAGAAGCTCTTCCGCTTCCCGGCAGACGCGCACGGCATGCATCATCGCTTTCCAGTCCACGCCTTGATTAGTCTCAGCCTGCAACGCGCGGGCGCCATATTCATCAAATACACGCTTGAAGATACTGAGCGCCATCTTGAGGCTTGCATGTTGTTGGGCCTTTCTGTTGCAGATCTCCAGCATGATTGCGGGAGCCCGGTCATCAAAGTCCTTCTCCTCGATGATCGCTACGTGGTCGTGGCCTTCGGCAACAAACTGCTCTATCGCAGGCCACACCTCGATAAGCTTCGTCTGGGCGCTGTTGGCTGCGATCAGGTTGTCGAACAGTTTGACCGCTTCCCTCGCCGCCGCAACGCGGCTCCCCTTGATGCCGTATTTATTAGCCTGCTGGCGGCAATAGCCCGCGAATGCTGAAACGCCGCGATGGAGCCACTTCTGCCGGGACGAGCGTATAGCTTCCCATGCATCGCTTCTCTCGGTTATCCATTTATCAGGCGTGAACAACATTGAGAGGGCAACGGTCTGGCCCTCCATGAGCATCGCCATGTATTTCTGCAAGGCGAAAGACTCGAAATCAATATCACTTGGTTCATTCTTCTTCGTGATGTCCTGCTTGGTCTGGATCGAGATCGCGGGCTTTACACGCTGAAGCAGGATATCCGAGGCAAAAGGAACATGAATCGCCTTGAAGTCGAGGTCGCTGGTGGGCAGATTCGTGCCGTAGATATGGCTGCCAAACTGCATTTTCACGATGGTTCTGGTCATTAGTTTCGCTCCGCCCATTTGTTGAGAATCCAGTCGAACGGAACCGGCGTACAGTTTACCTGCTCGCAGGACACGGAGACATAGCGCGGATCGGATAGGGTCTTCGCGTGGAGATGGCCGTGGACGTTCAAATACCATCGCGGGAACTGGCTTTCATGCACCGGAGCGTGCGAAAGCACCATCCCCTTGTATTCGATGATTCCGGCGAGCCGCGTGAAATAGCGAAGGTAGTCCTCAGTCGCATACATATCGTGGTTGCCCATGACCAGCTTTTTGTTGCCATTCAATCGCCCTGCGATTTCGAGATTCCGTTTGCCGAAGCAGAAGTCGCCGAGATGCCACACGGTATCCTTGGGTGCAACGGTGGCATTCCAGCGGCGTACCAATTCCTCATCGTGTTCTTCGATGGAGGTAAATGGCCGATGAGGCTTGGTTTCGCTGAATTCAATGATTCCGCGATGACCGAAATGCGTGTCCGCTATGAAAAATACCTCGCTCATGGGGACGCACGTTAGCGGGCCAGTGGTCCTAGTTCAAGGGAAATGTTAGCGAAAGCGAGCCTGCCGCTGCTCCGCCCCCGCGCTGACGCGCTCGGTGTGGGGGCCGGGCTCGGCTGATTTCACCTTCCCGTTTTCCAGCGAGTGCAGATAGTCGCATGCCTTCGACGCATCCGCCGCTGCCCTGAAAACCTCGTTCTTGTCGTTCTTCAGCACTTTAATCCAACTCTGAATATAGGAAGCCTGATCCTTGGGGTCATACGGGATACCAAGTTCGGCTGCCAAAAATAGGCTGGACAAATCGGCGCGTATTTCTTCGGCCGCATACGCCGGACTGCCGAACGGCTGGTTGTCGGTCAAGCGGTTCAGCCGATGCTTCGCGCCCGTCCAGTGCGCCAGTTCATGGAGCGCGGTGCTGTAATAGCGGGGCTCGTCCGTGAAGCATTCCTTGGGCGGCATCTGGATGTGGTCAGTGCCGGGGCTATAGTATGCCTTCGCACCGCCGTGCCGGATGTCGGCACCAGAGTTGGCCAGCATCTTCTCCCCGGCTTCGATGGCCTCGAACGGCTTGCGCGCGGGAAGTTCCAGTTTCGGGATGCCATCGATCTGCTGGGCATTGAAAACCGCGTATGTCCTATGCACCATGCGTGTGCGCTTTTCATCATCGTCGCCCTCGTCGCTCTTTCCCGGTTTGACGTCCCAAAATTCTATATAACTGGCCTTTTCGCCCTTCTTTACGTGCCAGCCCTGATCGAGCGCCTGCTTGAAAGTGCAGAAGCGCGGATCAGTGTAGCCACGGCTCATGCTCGCAATCATGAGGGAGAGGATATTGCCGCCTCGATAGCCTTTGCCAGTGACCGGATTGAATGGTGAGCGCCCGAGCTGTCCGGCATCCCAAGGTCTTTGCCACGGCGCCGTGCCTTCCTCCAGCATCTTGATGATGTCCGCAGTTACCTCGGCACGGTAATCTCGGGGCGGCGCCCGTTCTGTCATCGCTGGTACTCCCTGATCAGATCGTTGAGTAGTTGGGGAAAGCTGTTGTGCTCATACCGCCCGGAGGCGACGATTCCGTTAAGCTCGATGACGACAGGTCCGCGGTCGGTCGTCTCCGCAACGTCGAGGATGTAACAGGCTGGAAGACGCCCAATATGGTCCTTGGCGAACGCCGCCGCAAAAGCGCTTAAGTCAGCGGGGATTTCATAGTCGGTGTCGTAGTCGATGTACCTTGAAATCGAACTGACGCGATTGCCGACAACGAAGCAGCGATACTCGCATTTTCCCTTGCTGTCGGTTTTGAGCGGTATCACCTCGGAAATCAGCACGTCCGTAGTGGAGGACATCATTTCGATGTCGTAACCGAAGAAAGCCACTAAGTTGTTGGTCACGCCCGAGCAACCGACGATTTTGAAGTTAGTCTTGCAAAAGAACCTTCCAGCCTTGTCTTTGAAGGTGGACAGGTCCTGCTCGAAAATGCCCTCCAATGGAAACCATGCAAGCTGCCGCTTCAGGTAAGCAGGTAAGACGTGCCTGTACCATTCCAGCGTCTGGAGCTGAGAAGGCCAGTCGGCAATGAGAATGCCACCATTCAGTGCGATGAAATCCAAGATGGAACGTTCATGGGAAACGCTTGAGCGCAGTAGGATTGTGTGATCACGAAGGGATGCAACGGGATTGCGGCGGCTATCGTAAAGCAGATGATTTCCGATGGTGTGCTGCGCCCCGTAGCCGGAAATATGGACTGAGCGCTTGTCGGGAGCGTCAAGAATCAGGAAGTACGGGACGCCGGCAGCGTCGCAGGCGTCCATTTCAAGCGTCCTTTCCCTGGCGATGCAGCGCTGATAGTCTTCAGGATCGGCTGAAATTGCCTCATAATTACGTTGGCGATCGAGGGCTTCAAAGCTGGAGACATGGAAGGCTATGGCAATGCCGGGCGGCGGCTTATCGTTTGGGTTCATATTGCCTGCAACTTAAGAATGTGGAGAACTCGACCGGAAGATCACAATTTGCCGGGGCCTCCCGGAACATTGGCGCAATTTGCTCATACGTGTAGCCAGCCAGCCCGCAGCCAACAGGAGTGATTTGAAAACGCCTGCGTGGATTCACGCGCGCGAAATCGAGAAACTGCTCGACATGACCCCGGATGATGGGGACCGGCAAAGTTTTCAAATGCGCATCCTTGGTCGGTATAGCGTAGCTGTTGCCTTGCAAACCGATGCCTTGGCCATAGATGGCACCGTGATGCTGGTGGGCATACAAGGCCGCACCCTTGCCATGCCTCCCGGCAAGATTCGATCCGAAAACGAAGATGGGCGGTGGTTTGTTGTCCTGCTCAGATTTGTACATGGTGAATCCTTTCGATTGGAAGCTACTTTTGGTTGTGCGGACAGTCAAGAAGCGAAAGCAGCGACGGCTCCAAATACCTCCCAGCCGCCGTGCGGTCGGTCTGAGGACGGCAATCATCCCGAAGCTCAAACAGCGCCATCTGCGTAGCCTTTGCGATGGCCTGTAGCTGCTCACGGCGGAGCTTCACCAGTTCGCGCCAAACGTAGGCTTTGCCGTCGATGATTATGAAGCGGGGATTCACAGTGCTCGTCCTTCTTTCCGTTGCCGCAAGACCGCCATAGCCTCGCTTCGGCGCACCTATAGCGGGCGGCAAGCGCAGTCTGTCATAGGATTTTCAGGTTCTCGGGAGACCGCTTGCGGCGGCACCTGAACAATCCGTTATTGACAGCAAGCGCCGCCTGCTATGCGCCCAGAAGAAGCGAGGGTCTGATTGCAAGGAATGTGGGAAGGTCAGGAAGGCCGCAGTATTGGCGGAAATCTCTTCGCCAGGTCCTCGTCAGTCTCCGCAAACAGCACGACGATGTCGCTTTCCTCCGTCAGCGGAGCCGCGCCTTGTGGGAGCGTGAACACATCTCCGCGCAGGATCGAATCGATGTTCTCCCGGTTCAATCCGATGATCAGGTGATGCGTATTGGAGTCGTCCACAGCGATTGCTTTGATGGCCATGCAGCCATTATGCAGCCGTGGGGCGGTTCAGTTGCCGACAGCAACGTAAAGCGTCTGCGTCCCGTTCACGCCGTCCACGGTAAAGGTGAGCGGCTGATTGCCTGCCGCAACATCGGGCACGACGATGTTGAACTGATAAAGGCCCGTATAGTTTGGAGCAAGCCCGTCATATTGAATCTGGCACTGCACTCCGCCGATGGATATCTCGAAGCCAAAGGCGAGGCTGTTTGCCTGCTGCACGAGCTGGCCTGCGGGAATAGCAGGCGACACGGGGCCAAAACCAATGCCATAGAGCACGATGGTATCGCCCGGCTTGGCGGGACGGGAGGCAAGCCCATTGATAGCGCCGGTGGGAAGCGCGTAGCTGTAGTCAGCGAACAGCGCGACCACGTATTGCGTCCCCCCGATGCTGAAATTGGCGGGCGCGAGCAAACCAGGTTCCACGGTGTTGACCGTGATGTCATAGGCCGCGCTGGGTCCATACGGCGTTGTGACGATCAATTGCTGCTCTCCCGTGGGCACGTCCGAGGGCACCAGGACATTGACCTGGCCGGGACTGATGAAGTCCACGAAGGCGGATTCCCCGCCGATGGTGACGGATGTTCCGTCGAGCGAAATGGGCGCGTTTATGCCGGTAAAGTCGGCACCCGTCCAGCCGCGCGTGTCCACCGCGAGGTTAGCGCCGTAAATCTCGATCCAGGAGCCCGGAGAAATGGTGGTGAATTCGCCGAAGGCGCTGGCGCTCACCACGCCGCCTGCGCCGATGGAGGGCGGCTGGAGCGCGGGCGTAAGCAGGCGAACGCGGTTATTGCTCCTGTCCGCGAAATAAATGCTATCGGATGTTGAAATCGTGAAGCCCGTGGGATTGAATCCTGCGTTCAGGGCGGGACCGCCGTCGCCGCTGAAGATCCCGGTGCCATTGCCTGCAACCGTGACAATAGTGCCGTCCACCAGGACCTCGCGAAAGCGCTCGTTGACGCCGTCGGCGATGTAAAGGTTCCGGGATCGATCCAGTCGGGCGCAGCCGGGGCCGGAGAGTTGCGCGCTGGTTGCCGGTCCCCCATCGCCGGAATAGCCGGCGGTGCCGTTGCCGGCGAATGTCGTGATGATTCCGCCGGAGACTTTGCGTATGCGCTCGTTGCCCTGGTCGCAAACAAAGATGTCGCCGGTGGGGCTTAAAGTAACGCAGCCGGGGCCGTTCAGTTCCGCCGCCGTCGCGGGTCCTCCATCGCCGGAATAGCCCTGGGTGTGGTTGCCGGCAATCGTTGTGATGATTCCGTTAGTGTCGACCTTGCGGACATCATTGTTGCCGAACTCCGCGATATAGAGGTTCCCGGCGGCGTCGATGGCTACATCCACCGGGCCGTTGAGGCAGGCGTCGATGGCTGGTCCTCCATCACCGCAATAACCCTGAACGCTACCGGCTACTGTGGTGATGATCCCGCTCACCGATACCTTTCGGATTACGTTATTGAACTGATCGGCGATGTACAGATTGCCAGATGAATCAAGCGCGATGGCGTTGGGCCTGAAAAGCTGAGCATTGGTCGCGAGTCCTCCGTCGCCCGAGTAGCCCTGCTGCCCGGTTCCAGCCACGGTGGTAATCGTGCCGTCAAGAGCTACCTTGCGAATCGTGTGGTTGAACTTGTCGGCTATGAAAAAATCGCCTGCCGTATCGAGTGTGACGGCAGCAGGGTTATTAAGCATTGCCGATATGGCCTGCCCGTTGTCTCCCGAGTAGCCGGCTGTACCGTCGCCGGCGACAGTGGAAATCGTGAATTGAGGCGCGGTTTGGGCGCGCAAAATAATGCCTGCGCACGGCAAGAGCAGCGCGCAGGCGGCGATTCGATTCAACATAAGGGGAGGAGCGTCCTTTACGCCCCTTGGATCGGATCGTACTCTATTTAGTTATGATAATCAAGTAATTATGTATGGTATTGACCTGTTTGGGTTTAGCCGTGGGCACGTGATAGCGTGCATAGTTGATCACGGGGCGTCAACTTCGGGCCGCTCGTGTCCTGCTGGGCATGGAGCAAATTGAGCTTGCGAAGCTCTCACGCGTCGCCATTGGTACGATCCGGCGCATGGAGTCCTTCAATGGAGAAATCGGGGCGCGCACGTCCACGCTGTCGCTGGTCATCCGCGCGCTGTCGAAGGCCGGGATTGAGTTCCTGAACGACGATCAACCGGGCGTAAGGCTGAAGAAAAAGGACCGCTGAATCGCTCCAGCGGCCCCTCCCCTTCGTGAATTAGCGGGCGCGGCCCTGCTGCTTCAGTTCCGCGATCTTGGCGAACGCCTGCCTTCCCAGCTCCCCGACAACGAGCAGATCGGTCGGGCTGAAACTCTTCGATTCCTTCCACTCGCCGGACTTCTCGTCCTTGTAGCTGTTCGTGATTGTGGTATTGAACATCGTGCCGCTCTCGGTCTGGTTCGGCCAGATGGCCAGTTCGATGCCGCCGTGCCTGAACTTCGCCACCGGACGGCTGCCGCCCTGCGGTTCCTCATCGGCCGCGCGGGCCGCGTTTGATTGTGCCATGATTTCCTCCATTGTTGGTTATTGGCCGGTGAAGTATAAGGGCGAGCGCACAACCGTCAAGCGCGTTTTGTGGCGCTGTTGACATCCGTAGGGTGCGCGGATAGATTGCGCGGGAAACGTGCGAAAATCGAAGGAAGGCTGTTTATGACTGACTCCAGGGCATTGCTTTCGGACGAACTCAGGCTCCGGATAGAGGACTTCGCACGTGAGCAGGACCGCAATCCGGCGGATGTCATGGAAGAGGCTGTGAACCGGTATCTTGCCGGCCAGAGGCTTGCGCGGTTTGCCGAAAAGATGGAGCCGCGGGCGCGCCGTCAGGGCATAAGCGAAAAAGACGTGCCAGGGCTCATCCAGGAAGTCCGGCGGGAAAACGAGACTCGCGGGCGCTGAGTGCTTAAGGTCACCGCCGATAGCAATGTGCTCGTCTCGGGACTCGTGTTCAAGCGTGGTAAACCCCACCAGCTTTTACAGAAGGCACTGAACGGGGAGATCAACCTCACCGTTTCAAAGGCGATCATCGATGAAGTGGCCGATGTGCTGGGCCGAAAATTCAATGCGTCTCCCGAAGAAATCGCCATGGCGCAGAGCATTATCGCCGACGCTGCGCGGACGGTGCGGCCCGCAGTGCAACTCTACGTTATCAAGGAAGACCCCGATGATAACCGCATTCTCGAATGTGCCGTGAGTGCGGGATCGGATTATATCGTCAGTGGAGACAAGGATCTGCTGCGGTTGAAACGATACGATGCAATCCGCATTCTGAGCGTGTCGGGCTTTCTGGAAATTGCGAGGAACGCGCGGGGGCTGTAGAGGTTATCCTTGAAGGTCGCGATGCCGGAGAAAAAGGTCAAAGCCGCGTTCGTCGAGCCCATGCTGTTGCTGCGCACGGAGAAACTGCCGGAGGGGCCTGAATGGGTGAGCGAGCTTAAGCTCGACGGCTACCGGTGTCTCGCCATCAAATTCGGTGGCAAGCTTCAATTGCGCTCACGAAACGACAACGACTTCACCATCCGTTATGCCGGCATAGCAAAAGCCCTGGCGGCGATGCCCGACGAGACGGTCATCGACGGCGAGGTCGTCGCGCTCGACTCGGAAGGCAGGCCTTCGTTCAACACGCTCCAAAACTATGGCTCCTCCGGCGCTCCGCTGCACTTCTTCATCTTCGACCTGCTCGTGCTGAAAGGCCGGGACGTGATAGGTCTGCCGCTGATGGAACGGCGCGCGCTTATCGAGAAACACATACTTCCCAAGCTGGGCGACCCGATACGCTATTCACCGATTCTGGAAGGCAGTCTGAAAGACCTCATCAGCTCCGTCAAAGCGCAGGGGCTGGAAGGGCTGGTGGCAAAGCGCCGGGATTCAAAATACGAGCCCGGCCTGCGCTCCGGGGCATGGCTGAAGATGCGCGTGAACGCCGGACAGGAGCTGGTTATCGGTGGCTACACGCCGTCGGCCAAGAATTTCGACGCGTTGGTCATTGGCTATTACGCGGACGGCAAGCTGATTTACGCTGCGCGCACGCGCAACGGGTTCACGCCGGCATCTCGGATCGAGCTGTTCAAGAAGCTGAAGCCACTGGAAATTGAGGAATGCCCATTCGGGAATCTGCCGGAGAAGAAGGCCGGGCGCTGGGGTGCCGGGCTGACGGCGTCCAAGATGGCCGAGTGCCGGTGGCTCAAGCCGGTGACGGTGGGGCAGTTTGAGTTTGTCGAATGGACCAGCGATCAGCATCTGCGGCATAGCCGCTTCGTGGCGCTCAGGGACGACAAGAAGGCGAAGGATGTAGTTCGGGAAACCTGATCGGGAAGCAGATGTAAATGGTGGCCGCCCTATGGATCAAAAAGAAGCTGGACTGGAAAAACGCCGGATTGAACAAGACCTTGACTTGAAGACCCGCGAACTCGACCTAAAGCAACGCGAGCTTGATCTCAAGGAGCGGGAACTCACCGGGAAGAATACGCGCTGGCTGACACCCCAGCAGGCCACAATTCTGGTCGCAGTCATCGGCATTGTGGCTGCTGCCATAGGGAGCGTCGTCCAGGGCATTCTCAGTCAGCAGTTGGAGCGTGATCGATTCCGGACGAGCCTGATTCTGAAGGCAGTGGAAACAGGTGATCGCAAGCAAGCCTCCGACAACCTCCTCAGATTATTCGAGTGGCAACTTATCGATGATCCCGACGGCCGCATTGTCACGGCAATCAAGCATGAGCCCGCCGCTGTTCCCGTTTTGCCGCGTTCCGATTCGGACTCGACGCCAAAGACAACAAAGCCCCTCGTAACCACTACAGTCGTCGATACGGCAAAGCCGGGAGATACTGCGAAGACAATTGTCCAAACCTTCACACGGAATGATCTGGCATTGGAGGGTGGCAAGGTTGGCGATTCCCATAGGGTTTCCAAGCTACTTACAGCACCGGGACCGATAGACGACATTCGGGTGTCGATCGAAGGGGAAGGTGCGCCGTGGTTCCAGAGTGAGGGTTTTGAGAAAATCGCGCCAGCACAATGGAAATGGATTGGCCGCACGAACTCCGGAGCCCCAGTGACACTGGCCTTCTCCATTAAGTATCACGAGCCGCCGAAATGACCAGTGACTCGGTGAATTAGGCCCGGCTTCGCCATTTTCCGGAACTTCGGGCCACGGCGGCCGCCGCATTCTCAACGGGTGAATCCGCGCATAGCCTTGATCGCCGCGCGCGGCGGGCTGCTGGGCGTTCTCGCTGAATTCCAGAAGCTAAAACATTCCAGGGTGAACCAAGCTCAACGTTGTTGACGTAAAGGACAAACAAGCTTATTAGTTAGGCTCTTCTGGCGCACTAGCAATGGGGAGCCGATGTGACGGCTTTAAAAGATTTGACCGGTCTTCGATTCTGTCGATGGGCGGTGTTAAGGCGAGCTGAGAATGCAAGAACTGGCCAAGCACGATGGGTCTGCCGATGTGATTGCGGCAAGGAGAGAATAGTTTACAGCTGCCGTCTGATATCAGGTGGTTCGCGAAGCTGCGGTTGCCTGCAGATCGAAAAGGCAACCAAACATGGGGGATTATATACTTAACATAGCGGTTGGTTTATGGTACAAGATGACCGACAGGCCTGCGCAGAAATTGAGGTTACGGATGAAATGCTCCGCGCCGCTAATTATGTGTTATCCTGCGCTTTTGATGTTGGGGCACGGGTTTCTGAGATTTCGGATTCCGGAATAATTGAACTTTATACCGCCATGCGTCAGCTAGAGCCGGAACCTCCAGTTCGCGCTCCTTCAAAGGAACATAGGGCCGGATAAGCAGTGTAGCCAAGTGATGGCCTGCCTTCTCAAGATCGCTCGTCATATCATTTACCGCTTCGATTGATATGGGCGCTTCATCAATTCGCTCTTTCGTATAGGCACGAGTGATATTAGATGACACGCGCCCCTTGTCACTGGTCATAAAGGACTGGTGATGTATCAGTCTATTCCTTGCGGTATTTATCGTCTTCAACTGCGTCAGAACGTCATCAGCCTCATTCATGATAGATTCGGGAGGCGGCTCAATTTGCCAAACGTGTCGAACTATCTCAATCATCTGGTCTGCTCTCGTGCCGGGGAAAGCAGCCTTGGCCAAGCTATGCGGCATACGTAGAGACGCAGAAAGGTAGTTGAATAGAACTGTTTCCGCGCCAGCGAAGGCTTCCACGAAGCGCCCAAGCGCCTCTGAATAAGCGGCGTCACGAACGAAACTGACGGTGCGGCCTGTTGCAGGTTGTGGCGCTTTCGCTTTTTCAGATACCATGCTATAAGGCCGATATGGTTGACGCAGATAAAAAGGTGGAGAAGAAATTCAAGGATGTCGTGAGCGTGTTTTTGAACACGAAGCCACAACCGCGAACAGGCGAGCAGAATAGTAAGCCGCGAAAGAAAAGCAAGTCGCGTAAGGCAGAGTCGAGCCATGGCGATAAGCGCTAATTCGTCTTAGTGAACACGTACCCCCTAGTTTCAAGACATTGACGCGCTAGGTCGCCGCCCTCACTTTGCGCGATGAAAGGATTATCAGCCGCAACGGGCGCAACGGCCTTTGATGCCTCGTATATGCATTCCTTCCTGTCCTGTGCGTATTGCTCTTGTGTACCGCCGGGCTTGTCTACCCGGTATGTCGGGCTACATGCCATGAGCAAGAACAAGAAACCGACAACGCTGATATTTCTGATAACCATGACGGTCACTCCTTTTTTTTAAGCTGCTTGTTCTTCCCCACCAATCCGCCGATAGGTGAGGCGTTTTCCCTCAATGCCCTTTAAGGTGCGCTCAAAGCGGACATCGTCATTTACGCCAAGGGCCTCACGCTCGTTGTAGCGGAAGTCGAATTCCGCAAGATAGCGCTTCAGGTGGTCAGCGCTGCAATGCTGGTACACGCCAGTCATGCCGCGCTTGAAGATGGAGAAATAGCCCTCAATCGTGTTGGTATGAGCGCCACCACGCACGTATTCACCTATGCTGTGGCATACCGTATCATGAGCCGCGAACTCCTTGCCGAGTGGGATGTACTGGCGGGCGTCATCCGTCATCAGGTGTGTTTCTGCGGCGATTTGCTCATTCATAATGGGGCGAAGGGTTGCAGCAGTCACGGTCTTAACGTGAGTGGAGCGAACCTTACCGCCGCGTTCAACAAGAGAGAAAACAGCCTCCTTGCCGACTCCGCCCCTGCCAAGGTGCTTGCGGTCTTTGGCGTGCTTGTTCTTCTCCTTGCCGCCGACGAAAGTCTCATCTGCTTCCACGGTTTTGCCCTCCCCGCCGAGAGGCGGAAGGTTGCCATGCGGGGCCATTGCCTCACGGATACGGTGGCACATAAACCACGCGCTCTTGTAGGTGATGCCCAGCATGCGGTGAATCTGATGCGCAGATATGCCCTTCTTACTTGAGCAAAGGAGGTAGGAAGCGAGAAGCCATTTGTGCAGGGGGATATGGCTGCGCTCGTACAATGTTCCTACCGTTACCGTGAAGTGTTCGCGGCATTCATTGCACTGGTGCAGGCCCGGACGGTGCGACTTGCCTTTCAGCTTACGAATATGTTCTACGGCTCCGCAGTGAGGGCAGAAGGGGCCATTCGGCCAGCGCTGCGCCTCCAAGAACTCGCGGGCCTTGGTTTCATCTTGAAAAATAGGGTTATTTATTGCACCTGACATATGACGCTCCGTTGTTGTGAGCAAATCATACAGGTCTACTTAGCTATGTCAAGTATATAATCCTCCAAACATGGCCATACAAAAGGCGTAATTAATGGACTTAAATCATCGCCGGAATATTCCGCATGGCAGCATATGCGCGTCAGATGCCGGAATCCCAAAGATCGCAACTATCGTAATTATGGCGGCAGGGGAATCACGGTCTGCGAAAGGTGGGATTCGTTTGCAAACTTTATCACTGATATGGGACATCGTCCATCCTCAAGGCATAGTTTAGAGCGCATCAACAACAATGGAGGCTATAGCCCTGACAATTGCAAGTGGGCAACATGGACTGAGCAAGCTAGAAATAAACGCTCGGGTTGTGAGGCAAGACTTCGACTGACGAGGATTAAGGCTAAGGGAAAGAGCAGTAAGTATAAGGGGGTTTCGTGGAATAGCCGTGATGAACTATGGATTTCTTCACTGAGGGTAGAACCCAAACACACTCTCTATGTTGGGAGATATACGAGTGAGGAAGACGCCGCGCGAAGCTATAATAAAGCCGCATTGGAATACCAGGGCGAACGAGCATTTCTGAATGAGATTCACGATTAGGCACGGCTTCGCTGTCGGTCGCGCCCGACTGCTGCTGCGGCGTTCTGCACAGTCACGCGGGCATAACCCGGATCGTTTTCCGCCAGCGACCTTGCTTTCTCGCTCACCTCCAAAAGCTTTTGCAGGGTGTCTTCTTCATTCCAGCCCCACTTGAGCGCCGTCTTGCACCATACAAAGTCCGCATGGCTTCGGCTCGGGCCGGTGCCTTCGGAATTGGGAGGCGCGCCTGCGAGGGACATAGCATAGCTGGGCCATCGGCGATTTAAGCGCGCGGAAACACGCGGGGGGGCGGGCTTTACGATTTCCGGCGGCGCAGGTTCGGGCTCCGCAAGCAACCCCATTGTCTGCAATTTATCCGGCGTCATGATGCGGCCAGGAATCCCTGAGACGATGGAGACCATAGGCGGCTCGGGAAGGTATTTCTCTTTCCAGTTGCCAACGCCTGCGATGCGTGTGGCACCGGACGCGGAAGTATCGACATCGCCTATGGCTTTGCGGACCCGCCGGATAAAGGCCTTGCCATCGCCCTCCACACCAGAGACGGCGATCCAGGCTTGGTGATTTCCAGGGCTTGTGCTGTGAATGAGGAATGCTGCGGATTGCACACGTTTTAACCGCTCGGCATCGAGGTCATCGAGCTGCACAAAAACCACATCGCCTTTGGGCCTGACAATCAGATTCTCGCCCGAATATACTACCCTGCCGCTACTGTCTGGGATAGGTTTACGATCATCCGCCGTGCGGACCATAGCGGGCAGGAGTTTTCGCAGTTCCACCGGCGAATAAGTCTTGCCCCATTTTGGTTTTTTATGGCCCGGCCATTCCAGCTCGGTCTTCGTGACGTCAAAGGTTCGCGCGCCCACTGAGGTAAACAAATCCAGCATTCTCTCCGCTTCCCGAATATCTGATGGCATAGGCATTCCTCCTTCTAAAATGGCCTTTCGCCCTGCGTTGAAGGGCATTTTAGAAGGAATACCGGGCATTCCCGTCCCTGACAATGACGACGTTTGAGCGCATGCGCGGTTTCGCTCTTGTGTGGTTCCGTGGTTACGCTCATCGGCGCATCGGTGGTTTGGTGGTTGCGTCAATGCGTCAATCCGTTCTTCGGTGGTTGCGTCAATGCGATCTTGCGTCAATGCGTCTTTGAACGCTTCGGTGGTTACGCGCGATAACGCCACCCGGACACTGCTGGCATACCAGCGGAAGCCTTGGGGAGTTCGGATATTCAGGCTGTTGAGCCTGTCTGCGATCTTGCGGAGCACGTCGCCGTGGCCGCGCCATTCGAGCATGAGATTCAGGACTTCGAGCGGGGCGGGTCTATATCCGCGGGCCTCGCGTGCCTTGGCAAGGGCCTCCTGATACCGGGGATTGCCCAACTTGATTCCGCGCGCCTTCGCCGCTGCCATGGCCGCCTTCGTGCGCTGCGAAATCAAATCCCGCTCGTATTCCGCCACCGCCGCGAGGATATGGATGGTGAGCCGGTTGGCATGCGGCATGTCCACGGCGACGAACTCCACGTCGCTGTTCATCAGGTTCGCGATGAAAGCGACATTGCGCGCCAGGCGGTCGAGGCGGGCGATCACCAGCACTGCGCGGCGCTTCCGGCACTCCGCTATGGCCGCAAGCAGCTGGGGCCGGTTGGTGTGCTTCTTGCCGCTCTCGACCTCGACGTATTCCGCCAGCAGCAGCCCGCGCGCCCCGACGTACCGGGCAACGGCTTCCCGCTGCGCGTCCATGCCGAGGCCGGTGACACCCTGCTTGTCGGTGCTGACGCGGAGATAACTGATGTAGGAGTCAACCATCTTTTGGGAGGTAATGCTGATGAGGTGCCAATGGCGGCAGTACAGCAGGAAGAATTCTGCAACTCAACATTGAACGAAGGAAAAGTGGCAGTATAATTGCGCGCGCGAAGTTCAGTGAAAATGCACGGCTAGATCGACCCAGACCCGAACGGCTATATCGTACACAGGAAATGCGAAATAGAGATATCGCATCCAGTCCGAAACGCCTGTGGTGGGATTATCGTTAATTCCTGACTTCGCCGACTCCACCAACTGCCTCTTGTAGTGCCTATATTGGACATTAATGCGGCTAGTAAGCTTCCAGAACACCGATGCACATAGAAGCAAGAAGAATGTTCCAACCAGGTATCTGTAGTATGGCAGTTCTTGACCCTTTTTGATGATGCCGGAATCGATGTAGGTCAGAACGAGATCGCGCCTTACGAAAAAAATGGCGGTTTGGAGACTGGCCATAATAGTGAGTCCCCATTGCATATATTTCCCCTGCTGGTCCGCATAGAAGCGCACTTCTTCGCGCAGGAGTTCTTCTTTCGGCTTTCCCTTAACTGGCGCGGCTTCACCCATGTTTAAGGAGTATAGCCTATTCGTGAGTGGGTGATTAAGGTCAACGACGGATCACACAATCACGACATCGCCATGAATCTGGTGCGTCGTTCCGGGCCTGCATATAGCATGATAAAGCGCCGTCGCCTTGGCATTTACCGGCTTCCCGTCAATACGCGATCTCCTAATTAGGGCAATTGGCGAAAAGAGGTAGGGGCTCCTCATTCTTCTTGGCGGCTCTGCAGCGCTGGAGAAAGCCCAAATCCATCGCAAGCTGGTCACGCGCCGGATGGATGATCGTCTTGTTGCCGAAGTTGCACATATGGCCGGAAGGCCGACGCACGATGCAGTAATGGCCGACCTTGGCCCGGCATTTAGGGCAGGCCACTTCGAGCGCGGGGTCGCGGGGCCATGACTGGTTACATGCCGAGCAGGAGACGTTCATAGAAGCGCCCCTTGGACAGGTGAAGTAAGCTCAAAGATCGCTGGGTTTGCTCTGCGGATGCGGCGAAAGGCCGTATCGAAATTTTGCTCATCCTTCTCGATGCCGATAAAGCGCCTGCCGAGCCGGAGACATGCTATTCCAGTTGTGGCGCTTCCCATGAACGGATCTAAAACTGTTTCGCCCATGTCCGTAAAATCCGCAATCAGCGCCAGCATTAGTGGAAGTGGCTTTTGAGTCGTGTGCAATCGCGGATTGTGGCCGCTGCGGTTGATTTCTATCGGGAAGTCCCAAAAGGCATGCCTTCCGCCGCCGTTCCATTTTTTGCGCCCTTTTCGGTGGGCGATTGTTATGGTCTCAGCGGCAGTTGCCGGACGATCACCCGTGAACTGAGGGGTGGCGTTCAGCTTTCGCCATATACCCGTGCGGCAGTAATCAAGGCCATGGTGGGTCAACGCTACGCGCCACAAATGGCACGATTCGATATCAGAGAAGGTGAGCGTCCATCGTTTGACGATTCGAGCAAATTCACGTGCGCAGACTTCGCGCTCATCTTCTGTGAGGGCCGCGAATCCCAGATCTGTCGCTCTGGAATATGAGGCCATATAGCCGTCCTTGACGAGATCACATTTACCGCCGGCACGACTCTTGGAATGGACATGCTCACTGTACGGTGGATCGGTGATGCAATGGTCAAGTTGGCTTAGGTGCGGGAGGATTTCGGTGCAGTCACCGAGATAAAGTTCGCAGTCTCCTATGACCTCTTTCCGCCTGTACGGAAGCGCATCAACATCCCCGCTCATGCGAACGCGCTCCATCTGCGGCTTACGACGCCTTTTGCGCTCAAGTGGTTTCTTGCTGGCCTACTGTAACTGGATGATACGGAAGGAAATAGCGTGATGGCAGGAGATGAGGAGTGATGTGCGGTGAAGCCGAGAAAGTTGAAGAATATTTTGCGGGGTGGCGGTCTGGATTTGTCGTGCTCGCTGGTCATACGCACAACTCCCAAAGCGTCTTCTTCTCAGTCGGGTGCTTATCCGTGCGCGCGGGCACCGATTGTGCAAAGCCGAGTTAACTCCAGCGTCAGGCCATCGTCGCGGACGCGGGATACGGGGCGGCCAACAATGGCAACGCCGACAAGCTCACCTTCGAGGTGGGCTGCGATGCTGAATTTGTGCCCGCGTACCGGCTTGTGGTGCCGATGGTGCTGGGCGACAAAAACATTGGCGGCTGCAAGGGAAATCGGTCGGTGATAAAGTCGGGGCGGCGGGTTTGCCTGATCTGCGATGGATGTCATATCAGCCTCATCTGGCTGTCTGCGCAGCTCGCAGGATCGGTCCACTGGTCCGACATCGCCCTCGCAATTCCCGGAAAGAACCGCGACCGTTCACGCCACCTGTCTGGCGATGGCGGCATGCGGTGGACGCGTGGCGTGCGTCCCTCAACGATATTCGTCGGGCGAAGCGGCGGAAGATTCTTCAGCCAGAAGCAGGTGCGCTTGGTTTCCGGATGCCCGAATTGCCACGGCTGCACGCTTTGCGAAAACTCGACGTAATTCCGTATCAGTTTCTTCGCATGCGAATGCATGACCGGGTTTTCGACGCAGATGTGCGCAATGGGCGCATTCCATAGGTCGGAGAACAGTTCCGCGCCTTCACGCAACTCGTTCCACATCTGCTCGACGGTCTTTCCCGGCGGCGCCTTATGAAGCCAGCGCACGCCGCTGTTGCAGAGGCGGGTGCAGGGTGGGTGTGCCACGATCAGGAAATCCCAGCCATCATGCAGGATGTCGCGCACGTCGCACTGAATATGGCGGTTGCTGCTGTGCTCAGCCGGCAACAGGTCGCATGACCACGCATCGTGGCCCTTCTCCAGAAACGCATCTCGCACGATGCCGGAGAATTCGCAGGCGACGAGGACTCTCAGGACTTTAGTGACCGGCCTTTCTTCGCAGGGTCGAAGACAGTTGATTTCTGGAGGGGGTGGATTCGCTTTGTCCTGTGCGCTGGTGGTGCTCATGCTGCGACTTCCTGCGCGAAGTCGGACTTGATGCGACTGATAATCTCGGGGTTAATGACGGCAAGACTACGGCTCTGCGCGCCGATCTGTTTGCGCATCTCGTCAGTGAGAGGAACGACCGCCTCGACTTCTTCCAAATAGCGGCAGGCTTCGAGG
>Ga0302326_10003103_pt1 | contig 39455 bp, 29 predicted proteins | sample Palsa_T0_3_FD_202264 | JGI IMG/M metagenome (GOLD analysis project Ga0302326, IMG submission 202264) | Peat permafrost microbial communities from Stordalen Mire near Abisko, Sweden - Palsa_T0_3 | ecosystem: Environmental > Terrestrial > Soil > Palsa > Peat permafrost | place: Sweden: Abisko... | reverse complement strand
AACTTTTCTTATGGATGAGCGACTTTATGTTAGCAGCAAAGTCTTTTTCGCAGTTGCCGAATTCCGAGGCGTACGACGCCTTCTGGAACGCCGACTATCACCGCGCCTTGGCGCTGTTGCACAACATCGACGCACCCGGTTGCGCCGTCATGCGAGCGCGCAGCTTGATGCGCCTCAAACGTTACGACCGGGCGATCGCCGAGTTCGAACGGCGGCCGCTCTCCTCGTACGATTCACACGAAGCGGCACAGCTCGCTGGATTGGCTGCGAGCGCGTTTAGTTTGCTTGGCTCGGGGGAGCGGGCTCAGGATGCGCTTGGCGCCTTGCGAAGCGTCGTCAATAAGAGTTCTGAGAAGGCTCTGTTCCTTTTCGATGCGCTGACGCGATGCCAAATCGCAATGTACGCGGGCGACCTCGAGTATTCTCTGAGCTTTGTCGCCGAAATGGCAGATCTCGCGTCGCAGTTGGACGAGACGGCACCGCAAAAGCCGCACCACTTAGATTTCATCTTTCTGCGCTCGAGGGTGCTTGGATTTCAAGCGTTGGATGCGGCTTTTCGCGCCGACTACCCGCGCGAGGAAACTCATCTGCTGGATTTGGTCTCCTACGTTAGCCAACCGGGGAGCCCGCACCGCGACCTCGAGGCGATGGCCCTGGAGCTCCTCGCCGCACTCGTTGCGCTGCGCCCGTTTCCGAAGGGCCGGCAGTACCTGATTTCGCGTCTTGCGACCTATCCGTGGACGCGACACACGAGCCGCACCGAGAACAAAGTACGCCAGTCCTTAAGGAATAACGCGCGCTTATTCGGAACGGAGGACGAAGGCCTCGCGCTCGATTGTCCGACCGCGCCTTCGCTCACGATGCGCCTCGTGGAACTGGTGGACTCGCTGACGTTGGAACGATGGACCGATCGCCGGCAGTTTCTCGCCGAATTGCGCTTTGCGGTCTCGATCGCGCTCGACATCGACTGGTCGAACGTCGATTTGGAGTTTCCCACGGTTTTGGAAGTCGGCGCGCTCGTCGCGCCGTTCGACCTGGCGGTCGCGCGCAAGGCCAAGGAGATGTACTTTCGGCATCTCGGTAACGTGCCGCGTTCTGCCGTCGGCATGCACGAGCCGCGGTTAGCTGCGTCGAACCATTTCTGCCTGGCGGGCATCGCAAAATCGGAGGGTCTTTACCGTGAAGCAGTCCGCGATTTCGCCGCAATCGCCGGCCTCCCGTACCCCGGTCGACAGCTGGCCGCGATCGGCGGGATAGAGAGCTATACCATAACGAGATGTACGTCGGATCTCGAGCCGGCCGAGTGGTTTCTCGAGCATCATCCGCGCTCGTCGTTCGCGCGTCGCCTCGCCGACGCGCTCCCCGCTGCGAAACGGTCGGCACCCGGTGATTTTCCGTACCTCGGAATGTACGCTATCGCCGACGCGGCAGCCGACTCGGTAGGGGCTGCGTAGCGGCGGCCCTAACTCGGGTGGGTCGTGCAGACCCAATCGCCGAGCGACGTGCTCGCTAAGTCCTACGAACCCGCTTCCGTCGAAGGTCGGCGCTACGCCGAATGGCTCGCCGCGGGCGTCTTCCACGACGAGCCCGATCCGGCGCGCCCGCCCTTCGCGATCTCGATGCCGCCGCCGAACATCACGGGCCGGGCGCATCTCGGCCACGCGTCCACATATACGGCGATGGACATCCTCACGCGCTACCACCGGATGCTTGGCGAGAACGCGGTGTGGCTGCCCGGACAAGATCACGCGGCTATCGCGACGGAAGCCGTGCTCGTGCGCGAGCTTGCGAAGGAAGGGCTCACGCGCGACGACCTCGGGCGCGAAGCGTTCCTCGAGCGCGCCTGGCAGTGGCGCGAGGAGTACGGGTTCGCTCTCTACGAGCAGTTCCGTAAGCTCGGCTTCGGCCCCGATTGGGAGCGCGATCGCTTCACGATGGATCCCGCCCTCTCGGCGGCGGTAAATAAAGTTTTCGTCGCGCTGTATCGCGAGGGGCTCATCTACCGCGGCACGCGGCTCGTCAACTGGGATCCCGATTCGCAGTCCACGCTCTCGGATGCGGAAGTCGACGACGAAGAGCGCGACGGGTTCCTCTGGCAGATTCGCTACCCGTCCGAAGACGGATCGTTCTCGATCGAGGTCGCAACCACGCGGCCCGAAACGATGCTCGGCGATACCGCAGTCGCCGTCCATCCCGCCGACGAACGCTACGCGCACCTCGTCGGAAAACGCGTGATCGTCCCACTCGCCGGCCGCATCGTCCCGATCATCGCCGATGCTGCGGTCGAACGCGACTTCGGCACGGGCGCCGTGAAGGTGACCCCCGCCCACGATCCGCTCGACAATGCGATCGGCGAACGTCACCATCTCGAAATGCCGAGCGTCATCGGTTTCGATGGGAAGATGACGAGCGAAGCGACGCCCGCGTATGAAGGTCTCGACCGTTTCGAAGCGCGCGCAGCGGTCGTCCGGGATCTGGAAGCGGCAGGGCTCTTGGTGGCCACGACGCCGCGCAGACACGTCGTTCCGGTAAGCTCGCGCAGCAATGCGATCGTCGAACCGCTGCTGTCGCTGCAGTGGTTCTGCCGCATGGAGACGCTAGCCGCACCCGCCCGCGAAGCGTACCGCAGCGGCCAACTCCGCTTCGTGCCGGAGCGCTTCGGCAGAACGTACGAGTACTGGCTCGAAAATATCCGCGATTGGAACGTGTCGCGCCAAGTGTGGTGGGGGCATCGCTTACCCGTCTGGTACGTGCCGAGCGGCGAACCGATCGTGGCCGAAACCGAAGAGGAAGCGATCGAACTCGCGCGCGCGCAGTTCGGAACGAGCGCCCTGCGTCGCGACCCGGACACGCTCGACACATGGTTCTCGAGCGGACTCTGGCCGTTCTCGATTCTCGGCTGGCCGGGCGAAACGCCCGAGCGCGCGCACTGGTATCCGAACCAGGTCCTGATCACCGGCCGCGAGATCATCTTCCTTTGGGTCGCGCGCATGGTGATGCTCGGATGCAAGTTTGCCGGCGGCCTCCCGTTTCGCGACGTCTTCATCGCGCCGCTCGTGTTCGACGACAAGGGCCGCAAGATGTCGAAGAGCCTTGGCAACGTGATCGATCCGATGGATCTCGTGGCGAAATACGGCGCCGATGCTACGCGCTTCGGCACGGTCCGTCAGATGCGGCTCGAATCGCAAGAACTGCGCTTCGACGAACGCTACGTCGAAAAAGCGCGCGACTTCAACAACAAGATGTGGAACGCGTTGCGCTACGTGCGCTCGCTGCCGGAAGGGCTGCCGAACGCGAATCAACTGCCGCCGGCGGCCGACCTTTCGCTCGCCGATAAGTGGCTCCTCACGGGGCTCCGCGCGACCGTCGTTCGCGTCTCGGAGGCGCTCGATGGATACGAACTCGGCATTGCAGCCGAAGTGCTTCAAGACTTCATGTGGTACTCGTACTGTGACTGGTACATCGAGGCGACGAAGGTACCGACGCCGACGCGCGCGGCCGTGCTCTCCTATGCGCTGAGCGTTCTCGTTCGTCTGCTGCATCCGATCGCGCCGTTCGTCACCGAGGAAATCTGGCAGGCGCTTCCGCACGACGGCAAGACGATCGTCACGGCGTCGTGGCCCGACCCGGATGAAATTCCTGTGGATGCGGCCGCCGCCGAGCGCTATGAAACGCTCAAATCCGTGGTTGGAAAGGTGCGCGACCTGCGTGCGCAGCTCGGGCTCGCGCCGCGCGAGAAAATGACGATCGACGTTCCGGGCGACCTCGATGCGGACGCGAGCGCGCTGCTGGCACTCCATGCGCACGCGAACCTCGTGACCGTCGAAGCGAGCGGTGCGCGCCCGGATCGCGCTGCGCCGCACGACCCGCTCTTCTCCGCCGCCGCCCGGGCTCCAGCCGGCCTCATGCGCGAGCGCTACGGCAAAGAGATCGTTCGCATCGACCTCGAGATCGAACGCCTCGAGAAGATGCTCTCGAACGAGCAATTCACGAGCAAGGCGTCGCCCGAAGCCGTTGCGAAGAATCGGGACAAGCTGGCGGTGTACGAAGCCGAGCGCGATCGCGCTCGCGCCGGATTGCACGCCTTGGGTTCGGAGGACGGTCGATGAGGAGCGCGCTCGAGGTGTCGCGCGAGCGGACGTTGATGGGGGCGAAGCAGATCGACCGCATCGTGGCGCGCCTCGCCCATCAAATCCTCGAGCCCGACGACGCGCAGCACGGCGTCGTCCTGATCGGCATCCGCCGTGGCGGCGAGCAGCTCTCGCGGCGGCTCGCCGCAAGGATGGAAGAGATCAGCGGTGCGCGTCCCGGTCTCGGCTTCCTCAACATCAACCTCTATCGCGACGACGATGCCGCAAAGGCCCTTCCCGATTCTGAAATCCACGAGGATCTTACCGGGAAAGTCGTGGTCGTCGTCGACGACGTGCTCTTCACCGGACGCACGGTCCGCTCGGCGCTCGATGCGGTTACCGATCTCGGCCGGCCGCGCGTGATCCGCTTGGCCGTACTCGTCGATCGCGGGTTGCGCGAGTTGCCCGTGCAGGGCGACTATGTTGGGCGTGTGATCCCGACGCATCGCGGCGAACGCATCGACGTCTATCTTTCGAAGACGTACGCCGATGACGATCGCGTCGTGATTCGCAGCGAGGCCGATGCCGGAGCGTAGTCTCCTCGATCTCGACGATTTTTCGAGCGGCGACATCACGTACGTCCTCGACCGTGCCAGGCATTTCCATGCGGAGCCCCCGCCGCGCGATCTCTTACGCGACGTCACCGTCGTCAATCTCTTCTTCGAAGCGAGTACGCGCACGTTCACCTCGTTCGCGATCGCCGAGCAGCGCGTGGGCGCCGACGTCGTCGCGCTTCCGCCCGGATCGTCGAGTTTGGGGAAAGGCGAAACGATCGCGGATACCGCGATCACGCTCGCCGCGATGGGCGTGCGCGTGATCGTGACGCGCCACCCCGAGTCCGGCTTTCCCTATCGCTTAGCGGAAGCGTTCGACGGCCACGTGATCAACGCCGGCGACGGGCGTCACGCGCATCCCACGCAAGCGCTCCTCGACCTTCTAACGCTGCAAACGGAGTTCGGCAAGATCGAGGGCTTACGGGTCGCGCTCGTGGGCGACATCCTGCACAGCCGCGTCGCGCGCTCGAATATCATCGGGCTCTGCGCGCTCGGCGCCGAAGTGACCCTCGTCGGACCATATACGCTTTTGCCGGAAGCGATGGCGCGCCCGGGCGTGCGCATTGCGCGCGATCTCGACGCCGTCCTGCCGGACGTCGACGCGCTGATGTTGCTGCGGATCCAAAAGGAGCGCATCGCCTCAGCCGTCCTCCCGACGCTCGACGATTACGCGCGCAACTACCGGCTCGACGCGCGCCGCCTCGGTGCGCTCGCCACGCATGCGATCGTGATGCACCCCGGGCCCTACAACCGCGGCGTCGAGTTGACCGAGGACGTGTTCGCATTCCCGGGCTGGCGCTACGCGCAGCAAGTTTCGCACGGCGTGTTCGTGCGCATGGCCATTCTGGATTTTCTCGTGAACGGAGCGCGCGCGGCGCTGGGGAGCGGTGTTTGATGCTCCGTCGTGCGTCGATGTTGTTCGTGCTGCTAGCCTTCGCGGCCGCACCTATCCCCGGCGTGGCGGCACGGGGCGACGCGCTCGATCCCGGTGTGGCACCGTTCGTTTCGGTCAATGCAAAGACCGTCGCGATCGTCCACGTCCGCGTCATCGATGGAACCGGCAGTCCCGCGCAGGACGACCGGACGGTGATTTTCACAAACGGCGTCATTACGGCGCTGGGAGCCTTTTCACAAACGCCCGTTCCGGCCGGCGCAACGACGATCAACGGCACGCTGAAAACGCTCATGACCGGGTATGTGGGCACGCACAACCATCTATTCACCGGCGTCGGGTCGCGCGGACATCACTACTGGCGCTCGATGCCGTTCAGTTTCCCAAGACTTTACCTCGCCGCCGGCACGACCACGATTCGCACGACCGGCTCGTTCGACGTTTTTGCGGAGCTGCACTTGCGTCAACGCATCGATGCCGGAACGTCGCCCGGGCCGAATATCGACGTCACGTCGCCCTATCTGACGGGCCCCGGCAATCAAGACCTCGAGATGTGGGAGATACGCGACGCAAGCGACGGACGGCAGACCGTCGATTTCTGGGCCGATCGCGGCGTGACGTCGTTCAAGGTCTATACCTATATCACGCGCGATGCTCTGGGCGGCGTTATCGACGAGGCGCACAAACGGGGTCTTAAAGTGATGGGGCACCTGTGTTCCGTCGGCTATCGCGAAGCCGCTGCTTTTGGGATCGACGAACTCGAGCATGGGCCGTACTTCACGGATACGGAATTTGTCCCGACAAAAACCCCGGACGCGTGTCCCGACGACGGCGTGCAAGACGCTGTGAATGCCGCGATCGACCCGGACGATCCCCGCATTGCCGCGTTGATCGCAGACCTGATTCGGCACCATGTGGCGGTTTCGTCGACGCTCCCGGTGTTCGAACGCCTTCCGCCGCTCGCGGTCGTTGCGCCGTCGCTCGATCTCATGGATGACGAGCAGCGCGCATACGTGGAGAGCACGCGTGCGCGGATCTCGGACCCCGCCACGTATACCGAAATGCTAAAGAAAAATCCGAACTTACTGCGGAACTACCTTGCCGTCTACCAGCACGAGATGGCGTTTGAAGTGCAATTCCTGCGAGCGGGCGGTCTGCTCACGTGCGGCCCCGACCCGAGCGGCTACGGGTCCGTGATTGCAGGCCTCGGCGATTGGCGCGAAATCGAACTGCTCGTCGAGGCCGGACTACAGCCGCTCGAAGCGATCCACGTCGCGACGGAAAACGGTGCCGTCGCGCTCGGGCGGTCCGCAACGGTTGGTACCGTCGCGGTTGGAAAAAACGCCGACCTGATCCTCGTGAACGGGGATCCGTCGCAGAAAATCGCCGACATCGAGAACGTCGAAACGGTGTTCAAGTCAGGCGTCGGCTACGATTCGAAGAAGCTCTTCGATTCGGTCAAGGGGCTCGTCGGTCACATCTAATTGCCCGATTGGAGGAATTCCCGTGCGCACTACTCTCGAAACTTTTGCCGGAGCCGGAATTTCCGAGGTCGCGCGCCGGGATGGCATCGACCGCGCGTTCGAACGCTCCGTGCGCAAGCATCCGGATCGGACGGCGCTGACCTTCGGCGGCCGCTCGTGGACCTACGAGCGGCTCGCGCGTGCAGCCGAGAGCGTGACGGCTCGGCTCGACGACCTCGGCATCGAACCGGGCGATCGCGTCGCGGCCTACGGGCGCAATTCCGATGCGTACGTGCTGCTGTGGCTCGCGTGCGTCCGCGGCGACTTCGTGCACGTGCCGATCAACTATGCGCTCGGACCGGCCGAACTCACCTACATCGTCAACCAATCACAGGCCTCGGTTCTCGTGTACGACGCGGACCTTGAGGACACGGTGCGCGCGGCGGAAAGCGAAATTCTGGGCGGCGTCCGCGGGCGATTCGCCGGACCCGGCGAGGCGCTCGACGTCCTCGAGGCCGGCGAGCACTTCGAGGTGCGGAAGCGTCAGGGCGCGCCCGCAGGCGACAGCCTCGTGCAGCTGCTGTACACGTCCGGCACGACGGCGGCGCCGAAGGGCGCAATGATGACGCACGGCGCGTTCCTCGCGGAATACGAAAGCTGTATCGTCGATGCCGACCATTGCGCCGACGACCGGGTGCTCGCGGCGCTGCCGCTATATCACTCGGCGCAGATGCACTGCTTCATGATGCCGCATCTCTTGCTCGGTGCGTCGACGACGCTCGTGCGAGCCTTCGAGCCGGAGCTGTGCTTGCGCCTGATCGAAAGCGAACGCATCACGTCGTTTTTCGCGCCGCCCACCGCTTGGATCACGTTGCTGCGGCACGCCGACTTCGCGACGCGGGACTTGAGTAGTCTCGAGAAGATTTATTACGGCGCTTCGATCATGCCCGTTCCCGTGCTCGAGGAATTGCGCAAGCGCCTGCCGCGCGCGGCACCGTACAATCTTTACGGCCAGAGCGAGATTGGTCCGCTCGCGACCGTGCTCCGGCCCGAAGATCACGAAGCGCGTCCCGCGTCGGCCGGCCGCCCCGTCTTCAACGTCGCCACGCGCATCGTCGATGAAAAAATGAACGACGTGCCGCCGGGCCAAAGCGGCGAAGTCGTGCATCGCTCGCCGCAACTCATGATCGGGTACTGGGAGAAACCCGAGGAGACGACGGAAGCGTTCTCCGGCGGCTGGTTTCATTCGGGCGACGTCGGGTGGCGCGATCGAGAGGGCTACATCACGATAACGGACCGACTCAAGGACGTGATCAACACCGGCGGCGTCATCGTGTCGAGCCGCGAAGTCGAGGAAGTACTCTTCGAGCATCCCGCCGTGTCCGAAGCGGCCGTCGTATCGTTGCCGCACCCGAAGTGGGTCGAGGGAATCGCGGCGGTCGTCGTGTTGCGCGAGGGGGCTACGGCGGATGAAGGTACGCTCGTGGCGCACGCACGCGCCAAGCTAGCGCCATTTAAGGTGCCGCAGCGGATCTTTTTCGCGGAATCGATTCCGCGCAACACCGCCGGCAAGGTGCTCAAACGCGTGCTGCGCGATGAGTATGCGAACCGCTTGCAAGACGAGCAGTGAGGCTTGCCGAGGCGCCGCGCCCGGGTGTAAGATCGGGATTATTCTCGTTCGCTTGGACTGAGGTGCCATGATGGATCCGAAATCGACCGCCCTCGTGCTCATCGAGTATCAGAACGACTTCACGTCGGCCGGTGGCACGCTGCACGAGGCCGTCAAGCCGGTGATGGAGAGCACGAACATGCTCGCCAATACCAAAGAGGCCGCCGAGAAGGTGCGCGCCGCCGGCGGGACGGTGATCCACGCGCCGATCACGTTCGTCGAAGGGTACGGCGAAATTTCGCCGGAGCCGTACGGCATCCTAAAGGGCGTCGTCGATAGCAACTCGTTCGTCAAAGGAACGTGGGGCGCCGCCATCGTCGACGACCTCGCTCCCCAGCCAAGCGATATCGTGGTGGAAGGGAAGCGCGGGCTCGACGCGTTTGCGACGACGAATCTCGATTTCATCCTGCGCAGCCGCGGCATCACGACGGTCGCCCTCGGCGGCTTCTTGACAAACTGCTGCGTCGAGTCGACGATGCGCACCGCGTATGAAAAAGGCTACAACGTGATCACGCTCAAGGACTGTACGGCGACCGTGAGCGATGAAGAACAGCGCCTCGCGATCGAGAAGAACTATCCGATGTTCTCGCGCCCGATGGACCACACGGAATTTCTGGCCCAACTCGAACCGAAGCCGAAAGCAGCCTCGTCGAGCGTGAACTGAGTTTGCGCTAGAGGAGGCCCGGAGCCGCGTCGCCCCCTTGAGGGCTCGCCATGGGAAGGACGGTACATCGTGGCAAAGCTCGTGGGGTCTCTTTCGCTGGCAGTCGCGGCGCTGCTTTTCTGCACCGCGCAGATGGCCATGCCCAACGCTCACATCGTACAGCGCGGGGGTCAGAATTGCGGCAGCGGCGGGGTCTGCGACGTCATCTTCGTCTCACATCCGTCGAAGCGAGAGACGCTTTGGGAGATCGTCCAGCCGAGCGTCGTCGAACCGCAGACGGGCTACCCGCAGATTCGATTCAAGCCGGACGATACGATCGAGATTACGGCCGGCGGCTGCGTCCAAAGCGGCGGCAGTGGCTCGACGTGGCATTTATATGTTAACCCCGTAGGGGGTTCGGCGCAGACGTACTACAGCGGTACGGTCTACATTCCGGGCTTCATCCCGGCGGCGGGCGGCGCCGACGTGACGGGTTTCTGGCGGCTGGGCGGATATGTCGGCAGGGAACTGCACATGGAGCACGGTCTCGCGAAAACGGGGAAGCTCGCCGGGATCAAACCCTCCGACATCTTCTTGCACCTCGGCTTTGAAGACGAACAGGGCGATTACGGCGATAACGGCTACTACGGCCACGACAACGGCGACAACAACCAGTGCTTAGGCGTCGGGCCGGCTTGGGTTGAAGTAGAGGTCACGTCCAAGGAGTCGCGCGAACCCGTGTGGTCTCAATCGCAGTCGAAACCGTTCGATGTCGTGTGGCACGAAGACGACGGTTGGGACGGCAACTGGTTGCCGCTGAATCCGTTTTGGGCCGCGCAGATCGGGCCGCCGGTCGGGACGCCGAAAGTGGCGGTGCCGGATTTCGCCGGGACCTGCGGCTCCGCGTTCAACGGCAACACCTGGAGCGACGGCGGAACCATCTACCAGAACGTGCTGGCCGCGAAGTGCACGAGCCAAGCGCCCTCCGACGATCTCTATTCGGGCGTCACGTGGGCCGGCTCGCACTGTGCGTGGGACCCGGTCGGCGGCCACGTCGATTGGACCAACGCCACCTACTCGGGCAAGGTGTTTTGGGATAACTACTCGGGCCCATGGTGGAACGACGACGACATCAATATCAACCTCGCGCCCGACCACGACGCCGGCATCACGACGCAAGAAAATAAGCTCATCGGTCTCGAATTCGACCAGGGCGAGACGCTCGACAACTACACGACGCCCTTCTGGGCCAACATGGAGACCAACGAGGACAAGAACTCGTTACTCGATGAACAGCTCGCCGGCAAGCGCGCCGTCGTCACGGGCGTACTCGGCATCGACGGCGTCCATAACGGGTACGCGGAAATCCATCCGGTGTTCGCGCTCGCGATCCAAAACGGCGAGACGGAGTCCGGCGACGGGGTCGACGAAACGTGGGAGTTCTTCGTCCGGAATTCGGGCGACGAAGGCGGCTGCAGCACGAAGAACGAGCATTGGTGGAACGGTCTCTCCGATAACGAGAGCGGGGGGAGTGCGTGGTACTTCCTTAATCTCCCGTGGCCCAAGGGTGCGAGCGATTTCAAGATCGCCAAGTTTTCGGGCGAGGGATCTCAAAGCGGAATCGTCGGCCCGACGACCGTGAAGGGCGCGGGCTGGACCTACGTGGGCTTCCGATGGCCCGCTTCTTCGGCTGCCTCCGTCGACGGCGAACTGACGATCCACTATTCGTTTCGAAAGAAAGACGACCGGGAACGCCGCGGCGAGCACAGCTTGCACCGCAAGGGGCACGCTGACGAAGACGCCGACTGGAGCGATGCCGTCGCGAAGTTAAAAGATCCCGGGGTGCGGCAGCAGATGACGGCCTTCTTCGCGGCCAATAAGCCTCGGCTTTACACCGCGAGACCCGACACGTTCCGCATCGAGCCCGGCCACGCGGACTTAGCGCTGCGCGCGATTACGTCGGTGAAGGACGAAGATCGCGATCGAATCCGCCGCGACCACATCAAGGTCGACGCGGCGCGGCAGGCAGCGCTGAAAGAGTTCGACGTGAAACTGAAGGCAATCATGGCCACGCTTCACATCGGCCCCGAGTCCTTCAAGAAACTGCGCGAGTCACGGAGTAAGGAGTAGGGCGAAACAAGCGCGGACGGCTGCGAGTAGCTCGTGCACATGAGTTCACGCCGCATCGTCGTCGCCCTCGTAGCCCTCCTCGCCGCAGGGGTGGCAGCCCTGGTGATCGCGCTCGTGGTGGTTCCGTTTGCAGGCCCGAGCCTTGCCGCAGACGGTGTATCGGAGACGCGAACCGTCTCGGGCTTCGACCGAATTCGCCTCGAAGGCGCCTTCACGAGCAAGATCACCGCCGGCAAGGGGCAAACCCTGGTCGTCGTTCGCGGGAGCCGCGCTGCCGTCGCTCGCGTCACGACCGAAGTTAGGGGCGACACGCTCGTCGTCGCCACGCGGCAGGGGTTTGGGTTCTTTGAGGGGTCGCCGAACCTCGAGATCGATCTTCCCGCGCTACGCGGGTTCGCGAACAGCGGAGCCGGCACGACCACGATCGGGGGCCTCGGGGGCGGCGATATCGATCTCGAGAACACGGGCGCCGGCACGATCGTCGCCTCGGGTCTCGCCGCGCGCGAGAACGTTTCGCTTGCCGGCGTGGGAAAGATCGACACGACCGCCGTCGACGCGCGCGACGTGACCGTCGATAACGATGGCGTCGGCACCGTGCACGTGCGCGCGAGCGGGGTTCTCACGATGAACGTGAACGGCGTCGGCGAGATTCGTTACGCCGGCAATCCTTCACACGTTGAAAGCCAAGTCAACGGCATTGGCAGAATCGGACGCCTCTAATAACAGACGGAATCCTCATACGTGCACTCGTCGGCCAGCCCTTCGAACGTATACGTACCTGCCGTGGGAACCGTGAAGGTGAGCGCGATCGTCTTCGTGGTCAAGAGCTTGTAGACGGACGTCATTTCCAATTCCCCGGCGTAGCCGTTTGTCAGGACGGCCGTGTTGGCGTACGTGTTTCCGTCTGCATCGGTCGCGGTCAGGGTCCACGACGTTCCCGGCGGCAGGGTGCTCTCGATCTCGAGCAGCTCGCGCGGGGTGAGATAACTGACGGTCTTCGTCGTCATGGTGCCGGCGCCGGCCGTGCTGAAATCGAGCGAGTATCCGCCTTCGCTGCCGGTCGTGACCGACTTGAGCGCCCCAGACGCGGTCCAATCGAAGTATGAGAGTTTCGTGCCCGGGTCATCGAACGGACGGTCGAACGTCAGCGTGGTGGTCGTCGCGGTGTTCAACTGATAGCACGAGGTCCCGCCGCAGATCTGCTGATTGGCGTCCGAGAGATCCCACGGGGTGAATGTATCGACGACGATCTTGTTATTGGTTGCGGAGTAGGAAGCGGGTACCGTCACGGGGGTGCTTCCCGTTTCATTGCTCAGCGTGAACGTTGCGTTCGACAACAGCCCCGACGGCACGTAGGGTTGATCGCTAAAGAGCGTTCCCGAAGGGCTCGAAGCGGGCCCGAAGGCGAAGCCCGCGGGATCCGTGACCGAGTACTCGTGCTCGTCAGCCGCAACGTCGACGGTTACTTTGAATGACCCGACCGCCTCACCCGTGCTCTTCGCGAACCCTCCGACGTAGGACGCTAACGGCGTCGTGCTCGTGAGGCCGTAGGTATAGTTGGTAGCGCCGATCTGGAGATTACCGCCGTACACGCCGTGAATCGTTAGGCTTCCGTTCGTCGGGAAAAGGCAGGCGTCGACGCTTTCCGGAGCGAGCGGAAACAACGCCGGCGTGTGGTTGGGCATGAAGACGCTAAAGGCGCCGCAACCGGACACGCCGATTACGTTTCCGACCGACGGAGTCGTCAAGTTGAGGGCGTACGCGCCGCTTTCGAGAAAGAGCTCTCCGCTGTAGCGCAGGTTGAGTTCTTCGGCATTGGTATAGTCCTGGAAGATCGTGATCGCTCCGGCCGTGTTTGGGGAGGTGGTGATCGTCACGTCTCGCTCGAAATCCGGCCCGATCGTGTTATCGACGGTTTGCAGAGTCGGGGTATCATAGAGTCCCGTGCTCGAGTCGGTCGTCGTGTGCGTGGCGCTGATGTCGGAGGTTAGGGTAGATGCTAACGTGGGCGTGTGGTCGAGGTCGTATGTGGACAGCGCTCCGATGTACAGCAGACTGAGGAAGACTTGCAGGGTCAGCGTCGTTGACGCCGTGACCGTCGCCGTGTTCGTCGACGACGACGTGACGTTCAGAACCCCGCCCAGGCCTCCGAGATCGAGCATGCTGCCGTCCGATGCCACCCCGTAGAATTCCAAGACGGCCCACTCGTTGTCGTGGACGGGCACATTCGAGAACGGTACGGAGGCCGAATACGTGCTGCCCGAAGGAACGGGAATGCTGATGGTGTTCGTAATGACGGACGCTCCCGCGTCGCCGGGAAAGAGCGTCCCCGTGACCGAGATGTGATTGAACGTCATCGCGTCCCGGTGTCTGCGAGCGGAGCGTTTCAGGCCTCGTTCTGCAAGCAGCAACGGAGCGGACCCGGTGAACGATCCGCTCACGACGAGGTTCGCGCTGCGAGTCTGCGTGACGGGCGGCTGCTGCGCGTTGGCCGCGGGGGGAACGAAATGGCCGGCACTGCCGCCGCACGCCGGCAGAAGCAAGGCGGTAGAGAGCAAGAACAGGTTCGCCAGTCCTCGCTCGATCTCAAATCTTGCGCGCATCGTACAACCTCCGACGGAACGACCGGATGTGCCACGGCAAAGACGACGTGAATCCGGCAGGAGAGAAAACCATCCGGTGTCCCACGGCTTTCGAATGGGAGGATGGCTACATCCTGCCGGGCCGCCGACAGCATTTCCGCTGTTCGACACCGAACGCGGCCTGCGTGCATCAGCTCCTCATCCGCGGCGGCCGCGTCGTCGATCCCGCCCAAGACCTCGACGCGCTGCGCGACGTACTCGTCCGCGACGGCCGCATCGCCGAGATCGCGGAACATCTCGAGCTGCCGGGCGGCGCCGAGCTCTTCGAGGCTGCCAATACGATCGTGAGTCCGGGCTTCATCGACATGCATGTCCACCTGCGCGAGCCCGGCCAGACCCACAAAGAAACGATCGCCACCGGCAGTGCGGCCGCCGTTGCGGGAGGCTTCACCGCCGTCGCCTGCATGCCGAACACGGAGCCCGCGCTCGATTCGCCTGCCCTGATCGCCGAGGTGCTCCGTCTCGCCGCGGCGGCCGGCCTCGCGCGCGTCCATCCGATCGCCGCCATAACGCGCTCGCGCGCCGGCAAGGAACTCGCACCCTATTGGCGCCTGAGCGACGCGGGCGCCGTAGCCTTCAGCGACGACGGCTTCGCGGTGGCGAATCCGCGCGTGCTGCGCCAAGCGGCCCTCTACGCACGCGACGTCCCCGGCGTCTTCATCTCGCACTGCGAGGATGGAGATTTACGCAGCGATGCGGTGATGAACGAGGGCGCGCGCAGCTTCGAACTCGGGCTCGACGGCGCGCCGGGGCTCGCCGAGGACGTGAATGTCGCGCGCGACATCCTCATCGGCGGCGACACGAAGAAGGCGTTCCACATCGCGCACGTCTCGACGGCGATGAGCGTCGAGCTCGTGAAATTCGGTCGCGCGCGCGGCATCGCGGTGACCTGCGAAGTGACGCCTCACCATCTCTTGCTCGGCGACGATCGGTTCGACGGTTTCCGCGCTGACGCGAAGGTAAATCCGCCGCTGCGCCTCGAGCGCGACATCGCGGCCTTGCGCGCCGCGGTCCGCGACGGCACGATCGACGCCTTTGCGACCGATCACGCTCCGCACACGCGTGAAGAGAAGGCGCAGTTGCTCGCCGACGCTCCGCCCGGATTCAGCGGGCTCGAGATCGCGGTCGGAGCGTACGCCGCCGCGCTCCCCGATCTGCCGCTCACGCGGTTCGTGGAACTGCTCTCGACGAACCCCGCGCGGATTCTTGGAGTTCCCGGCGGCTCGCTTTGCGTCGGTTCGCTTGCGGACGTCACGATCTTCGCCAAGCGATCGTGGCGTGTCGATTCGGCCGCGTTCTACTCGCTCGGCAAGAACACACCGTTCGACGGCGCGAGCTTCGCGCGCCGCGCCGTCGCCACGATCGTGGGAGGCTTGGTCGTGATGCGCGACGGCGCCGTTCTCACGCATTTCTAGCCGGGCGGGAACCGCCCGGTCTTTCTGCGTATTTGAAGCGTTCGAATGATGAAGCCCGCCTCGTTGCTCCTCGCCGATGGAACGCGTTTTGACGGCGAAGGCATCGGGTACGATGCGCTCGCGCTCGGCGAGGCCGTGTTCTTCACCGGCATGACGGGCTACGAAGAGGCGCTCACCGACCCGTCGTACGCGGGCCAACTGCTCACGTTCACCTATCCGATGATCGGCAACTACGGCATCTCAGGAACGGCCGCGCAACACGGCCGGGCGTGCGTCGCGGGCGCCGTGATCAAGCGCCTCTGCGAACATCCCTCGCATCACGCCATGCAGTGCGATCTCGGTTCGTGGCTCGCCGAGCAGCGCGTCCCGACGCTCGTTGGGATCGATACGCGCGCGCTCACGATCGTGTTGCGCGAACACGGAACGATCCGCGCCGCCCTGGCCGTAGGCGAGAGCGCGATCGATCGCATGGAATCCGCGCTCGGGCCGTATGCGCGCGAAACCTCAACCGTCGGCCTCGTCGCCGACGTCGCCACGCGCACCGTACGCACCATCCACAGTGACGCCACGGGGCCGCATATCGTCCTGATCGATTGCGGCGTGAAGCGCGCCATCGTGCGCGAACTCTCCGCTCTCGGCGCGCGCATCACGGTCGTGCCGTACGGCGTCACGCGCGAAGAAGTGCTCGCGCGTAAGCCCGATGCCCTGGTCATCTCGCCTGGCCCCGGCGACCCGACCGATCTTCCCGAAACGATCGAAACCTTGCGCGCGCTCGTGGGCGTGGTGCCGATGTTCGGCGTGTGTCTGGGCCATCAATTGCTGGCACTCGCGCTTGGCGCGAAGACCTACAAACTCCCGTACGGGCATCGCGGCGGCAACCAGCCGGTGAAGGACGTGCTGCGCGATGCGGTGCTCGTCACCGCGCACAACCACGGCTATGCCGTCGACGGTGCCACGTTGCCGGCCGATCTGCAAGCCACGATGCTCAACCTCAACGACGGCACGAACGAAGGTTTCCGCCATCGCACGCTGCCCATCGCCGCGGTGCAGTTCCATCCCGAGGCGTCGCCCGGCCCGTTCGACGCGCGCTATCTGTTTGCAGAGTGGCTCGGCACACTTTCCGCGTAGCATTTGCTGCTGCGGCGCTTGCTAGCGTCTCCGCAGCAATGCTCGCGAGCAGTGCGCACGCGCAGACCTTGGCACGCCTGCACATCCACGCCTTCGAACTCTCGAGCGACAAGACGGCCGTGAAGATCGGCGAGCCGTTTCACTTGACGCTCGACGTTCATCTCGACGAGCGCGTCGCATCGCTCGATAACGTCCAATTGCCGAGCCTCGCCGGTTTCGAAGATCTCGGCGACGAGCGGCGCTGCACGATCGCTCCGATCGGAACGGACTGCGTCGAGACCCTCACGATCGACGCGCTCGTACCCGGCGACCGCACGATCGGGCCGGCGACTATCGAGTTCGTCGACGGCGCGACTAGCCGTGCGCGCAGCCGCGAGAGCAACCTCGTCACCGTGCACGTCTCGGGTACGGCGAAGGTCGCGGCCGATTCGAACGACGCGAGCGATGCAAACGACGTCCGGCAGCCGCTTTGGGACTTGCTCTGGGCCGGGGTGCGCGGGATCTTGATCTTCGCGCTCGTCGCCGTCGCCCTGTGGGCGCTGTTATGGGGGTACGGTCGCCGCCCTCGCGTCGCAGCGCCCGCACCGCCGGCGCCCCCTCCGTCGGATCCGCCGGCGCCGGCCGAGGTGGCGTGGGAGCAGCGTCTGCGGGAACTTGGCGCGGCTCTTGCGAGCGAACCGACGCGCGAGCGCGCCGTCGCCGTGCGCGCCGAGATTCGAGCGCACATCGGTGCGAGCGAACGCGAGACGCTGGCCGATCTCACCCGGCGTAATGCGGCCGCGGGCGATACGCACGTGATGGCCGCGCTCGTGGCGGTCGAGCGCGCCGCGTTTTGCGAGGACGCGGACGTCGCCGATGCCGCTCGGGAGGCCGTACCATTTCTGACGACGTGAAGCCGGACGCCTTGCTCGACGCGCTCGGCGCGACCATCGTCGGCCAACGCGCGACGCTCGAGGCGTTGCTCCACGCGACGATCGCGAACGGCCACGTCGTGCTGGAAGGTCCGCCGGGCCTCGCCAAGACGCTCGCCTGCCGCGCGCTGGCGGCCGCCGTCGGGGGCACCTTCAAGCGCGTGCAGTTCACGCCCGATCTGTTACCGAGCGATATCGTCGGCACGCGCATCTTCGATCAGCGCAGCGGCGAATTCACGACCGCCCTCGGACCGATCTTCGCGAACGTTTTGCTCGCCGACGAGATCAATCGCGCGCCTGCCAAAGTACAATCGGCCTTGCTCGAAGGCATGCAGGAACGTCAGGTGACGATCGGTCCGCAGACCTTTCCGTTGCCCGATCCCTTTCTCGTGACAGCGACCATGAATCCGCTCGATAGCGACGGCACGTACGCGTTGCCGCTCGCCCAGATGGACCGCTTTCTCGTCAAGATCCTCGTCGAGTATCCCGATGCGGAAGAAGAACTCGCGATTCTGGCGCGCTTCGGCGGCGACGCGCCCACGCTGCCGAGCGGCGTGGCATCGATGGAAGATTTGCGCCGCTGGCGCAGCCAAGCGCATGCCATCTTCATCGAAGACCGTTTAGCGCGGTATATCGTCGCAATCGTGGGAAAGACGCGCGAAGCGCACGCCTATCTCGACCGTGGAGCGAGCCCGCGCGCGACGCTTGCGATCGCGGCGATGGCACGCGCCCGCGCACTGTGCGAGGGCCGCAGCTTCGTCACGCCGGACGACGTGCGGGCGAGCGCTCCCGCGGTGCTGCGCCATCGGCTCGCGTTCAACTACCGCACGCTTACGGAGAGGGTACCGCAGGAATCGATCGTAGCCGAATTGGTAGCGGCGCTTCCCGTCCCGTAAAGATCGGGGCGGCGCGCTCCCCGATGGCCACCAAGCGCGCGCTCGCGCGCTGTTGAAAGATCGGAGCGGCAGCGTGCGGAAGCGCAGCGTGATGCTTCGTCGATTCCTTCCGGCCTGCGCGTTCGTGGGGCTGCTCGCCCTGTTCGCAAGCCACGCCGCTCCGGCCGCCAAGCCGACGCCGGTACCCTCGCCCTCGCCGACGATCGATCCCGTGGCTTTGGGGCTCTTCACGCACGCGAAGTCCGTTTGGCACACGCGCTCCGATCTTCCCTACCTCCGCTACGGAGCGTTGATTCGCTACTTGCATAACGGCCACGTGTTCGACAATTGGTGGGACGTCTGGGCGCGCACGTCCGATGGGCAACTTTCCATGACGCGGCTCGTCGATGTCGACGAAGATCGGCGCCGCCTCTCGGGGATTCCCTTCTCAATTTTCGGGATCAAAATTTTTGATACCAACCCCGATTCCGAGCCGATCCGGCTCGACGATCCGCGCCTCGAGCCGAACTCGAACTTCGGCGTGGTTTCCGCCTTCGGCAGCCAACGCACGAGCACGCTCGATGCGCCGCCTGCGAGCGATCCCGCCTCGGCACCGAATCCGGATCCGAGCGCAAGCGACGGCTTGCGCACCATCGGCGTCGTCGAAGCCAATGCAAACGACTATCGGATTTCCTACGTAGGCATCGACCAATTGCGCGATGGTCCCGCGGATCATCTGCGCCTGGAGCCCATCGCGGATCCAAAGTACTATCGCTTGCGCGACCTATGGATCGATCCGAGCACGTTTCGAACGATGCAATTGCGCGTCGCCGGAATCCTCGACGGCGAGCCGTACAACGAAGTTTCGTGGAAGATCGGATACGTCGAACTCGGCGGCCGAAATTATTTGCAGCAGGTCGTCGCGGAAGCGCCGTTGCGCTTCGGACTCGATACGGTCATCCCGAAGTTCGAAATCGACCTCGTGGACTATCATTTTCCGACCGAGGTTCCGAAGTACACGTTCGATAAGCCATTCGGGTTTTGAAAAAAAACAAGAAACGGGTTCAGCCGCCGGCGCCGCGCTCGAGAAAACCGGTACCTGGCGGCTCCGATCTGATGCGCCGGATCGGCCTTCTTGCTGCGCTCGCCACCGTCCCAATCGCGCTCGCGCTCGTGCTGTACGCCGCGTATGTCGGCATCGCGGTACTCCAAGGCGCGAGCATTCCCTCGGGCACGCTCGCGGGGCTCGGCGTGACCGCGGGCGCGACGATCGTGCGCGACGAGCGCGGCATCCCGCACATCGCCGCCGGCAACGATCACGATCTTTATTTTCTCGAAGGGTACGCGCAGGGGACCGATCGTCTTTTTCAGCTCGATCTCAATCGCCGGCTCGTCTACGGACGCCTTTCGGAAGTGCTCGGCAAAGCGACCCTCGCCACCGACGAGAACGCGCGCATCATCGATATCGGGGCGATCGCGCGAGCGCAACTCGCCGCGCTTCCGGCGGCGGACCGCGCGAAATTTGCAGCGTTCGCGGACGGCGTCAACGCGGCGATGCGGACGCGGCCGCTGCCGCCGGAGTTTCGCTTGCTCGCGTACGGTCCAGAGCCATGGACGCCGCAGGACTCGATTGCCGCGTCGTTTGCGACGGTGCTGGCGCTCACGGACTCCTGGTATGACGTCGCCGCGCGCAGCGACGTGATGGACGACGTCGGGCCGGCCGCCAAGGACGCATTTTTCTCAATCAGCGATCCCGCGTACGATTCGCCCGCGACCGGTGGCGCGCACGCTCCCGTGCCGCCGTTGCCGCGCCTGCACGTCAGGTTTCCCGACGCCGCGCTATCGGTGTCCGACCTGATCTCGCCCGGCGACGAACGATCCGGCATGGGCAGCAATAATTTCGTGGCGGGTGCGCTGCTGACGTCCACGCATCGCGCGTTGCTCGCCAACGATCCGCATCTGGCGCTGCGCATCCCGGGGGTTTGGTGGCTGGCCGATCTCGAGGCGCCGGGGATTCACGTGGCCGGCGTCACGCTGGCGGGCGTGCCGGGCATCATTCTCGGCCACAATGGGCGCCTGGCGTGGGGCGCGACCAACGGCACCGTCGCGACGGTCGGCGTGTACCGCGAACGGTTTAAAAACGCCGCTTCCGATGAGTACCAAGCCGGGAACGCGTGGCTTCACGCCGAGCATCGCAGCGAGACGTTCAAAGTCCGTTTCGCGACGGACGTGACGCGCGACTATCTGCGCACGCGCCACGGGTTCGTCTTTGAGGACCGCGGCGAACGCAAACTTACCGCGGCCTGGACCGCGGATATCGATCGCCGCTCGTCGTTCGAGCAATTCGACGGACTGAGCCGTGCCCCGAGTGCCAAGGCAGCGCTCTCCTTGCTCGCGGCGTACACCACGCCGGCGCAGAATTTCGTGGTTGCCGACGACGCCGGTCAGGCCGGTTACGTGCTCGCCGGCGAGATTCCGATCGACGATGCGTGGGGCATCACGGCGCGCGACGGTCCGACCAGCCCCGCGCCGCCGCAGCGTTACGTGCCCTACGGGAAACTGCCGCACGCCGCCGCGGGCAGAACCGTGCTCGCGTTCAGCGCGAACGCGCGTCCGTATGGCAAAGGCTATCCATACCGGCTGAGCGCGGCGTTCGCGCCGCCATACCGCGCGGCCGAGATCGCGCGCCGGCTCGCGCGCGGGCCCTACGATATCGCGAGCTTCTCCGCGATTCAGGCCGACGTCGCGTCGCCCGCTGAAGGCGAACTCGCTGCGGCCACGCTGCACGCGCTCGTGAAGCACAACCTCGCGACGGATCCCGACCTGCACGATGCAGCTGCCGCCTTACGCTCGTTCGACGGCAGGTTCTCGGCCGATTCCGCCGGTGCCGTGTACGTGACGGTGCTGCGGGCCTCCGCTGCGGCTCGGCTCGTGCGCTATCATATGTCGCCTGCGGTCGGGGCGAGCTATCTGGCAAGCGACGAGGGCGCAGCGTTCGTTGCCGTGATGCGGGCGCTTCGGGAACACCCGCGCGGCTGGGTTCCGGGCGACGATTACGACCTATTTCTCATCGCGTCGCTGCGCGACGCCGTCGCGTCGCTGCACAGCCATCGCGCCTACGGGGAAAACTGGGGCGATTTCGGCGCTCGCATCGCGGAGCACCCGCTCGCCGGTTTCGGTCTCGCGATGTGGAACGGCGTGCGCTTTCCGGGCAACGGCGGCACATATTCGCCGCACGTCCAAGGACCCGTCAACACGCAGAGTTTTCGCGCAGTATGGGACGTCGGAAACTGGAACGCCGGCGGCATTGCGATGCCGCAAGGCGAATCGGGAGAACCGGGGTCCCCGCACTATCGTGACGGCGCGGCAGAATGGCTGCAGGGCGATTTGATTCCCCTGCCGTTCGGTGACGTGGTCGTGGCGCGCGCCGCAAAAGAGACGTTGACGCTCACGCCGTAGGCTGCTGACACGCATATGGAAGAGCGTATTCGATTGAGCGAGAAAGCCTGACCTTGTGAGCCTTCGGTCTTCTTCGCGGACGAGCAGCGTTCGGTCACGCCTTCTTGCGGAGGATCCTGCGTTTACCGCCGCGAGCGCCGCGTTCCAGCGCGCCGATTACGACGCGTGCCGATCGCTCTTGGAATTATCGAAACCAGAATCGCCGAGCGGCATCGCGCGGCGCGACCTGTTAGTTGCTCGTCTGGCGCGCATACGAGGCGATGTGGATGTGTGGTATGCGGCCGCATCGAATGCCGCTCGTTACGAAGGGTCGCCGGGCGATCGACTCACGGCCCTTGCGCTGCGCGCGCTCGCCGCGCGGCGCTTAGGAAAGGCGCCGGAGGCGGACCGCCTCATGAGCGACGTCTACGCAGCCGTTATCGCGGCCGGTTCCGCAGGTGATCCGCATCCCGCCTACCTGTGTGCGCTCGATGCTTGGGAAGAACGAGACTTCGATCGGGCGGAGCGGCTCGCACGCGCGAACCTCCGGCGCCATCCGGGCGACGCGGCGAATCTCTCGCTGCTTGGATGGGTGGCGGTGAAAAAAGAGCGATACCGCGAAGCCGGTACGTACTTTATGCGTGCACTCGCACGCTTGCGAGCTTTGGGCGAGTTCGAGCTTCGCTCGTATGCTCGGTTCGTCCACGCTGCGTCGGTCGTCGCGTGCGAAACGGCGGACGTTCCCATGGGCCGCAAGGTCCGGCGGGCGTTCGAGGCACTGGCGTGGCCGCAAAGCCTGCGCGTCGAACGATTCAACACGCTGACGAACCTGCGGCTTCTCGCGCTCATCGAAGGCAATCTAGAGGCGGCGTGGCTCGCCGCACGCGACGCCGTGTCGTGCGCCCCCAACAACGCCTATGCCGCGATCGGTGAAACCAACGCTGCGGTCGTGACGCGACTGTGCGGCGACGAGTATACCGCCGCGCTGCAGATGGCGCGGGCTTGGGAAATTCTGCGGAAGGTCCGATGGAGCGAATCCGACGCGGAGGAGCGGGTCGCGCTGACGAATTTCGCGTGTGAGGCCGCGCGAACGATGCCGGTCGAGGCGCGCAAGGCGCTCGTACTCTACGTCTCGTTGAGCGGCAAGGCAAATCGCGCGAACTCGCTCGAGAAGGATCGTCGTATCGCGGCCTCGGAATCGTGGGCCGCCGGCCGCGTAGCCGCGGCGATGGGTGAGCGAGAAGCTTCCGTGCTGCACTACGGCCGCGCACTCGCGGTATGGCAGGAACTCGGCTTTACCACGCGCGCCGCCGCCGTCGCGCTCGATCTCTATCGCATAACGCGCCGATCGGCGCTGAAGGCGCCGATCGCGGCTCTCACGGCGCTTGCTCCGAATGCGTGGGTCACTCGCAGTGCTCGCACTAGCGATGGGCCGCTCGGCCTGCTGCGGCCCGCGCAACGCAAGGTCCTCGCCGGTATCTTGCGCGGCGACAGCGCAAAGGTGATTGCGGCCGACCTCGATCGCAGTCCCTACACGGTCGTCAATCATACGCGACGAATTTTCGCGGCGTTTGGCGTGCGCCGCCGCGCCGACCTGCGTGCACTCTGTTTGAAAAACGGAATAACGAGCGAGTCCCTGCTGGCGGATTCCTAGCGAGAGCGGGGTCTCGTGTCAGATCGGGCCGCCTCCATTGACGGACGCAAGTATGGCGTTGACGACGGCTGCGGCCGCGACGATAAGGATCTGGATCACCGTGCGTATCCTCCGGCACTGCGCCGCCGGCGGAATTGCCGGCGGTCAGTCGGAGGCTAGCAAGGTATTTCGGACAGAGGTCTGTCCGAAATCGACGGAATCTTACGCGGTGTTCGTGCTCTCGGCAACCGCGTGAGCATCGAGCATGAGCATTGCCAATTCGCGCGCGTACGCGACGGCGGGCGGCGGCGCTACGACGCGCGCGAACGATCCGAAACCGAACGCCCAACGCACGGCTTCCCCGAGATCGAACACTTCGAAGGCGATCGTCGGCCAACTCCCGATCGTATACTCGGTCCGTTGTTGGTGTTGCCAGCGGCGTCCCAAAACCGACTGAGCGATCGCGGGTGAAATCGCGATGAGGACTTCGTGCCGCGGTCCGGTTTTGAACAGCCCGACAGCGTCCTCGCCGCGATAATGACGTGGCACGGAACGTAGCTGGAAGGTGCCTGCGAGCGAAATACCGCCCTCAATGCGATCGAGAGCGAATTGTCTCCAGCCGGAGGTGCGGGGTCGCCGATCGTAGGCAACCAGGTAGTAGCGGCCGTCATAGTAGGTGACGACGTGCGGCTCGACCGTGCGTTCTTCGGTCTGCGGCGCGTTTGATTTGGCGTCGCGGGCGGGATAGCGGAACCGCACCCGGGTGCGGCTTTTCCAAGCCGCTCTGAGCCGTTCGTAGGTATCTGCGACCACGGACTGGCCCACGAGCTGCGGCATCGCGATGCGCAGGACCGGGTCGCGCGGCGCCGCGGAAAGATCGACATAGCCGAGCAAGTCGTTGGCGACGAGTTCGCCTAGGGCATCGGCCACCGCCCGAAGCGTGTCCGCGGCGATCCCTTCGGCCTTTCTTCGCGGATCCGGGATGTCGAGAAGATTCGCGAGCGCGACGACACCGCGCCGCTGCCGCGTCAGCGCGAAGTGATACCTCGTCCCAATGTCGCGCAACTTCGTGACGTCCCGCGAGAACGTTTTCGAGCTTTTCTTAAACTCCTTATAAAAAGACGTGAAATCGACGCTGCGTTTGCGAATGAGCGAGAGGAACATCCAAAAGAGCCGGGCGGTGTCTTCCGGAAGCGCGTCCGCGCTCGCGATCGCCGTCGGGTCGAAGGCGAATGAGACTTCCCGCCCCTGCGGCCGCTTCACCATCTTGGCCCTCCAACATATTATGGTTACAGTGTTCGGTCGATGACAAAGAATTTGCCGCTTTTCGGAGAATTACTCTATCGATGGTGAGGAGCCCGGCCCGTGCGGTGACACGCTTTACGACGAACACCGGCGAGGATGCGCGATCGGGAGCGTTCGGCCGATCCTGATGCGGCTGCTCCATACGTCGGATTGGCACCTCGGAAAGGTGACCAACGCAATTTCCCGCCGGCCGGATCACGAGTGTACCGTCGCCGAGATGCTTGCGATCGCGCGCGAGTTCGAACCTGACCTGGTCCTGCACACGGGCGATCTTTTCGACGCGTTTCTGCCCTCCGCGGACGACATGCGCCTGGCAATGGATGCCCTTGGAGAGCTCGCAGCCATAGCACCTGTTACGGTGCTCTGTGGCGATCGCGAAAATCCGAAGCTGTTTGCCCTGCTCGAGCGTATTCGCGGGAACGATCGCCTGCGCTTTATCGATAAGCCGCGCCGCCCCGCCGAGGGCGGGATCCTCGAGTACGGTACCAGCGGCTGCGAGCGCATCCGGCTGGCCGCGCTTCCGTACGTGAGAAACACCACGAATATCCGGGCTTCCGGCAACGCAGCCGCCTGGACGACCGCCTATGGAGCGGCGCTCGCCGACTGCGACCCCGAGCGCGACATCGCGATTTTCGCGGCGCACCTCCACGTGACGGGGGCGACGTTCGCGGGCAGCGAGCGCAAGGCGCAGCTCAACGACCCTCAGACGCGTCCCGAAGCAATTCCGGTCGTCACCTACGCCGCCTTCGGCCACATCAAGAAGCCGCAGGATATTGGCGGCCGGAACTGGGCGCGTTACGCCGGCTCGCCGATTCCGATCGATTTCGGCGAACTGGACGAGCAGAAGAGCGTCGTCCTCGTGGAAGCGAAGCCGGGCGGAAAGGTTCGACGCGAGTTGGCCGGCCTAAGCGGCGGTCGCCCGCTGCGGCAAGTTCGTGGCACCCTGGCAGAGATCCGCGAGCGTGCCGATGGGCTGTCCGGCACGCTGGCACGCGTGGTCGTCGAGCATTCCGGCTCCGCCAATGCCGTCTACGATCGCGTCGCCGAACTGCTGCCGAAGACGATCTTGCTGACTGTCGAGGTCCTCGATCCTGACCGTCAGATCGAGCCGATCGAGTCGGCTGGAGACGTAGCGGAGCCGGGGCTCGGCGATCTTTTTGGAGCGTTTGTTTCCGAAAAAGCGAACCCGGCCGCCGACGAGAAGCGCGTTGCGGAATGTTTTAACGATGCGCTCCATGCGCTGCGTGCGCAGCAAACATTAACCTTCGCCGAACTCGATGAGACTGCGCCGTGAGGCCGCTGCGGCTCGTGCTCTCGGGCTTTCGAAGCTTTCGCGCCGAGCAAATCCTCGATTTCGACGGGCTCGGGCTCGTTGCGATCGTGGGCGAGGCGGGCGCCGGGAAGAGCTCGATCCTCGAAGCAATCGTCTACGCGCTCTACAACAAGAGTACGCTCGGCGAGGCAGAGGCGAAGCACCTCATCGCGCTCGGCGCTGAGACGATGCAGGTCGCTTTCGACTTCGAGATAGACGCAATTCGTTATCGCGTCGCGCGTTCGGCGTCGCTCGCGACCGGCCGCCTCGCGCTGCACGCGCTGCGACGGCTCGATGATCCGCTCTATCACTTCGATGGAGAGACACAAGTGAACGAGGAGATTCGGCGTCTTTGCGGTCTCGAGTACGACAGCTTCATCAAAGCCATCACCCTCTCGCAGGGGCGTTTCGCCGACCTCCTCACGGCGAAGGATGCCGATCGCTCGCGCGTCCTTGGGGAACTGTTCGGTCTCGCCGACATCGATCGCGTGCGCGAGATGCTGGAGCAATCGTACGAAAGGTCGCGCGATCTCTGCGCGTCCCTGCACGCAAAGCTCGAGATACTCGGACGGGATCCAGCCGGGCGCGCCGCTGCCGCGCGCGGGGAGCTCGCTCTCGCCTCGGGTCGCCTAGCGTCGGTCACTGCGGAGCTCTGCGCCCTTTATGCCGTCCTCATTCACTCGCGCCGGCTCGAGACGCTCGAGGAATCCGCGGAGGACCTTCGCAGGCGGCTCGCCGTCGCGTGGCCGCGTCATGAGGCGGCGTTACGCGAGCGGGAAGAGGCTAGAGATGCGGATGCCGAGATCGGGGTCGATGCGGAGTTGCTTTCCGCCGTTGAGGAACTGCGCGAGTGCGAGGAAAGTTGGAGCCGCGTCGAGCGTGTCGTCGCCGCTGCCTTGGCCGGCGCCGATCAGGCGGTGCGCATACTCGAGGACTTCGAAATCCGTGATGACGACCTGGTGCCGACCCGCGTCCGCTATGGTGCTTCAGAGGGAATCGAATGGGGGGCGCGGCTCCGCGCATGGGCCGATCGTTATCGTCCGAAGGTTGAAGCCGCCGAGGCGGACGCGCGCGCGGCACTGCGCTCGGCCGAGCAACGTCTCGCAGCCCTTTTGGGCGAGGGCGATTCTCCCGAGGTCGCGGAGCCGGCGCGACTGGCGCGCGGGATTGCAGAGCGCCTGGCCGCGGCGGATGCGCTTATGAGGACGCTCGAGCACCTTCGGTATTATCTGCGGAGCAACGAGTTCAAGGAATATGTGATGCGCTTGCGGGAGCGCGGGTTGCTCGGCGTGGCGACGGAGATCCTGCGCAAGATGACCGCGGACCGATACGCGTTCGCCGAAGGATTTGGGATCCTCGACGCGCAGACGCACGCGGTCCGTGCGCCGCAATCGCTTGCCGGCGGCGAGAAATTCTTGGCGAGTTTCGCGCTCGCGCTCGGCCTCGTCGATCTCGCGCCGCAGGCTCGCCGGGTCGGCGCGTTGTTCTTCGACGAATGGTCCGGCAGCCCAGACGGTGCTTCTCTTGAAGTTGCCCTCGCGGAGCTTGCGGATCGCGCCGGCTCCGGCAAGATGATCTGCGTGATCACTCACGTCCGCGGTGTCGCTGCGCTGGCCGGGACGGTCTTTCGCGTGCAACGCCAGGCCGGCGGGAGCGTCGTCTCTCGACTTTCGGATGACGAACGCGAGCGATTCATCGACGACGCGTTGGCGTCGATGTTGCAGGAGGCGCCCCGTTGAAGCAGCGCGTTCCGGCGCATGTGGATCGCGCATGTGGGTGTGCCGCTACCGCGTCGTGAATGCATACGACGAGCTGGTGACCGTCATCGCGCACGACCCAGTATCCGAAAACGAGATCGTGTACTTCGTCGCTGCGGCGAGCTGCGGATACGCGACACCGGATGGCGGTCCGCCTAGGCCCGGTCCGGTGCCCGGCGGCGCAAGTGGGCTCGGTAGCGGCGACGGTGGCGCTCCGAACGCTCCGAGCACGAGCGAGGAGCCCGAGCCGGACGTGAGCGTCCCGGCGTACTTGTTCGGCAGCGTACCGTAGAAAACGAGGTACGCGGCCGCCGTAGGAACGCCCGTCGCATTGGGAATCGGGTAGGCGAGCTGCGGTGGCGCCACGGCGATGTCGGGACATACGACGCCCGTCGGCGCGGGCTCCGGGCTCGGAGAAGATGAGCAGGCTGCCGCGAAGGCAAGCGATCCGATCGCGAAGTGCATGGTGCGGTGCATGGGAATCCTACAGGACGCTCGGGAGATGGGTCGACGAAGCTGACGGCGACGCCGTCGGTTTCGGGGACGGTGTCGGGGTGGCGGACGGGCGGGGCGTCGGCGTTGGGCTCGACGTTCCCGTAGGCGTCGCGCTTGGTGTCGGAGAGGCAGCCGGAGTTGGGGTGGGTGTCGGCGCTTCGGGAGTCGGTGTGGCGCCGGTGCTCGGGCCGTTCAGTGGCACCGCGCCCCCGTTGTTTTCGCAGCCGCTGAAAACGCACAGACAGAGCGCCAGGGCAAGGACGAGCGAAAACGGGAAGCGCATCGTGCCCGTATTTTCTGCGAAACTACCGATCAAACCTGGCCCAAAAGGGCTATTCACCCTGCCCTCCGCGAACAAGTCGACACCTGGTGGTTTTCAAAAATCGACGGCCGCTTGCGCCAGGGTGCTGGCCAAAAGGGGCTAATATTCCCCGGAACTATATGAAACGTGCAGCTCCCGATCGGTCGCAGCCCTCCCTCGACGACCTTCGCCAAGCTACCCGCCGCGCCGAGTTCTCGGACACCGCCCGCGCCCTCGACGAGATGCTTGCGAAGCGCTCGCCCTCGGCCGAGGGCGCGTTGTTGCGCGCTCGCATCGCGTTGCGCCTGCGCAAACCGGCCGAAGCACTGGAATTCGTTACGCGCCACGGCGGCCTTTTTTCGAACGCGGCCGCATGCGGCGAGGCAGTCTTGATCGCGGGCGCCGCATATGCGCGACTGGGCGACGAGCGTGCGGCGAGCGCGCAGTTCAAACGCGCAGCCGCGTTCGTGCCCGAACACGAACCCCTGCGCGCGACGCTGCTCTACGAGCGCGCCCTTGCGGCATGGATTGCCCGCAAGCTCGACGCCGCCGAGAAACTGCTCGCCGAACTCGCGCGGCTGGACCCGGCGGGCGACACGCTCATCGAAGCGCGCGTCTTGCAAAGCGTCGTCGCGGCGTCGCGCGAAAATCTCACCGAACAGGGTGCGTTGTTGCTGGATGCCCTGCATCTCGTACACGCGCAATCGAATCCGCCCGTCCTGCACTGGGCTGTCATCGCGAGCCAGATCGCGTATCTCGCGCGCGAGATGCCGAGCCGCGCGCTGCGCGATGCGGCGTTCGCCGAGCTGACGCGCGTGCCGTGGACTTCGGACCTCGCGGACTACCGCTTCACCATGCTGCGCGCCGTCGGCTGGCGCAGCGCGCTCGAAGGCGACTACTTCAATGCGTTTCGCCGCTTGAAGGACGCGCGCGCCGTCGCGCCGACCGATGCGTGGCGCGTGATGTCGTCGTGCGATCGCGCCTACTTCGCGACGGTGCTGGGAGAGCGCCGCTGGGCCGAACAGGAACTGAGCGACGCGCACGAACTTGCAGCGTCGGTCCCTTGGGTCACGCTCGATGGCGAAGAGCGCTTCGCGCTCTCGGTGCTCGCCGAATTATTCGCGCCGCGCGACCCCGCTCTTGCGCTTTCATACGTTGCGAAATATAAGGATGCCGGTTCTCGCTTCGCGCGGACGCTCGCATCGCACGACGATCGTCGCGTCGGTGCGATGGAGAGCTATTCGTTCGGCATCGTGCAGAAGGCTCTGGGCGAAACGGAGGAAGCCGTGCGTCTGTTGCGCGACGCGTGGAAAGTGTACGACCGCATCGGCTACGATTGGCGCGCCGGGCGTGCGGCGCTGGTGCTTGCCGGTATCACCGGCGACGACGCTTGGAAAGAGCGCGCCGCGCGAAAATTGCAGGGGTACGAGCGCAGTTGGCTCGCCGGCGCCAAGGGGGCGAGCGCCTTTCCCGTACCGCCGCAGGCAGTCGCGCTGACGCCCGCCCGGCGCGCCGTTTACGAGCAACTCTTGCGCGGCCTTTCCACGGCGCAGATCGCGGCCGAGCAGCAGCGCAGCGAATTCACCATCCGCAACCACGTCAAAGCGATTTTCAAGGCATTCGGCGTAACGTCGCGCCCGGCATTGATCGCGCGCGCGATCGGCACGTCGACGCGCGGTGAAGCCGGCTAGTGCGACTCCCATCGTTCATGGCGCCATTTCGCGCTTCGTTCGCTTCGTTCGCTTCGTTTGCCACGTTCATGTCGGCGCTGCTCCCCGCGTGCAGCGGCGGCGGAGGTGCGCCGGGAGTGGCAGCAACGGCGGGACCCACGGCGACACCGAATCCAAGCGCCACGCCGACGGCGCAGCCGACCGCGACGCCGAGTGCGCAGCCGACCGCGACGCCGACTTCCGGCGCTACTCCGGGCATCACGGGTTTACACGTCGTCGGGAACGAGATCCTCAATGCGTCGGGCCAACAGTTCGTGCCGCACGGCGTCGATCGCTCCGGAACGGAATATGCCTGCGTTCAAGACTTCGGAATATTCGATGGGCCGAGCGATCAAACGTCCGTCGCGGCGATAGCAAGCTGGCATACGAATGCGGTTCGCGTTCCGCTCAACGAGGATTGCTGGCTCGCCATCAACGGCGTCAATGCCGCCTACGCGGGTTCCAACTACATAAACGCGATCGTGAACTTCGTCAACCTCCTCAACGCGAACGGACTTGTCGCGATCCTCGATCTGCACTGGAACGCGCCGGGCGCGCAATCGGCGACCGGTCAGGAGCCGATGGCCGACGCCGACCATGCGCCGGCGTTCTGGACTTCGGTTGCATCGACGTTCAAGAACAACGACTCGGTGATCTTCGATCTCTACAACGAGCCGTACCTAAGCAGCTGGTCGTGTTGGCGAAACGGCGGAACGGCGAGCGCGTGCGGAACCTCGTTTGCTATCGCGGGAATGAATACGCTCATTAGCGCCGTGCGGTCTACCGGCGCGGAGAACATCGTGATGGCGGGCGGCCTCGCGTATTCGAACGACCTCTCGGAGTGGTTGCAGAACAAACCAACCGATCCGAGCGGGAACCTCGCTGCCAGCTGGCACGTATACAATTTCAACACCTGTGACACGACGAGTTGCTACGATAGTACGGCAGCCGTGGTTGCCGCGAGCGTGCCTGTGATCGCAGGCGAAATTGGCGAAAACGACTGCGCGCACGATTTCATCGATCCGTTGATGGAGTGGCTCGATATGCACGCGACGGGCTACCTCGGCTGGGCTTGGAACGCCGATTTCAACTGCAGCAACGGGCCCGGGCTGATCAGCAACTACGACGGCACGCCGACGGCGTACGGAGTCGGGCTGCAGGATCACCTCGCCGCCCTCGCGGCAAGTTCCGTGAGGCGACCGCACCGCCCGTAGCGAGTAGGCGCTGCCGGTTGCAGGTAGAACGAGAGCATTGCGGCGGGGTACAAACGTGTGCCACGGCCGTTCAAATGTAGTCTTGGGCTTTAGGAGTTTAGATGCAAAAAATGTACCGTGCCGGCGCTGCGTTTGCCGTTATGGTCGTAGCGTGCGCGCTGCAGGCCTGCGGCCAGAAGTCCGCGTCTCCCGTTCCGACGCCGACGCCGTCGGCCACGGCGACCCCGACGCAAACCATCCTCGTGCCCGGGACGACGAACCAGTACTCAGGAACCGAGACGCAGGTCATCACCTTTGCGAGTCCCACGGTAACGACGCCCAATTCCAGCGCGTCGTATACCATCGCTGACACCGAAACGATTTCGACCGCGGTTACCGGCGCCGCGGCGCCGTTCGACGTCCATCGCGCGCTGCTATACACGACGCTCACGCAGGCAAAGTACGGCGTCGCGCTTGCGACGAATACGACCGACGATTTTGAAAACGTGACCGCATCGGGCGGCTCGCAAGTTCTAACGCTCACGCAAACTGTCTCCTCTGTCACCGGGACGAACCGAAGTTCGGAGCTGGCGAACGGAGGCACGGGTGCCTACACGAGCAGCACCACGACGAACTACTCTCCGAACGAAACCTTAGCAACGTATCCGCTCGTGTCCGGCACGTCGTTTGCGCAGACTCAGGCGCGAACGGTCGCTGCCGACGACAGCACGGTCGCCGCATCGGGCACGTTGAGCGACAGCCTGACGACGACCTATCAAGTCGACGATTCGTTCACCGAAATGGGAACCATCACGAACGGCGACACCACAAACGTGGCCGAGAACTCCGACGGCTCGGGGACCGTCACGGACGCGGGCCCGACGGCGGAAATCGGACAGATCGGAGTGCCGACGAATGCGAGCGGAACCTACGTCATTCCGATCACCTTGAACGGCACGCCGTATACGATCGCCGACTACTATCCGGGGAACGCCCTCGCGCCGTCGCCGCTCGGGATCGACACGATCACCGTCGTTGGAACGCCGTCGTCGCTGCCCGCGGGTTGCCCGTCTACGAGCACATTTCCGAATCTCGCGGAGTACGACTCGTCGTCGAAGCTCCTGGACACGATCGTGGGCACCTATACCACGGAGTCGATACGCACATTCGATTCGAACGGTTTGACGGTTTGCCGCACGGCCGCTACGACGGTGACCGTCTACAGTCTGCAGACGGGTGCCCTCAAGGAAACGAACGTCACGAACGTGATGACGGTGCTCGAAAGTTCGAGCGCGAGCGAAGGTTCGAAGCGCAGAATTCCGGCGCTGCACGGAGCGGCGCCGAGCGCGAAGGCAATGTAAAGCTCCTCGAGCAGTTGGCTCGGTTTCGGCAGGCTCGTGCGGCCCACCTGAGCCGGCTTCGGCAGCGGGCGATTAAATGTCCCGGCTGCGCATGCTGCCAACGCACGCGCCGAACACGGCGGCGATCCAGACGGCGCACCAAACCAGGAACGCCGGCGTGGGCGGATCACTTACTCCGAACGGATTGACGTGCTGGCCGTGGCCGGTGGCCTCGGCGACTTGCACGACGACCGGCGTGAGATCGAAGACGGCTCCACGCCAGAGTCCATCCATCGGCAACAGAAGCCCGACGGCGGATGCCACGTGGGCGAGCGTCTCCGCCTTTAGAGCGCGCGCGACGCCGGCGGTAATACCGGCGATCCACGAAACACCGAACAATCCGACCGAGAGGACGCCGCCGGCGAGGGCCGGGAGCCGCGTGCTTAGCAACAGCGCAAGCGTGAGGAGCGCGACGCTTTGAGCGATGATGTACGCGAGCGCGCCGAGCGGATTCGGTGGATCGTAACCGGCTGCGAAGCGAATCGCGAGGAAGGCAAGTGCTCCGGACACCGCGGCGTACGAAATCACGAGCGTGACGAGGCCGAGCCACTTGCCGGCTACGTACTGCGCGCGAGAGATCGGCCGCGGCAACACGGCAAGCGCGATTCCGCTATCGATCTCCGCCGCGATCGATCCCGCGGCGAGAAAGGCGCCGCCAATCCCGAGGACGACGCTGAACATGAACGCGAGCAAGATCGCGAGCACGGCATCGGCTCCAATCGCTTCCGTGCGATTGCCGATGGCACCGTTGAGTTTCCAAAATCCCCACGCGATCAGAGCGACGAGCACGAGGCTCAGAATGGCGACGACCGCGGCGACGCGGCGCCGTACGGCCTCACGAAGCGTCAGCGCGGCGATCGTGAGTGTCGGCATCGTCGTGGCTCAAGAGTTGGAGGAAGCGTTCCTCGAGTGTCGTTCTGGCGGGCTCGACCGCATGGATCTGAGCACCCGCAGCGGCGAGTTCGGTCACCAAACGCGGCACGTCGCCTTCCGCTACCCCGCGGAGCGTGAACGAGGGCGGCTCGGCTGCGACGGCACCGTACCGCGAGAGGATTGCGCGCACGCTTTCGTCCACCGATTCGAGATGCATCCGCAGCGAACGGGAAGCGCCGAGGATTTCGGCGATCGAGCCGGCGGCCACGACGCTGCCGCCATCGACGAACGCGACGCGGTCGCAGACGCGCTCCACTTCGGTCAACAGATGCGAATTGAGGAACACCGTCGTTCCGCGAGCGCGCAGGTTCTCCACGATCGCGCGCACGTCGCGGCGCCCGGCGGGATCGAGTGCGGACGTCGGCTCGTCTAGAAAGACGAGTGCCGGTTCGCCGAGCAGTGCCACGCCGAGGCCGAGCCGCTGCTGCATGCCCTTCGAAAAGCCTCCGACGCGATCGTCGGCGCGCGCGGCGAGACCGACGAGATCCAGCGCCTCGCCGATGTGCGCCGCGCGTTTCGTACGTGGGATCCCGATCAAACGTGCGTGGAGCCCGAGCACTTCACGTGCCGAGAGCCACTCTTGATAGCGGAACAGTTCGGGCAAATAGCCGATGGCGCGCCGCGTTTCGCGATCTCCGACCGGCGCTCCAAGTACTTCGGCAGCGCCCGAGGTCGCGCGGCAGAGCCCGAGCAGTAATTTCACCGCAGTCGTCTTTCCGGCACCGTTGGGCCCGAGAAATCCGAACGCTTCGCCGCGCGCGACCGTAAGCGAGAAATCTGCGAGCGCCGTCGTGCGGCCGAAGCGCTTCGCGAGCCCGAGCGCCTCGATCGCAGGCGCCGTCGTCAACGCAGCGTGTTTGCGATGGCGAGAATATCGCTCGCTTTGCCCGTTCCGCCGACGCCGTAGACGAACCCGTCACGTTCCCAGATGATGAGGGCGCCGAGCCCCGTTTCGTCGCCGATACCCATGCCCCACACGCCGTCGACGAAGGCAGGTTGCAAGAACTCGCGGTCGATCGGAATGGGGATCGGGAGCGTCGTCAATGGGTCGCGTAACGCGGCGAACGCCGCGACGAGTTTCGGCGGCACACCCGGCTGCGACAGCAGGTACGCTTCGATCGTCTGCAGCGAGACGCCCGTGGAGCCGACGCGTGGTACCGGCATCTGCGCGACGAATATCCCGTCCTGCATTCCGTAGCGCGTCATCGTGCGCGGACCGCTGCGAACGAACCTGCGGCCGTTCGAATGGTACGCCGTCGGGGCCGTCCCAGAGACGACACCGTTCGCCGGTCCCTCGTGACTGGTTCGATACTGGCCCACGACGATCGTGCCGAACGCGATGCGCACGACGGCTCCGTCCATGCCGGGCGGCATCGGCCGCAGGGTCACGGTGTGCCCCGCCGCCCACGCGTGCGCTTTTGCTTCGCTAAACGTCAGTTCTTCGATCCCGGGGCTCGAAATCTGAAATTGCGAGGCCGTCGCACCGTTCGGCATTTCCGGCTCGCGAACGCGATATCCGGCGATCGCGCTCGCACTGCGCGCGTCGCGGGCAACGGAGTCGCGGTTCGCTCCCAGTCGCCGCGCTGCGCCGAGTTGGGAAAAATCCGGCACGTCCTGCATCTGCGCAAATTCGGCGGACGTCATCGGCACGAACGCGAGCGTGCGCGGCTCGAAGATCTCGACGAACCCAAGGGCGAGCGAACGAACCGGCGCTATAGCGATGATTGCAAACACGAGAACAGCCGCGGCAACGACGAGCGCACGCGTCCCCGGCGCGCGACGCGACGCAGGCCTCAGCGGCAAAGTTTGGCCCCCTGCGGCGAGCGACCGGCGGCATCCCACGCACGCGTCCACATGATCGTAGGTGCGGCGGTCGACCGGGTGGCCGTCGCGAAGAGCGGCGAGCATTGCGTCGGCGGGATGTGTCATGCCTGACCTCCGGCCGCAACGTTCGGCGCGGGGGATGGGCGTCCCGTCGGCGTGGTCCTGCCGGCCACGATCATGGAAATGCGATGAGGAACGGCCGGGCCCCGAGTTTCCTGGGAACTTCGGTCTGTGCGTTTCCGTACAAGGAGGGGAGACCGGGCCGGAGCGACTGACCTACTACGTCGCCCGCCGCGGAACTGGAGTACTACTACATATGGAATTCAAGCGAATGGTTCGCAGTCTGGGCGCGAGTGTAGCCGCGCTCAGCATCGTCCTCGCGGCGGCGGTTCCCGCTGCAGCTCAATACGCGCCTTCGGTGACGGTGGACGGACAGCAGGTGGATTTCTCACCTGCACCCATCATTCAGTCCGGCCGCGTGTTCGTGCCTCTGCGCGGCGTTTTCGAGCGTCTCGGCGCATCGGTCGTCTATAACAACGGCCAGATCGACGCGACGGGCAACGGCCGCGACATCTCGCTGCATATCGGATCGACCCAGGCTACCGTCAATGGCCAGCCGGAAACGATCGACGTCGCGCCGTTTATCGTGGGCGCGAGCACCTTCGTGCCGTTGCGGTTCATTTCGACGGCACTCGGCGCCACCGTCGACTGGGACAACACCAATCGGGTCGTGGCTATCACGACGAACCAAGGCTCGACCCAATCGTACGCGCCCTTCTACGAATCGACAGGGCCCACGGAAACGTACCAGGAGAACCCGCCGCCGCCGATTCCGAGCTACGCGCAACCGCCGGTTCCGGAGCCGAACCTCATTTGGCAACCGGGCTACTGGGCTTCAGGTCCGTACGGCTACTTCTGGGTGCCCGGTACCTGGGTCGCTCCGCCGCAGCCGAACTACCAGTGGACCCCTGGATACTGGTCGGCGAATAACAACGGCGGATTCTCCTTCATCCAGGGCGTCTGGGGCTTGCTCGTCGGGTTCTACGGCGGCGTGAACTACGGCAACGGCTACTTCGGCCACGGCTACGCCGGCGGCCAGTGGCAGAACGGTCAATATGCCTACAACACGGCCGTGAGCAACGTCAATCAGACGACCGTCACGAACGTCTACAACAACACGACGTATAATACGTACAACACGACGAACAACACGACGAACACGAGTTACTACGGCGGCCCGAACGGCCTGCACGCGACCCCGACTCCCGAAGAAGCGACCGCGTCGCAGGGGACCCACTACGGGCTAACGCCGATTCAACTCAAGCACGTCCAAACTGCCGCGCAGGATCGCTCGCTGCTTGCGACCGTGAATCACAACAACCCGCCGGTGCTGACCGTGGTGAAACCCCTGACCCCCGGCAGTCGTCCTCCGGGATTCGTACCGGTGACGCCAAAAGATCGCGTTGCGGTGCCGAAGCACGCGGCTCCCTCAACCAACGCGCCGTCTCACCCGGAGGCGGTCGAGACCGCGCCGCCAGTGACCCACGGCGAGCCTCCGGTGATCCACACCGAAACGCCGGCGACGCGGACGGAAGAGCCCGCGGCAACAACGGGAACCTCGCGTCCGCTGGTTCGCACGCCGGCACCGAGCGCGACGCCGCGTCCGGTGTATCACACGCCGCTGCCGATCGTCACACCGCGCCCGGTAGTTCGCACGCCCGCGCCGATCGTCACTCCGCGTCCGGTGTACCACACGCCGGTGCCGATCGTCACACCGCGTCCGCTGGTTCGCACCCCGGTGCCGATCGTCACTCCGCGCCCGGTGGTTCGCACGCCCACACCGCGCCCGGTGGTTCGTACGCCGGTGCCGACTCACGCGCCGACCCATGAGCCGACGAAAGAACCGGAACACCATCCGACGCCGGAAGCTACCGCGAGTTAGTCCACCGCGCGACCTAAGGAACGAGTAGCTACCAAGGAGCCTATCGGCCGTCAGCCGATAGGCTCTTTCCATCGCTCGCGCCAGGCACCCGGTTGGCGGGGCTCCGACTAGCGAACCAGGACGGAGGACGAGAATTCTGCAAGGTCGACCTCGCGCGCGGCTGCGCGTATGGAGGTCTTTCTCGCATGCACATCGCGTCACGTGTGCGTTCGTCGCGCACTGCGGCCTTCACGGCGATCGCAGTGGTTGCTTTGGTGCTGTTGTCCTCCCGCATAGCGTGGGCCGGTGTTCCGAACTGCTTCGTCGCTCCGCCCGATCCGTGGCCCGCCGTTTCGCCGGCGCCGGGAAGGGAGCCGATCGCATGCGCGCTCCTTTCGAAAGTGCTGCTGGCGAGCGACGAAACGCAAATCGCGTGGATTCCCGGCGCCGCGCTCAACAAGACGCTCGAACTGTCCACCGACGCCTTCCCCGATGCGGCCTACGCAATCCGTTTCATCGTCACCCCGGAATTCAATGCGGCATTCGGCGGGGCGGACTCGCTCGTGCGCTTCGGTTCGAACGATTTCGACGCTCGCATCGGCTCGTGGTGGACGGTGCTCGAGACCGTCACGGATCCCGCCGGGCACCTCAAGGACGGTCCGTCGATTGCGGCAGAACTCGCCCTACCTGCGACCTCCGTGCCGAAATTCGAGGCTGCAGCTTCCGCGGTTCGCGTTGGGACTGCGGGCTACTTCGGCCTCGTGGCGCCGGCGTTCTCGCAACCAGGGGGTGGCGTACAGTTTTGGTTTCCGGCCGAGCCTGTTCGATCGACCGCCGCGCCGTTTTAGACCTTCTTTCGAGACGGTGTCGTCTTCGCACCCTGCTTAGCAGCTTTTGGTCCTCCGCCCGGGGGAGCAGGCCTGCCGCCACCCTTGGCCTTTGCGGCAACCCTGGCAGCGTCTTTCGCCGCCGCCATCCGATCGAGGGCCGGCGCGATATAGGATGCGAGCCTTCGGGTCGCGAGGTCGACCGTCACCGAATCGTCCGGAACCTTGGCAGCTGCGCCATCGCTTGCCGGGTGGTATTCGACGCGCAGCTGCCGGGCCGTGACGATCACCCTCAAATATCCGTAGTCGCCGTCGTCGTAGCTCTCGAAGACCACCTGATCCCGCAGCGGAGAAGCTACGCTTGCGTCGGTGCTTGCGGCTTGAATCAACTGCGGTGCGCGCAACACGGTGCCGCTCGTCGTACTCAGCCGTTGAATTCCGTGGCCGCCGTTGCCGCAGACGATGTACGGGATCTCGGTGCCGTCGGGGCGCGTGCGCGTGAACCGTTGATAGTTGTGCGCGTGGCCGGCAAGATCGGCGTGCGGCCAGAGGCCGACCTCTTCGCAGATCTGGTCGATCTGCGTTTGCATGTCGATGCTCCAGCCGTGCTTCGCGAGCGTGTACGGCGGATGGTGATGGGCGAACAGCAGAGCACCGGAATACTGCGCCTTCTTCAAGCGCATCAGCGCGGCGCGCAGGTAGCCGAGCTGGGTCGTTCCAACGTCCGCATTCGAGATCACGCCCGGATCCTCGAGCGCGTTGCTGTACAGCACCAGAATCGTGACGAACGGAGCTTCGAACGTGAAGAAGACGCCGGGTTGGATCTGCGCGGTTCGCGAGAGCATTCCGGCCTCCGGCATCACCACGTAGCCGGTTGCCGGATCCGCGCAAAAGTTTCGCAGGAAACCTTCGAGCGTCGTCGCGGCCGGCACCTCAGGTGCGAGCATGCCATCGT
>Ga0302326_10003101_pt1 | contig 39461 bp, 28 predicted proteins | sample Palsa_T0_3_FD_202264 | JGI IMG/M metagenome (GOLD analysis project Ga0302326, IMG submission 202264) | Peat permafrost microbial communities from Stordalen Mire near Abisko, Sweden - Palsa_T0_3 | ecosystem: Environmental > Terrestrial > Soil > Palsa > Peat permafrost | place: Sweden: Abisko... | reverse complement strand
GCTCGCTGACCTGGCGGACAGTCAACGGCTCAGGACTCTCCCAGAGCACATCCATAATTGCGCGTTCGAGCTGACCCAGCCGGTTCACGGCGCCACTTTACCCGCGCGTTGCCTCCCTGAGTAGAGTCGCCGGCGCCCGGGGCGACCCGGCGCCGGCCCGCCCGGTGCGACACTTGGCAGGCAGGTAACCGCGATCACGGTACTGACCGGCACGCCAGGACAGTCTCCAGGAGGACGACGGTGTCCGAAAACTCCCCACGTTTCCGCTCGATCCTCGACCAGTTCGTGCCCTACAAGCCGGGGCGGACTCCGGTACGGGGGGACGGCAGGTCGTTCAAGCTCTCGTCGAACGAGTCCCCGTTCGGGCCGCTGCCGTCGGTCATCGGCGTCATTGCCGCGGCGGCCGGGCAGGCCAACAGGTATCCCGACAACGGGGCGGCAGCCCTGACCGAGGCGATCGCTGACCGCCTCGCCGTCCCCCCCGCACGCATCGCGGTCGGCTGCGGTTCCGTCGGGGTGACCCAGCAGCTGCTCGAGGCGGTCGGCGAGCCAGGCGCCGAGGTCATCTACGCCTGGCGGTCGTTCGAGGCGTACCCGCTCCTCGTCGACCTTTCCGGCGCGACATCGGTGCGGGTGCCGCTGCGGGACCACGCTCACGATCTGGCCGCGATGGCGGGCGCGATCACCGAGCGGACCAGGATGATCTTCGTCTGCAACCCGAACAACCCGACAGGCACCGTGGTGCGCGGCGCCGAGCTCGAGCGGTTCCTCGACCGGGTGCCAGCAGACTGCCTGGTGGTACTCGACGAGGCCTACCGGGAGTACGTGCGGGACCGCGACGTGCCGGACGGGATCAGCTGCTACGGCGACCGGCCCAACGTGGCCGTGCTGCGCACGTTCTCCAAGGCGTACGGGCTGGCTGGCCTGCGGGTCGGCTTCATGGTCGCGGACGAGCGGGTCGCCGCGGCGGTACGCAAGACGATGCTGGCGTTCACGGTGAACGCCATCGCGCAGGCCGCGGCGGTCGCTTCGCTGGCGGCCGAGGACGAGCTGCTCGAGCGGGTCGATGTGGTGGTCAAGGAGCGCGACCGGGTCAGGGACGAGCTGCTCGGCCAGGGCTGGCGGGTGCCGCCCACCGAGGCCAACTTCGTGTGGCTGCAGCTCGGCGACGAAACCGCCGATTTCGCCGCGGCGTGCGAGCGGGACGGGATCAGCGTCCGGCCGTTCGGCGCGGAGGGAGCGCGGATCTCCATCGGAGATCGCGAGGCGAACGACGCGCTGCTCGCGGTCGCCAAGACGTACCCGCGCCGTCACTGACCGGCCGTGCTCGGTGAAGGTCTACGTGATCCACGAGAACCCGGCCTGGTATGCGCCGCTGGGGGCGGCCTTCGACGCCGCCGGGGTGCCGCACGAGCAGTGGCTGCTCGGCGACCGCGTGCTCGATCTCGCCACGGCGCCGCCTGAGGGGGTGTTCTGGTCCCGGATGAGCGCGTCCGCGCACACCAGGGGCCACCCGCATGCGAAGGACCTCGCCCGCGGCCTGCTCTGCTGGCTTGAGTCCCATGGCCGACGGGTGGTCAACGGCCGCCGGGTGCTCGAGCTCGAGATGAGCAAGATAGATCAGCTGACCGCGCTGCGCGCGGCCGGCTTCGACGTGCCTCGCACGGTCGCTGTGGCCGGGCCCGCCGGCCTTTCGGCTGCGGCAAGGAAGCTGCCGGTCCCGTTCATCAGCAAGCACAACCAGGGCGGGAAGGGCCTGGGCGTCCGGCTCTTCGAGAGCCACCAGGAATTCGACGAGTACCTGTCGTCGCCCGGCTACGACGCGCCGGCCGACGGGATCACCCTGTTGCAGGAGTACCTGCGCGGGGCCGCGCCGTTCATCACCCGGGTAGAGGTGGTGGGCGGCGAGTTCATCTACGCGATCACGGCTGATACCGCGCGCGGCGGATTCGAGCTGTGCCCCGCCGACGCCTGCGCGGTCGGCCAGGCGCCCGGCCCCGGCCTGTTCGCGCTCCGGGCCGACTTCGACCACCCGATCCTCGGCCGCTACACCGACTTCGCCCGTGGCCAGGGAGTCGAGATCGCCGGGTTCGAGTTCATCGAGACCGAAGACGGCCGCGTGGTCACCTACGACGTGAACACCACCACCAACTACAACGCCGGCATCGAGGCCGTCGCGCCCCGGCCGGCGCTGCCGGCGGTCGCGGGATACATCGGCTGCCTGCTGGTCAGGCAGGGCTGGGTGGCCCGAGCGAGGGCCGGCGGGCCGTAGCCAGCCGGCCGATTCGCGCTGGCTGCCCCGGGTGCGGGATCCTGTCAGGTATGCGGTTCGGATACTGGATGCCGATCTTCGGCGGCTGGCTGCGTAATGTCCCGGACGAGAGAATGTCGATCGCCTGGCCGTACATCAGGGACCTGGCCGCGGCGAGCGAGCAGAACGGCTTTGAGCTGAGCCTGATCGCCGAGCTGAACCTGAACGACATCAAGGGCCACCGCGCGCCGTCGCTCGACTGCTGGACCCTCGCGCCTGCCGTCGCCGCCGTCACGGAGAAGCTCGAGCTGATGCTCGCCGTCCGGCCCAACTACCATTCGCCGTCGCTGACCGCCAAGGCGCTGTCCACCCTGGACACGATCGCGCCCGGCCGCGTGTCGCTCAACGTCGTGTCGTCCTGGTGGAAGGACGAGGCGGCCCAGTACGGCGCGCCTTTCGACGTCCATGACGCGCGCTACGCGCGGACGGAGGAATGGCTGGACGTCGTCGCCCGGCTGCTGCGCGAGGACACCGTCACGCACCAGGGCGCGCTCTACCAGCTCACTGGCGCGATCCTGGAGCCCAAGCCGGGCCGCCCCCCGCGCGTCTACATGGGCGGCGAGTCGCCGAAGGCCAAGGACGTCATCGTCCGGCAGGCGGATGCTTACGTGATGCACGGAGACGCCCCCGAGGTGATCGCCGCCAAGATCGCCGACATGAACTCCCGCCGGGCAGCCGCCGGGCGCCCGGCGCTGACGTTCGGCGTCTCCGGGTACGTGATCTGCCGCGACACGCAATCGGAAGCCCAGGCGGAGCTCGACCGCATAACCGACGTGCGGTCGTCGCCGGAGGCGTATGCCTCCTACCAGGACTTCGTCGCGGGCTCGCAGCTCGAGTCGCGCGTCTCGGTGCAGGAGTACAGCGTCTCCAACCGCGGGCTGCGTAGCGGGCTGATCGGCACGCCGGATCAGATCATCGACCGGCTCAGGGCCTACGAGCGGGTCGGCGTCGGCCTGGTGCTGCTGCAGTTCTCACCGCAGCGCGAGGAGATGGCCCGCTTCGGCAAGTCCGTGATCAGCCGCTACGCCGGCTAGCCGGAGGAAACCGGGCCAGGCGGAACGATCCGGATCGGGCGGCTACCGCTGCTCCACCTTCTCCACCAGCAGCCGGTAGAACTGTCGCGGGCGGCCAGGCTGAGGTGTCCTGCCCGGCGGCAGCGGCCAGGCCAGGCCGTCGGCGACCAGTGCGTGCAGCAGCCGCCTGGCGGTGCGGGGCGTGACGGACAAGAGCCTGCTTGCGGTCTCCGCGTCCACGGCGTGCGAGGTCCCGCCCGCGGGCAGGCCGGCCGCCAGCCGGGCCAGTGTCTCCAGGCCCCGTAGCCGGACGGCGGACCCGGCGCCCTGGCGCGGGGCCGGGACCACAGGATGCCCGCCGGGGTCCGGGGGGCCCGGGCGGCCGCCCGGGCCGGGGCGCCCGCCCGCCCCGGCGTGTGCCGCGATGAGCATGGCCCGGGCATGGGCCTCGGCATCCTGGGCGCTGCGGCCAAGGCCCACGCCGACCTCGAGCACGACGCCGAGCTCGGACCGGGCCCGGTCGGTGAACGGCGATACCCGCATTCCCTGCGTGGCGGCCGCCAGCGAGCCGCGAGTCGCCGTGACGAGGAAGCCGTGGTCACCGGTGGGGCTTACCGCCGCGTGCATCCGCTGCGCCTCCTGCACGAGGAACCTGTGCACGGTGAGCCGCATCTCCTCGCGCGAGTACCGCGGGGCGCCGCGCCGCGGCGCGGCGTCCCGTAAGGCCGGCACCTCCACCACCGCGACGGCGAGCTGCGCCTCCTCCAGCCTGTTGTACGCGCCGAGCAGGGCCGCGGTGGCCAGGGCCGAGCGGATCGCGGGGCCGGCTGGCAGCACGGCAACGACCGGGACGCCGGCCGCGGACAGCTTGCCCGCGACCGACGGCAGGCAGCTGAACGCCACCGATGTATGGCCGCGCCGCCACAGCCGCTCGTGGAACGACGCCAGCGCCGCCGGGCTGGCCGGCGCCTCGTGCAGGCGCACGTCCCGCGCGGACAGGCCGATCTCCTCGAACGCCTCGGCGACCGCGCCGCGGCCGAGCACGTCAATGCTGGCCCGGGCGAGGTCGTGCCCGCCGCTCAGGCGGGCCCGCAGCAGCGCGCCGTACAGGGCGCTGCCGGTGAGCGAGATGTAGGTAGCGGGCCCGGCGAGGACCCCGGCCTTCATCGCGTAGTCGTAGGGCACCTTGCTGGCGAAGAGGCAGACGTCGATGCTCGCGCCAAGCCGCACGACCTTGTCGGCTGACTCCTGCTCATCCCGGTAGGCGGCGGCAACCAGCCGTATGGCAGGCAGCGGCCAGGCGGTGCCCGGTCCGGGGGATCCGGCCGGCGCCGGGCCGGACAGCATGATCTTCTCGACCAGATCGTGCGGCCCGACGATGCCGATCGTCAGCTCGCCGGAAGGCTGCCGGGAGCCGCTCACCGGGCACCGCGCGGACGCCGCGTCAGGCCGCCGCCGTGGCTGCCGCCGCCACAGCTGCCGGCCGCGATCCTGCCTGCGACCCTCGCCATATCCCGGACCTGACCGCTAGCCGGCGGTCTCCGCGGTGATGTCCGCGCCCAGCGCGGTCAGCCGGGCGGCGACCGACGAGTGACCGCGGTCGATCGGGTAGGCGGGCGACACGACGGTCTCGCCTTCGGCCGCGAGCCCGGCGAGCACGAGGGCGATCCCGGTGCGCAGGTCATGCGCGACGACGTCGGTTCCCTTCAGCACGGACGGGCCGTGCACCAGCACGACGTTGCCGTCGACCTCGACCTTCGCGCCGAGCTTGTTGAGCTCGCCGACGAGCGTGTAACGGCCGTCGTAGATCGTCTCCCTGATGTAGCTCGTGCCGTCCGCCAGGCAGCTCAGCGCCATGATCGGTGACTGCAAGTCGGTCGCGAACCCCGGGTACGGGCTGGTGATCACGTTGATCGGCCGTAGCCGCCGTTCCCTGCGGACCTGCAGGATGGCGCCCTGGGTGGCGAATTCGACGCCCATCTGCTCCAGCTTCCAGCGGACCACGCCGAAGTGCTCGAGCGATGCTCCGACCAGGCTCAGCTCCCCGCCAGTGATCGCGGCGGCCATCGCGAACACGGCGGCGTCGATGCGATCGGGCATGACCGTGTGCTCGACCGCCGTCAGCTCGCTGACCCCGTGCACGGTCACGAAGCCGGTCCCGCCGCCGGTGATCTGGGCGCCCATCTTGGTGAGGAAGGCGATGACGTCCAGGACCTCCGGTTCCAGTGCCGGGTTGTCGATGATGGTGGTCCCGGGCGCCAGGCACGCCGCCATGATCAGGTTCTCGGTGCCCGTGTGGGACGGCGTGTCCAGGTAGAGGTGCGCGCCGCGGAGGCGGTCGGCCTTGATGTGGATCGTCGTCTCGCGCTCTTCAACGATCGCACCGAGCCTGGCGAAGCCCCGGTAGTGGAAGTCGAGGTTGCGGCTGCCGAGGTTGCATCCGCCGATGCCCTCGATGGTCGCCTCGCCCATCCGGTGCAGCAGCGGGGGGACGAAGAGCACGGAGGCACGGAACCTCCGGGCGATGTCGGCCGGCAGCACCGAGCTGGTCAGCTCGGACGCGTCGACGACAAGCGTCTGCTCGGCCTCGTGGAACTTGACCACCGCGCCGACGGCCTGCGCGAGCTCGACGGCCCGGCGGACATCCTCGATCGCCGGGACGTTCCGCAGCACCGTGCGGCCCTTGGCGGCAAGCAGCGAGGCGGCGATCATCTTCAGCGCGGCATTCTTGGCGCCCTGGACGAAGACCGTGCCCTGCAGCGGGTTGCCTCCCCGCACGCGGTAGCTGGTCTGCAGACCGGTGGTCATAGGGCTAGTGCTCCTGTCGGTCGGGGTGCGGGCGTCCGGCCGGCCAGACATGGTGGCCTGACATGCGGCCATCCAGACGGCAGGCTGTCCGGTTGGGGCGGACTGCCTGGTGCATGTGTCGTCCAGTATTCCACCGCCCCCCCGTTCTCGGACCATCCCCGCATTGTTACGTGACGTAGTCGCCGATATTCATGTCGTCACGTACCCGGGAGTGATTCACGTGCCGCGCTCGCGGCGCCTCAGGTCAGCCGCTCCAGCCGCTCGAACACCGGCCCGAGCCTGGCGACGTACCGCTCCGGGCGGCAGGCCTCGTCCAGGCGGGCCTCGTCCAGCCGCTGGCCCCGCTGCGCGGCGTGCTCGCGCAGGGCCTGGACGAACGGGGTCCCGCTGTCCCAGCAGTCCATCGCGGCGGCCTGGACCAGTGCGTAGGCGTCCTCGCGGGACATGCCGCCGGCGACGAGGTCGAGCAGCACGGCCGAGCTGTAGATCAGGCCGCGGGTCTGCTCGAGGTTGGCGCGCATCCGGGCCGCGTCGACCACCAGGCCGGCCACCAGGCGGGTGGTCTGGGCCAGCAGGTAGTCCGTCGTGATGGCGGCGTCAGGGAGCGCCACCCGCTCGGCGGATGAATGCGAGATGTCCCGTTCATGCCAGAGCGGCATCCCCTCCAGCACGGGCGTGACCTGCGCGCGCACGATCCTGGCGAGGCCGCTGATCCGCTCGGCGATGACCGGGTTCCTCTTGTGCGGCATCGCGGACGAGCCCTTCTGGCCCGTCCCGAACGGCTCGGCCAGCTCGGCGACCTCGGTCCGCTGGCCGTGCCGCACCTCCAGCGCGATCGCCTCGCACGCCGTCGCCGTGATCGCCAGGACGCTGACCCACTCGGCGATGCCGTCGCGGAAGACCACCTGGGTCGCCACGTCGGCCGGCCGGAGGCCGAGCTCGGCCATGACGCGTGCCTCGATCGCCGGGTCGATGTTGGAGTAGGTGCCGACCGGCCCGGACAGCTTGCCCACGGCGACCGCCGCGCGGGCGCGGACCAGCCGGTCGCGGCAGCGCGCCATCGCGAACGCGAAGTCTGCCACCCGGTGGCCCCAGACGTCAGGCTCCGCATGGATGCCGTGCGTCCGTCCGGCCCGCAGCGTGCCCTTGTGCGCGAGAGCGTGCGCGCGCAGCGCGCCGACCAGCGCGGTGGACTTGGCGACCAGCAGGTCCGTCGCCCCGGCGAGCTGGAGGGCGAGCGCCGTGTCGAGCAAGTCCGACGACGTCATGCCGAAATGGACGTAGGCGGCGGCTTCGCGCGGCGTCGTGTTGTCGGCCCACGCGGACAGGAACGCGATCACGTCGTGGCCGGTGACGGCCTCGAGCGCGGCGACCGCCTGCGGCGTCGGCGGCGCCGCCGCCCGCACCGGGCCGACGCTGCTTGCCGGGACCGTCCCGGCCGCCGCGTGCGCCGCCAGTACCAGGACCTCGATCTGGCGCCACAGCTGGTACTTGTGCTCGTCACTGAAGATGCTGCCCATCTCGGGCAGCGTGTATCGCTCGATCACGCATCCATCCTGCCGTAGCTCGGCCGGCCTCAGCGCCCCAGCGGATCCGCCGCGATGTCCGTGCGGTACCAGCCGCCGCGCATCCTGACCAGGCCGGCCGCCCGGTAGGCCGCGCCGCGCGCGGTGGCCAGGTCCGGGCCGGTGCCCACCACGTCGAGCACGCGGCCGCCGCTCGACGTCAGTGCGCCGGCCCCGGTCGCGGTGGTGCCGGCCTGCAGGATGTACGCACCAGGAATCCGTTCTGCGTCTTTCAGACCGTCAATCTCGTCACCGCTGGCCGGGGCGGCCGGGTAGCCTTTCGCGGCGATCACTACCGTCACCGCCGCGCCGGGTGCCCAGGCCGGCCGTCCGGTGCCTGCCAGGTCGCCGGCTGCCGCGGCGGCGAGCAGCCCGCCCAGCGGCGTGGCCAGCCGGTCCAGGATCACCTGGGTCTCCGGATCGCCGAAGCGGGCGTTGAACTCCACCACCCGGATCCCGGCCGCGGTCAGGCTCAGCCCGGCGTACAGCAGCCCGCGGTAGGGCGTGCCGCGGCGGCGCAGCTCGTCAAGGGCAGGCTGGACGACGGTGGCCAGCACCTCGGCGGCGAGCCCGGGCGGCGCCCACGGCAGCGGGGCGTAGGCGCCCATCCCGCCGGTGTTCGGGCCGGCGTCCCCGTCGTGCGCGCGCTTGTAGTCCTGCGCGGGCAGCAGCGGCACGGCCGCCGACCCGTCGGCCAGCGCGAAGACGGACACCTCGGGGCCGTCCAGGAACTCCTCGATGACGACCGTGCCGCACCGGGCGGCGTGCGCGCTGGCCTCGCGGCGGTCGGTGGTGACGACCACGCCCTTTCCGGCCGCCAGCCCGTCCGCCTTCACCACGTACGGCGGCCCGAACGCGTCGAGGGCCTCGCTGACCTCGGCGTCGCTCGTGCAGCTTCGCGCGGCGGCGGTCGGGATCCCGGCCGCGACCATGACCTGCTTGGCGAACGTCTTCGATCCCTCGATCATGGCCGCGCCCTGGCCGGGCCCGAAGCAGGCGACGCCGGCCGCCCTGACCGCGTCGGCGGCGCCGGCCACCAGCGGCGCCTCCGGGCCGATCACCACGAGGTCGGCGCCGATGCGGGCGGCCAGCGCGGCGATGCCCACCGGGTCGGCGGCGGCGACGTGGTGGATGCTCGCCAGCCGGGCAATCCCCGGGTTGCCGGGCGCGGCGTGCAGGTCCGTCACGTCGCCGTCCCTGGCCAGGGCCAGGGCCAGGGCGTGCTCACGGCCGCCTGAGCCGATTACCAGGACCCGCACCCGGCCGAGCCTACCGGGCGGCCTGCCGGGCCAGCCGGGCCAGCCGGGCGGCCAGCCGGCCTGCGGCTCTCAGATCAGCGGGCGCAGCTGCAGGGTCTGGTCACGGCGCGGTCCCACGCCCACCGCGGCGACCGGAGCGCCGATCATCTCCTCCAGCGCCCCGACGTAGGCCCGGGCGTTGCGCGGCAGGCCGCCGACGTCGTGCACCGCGGAGATGTCCTCCCACCAGCCGTCCAGGTACTCGTAGACGGGGACGGCGTGATGGAACTCGGTCTGCGTCATCGGGATCTCGTCGTGCCGCTGGCCGGCCACGTCGTAGGCCACGCAGACCGGGATCTTGTCCAGGCCGGACAGCACGTCGAGCTTGGTGAGGAAGTAGTCGGTGATCCCGTTGACCCGGGTGGCGTACCTGGCGATGACCGCGTCGAACCAGCCGGTGCGGCGCTCCCGGCCGGTGGTCACGCCGTACTCGCCGCCGGTCTTGCGCAGCCACTCGCCCTGCGCGTCGCGCAGCTCGGTCGGGAACGGCCCGGCGCCCACCCGCGTCGTGTAGGCCTTCACGATGCCGATCACCCTGGTGATCCTGGTCGGCCCGATGCCGGATCCGGCGCATGCGCCGCCCGCGGTGGGCGAGGAGGAGGTGACGAACGGATAGGTACCGTGGTCGACGTCGAGCAGGGTCGCCTGGGCGCCCTCGAGCAGCACTACCTCGTCCTGGTCGAGCGCCTTGTTCAGGATCAGGCTGGTGTCGGCCAGGTGCGGCCTGAGCCGGTCGGCGTAGCCGAGGTACTCGGCAGACACCGCGGCGGCGTCGATCCCGCGGCGGTTGTAGACCTTGGTGAGCACCTGGTTCTTCTCCCGGAGCACGAGCTCGAGCTTCTGGGCGAGGATCCCCGGGTCAAGGAGATCCTCCGCGCGGATCCCCATCCGCGCCGCCTTGTCGCCGTAGCTGGGACCGATGCCGCGGCCGGTGGTGCCGATCCTTGCCGTGCCCAGGAATCGTTCGGTCACCCGGTCGAGGGCCCGGTGGTGCGGCATGATCAGATGCGCGTTCGCCGAGATGAGCAGCCGCTCGCAGGAGACGCCGCGCCCGGCCAGCCCGTCGATCTCCTCGATCAGCACACCAGGGTCGATCACCACGCCGTTGCCGATCACCGGCGTGACGCCTGGCGAAAGCACTCCGCTCGGCAGCAGGTGCAGGGCGTAGCTTTCGTCCCCGATGACGACCGTGTGCCCGGCGTTGTTGCCGCCCTGGTACCTGACGACGTAGTCGACGCTGTCGCCGAGCAGGTCGGTTGCCTTGCCCTTCCCCTCGTCACCCCACTGGGCGCCCACGATCACTATGGCCGGCATCGTCACCAGCCTCCCGGAGCTCCGCCGCGGCGGCCGGACTGCTCTGCTGCAGGAAGTCGCGGCAGCGAGCCGCCTCGTCGTCCTCGCCGATCGCCGCGGCGGCGCTGCCGAGCATGTGCAGTGCGCGCAGGAAGCCCCGGTTCGGCTCGTGCTCCCAGGGGATGGGGCCGTACCCCTTCCAGCCCGCCCGGCGCAGCTGGTCCAGCCCGCGGTGGTACCCGGTCCTCGCATAGGCGTACGCGGCCACCGGGTCTCCCCCGGCAAGTGCCCGCTGCGCCAGCACCGCCCAGGCCTCGCAGCACGCCGGGAAGCGGGCGGCGACGCTGGCTGGGTCGGCCGCGGCGCGCAGCGCCGCGCTTGCTTCCTCGTTGCCGGGCAGGTAGGTAGCAGCCGGCCCGCCGAGCAGGTTCTCTTGCGTCATGGCAGCCATCCTGCCGCATGCCGGGCGGGCTAGGTCAGGCGCTTGCCCGCGGACATCAGGTCCTCGCAGGCACGGACGACGCGGGCGGCCATCGACTCCTCTCCTGCCTTGCCCCAGGCGCGCGGGTCGTAGGCCTTCTTGCTGCCGACGTCACCGTCGACCTTCAGGACGCCGTCGTAGTTGCTGAACATGTGGCCGGCCACCGGCCGGGTGAACGCGTACTGCGTGTCGGTGTCGACGTTCATCTTGACCACGCCGTAGGAGATCGCCTCGCGGATGTCCGCCAGGGCCGAGCCCGACCCGCCGTGGAAGACGAGGTCGAACGGCTTGTCCCGGCCGTACTTGCTGCCGACGGCCTGCTGGATGTCGGCCAGCACGGACGGCCGCAGCCTGACGTGCCCTGGCTTGTACACGCCGTGCACGTTGCCGAAGGTCGCCGCGAGGATGTACCTGCCGCGCTCGCCGAGGCCCACCGCCTCGGCGGTCGCGAGCGCGTCGTCCGGCGTGCTGTAGAGCTTCTCGTTCATCTCGCCGACCACGCCGTCCTCCTCGCCGCCGACGACGCCGATCTCCATCTCCATGACGACGTGCGCGCTCGCGCACTCGTCCAGCAGCTCGGAGGCGATGCGCAGGTTCTCGGCGAGCGGCACGGCGGAGCCGTCCCACATGTGCGACTGGAAGAGCGGCTGCTCGCCCCGCGCCACCCGCTCCTTGGATATCTGGACGAGCGGGCGCATGAAGCCGTCCAGCTTGTCCTTCGGGCAGTGGTCGGTGTGCAGCGCGACGTGGACCGGGTACCTCGCCGCCACCGCGGCGGCGAAGCTGGCTAGCGCGACCGATCCGGTCACCATGTCTTTCACCGCGGCACCGGAAAGGTAGTCGGCGCCGCCGGTGGAGACCTGGACGATCCCGTCGCTCCCGGCGTCGGCGAAGCCGCGCAGCGCGGCATTGAGCGTCTGGCTGGAGGACACGTTGATGGCCGGGTAGGCGAAGCCGTGTTCCTTGGCCCGGTCGAGCATCTGTGCGTAGATCTCTGGGGTGGCGATCGGCATGACGGTTACTCCCTGTCGTCTTGCTGGCGTGTCCCAGTATCCCGGAACCGGCGGCGGTCCGGGTCCGGCGGGCGGCTGGTTACCGCCGGCAATTGGCTCCGCCACACGTCAGCCGGGCTAGTCTCGCTGCATGGGACGTCACGATGCTGATCCCAGGGAACGCCTGCGGTACGTGATCGTCGCGGTAGTCGTCATAGCGGTGATCGCCCTGCTGGTCGTGGGGGCCTCCGCACTGCATGACCTGGCCGGGCACTAGATCATCTCGGCGCCAGGCCGCCCGCGTTGCGATGGGCTGCGAATCGGCATGGGGAGGCCGCGAATCGGCATGGGGAGTACGTCCCTGATCCGCGCGATTTGTCACGGCAGTGGCCGGGCGCTGGTAACGTCTCGCGTCGAGGGAAGGACGGTTGCCGGGTGGATCGCTGCGCGCTGTTCGTTGAGGCGGGCTACGTGCTCGCCGATGGCGCAATGGCTGTCCACGGCACTCGCCACCGGGACTCTGTCTCCTGGGACTACCAGGGCCTGCTCAAGTTCCTGTCCGGGCTCTCCCAGGACCGCACCGGCCTGCCCGTGCTGCGGTGCTACTGGTACGAGGCGGCGGGCGAGGGCCGCCGGACGTCCGAGCACGACGCGCTCGCCGACGTCCAGGGACTCAAGCTGCGGCTCGGCCGGGTGCGGCCGGGCCGCCGCGAGGGCGTCGAGACCGAGATGCACCGCGACCTGGCCACCCTCGCCAGGAACGGGGCGATCAGCGACGCCATCGTGGTCAGCGGCGAGGAGGAGCTCGCCGAGGTCATCGCGGAGGTGCAGGACCTCGGCATCCGGGTGATCCTCGTGCACATCACCTTGGACGGGAACTGGACGATCTCCCGGCTGCTGCGCCAGGAGTGCGACGACATCCTCGAGATCGGCGGCGCCCACCTGCGCCCGTTCGTCGACCTGATCGCGGGCGCGGAGCCTGCCCGCCGCGACGAGGAATACCCGGCCGGAGGCTACCAGGGACGGTCCCTGGCCAACGGGCACGCGTCGGCGGCCGGCGGCGTGACCCACCATGGGCTGCCTGTCGCCGCCTTGCCCGCGCCGTCGACGATCTACACCGCCCCCGTCGTCTCTGACTACCAGCGGAGCGTCCAGCCGCCGCCCGCCGCCGGCCCGGCCCCGCAGGAAGAGCAGGGACCGGCTCGAAGCCAGCAGGGCGGCGTCCCGGCCCAGCAGGCCGGCGTCCCGGCCCAGCAGGCCGGCATGCAGCAGGGGCAGCAGGGCCAGCAGGGGCAGCACCCGGACCTGGCGGGCCAGCCGACCGGAATGCCGGGAACGCCGGCATACCTGTCCCCGGACCAGTTCCTGGACCGGATGACCAGCCCCGCCGGGAACGGCCCCGGCGGCCAGGCACCCGGCCAGCCTGGCGGATCGCAGCGCCACGCGCTTGACGCCCCGGCTCAGCAGTACCCGTCGGCGGCCGGCGGCCCGTACGGCGGGTCAGCCGACCAGCTGGCGCCCGGCCAGTTTTCCGGTCCCCAGCACGGCCAGCACGGCCAGCATGGCCAGCACGCCCTTGGCGCCGTCGGCCCGTCCTTCGGCGCTGCATCGGGCGGATCCCAGGGCGCACCGTACGGCGGGCCCGCTCCCGCGGCGTCGCAGGCGCCCGTTCCGCAGCCGGTGGCCGTCTCGCTCGCCGAAGCGGTCCAGTCGGCGCACGCCGAGGGCTTCGGCTTCGGCGAGGCGGTGGCGCGCGACGCGCCGGCGCTCTGGCTGGAGGCCGTGCTTGCCCGCAAGCCCCGCATGCCGTCGGACCTGGAGGCCAGGCTGCTGCAGGGCTCGGCGCTGCCGATCGACTCGCTGCTGCACGACGAGGTGCGGCACGCGCTCAGGCGAGGGTTCTGGGATGCGCTGGAGCGCTCGCGAAGATAGCCCGGATAACGGGCCCGGATCGTAGCGTGATCGCGCGTTGAAAGGCCGGTCCGGGTGGGTACGTTCTGGATCGTGCCTGTTTTGAGCCGTGAAGAGTTTGATGCGATCGAGTTCACTGCTGCCTTCAGCGGCGAGCACGAGGCCGCCGCCCAGCGGATGAGCCGGCTGGCCGTGACGGGCACGCAGAGCGCGTCGATGCCGCGCGCGGAGGCGTTCCTGCGAGCGGGCGAGCAGTGGCTGCTGGCTGACGACCCGGCCGCGGCGGCCAGCGGGTTCCGGCTCGCGCTCGCCGACGGCGGGCCGGTGTTCGTGGATCCGAGGGTCCCGCTGTCGCGGGCGCTCTTCCTGCTCGGCAAATCGGCCGAGGCGCAGGCGCTGATCAGCAAGCTGAAGGCGGAGGGGCGGCGGGATCCGCGGGCCTGCGACCTCGTCGCCGAGTTGCTCGTCGAGCGCTGCGACCTGCCCGGCGCCCTGGACTGGGCGACGGCGGGCGTGGAACTGTGCCTGCAGCGCGAGGCCGGCCGCGACGCTCCGCTGCACCCCGGCGGGCCTGAGCCAGACCTGGCCGGCGACGACCCGGCCGAGCTGCGGCTGCTGCTGAGCCTGCGTTACCGGATCAGGAACGACCTCGGGCTGCCCGAGGACGACTACGACAGGCTGCTCGACGAGACGCCGTCGGGCGGGGCCGGCGAGCGGGTGGCGCGCACGGTGAGCGAGTCCGACGCCGCGTCGACGTCCACCATGACCTCGTTACCGTCCGCGATGTCGCCGGACAGCAAGCCGCGGGCCAGCTGATCCCCGATCGCCGACTGGATCAGCCTGCGCAGCGGCCTGGCGCCGTACACCGGGTCGAAGCCGGTGACCGCCAGCCACTCGCGCGCGGCAGGCGTGACGGTCAGCGTGAGCCTGCGGTCGGCCAGGCGCCTGGTGAGCCGGGTCACCTGCAGGTTGACGATCTCGCCCAGTTCCTCGGTGGACAGCGCGTCGAACAGGATGATGTCATCGAGCCGGTTGAGGAACTCCGGCTTGAAGGTCGCCCGTACCACCGACATCACCGCTTCCCGCTTGGCGGCGTCGTCCAGCGCGGGATCGGCGATGTACGCCGACCCGAGGTTGGACGTGAGGATCAGGATGGTGTTGCGGAAGTCGACGGTGCGGCCCTGCCCGTCGGTCAGCCTGCCGTCGTCGAGCACCTGCAGCAGGATGTCGAAGACCTCCTGGTGCGCCTTCTCCACCTCGTCGAGCAGCACGACGCTGTACGGCCGCCGGCGGACTGCCTCGGTGAGCTGGCCGCCTTCGGAGTAGCCGACGTAGCCAGGCGGCGCCCCGACGAGGCGGGCGACCGAATGGCGCTCGGAGTACTCGCTCATGTCGATCCGGGTTATCGCCCGCTCGTCGTCGAAAAGGAACTCGGCGAGTGCCTTGGCCAGCTCCGTCTTGCCCACACCGGTAGGCCCGAGGAAGAGGAACGAGCCAGACGGGCGATCCGGGTCGGCGACGCCGGCCCGCGACCGGCGGACCGCGTCCGATACCGCCTGCACGGCCCTGGCCTGGCCGACGATCCGCTTGCCGAGCTCGGCCTCCATCCGGAGCAGCTTGCCCGTCTCGCCCTCAAGCAGGCGCCCGGCCGGGATGCCGGTCCATGCGGAGACCACGTCCGCGACGTCGTCCGGGCCCACTTCCTCCTTCACCATGGGCGCCGCAACGGAGCCCGCGCTCGCACCACGTCCGTCAGAGTCAGCCGATCGAGCGGTGGTGCTTGCCTCGAGTTCAGCGTCGATCGCCGGGATTTCCGCGTGCTCCAGTTGGTACGCTTCCTCCTCCCAGCCCGGTTGCCTGTCACGCCACACGCGTTCAAGCCGGCCAGTCAGCTCATCACGCCGCTTCTTCAGCTCGCCTTTCCGGTTCAGGCCGCCCTTTTCCTGATCCCAACGGGCCACCAGCGCGTCGAGCTGCTCCTGCTTGTCGGCCATGCCGGAGCGCAGCCGCTCCAGCCGATCTTTGCTCGCCGGGTCGGATTCCTTCTCCAGCGCCATCTCTTCCATCTTCATCCGGTCGACGGCGCGCTGCAGCTCGTCGATCTCCACCGGCCTGGAGTCGATCTCCATCCGCAGCCGCGAGGCCGCCTCGTCGATCAGGTCGATCGCCTTGTCCGGCAGGAACCGCGCGGTGATGTAGCGGTCCGACAGGGCCGCGGCGGCCACCAGCGCGGCGTCGGAGATCTGCACCTTGTGGTGGGCCTCGTAGCGGCCCTTGAGGCCGCGCAGGATCGCGATCGTGTCCTCCACCGAGGGCTCGCCGACGAAGACCTGCTGGAACCGGCGCTCCAGGGCAGGATCCTTCTCGATCCGCTCGCGGTACTCGTCCAGCGTGGTGGCGCCGACCATGCGCAGCTCGCCGCGGGCCAGCATCGGCTTGAGCATGTTGCCGGCGTCCATCGCGCCCTCGGCCGCGCCCGCCCCGACGACCGTGTGCAGCTCGTCGACGAACGTGACGATCTCGCCGTCGCTCTGCTTGATCTCGTTCAGGACCGCCTTGAGGCGCTCCTCGAACTCGCCGCGGTACTTGGCCCCGGCCACCATCGCGGCCAGGTCCAGGGCCACGATTCGCTTTCCGCGCAGGGACTCGGGCACGTCGCCGGCGACGATCCGCTGGGCGAGTCCCTCCACCACCGCGGTCTTGCCGACACCGGGCTCGCCGATCAGCACCGGGTTGTTCTTCGTGCGCCGGGACAGCACCTGGACCACCCGCCGGATCTCCGCGTCCCGGCCGATGACCGGGTCGAGCTGTCCTTCGCGCGCGGCGCGGGTCAGGTCGATGCCGTACTTCTCCAGCGCCTGGTAGGTCCCTTCCGGGTCCTGCGTGGTCACCCGCGCGTGGCCGCGGACCTGCTCGAACGCGTCAAGTAGCTGGGCCGGGCCGGCGCCGGCCTCGCGCAGCAGCGCGGCCGCCTGGCCGCCGTCAGCGGCGAGGCCGACGAGCAGGTGCTCGGTCGAGACGTATTCGTCGGACATCTCCCTGGCCCGTTTTGCCGCCGTCGCCTGCACGGCCAGCAGCTGCCGCGAGGTCTCCGGCGCGCCGACCGCGGCGCCGGCCGCGCTCGGCAGCCTGGCGAGCAGCCCTTCCGCGCTCTTCAGCACGGTGGCCGGGTCCGCCCCGACGGCCCGGAGCAGCGGGGCCGCCGTGCCGCCGTCCTGTTCGATCAGGGCCGCGAGCAGGTGAAGCCCGTCGACGTTCGGGTTCCCGGCAGCGGCGGCGCGCTTGACGGCATCGGACAACGCCTCCTGGCTCTTGCGAGTCAGCTTGTCATCCATCGCCTGCTTCCCTCCGGGTCTTGGTCGTTGCCTGGCTGGCTAGGTGGGTGCCGTCCGGCGGCACGTTCCCGCTGGCGGCGGCAGCAGCGGAAGGTGCCGGGGGAAGGCTGGCCGCCGGGGCCGCAGCCGCCGGGGCCGCAGCCGCCGGGGCCGCCCCGGTCTCGGCGGCGACTTCCACGGGCACCAGCGCCCGCCCGACGCTGCTGCTGTTCCTGAGCAGGCCGGCCAGCCGGGCGGCGACGGCGCGAGTGGATTCGAGCTCCGCGCGCAGCCGGGCGATCTCGGCCTGGGTCTCCGCCAGCCGCAGACGGCTGCGCCGCTCCTCGTCTTCCAGCGCCAGGATCCGCTTGATCCCCAGCAGGTTGACGCCCTCCTCCTGGGAGAGGCGCTGGACCTCGCGCAGGACAAGGACGTCGCGGAGCGAGTAGCGGCGCCCGCGCCCGGCTGCGCGGCCGGGGGAGACTAGGCCGATCCGGTCGTAGGCGCGCAGTGTCTGCGGGTGCAGTCCGGACAGCTGGGCGGCCACCGAGATGACGTAGACCGGCGTTTCGTCGGACAGCTCGAACTCGTTGATCATGTCATCCTCCTCACCAGTCTCATCTGTCCTTTGCCCGGCTGTCCTTTGCCCGGCGCAGCAGCTCATCTCTCGGATCGGCGTCCCCGGCCGCCTTCCTGAACGTCTCGAGCGCCTCGCGCGCCTCGTCGTTCAGTTGCTTCGGCACCTGGACGTCCACGGTGACCAGCAGGTCCCCCATGGTGCCGTCGCTGCGGCGGACGCCCTTGCCGCGGACCCGGAAGGTCCGCCCGCTGGGAGTGCCCGCCGGAATGCGGACGTTCACCGGCATGGCGCGATGGGCCGGCACCTTGACCTCCGCGCCGAGCGCGGCCTCGGGAAAGGTGACGGGCACGGTAACGGTCAGGTTGTGGCCCGACCTGCCGAATACCTGGTCCGGAGTCACGTGCACCCGCACGTACAGGTCGCCAGCCGGGCCGCCCCGCTCGCCGGGAGCGCCCTTGCCCTTGAGCTTGATCCGCTGGCCGTCGCCGACCCCGGCGGGGATGCGTGCGGAGATGGTCCTGGTGCTCATCGCACGGCCGCTGCCAGAGCACACCGGGCACGGGTCGTCGACCACGAGGCCGCGGCCCCGGCAGGTACGGCACGGCTCGGAGAACGCGAAGTTCCCCAGGTTCTTGCTGGCCTGCCCGGTGCCCTCGCAGGTCGGGCAGACCCTCGGCACGGTTCCCGCCTTGGCTCCGGTGCCCGCGCACGTCTTGCACGGGCCCTCGCCGGCCAGCCGCAGGGACACGGTGACGCCATCGATCGCGTCGCCGAAGGTCAGCGACGTCTCGGTCTCGATGTCCGCGCCGCGCCTCGGCCTCGGCTGGGTCGACCGGCTGCCGAACACGCCGCCGAGCAGGTCGCCGAGCCTCCCGCCGGTGCTCCCTGGCGTGCCGCCGAAGAGGTCACCGAGGTCGAACCCGCCCTGGCCGCCGCCCGCCGATCCCGGCATCCGGATGCCGCCGCTGCCGAACAGGGACCGGGCCTCGTCGTACTCCTTGCGCCGCTTCTCGTCGGACAGCACGTTGTACGCCTCGGAGATCTCCTTGAAGCGCTCCTCGGACGCCGGGTTGCCCTTGTTGGCGTCGGGATGGTACTTGCGGGCAAGCTTGCGGTACGACTTCTTGATCTCGTCGGGGGCGGCATCCTTGGAGACGCCGAGGATCTTGTAGAAATCCTTCTCGAGGAAGTCCTTGGTGCTCACGGGCCTCTCCTCGTCCGGGTCATTCCTGGTCGCTTGGGTGCGGGGCGCCGCCGTCGGCCCCCGTGCCGCCAGCAGGGCCCGTGCCGCCAGCAGGGCCCGTGCCGCCAGCAGGGCCTGTGCCGCCCTCGGCGCCGGCCTCCCGGGTGTGCCCGGCGTCCGGGTCGGCCGGATCACCGGGCTCGGCGGGATCGCCGGGCTCGGCGGGATCGCCGGGCTCGGCAACGGCAACCCTGGCCGGGCGCAGGATCCTGTCCCCGATCTTGTAGCCGGGCTGCAGGATGCGCACGCACGTCGGCTCGGTAACGTCCGCGGAGTAGGAGTGCATGAGCGCCTCGTGCAGGTTCGGGTCGAACGGGTCGCCGTTCTCCCCGTAGGTCGTCAGCCCGAGCTTGGTCGCGGCGGACTCGAGCGACTCGGCCACCGACTTGAAGCCGCCTGCCAGCTCCTCGTGCTCCCTGGCCCGGCCGATGTCGTCGAGTATCGGCAGCAGTTCGCCGAGCACGCTCGCCAGCGCACGCTCCCTGACCGCGACCCGGTCACGCTCGACCCGCTTGCGGTAGTTCGCGTACTCGGCCTGCAGGCGCTGCAGGTCCGCCGTCCGCTCGGCGAGACTCGCCAGCGCGGCGGCCGTCGGCGCGGCGGCCGGCTGGCTGCCGCCGGCCGGCCCGTCGCCGGTCAGGTCGGGCAGCACCGCCGAGCCGGCCGAAGTGCCCTGGCCAGCCCGGCGATCATGGCCGCCCTGCGTCCCCAGTGGCGCGCTGCCGGCCGTGCCGCCCGGCTTCGACACCGAGTGCCTACCGGGCCTGGCCATGCCCGGCCCGCGCAGCGGCGTGCCGGACTGGCCGGTGCCGGACTGGCCGGTGCCGGACTGGCCGGTGCCGGACTGGCCGGGATCGCGCACCTGTCCCGTCTCCGGATCGATGCGCCGCCGATCGCGGATCACCGGTCCGGTGTTCTCCTCGTGTGACGAGCTCATCAGGCGGCGCCACCCTCGTGCTCGCCCGGCTGCTCGTCGTCCACGATCTCCGCTTCGACGACGTCGTCGTCGGACGCGGTCGCTGACTGGTCGCTGCTCGGCTCACCGGCCTGGGCCTGCGCGGCGTCCTGCTGCGACTGGGCGTAGATGGCCGTGCCCATCTTCTGGCTGACCTGGGCCGCGTTCTCGCTGGCGACCCTGATCGCCTCGGTGTCGGTGCCCTCAAGCGCCTTCTTCAGCTCGGCGATCGACGCCTGGACCTCGGACTTGACGTCGTCAGGGACCTTGTCGGCGTTCTCGGCCAGGAACTTGTCCGTGGTGTAGGCGAGCGTCTCGCCGCGGTTGCGGACCTCGGCCTCCTCGCGGCGCTGGCGGTCCTCCTCGGCGTACTTCTCCGCGTCGGCCATCATCCGCTCGATGTCGTCCTTGGCCAGCGCGGAACCGCCGGAGATCGTGACGGACTGCTGCTTGCCGGTGCCCAGGTCCTTGGCCGAGACGTTGACGATCCCGTTCGCGTCGATGTCGAAGGTGACCTCGATCTGCGGGATGCCGCGCGGCGCGGGCGCGATGCCCGCAAGCTCGAACATGCCGAGCTTCTTGTTGTACGCGGCGATCTCCCGCTCGCCCTGGAAGACCTGGATCTGCACGGACGGCTGGTTGTCGTCGGCCGTGGTGAAGATCTCCGAGCGCTTGGTCGGGATGGTGGTGTTGCGCTCGATGAGCTTGGTGAAGATGCCGCCCTTGGTCTCGATGCCGAGCGACAGCGGGGTCACGTCCAGCAGCAGGACGTCCTTGACCTCGCCCTTGAGCACGCCGGCCTGCAGGCTGGCGCCGACGGCGACGACCTCGTCCGGGTTGACGCCCTTGTTCGGCTCCTTGCCGCCGGTCAGGTCCTTGACCAGCTCCACCACGGCGGGCATCCGGGTGGAACCGCCGACGAGCACCACGTGGTGGATGTCGTCGAGCTTGACCCCGGCGTCCTTGATCACCTGCTGGAACGGCGACTTGCACCGGTCGAGCAGGTCGGAGGTCATCTTCTGGAACTCCGCCCGGGACAGCTTGGTGTCCAGGTGCAGCGGGCCCTGCTCCGAGTGGGTGATGTACGGCAGGTTGATCTGGGTCTCGGCCGAGCCGGACAGCTCGATCTTGGCCTTCTCCGCGGTCTCCCGCAGCCGCTGCAGCGCCATCTTGTCCTTGGACAGGTCGGTGCCGTAGTTGTTCTTGAAGTCCTTCACCAGCCAGTCCACGATCCGCTGGTCCCAGTCGTCGCCGCCCAGGTGGTTGTCGCCGCTGGTGGCCTTGACCTCGACCACGCCCTCGCCGACCTCGAGCAGCGAGACGTCGAACGTGCCGCCGCCCAGGTCGAAGACCAGGATGGTCGCCTCGCTGTCCTTGTCCAGGTGATAGGCCAGTGCCGCGGAGGTGGGCTCGTTGATGATCCGCAGCACGTTCAGGCCCGCGATGGTGCCTGCCTCCTTGGTGGCCTGGCGCTGCGCGTCGTTGAAGTACGCCGGGACGGTGATCACCGCATCGGTGATCGTCTCACCGAGGTAAGACTCGGCGTCCCTCTTCAGCTTCTGCAGGATGAACGCGCTGATCTGCTGCGCAGAGAATTTCTTGCCGTCGATGGAGACCGACCAGTCGGTGCCCATCTGCCGCTTGACCGACCGGATCGTCCGGTCGACGTTGGTCACTGCCTGCCGCTTGGCGACCTCGCCGACGAGTACCTCGCCGTTCTTCGCGAACGCCACCACGGACGGCGTGGTCCGCGAGCCCTCCGCGTTCGCGATGACAGCGGGCTCGCCGCCCTCCAGGACGGCGACGACAGAGTTGGTCGTCCCCAGATCGATGCCTACCGCTCGTGCCATGATTGAGTCCTTGTGTGTGTCGGCGTGGCTAAGTTGAGTCTTCGCGACGCAAGTTTGCCACGCTGCGGTTGTCCTTGCAAATTACTTGAGTCTAACGGGATCAACTTTACGGAGCCCCGTAGCATTCCCGTCCCGTCGCCCGGGTTCTGGACCGTGGCAATCCCGTCCGGCGGCCCGGGTTCTGTCCCGGCATTCCCGTCCCGCGGCCCGGGCTGCGCTGCCGCTCGCTGGCCGGCTACCCGGTCAGGCTCGTCCCGTCGGCCGGCCCGGCCGGCCGGCGTCCCGGCGCCAGCCCCGGCCTCGGTCCCAGCCTCAGCACGAACCTGTCCGGTGCGCCGGACAGCACGCCGCCGGCCGGGTCGTCGTCGCCGTCGCGGCGCACCACGTCGGCCTGCGGACGCAGGATGTCGCTGGCCACCAGCGCGGCAAGCAGCACGACCACGGCGAACCTGGCCAGCACGGCAGCGAAGTACAGCCCGGTCCCGATGCCGCCAGCAGCGCCGTGCCCCGCGACGATCGTGATCAGGTAGGCCCAGATCGCGAAGAAGTAGCCGACCTCTGCGGCCTGCCAGAGCGCGTAGGCCGCCAGCCGTGGCCGGGCCAGCACCACCAGCGGCGCGAGCCAGATCACGTACTGCGGCGACCAGACCTTGTTGAAGAGCAGGAATGCGGCGATGACCAGGAAGTACAGCTGCGGCAGGCGGGGCCGGCGCGGCGCGGAGAGGGCGATCGCGGCGATCGCCGCGCAGGCGATCGCGAACAGCAGGAGTGACACCGCGTTGAGGGTGCCCAGCGGCATGCTGCCCACGACTGGCCAGTGCTCGGTCTCGAAGAAATACCAGATGGATCCCCAGTCAGCGCCCCGGCTCGCGTTGAACCGGTAGAAGGTGGACCAGCCTGCCGGGGCGACGATGGCCACCGGCAGGTTGACGGCGAGCCAGGCTGCCGCCGCCGACCCGGCCGTCACCCAGAAGGCCCGGAGCCGGCCGGCCCGCAGGCAGAGCAGGAACAACGGGCCGATCAGGAACACGGGGTAGAACTTGGTAGCGACGGCCAGGCCGAGCAGGACGCCGGCCAGCACGCCGCGGCGACCCGCCCACGCGGCCATGCCCATCGTTGCCAGGCCCATCGCGATCAGGTCCCAGTTGATGAACGCCGCCAGGATCAGCGCCGGCGACAGCGCCACCAGCAGGGCCGTCCATCTCCGGGCGGGACCGGCCAGATATGCCGTCGCCAGCACGGCCGCCACCGCGAAGATCGTGAGCAGGGCCACGGTAACGTCGTAGAACTCGCGGCCTCTGGTGAACGCGTCGCTGATCGGAGCGACGAGCCAGGCGGCCGCCTGCATCGCCGCGCCGATCATCACCGGGTACTCGACGTGGTGGCCGAGGTAGGGGACCTTGCCCGCCGATAGGCCCTCGCTGAAGTACAGCGGATAGATGTCGGTGTAGCAGTGCGCCTGGTACTGCTCGATGCCGACGTTCCAGGCACCCGCCCGGCAGGCCGCCTTGCTGAGGAACCCCAGCGCGCTGCCGGCCAGACTCGCGGTCACCAGCACGGTCACCGAGCCGGCCAGCAGCGCCAGGCGGCCTCGTCTGGCGAGCCGGGCGGCAGCGTCCCTGCCGCGCGTCTGAGGCCGTGCCACCTCACGATCCGTCATCGGGTGCCAGTCTCTGGGATCCGTGTGCCTGTGCCCGGGTAAACATGTGCCCGGGCAAAACATGTGCCCGGTAAGATCTGTGCCCTGGAGAAGAGGCCCCCAGGCCGGCTACGAGGGCCAAGCAAGGGTATCCATCACCTCCGGGTAGCGGGTCCGGATTCCGGCGTACGCTGGCCGCGGCGCCGTGCCCGGCGCCGACTGGCCCGACGCCGCACCGGGAGGTCCCCCGTGGCCCTGCGCATCATCATCGGACTGGCCCTGACGGTGATCGCGTTCGCGTTCGCGGGCCGTCGGCTGTGGTGGCTGCGGCGCCTGGCCGGGAGCGGCCAGCCCGCGCCTGAGCGCGTCCAGGCACTCAGGGAGCACCCCGGCCGGGGAGCGGAAACGCAGCTCACCGAGGTGCTCGGCCAGCGCAAGCTGCTCAGGTGGTCGGTACCGGGCGTCGCGCACTTCCTGGTGTTCTGGGGCTTCGTGGTGCTGATCCTGACGATCATCGAGGCCTACGGCGACCTGTTCAGCAAGAAGTTCGCGATCCCCGGTATCGGGCAGTGGGCGTGGATCGGCTTCGGCGAGGATCTCTTTGCGGTGGCGGTCCTGGCGGGCATCGCCATATTCGCGGTGATCCGGCTGCTCAGCGATCCGAAAATGCAGGGCCGCAGGTCACGTTTCGCCGGGTCGCACACGGGCGCCGCATGGCTCGTTCTGCTGATGATTTTTCTCGTCGTCGCGACCCTGCTGCTCTACCGCGGCGCGCAGGTCAACACCGGGGACTTCCCCTACGCCCACGGAGCGTTCGCCTCGCAGCTCGTCGGCCGCTTGCTGCGCCCGCTGGGCCACGGCGCTAACAGCGCGCTGGAGACGGCGGGGATCCTGGCCCAGCTCGCGGTCATCCTGGGCTTTCTCGTGTTCGTGACCTACTCCAAGCACCTGCACATCTTCCTGGCGCCGCTGAACGTGCTGTTCTCCCGCCGCCCGGACGGCCTGCGGGCGCTGCAGCCGATGCGCTCGGGCGGCAAGGTGCTCGACTTCGAGGAAGCCGATCCGGACGCCGACGTCTTCGGCATCGGCAAGATCGAGGACCTCAGCTGGAAGGGCATGCTCGACCTGGCCACCTGCACCGAGTGCGGCCGGTGCCAGTCACAGTGCCCGGCCTGGGCGACCGGAAAGCCGCTGTCCCCGAAGCTGCTCATCATGGACCTGCGCGACCACGCGCTGGCGAAGGCGCCGTACCTGCTGGCCGATTCCGCCGAGATACGGGATCAGCTCCCTGAGCTCGTTAAAAAGGAAGCTGAACGGCCGCTGGTCGGGGACTCGGCAGCCAATGGCGTCATCGACCCCGACGTGCTCTGGTCCTGCACCAACTGCGGGGCCTGCGTGCAGGAGTGCCCGGTGGACATCGAGCACATCGACCACATCACCGGGATGCGCAGGCACCAGGTGCTGATCGAGTCGGCGTTCCCCGCCGAGGCGTCCTCGATGCTGAGGAACCTGGAGAACAAGGGCGACCCGTGGGGCATGGGCGAGTCGAAGCGGACCGAGTGGATGACCGGGCTCGACTTCGACGTGCCGGTCGTGGACGGCGCGATCGGCGACGACGTGGAGTACCTCTTCTGGGTGGGCTGCGCGGGTGCGCTTGAGGACCGGGCCAGGAAGACGACAAGGGCAATCGCGGAGCTGCTGCACACCGCGGGCGTGAACTTCGCCGTCCTCGGCCCGGCCGAGACGTGCACCGGCGACCCGGCGCGGCGGATGGGCAACGAGTTCGTGTTCTCGATGCTCGCGCAGCAGAACATCGCGACGCTCAATGAATCCGGCGTCCGCAAGATCGTGGCGAGCTGCCCGCACTGCTTCAACACGATCGCGAACGAGTACCCGCAGCTGGGCGGCAACTACGAGGTCATGCACCACACCCAGCTACTGGCCCGGCTCGTCGCCGACGGCAGGCTCACCCCGGTCACCCCGGTCGAGGAGAAGATCACCTACCACGACCCGTGCTTCCTCGGCAGGCACAACAAGGTGTTCACCGCGCCGCGGGAGATCATGGAGCGGGTCCCGGGCGTGCGGGCGCAGGAAATGCACCGGTGCAAGGAACGCGGTTTCTGCTGCGGGGCGGGCGGCGCCAGGATGTGGATGGAAGAGCGGATCGGCAAGCGGATCAACACCGAGCGGATCGACGAGGCGCTCGGCACCGACCCGGACACGATCTCGACCGGATGCCCGTACTGCATGGTCATGCTCGGCGACGCGATCAGCTCCAAGAAGAGTTCCGGCGAGGCGAAGGAATCGCTGGAGGTGGTCGACGTGGCCCAGTTGCTCGTGCGATCAGTGCGGCCGCCGGACCCGGCTCCGGCTGCCGCTCCCGCGGATCCCGCGGGCGCCGGTCCCGGCTGAGGGTGACGGGCATCGCGTGGACTCCCGGCGGGCTGAGTCATTCAGCGACGGCGTCTTCGCCGTCGCGATCACGATCCTGGTCTTCAACCTGCTGCCGGTCGGCGAGGGCGCGATCTCGTCGCGGCAGCTAGCGCATGCGCTGTCCGGCGCCTGGCCGCAGTACGCCGCGTACGCGGTCAGCTTCCTGACCATCGGGATCATGTGGCTGAACCACCACACGATGCTGGCGCATGTCACCCGGGTGGACCGGCCGCTGCTGGCACTCAACCTGTTCCTGCTGATGGGCGTGGTGGCGATACCGTTCCCGACCGCGCTGGTGGCCGAGCACCTGACCGGCCGGTTCCGGGCAGGCGGCCCGGTCGCCGCGGTGATCTACGGCCTGGTCATGATCGCGATATCGATCGGCTATTCATCGATGTGGCTGTACCTGGAGTCCCACCGGGCCGAACTCGGCGCGCCCGCGCGCATGCGCTCGCCGCGGGCGGCAAGCATACGATTCAGCGTTGGCCTGGTCGGCTACGTGGTCGCCACGCTGCTCGCGGCCTATGCCTCAGCGGCGGCCGCGCTGACCCTGTTTGGCGTGATCGGTGTCTACTACCTCTTCGACCACCTGCCCGACCCGGCGGGTGCCCCGGCCGGCTCGGCACGGACCGCCTATCAGGCCGGGGCCGGGGGCGCCGCCGACGGGGCAGGAACCGCCACCACCGACCAGGCAGGCGACCCCTTTTAGTGATCACCGAGGATGCGGCCGGCTGGTAACGCCATCGGCTGGGATGCTCCATCGGCCGCAGGTCGGACTCTGGCGTGTCCAGGCGGGTACCTCAGTCCTTGATGAGGACATCCAGTGAGTGGCCGACGTTCTCCAGCACCTCGTCGAGGTCGGTGCGGAAGGCGGGGTTGACCTGCGCGGTACCGGATCCGCACGAAACCGGGCGGGGCGCGCCACTGGCTGGCGTGATTGTGCAACCGCGCAATGACGCTTCCGAGCCGGTGAAGGTGCACCGGCCGGGGCGCGGCGGTTCGGGCACGGCCGTCCATCCAGCGCAGCACTGAGCACACACGCGGTTCCAGCACGTCCTTGGACGTGACCACGGTGGTCAGATTCCCCTTGGTCGTGCGGAAGGGTTCCGGGACCAGCAGATCGGTGTCGGCTCGCAGCGCCGTCAGCCAGTCCAGTTCGGAACCGATTGCCGCCGCCGAATCAACGTCTCGGCCGTGACGGGCCGGGCGGTGTACGCGGAGCAGAAAACGATCACGACCACCGGGGGCTGTCGCATCGACCCGGAACGTGGTGTTTTCCCCATGAGCGATAAACCGCAGCTCCGGATCAGCCAGGGGGTATGCGTCAAGGGCTCGCACGGCCAGGTGCCGCATGCGGGCAACCTGCTGGCGATTCGAGAGCATGGCGCACCCTCCCACGCTGGCACGCGCGTGGCAACGAAGTGACGGCGCGCGGCAACGAAGTGATTGTCGCGAAATCGTCCCGGACGTAGTGCTGCACGAAGCCCGCCTGGGTCAGGCGGCGCGGGCGGGGGGTCCGTGGCTGTGCAGGGTCCGCTGCCCGTCAGGGCTGATCGCGGTGACGGTGCCGTCGGCGTTGAGGGACAGCCGCCAGCCCCAGCGATGCACGGCGATCAGGTGATGGAAAGGACACAGCAGCAGCAAGTTGATCAAGACGGTGTGGCCGCCTTTGCTGCGGGGCTTGATGTGGTGCACCTGGCAGGCGGCGGGCCGCTGGCGGCAGCCGGGGAACGCGCAGCAGCGGTCCCGGGCGATGACCAGGCGGCGCAGGTGGGCGGGGATTTCCTCGCCGGGCTTGCCGGTGTCCAGCGGCAGGCTGATGCTGCCCGCGGCGCCGTCCAGCAGCCCGGTGCGCAAGAACGCCGCGAGCCCGGCAGGGCCGGACAGCACGTCCGCGGCATAGCGCAGCAGCACCCGCCGCACCGCCGCGGCCTTGGGTGATCGCGGCCCGTACGGCGACGGCGGCGCGTACGGCGACGGCGGCGCGTACGGCGACCGCGGCCCGAACGGGAACCACGGCCCCGCGTGCTCGCCGTGCAGCGCGGCGGCCAGCCGGTCCAAGGCGGCGGGATCGACATGGCCGGAGACGACCGGGACGATGCTGGCATCACACTCACTGCCCGGCGCGGCCGCCGCCCCCCGGGCCACCCACGCCGCCGCCGCGGCGCCAGCACCGTCCAGGCCCCGCAACTGATCCAAAGTCATGTGCAACTGGATTTGGGTGGACTGCCCGGCGCGGTCCGGCAGGCACCCGGAGGCGATCAGCCGACGGCACGCCTCCTCCAGCCCGTCATGATCACGCTGCCGCCGGCTCCGGACGTCCTCCGGCCCCGCTTTCCTCCCGAGCGCTTCCAGCACCGCCTGCAGCGCCGCCGCGCACTGCGGCGTCAGATCACCCTGCACCCGCCCCGCGCCGTGCAACGTCAGGTCCAGCCGCAGCCACCGGTCCGCGAACCCGTCATCCCCGCCGTCGCTGTCCGGACCGGCGCAGCGGCGGAGCATTTCCTCGGCCAGCCCGGCCAGGTCCGCCAGGTCCGCGCCCCCCGCCGCGGCGGCCAGCAAGATCGCCTCCGCATCCCTGCGCTTGTCCGCCGGGAGCCTGGCGGTCCAGCCGCAGATCTCCTTCGCCCACGACGCGGAGACCTGCCCGGCGGCCAGCGCCTCGCCGACAGCCGGGTGCGCGGCGAAACGGCGGACCCAGCCCACCGCCCCGGCCGCCGCGCCGCCGGTGATCCGGGTCTGCCACCGCAGCCACGCCTTCGCCGACCCCTGCCCGTCCTCCTCATGACCCCCGCCGGACATGAACGCCGCCAGCACCCCCGTCCGCGCCGCCATATGCAACGACCCGGCCCGCTCCAGTCCCCGCAGGCAATCAGCCTGCACCGCCGCCGGCAGCGACCCCATATCCGCCTGGGCGAGGAACGCCAGACCGGCCTGCGCCATCGCCACCGCATCAGCCGCCGACACCGGCACCGCCGACACTGGCGTGGCCGTGGCCGACGCGGCCGTGGCCGGCGCGGCCGGTGCCGCCGTCACCGGCGCCGCAGTTACTGTCGCGGTGGGCGGCTGGCCGGGCAGGCACATGCTGGCACCTCCTTATTCGAATCTATGTTCCCACGCTACAGGCACCCTCCGACAAAACTCGTCGTGCAGGGCGGTTCCGAGAACTTGCGGGTACTCGAAGAGGTCGGCCTCGTTCATGCGCTGCTACGCGGGCGCGAACGGGTGCATCAGCTCGATGCCAGCCAGCTCAGGACGCTCACCACCGGATGGATCGACCGTTTCGGCAGCACGGCGGATGGCTTCGGTAGCACGGAGGGATAGCAGTACGGAGGTTAAATGACCGTGCCCACGGAGCAGCCCGTCATCGGAAGCTAGGGGGTGGTGCGGGCGGGCAGCCAGATGCGCACCCTGGTGCCGCGGCCTGGCCACGATTCCAGTACCGCCTGGCCGCCGTGCGCGTGGGCGATGGCCTGGACGATGGACAGGCCGAGCCCGCTGCCCCTGCCGCCGCCATCGCCGCCGGCTTCGTTGCTGCCCCTGGCGTTGTTGTTGTTGTTGTTGCTGCTGCTGCCGCCGCCGTTGTCGCCGTCACCGCCAGCCCGCTGCGCGGCGCGATGGAACCGGTCGAATGCCTTGGCGGTGTCCTGGCCGGACATGCCCGGACCGGCGTCGGCCACCTCTATGAGTACTCCGCCGCTCACCTCGCCGAGCCGCACTGCTACCGGCGTGTCCGGCGGCGTGTGCGCCCGGACGTTGCCGAGCAGGTTGGCGAGCACCTGGCGGATCCGTGGTTCGTCCACCACCGCGACGAGGCGCGGCGGTGCCTCGGCGCGGACCGGCCGGCCCGGTTCCACCGCGATGGCGTCGGCGACGGCATCCCGCACGACTCCCGCCAGGTCCGTCTCGGTCAGGTCGAGCGAGGACGTGCGGTCCAGCCTGGCCAGCTCGAGCAGCTCAGCGACAAGGGTGCTCATCCGCTGTGCCTCCTGCTCGATCCTGCGCATGGCGCTGGGCAGCTGATCAGGACCGAGTGCGCCCTGGCGGTAGAGCTCGGCGTAGCCGCGGATCGTGGTGAGCGGCGTCCGGAGTTCATGGGAGGCGTCGGCGGCGAACTCGCGTACTTTCTGTTCCGAGCGCAGCCGTGCGCCGAATGCCTGCTGGATCCGGTCGAGCATCGTATTGATCGCCGCTCCGAGCCTGCCCACATCGGTCCGGTCGCCCGCGTCCGGCATCCGCGCGTTGAGGTCCCCCCTTGCGGTGATCTCGTTGGCCGTGCTGGCCATCTGGCCCAGCGGCTCCAGGCCCCGGCCGATCAGCCATCCGCCACCGATCGCGAGTAGCGCGATCAGGGCACCGCCGGTGATCAGCTCGGCGACGATGACCCCGCGTACCGGGCTTCCGACAGCACCGACAGGGCGCGCCACGATCAGCAGGGCCCGGCCGGCCGGCAGCGCGACTCCGGTGCCGCTGAGCCGGCGTGCGGCGATCGGCCGGGCCACGGCGCGGAGTTTCTCGCCGCTGCCAACCGCGATGGTGGCCGGCTGATGGGCGAACTGCGCCGCGTACTGCTGGAGGCTCATCTTGCCGAGAACCTGCTGCAGGTCCGTCGCGAGCTGACTCGGCGTGAGCACGCCGACCGCGCCGGTGCGATACGAGACCACCTCGGCGATGTAACCGCCCGGGTTGCCCTGTAGCTGCTGCGGGCTATGCGAGGCGGCGGCCTCCAGATCCGTGTCGAACTGGCCGCCTAGCCGCCTGCTCAGCACGGTGGCGCTGACCAGGCCCATGATCAGCAGGAACATGGTCGTCACGCTGATCAGCAGCACGAGCATGCGGGCGCGCAGTGACAGCCGCCGCTGGCGCTTCATCCCGGCCGGCCGGGACGTTCCCGTTCGTGCGGCCGCAGGCTGTATCCGACGCCCCGCTGCGTGTGGATCATCGGCGGCCCGAGCGGGTCGAGCTTGCGGCGCAGGTAGCTGACGTACGTCTCGACGATCTGGGACTCGCCTGCGTAGTCCCATCCCCACACGTTCTCCAGTAGCTGCGCGCGAGTGAGGACACGGCCCTGATGCCGCATCAGGTAGGTGAGCAGCCGGAACTCCGTGGGTGACAGTTCGACCGGGATGCCTGCCCGGTGCACGGTCCAGCGTGCCTCGTCAAGTTCCAGGTCACCAGCGCGGAGCAGATCGGAATCCGCGGCATGCGCACCGTCGGTCGTCCGCGCCGCGCGCCGGAGCACGGCGCGGACCCTGGCTGCGAGCGCCTCCACGGAGAATGGCTTGGTGACGTAGTCGTCGCCGCCAAGTGCCAGGCCGGTGACAGTGTCGGACGAGGTGTCCCTGGCGGTCAGGAAGATGACCGGCACCTCGTTGCCGCCGGCCCGCAGGCGACGGCAGACCTCGAAGCCGTCCATGTCCGGAAGCATGACGTCGAGCACGATCAGGTCGGGTGGGCTCGCCTCGGCCTGCCGCAGCGCATCGTCGCCGTTTGCCGCGGTGGTCACCGAGCAGCCGTGGAACTTCAGCGCGACCTGCACAAGCTCGCGGATGTTCGGCTCGTCGTCTACGACGAGCACCCGGGGGACACGGTCGTTAGCTGGCATGGCGTATCTGGCTCATTGTGACCTAACGGGAAGCAGCCGCGGCTGCGGCTAGGCAATGCCGCCGGGCAATGCCTGTTGAGGCTACCCGCGATGGCGGGCAATGCCTGTTGAGGCTACCCGCGATGGCGGGCGCGGCCTGTTGAGGCTACCCGCGATGGTCGGCGCGCTGCCGTCAGGGGCCCGCTGTGCAGCGGGCCCCTGACGGCAGCTTGCGCAGGGTCTGGATCGCCCCTTTCAGGAGCCGCTCGCGGAGCTCCCGGCGGCCGAACCCGACAGGGAGGGCCGGATCACAGCCAGCCTGATGTCATGCGCGCCGCCGACGACGGGCCCCGCTACGAAGACCTGCTCGCCTTGGGATAGCGCGCTGTCGGTGGTCCTCCTGCCGTCCTGCCTGACAATCGTGTCGCTGGTCAGGCTCCAGGTCTCGGTGGTGCCGTCGGCCGCGCGGACGACCACTGAGCCGCCGCTGTCGGACTGGACGGTGCCGCGCTCATAGGCGATGGTCCGGATGCCCGACTTGGTGCGGAACGTGAACTGGCCGTACATCCCGCCGAGCGGATGCACCCACCCGATAAGGTGGCAGGCCCTGGCGACGGCCCGGGCGGCCCGGGGATGGCCGGTGACCCAGAGCCGGACGACCACGCGCCTGCACCTGGCTATCCGGCCTATCCTGGCCGCGCCCCGCGCCGCTGGCCGGGCAGCTCGGCTAGCCGACGGTGAGCCGGTGGTTCCGGCGGCCGGCGGTGAGCTGGTGGTTCCGGCGGCCGGCGGTGAGCCGAAGGCTCCGGCGGCCGAGGCCGCGTTCGGTGACGCCGCCGAGTTGAGCATCTTGTTCAGCTGGGCTGCCTGGCCCGTCGGCCGCGCGGCGGTCGATGCCGAGTTGCTCGCGAGCGATACCGGGGTTGAGCCGCCGGTCAGGTGGCTCGCCGCCACCGCGCCGCCGCCTGCGAGCAGAGCCGCGAGGGCAACGCCCGCCCCCCAGCGCAGCGACCGGCTGTGGTGCCTGGGCACCGGCGGCTCGGAGCCGCCGTGTCCCGGCCGGCCCGGCCCGCCGGGATCGCCCGGCCGGCCCGGTCCGGCCGTCGGCCCTAGCTGCTGAGTTTGGTTGAGGTTCTGCGGATCGCCGTCTGCCGGCGGATACATGTTGTCCATGACACCGAGCTTGCCGCCGCAGCCTGGGACAACGCCTGCCCATCCTGGGACAACGGCATGCGCAACCTGGGAGCTCGCTGTGATCTGCCAGCAAATGTGCTGAAGCGTCCTTGCTACATCCGGTCGGGCACCGGGATGCCGAGCATGCCGAGGCCCGCTACGAGCACCCGTAGGGTGAGCGCTGACAGCGCGAGCCTGCTCTGCCTGACGGACGGCTCGGGTGCCTGCAGAACCGGGCACTGCTCGTAGAACGTCGTGAACGCGCTAGCGACGTCGAACAGGAATGCGGCCAGGATGTGTGGCTCGGCCGACGCCGCGGCCCCCCGCACGGCCCGGCCGAACCCGAGAAGCCGGAGCGCGAGCGCCCGCTCAGCGTCCTCGGTCGTCACGATCGGTCCAGCCGCCCGGTCAGGATCCTGGCCCGCCCGATGGAAGATCGACCGGATCCGCGCGGTCGCGTACTGCAGGTACGGCCCGGTGTTGCCGGTCAGCCCCAGCATCCGGTCGAAGTCGAGTGCGTAGCTTGAGTCCCTGGCGACGGACAGGTCACCGTACTTCAGCGCCCCGATGCCGACCGCCTCGGCGATCTGGAGCCGCTGCTCCGGATCGTCGTAGCGGTCCTTGATGACTTCCTCAGCGCGCTCGACCGCCTCGTCGATCAGAGTTATCAGCTTGATCTGGTCGCCGCTCCGGGTGCGCAGCCGCTGACCTCCGGGTCCGGTCACCAGCCCGATCACCGCGTGCTCCGCACTGGCCGCGTCGGTAAGCCAGCCCGCCTGCCGCGCGGCCGCGAACACCATCTGCAGGTGCTGCGACTGCTCGGAACCGACGACGTAGATGAGCCTGGAAGCGCCCAGGTCGAGCAGCCGGTACCTGATCGCGGCCATGTCGGTGCTGTCGTAGCCGTACCCGCCGTCGCTCTTCCGCAACATCAGCGGAATGGGCTTGCCGTCGCGGCCGGTGAAACCGGGAGGAAACACGCAGAGTGCGCCATCGCTGATCACGGCAATGCCGGCGTTTTCGAGTTCGGCGCAGACGCTGGCCAGCATCGGGTTGTAGAAACTCTCCGGCGCCATGTCAGCATCGGTGAGCGTGATGCCGAGCCTCGCATAGAGCGTACGGAGATACTCCATGGAGTCGCCGACCAGCAGCCGCCACAGGCTCAGCGCGCTGGCCTCGCCTGCCTGCAGTTCGACGACCCTGCGCCTTGCCCTGTCAGCGAAGGCGTTGTCAGCGACGAATCTTGCCCGCGCTGCCTGGTAGAAAGCGGTGAACTCGCCCCCGGCCATCTGGTCGTGGGTAGCCTGCTCGCCGATGTCCTGCGCGTGCTCGATAAGCATGCCGAACTGCGTGCCCCAGTCCCCCAGGTGCGCGGCGCGGATCACCTGGTGGCCGAGGAACTCCAGCACTCGCACGACCGCGTCGCCTACCACGGTCGCGCGCAGATGCCCGGCGTGGAGTTCCTTGGCGACGTTCGGCCCCGAGTAGTCGACGACGACCTTCTGCGCTGGCTGGGCTGCGGGAACCCCGAGCCGCGGGTCACCGAGCAGGCCCGATGCCTGCGCCGCCACCCAGTCGTCGCGCAGCGTGAGGTTGACGAAGCCCGGCCCGCTGACCTCGACGTCCGCCAGCACCTCGGTCGCGGTCAGCTGGCTGGCTAGCTCCGCGGCAACGTCACGGGGAGCGCGGTGCAGGCGCTTGCCCAGCGACAGCGCGACGTTCGCCTGGAAATCGGCGAACTGCGAAGGCCGGATCAGCGGGTCAGCCCCGGCGTAGTCAGGGCCGAATGCCGCGCCAAGCGCGTCGCCGACCAGGCGGGCGAGAACCTCCTCTGGATCGGCCATGCCTCAAGGCTATCGGCTGCCCCAGCCGGCCAGCGACACGAGCCGTGCGCGGTTCAGGCGGTAGCGCGCTCCGACTCTGCGTCCGACTCGGTCGCCCCGGTTGCCGCGGCCGGCGCGGCGGAGCCGGGTCCGGCCGGCCGCTCGCGCCGCCTGATCGCAAGGCAGCTGAACGCGCCGATCAGCAGCAAGGCCACTGGCATCACCATGGTCGTGCGCATGGCGTCCACGTAGCCGAAGGTGAACACGTCGTGGCCGATTCTGCCGACCTCGGCGACCAGGCTGGCCGGAAGGCCAGCCTGCTTGCTGATGCCGCCGTTCTGGCCGGCCCCGACCTGGATGCCGTTCCTGGCGGAGGCGCGGATCTCGGCGATGAACCGGCCCCGCACCTGCGGCGGCAGGGCGGCCGAGCGGGTGGCTGCCTGGCTGTTCATGGACGACACCAGCCTGTTCTGCAGCAGCGCGCCGACCGCTGCGGTGCCGATCACCAGGCCGACCTGCCGGACCGTGTTCAGCACGCCGGACGCGGCGCCAGCCATCCGCGGGTCGATGTTCCGCATGGCGACGGTGATCAGCGGCGCGAACGTGCACCCTATTCCGATCCCGGCCACGATCAGCGGCGGCAGGAAGCTCTGCCAGCGGGAGTCCGGGTGCGCGATCAGTGCCATCCAGCCCATCCCGGCGGCGAACAGGGTCAGGCCGGACATCAGGATGAACTTGCCGCCGATCCGGTCGGTCATCCGGCCCGCCACGGGGGCGACGAACATCGAGACGAGCGAGGCCGGGGCCATCGTCAGGCCGGCCTTCAGCGCGGAGAAGCCGAGCACCGACTGCAGGTAGATGGTGAAGGGCAGGAAGATGCCCATCATGCCGATGGCCAGCACGCCTGACACCCAGTTCACCACCGAGTAGTTGCGGTCGCGGAACAGCGCGAACGGCACCAGCGGCTCACTGCCCTGGGTCAGTCGCTGGACCACCAGGAAGGCCGCGAGCAGGACGACGCCGGCGCCGAGGATGAGCGGGATGCTGACGAACGAGGTGATCTTCCCCCAGTCGTACCGCTGGCCCTCGACCAGGCCGTAGCAGATGGCGAGCAGCGCGGCGCTGGCCAGCAGCACGCCCGGGACGTCGATCCGGTGCCTGCGACCGAGCCGGAGGTCCGGGATGATGACCGGGGTGATCAGCAGCACGATCACGCCGATCGGCAGGTTCACGAAGAAGATCCACCGCCAGTCGAAGGCGGTCACCAGCAGCCCGCCGAGGGTCGGCCCGGCGATGGTGGCCACGCCGGCCACGGCGCCCCAGATGCCGAACGCGGCGCCGCGCCGTTCCGGCGGGAACGTATTGGTGATGATCGTCAGGGTCTGCGGCATGAGCATGGCCGCGCCCACGCCCTGGACGGCGCGGAACGCGATGAGCCACCCAGGGCTCGGGGCGAAGCCGCACGCTGCCGAGGCCGCCGTGAACACGGCGACCCCGCTCATGAACATGATCCGCGGCCCGATCAGGTCGCCGAGCCGGCCGGCCGTTATGACCAGCACGGCCAGCACGAGGGCGTAGGCGTTGATCACCCAGAGAACGTCGTCGAGCGACGCGTGCAGCTTGGTGATCATGTTGGGGATCGCGATGTTCACGATCGTCAGGTCAAGCAGGGTCATGAAGAACCCGAGCGAGACGACCAGCAGGATCATCCACGGGTTCCCTCGGTACTTCCTCATGCTGTCCTCCTACGCTGGCCTGCTCCGGCCGTCACGCGCGCATGGTCCTCGTCAGAGCCAACCGTAACCAGAAGTCGAGATATATCGCAAGCGCATTGGCGATCGCCGGCCTCGCGAGCGGTAGCACGCTGCGCGACGACGGCATTCCCGGCGAGGGCACGGTGCCCCGCGAGGGCACGGCATTCCCACGAGAGCAATGTTAGGTAGCGGCACTGACAAAACGGTGCTCCCTGGACGTCGTGGGTGCTCCGGGCCGGGCGCGCCCGCGCCGGGGCTGAACCCCGTTCGGTTCGCTCGGCAGCCGCCCAAGTAAGCTCCCGCCCATGAAGCTGAACGGAACCGCGGCGATCGTCTCCGGCGGTGCGAGCGGACTTGGCGAGGCCACCGCCCGCGAGCTGGCCGCCGCGGGCTGCGCGGTGATCGTCGCCGACCTCAGCGAAGAGCAGGGGAAGGCGGTCGCCGCCGCGACGGGAGGGCATTTCGTGCGGACCGACGTCTCCGACGAGAGGTCGGTCCAGGCGGCGGTGGACGCGGCGGCAGCGGCCGGACCGCCGCTGCGAGTGGCGGTGAACTGCGCCGGAATCGGCTGGGCGGCCCGCACCGTGGCCCGCGACGGCACCCCGCACGACCTCGCCGCCTTTTCCAAGGTCATCGACGTCAACCTGATCGGCACCTTCAACGTGATGCGGATCGCGGCGGCCGCGATCGCGAAGACTGAGGCCGCCGACGCGGACGGACAGCGCGGGGTGATCATCAATACCGCGTCGATCGCTGGCATCGAGGGGCAGACCGGCCAGATCGCCTACTCGGCGTCCAAGGGCGGGATCATCGGCATGACCGTGCCCGCGGCCAGAGACCTAGCGGCCATCGGCGTGCGGGTCAACACCATCTGCCCGGGCATCATCGACACGCCCATCTACGGGACGGGACCTGCCAGCGACGAGTTCAAGGCCAGGCTGGCCGCGCCGGTCGTGTTCCCCAGGCGGATGGGCACGGCCGCCGAGTTCGGCCAGCTGGTCCGGGCGCTGATCGAGAACGACTACATGAACGCCGAGGTGATTCGCTTCGACGGCGGCATCAGGTTCCAGCCCAAGTGAGGTAGCGATGGCGGAAGCTGTACTGGCCACGGTGGATGACGGCATCGCCGTCATCACGATCAATCGCCCGGAGGCCCGCAACGCGGTCAACGGCGACGTCGCCCGCGGCCTGGCCGGCGCCATCGACGAACTCGACGCCAGGAAAGACGTCCGCGTCCTTGTCCTCACCGGCGCGGGCGGGACGTTCTGCGCGGGAATGGACCTGAAGGGCTTCCTGGCCGGCGACGTGCCGGTGGTGGCCGGCCGGGGCTTCGGCGGGATCACCGAGCGGCCGCCTGCCAAGCCGGTGATCGCCGCGGTGGAGGGCTACGCGCTGGCGGGCGGCTTCGAGATCGTGCTGTCCTGCGACCTGGTGGTGGCGAGCGAGGAGGCGAAGTTCGGGCTGCCGGAGGTGACCCGCGGGCTGGTAGCCGGGGCGGGCGGACTGCTGCGGTTGCCCCGCCGCATCCCCTATCACCTGGCGATGGAGATCACCCTGACCGGCGCTCACTTCCCCGCCGCCCGGCTGCGCGACGCCGGGCTGATCAGCCGCGTGGTACCGCCCGGCCAGGCACTGGCCGGAGCGAGGGAGCTGGCCGCCGGCGTGGCGCGTGGCGCCCCGCTGGCCCTGGCTGCCAGCAAGCGGGTCATCGTGGAGTCCGCCGACTGGGATAGCGCGGAGGCCTTTGCCCGGCAGGGCGAGATCATCAACCCGGTATTCACCTCGGCGGACGCGATGGAGGGAGCAATCGCGTTCGCCGAGAAGCGTGCCCCGGCCTGGCGGGGCGAGTAAGCAACGCTGGCGTGCCGATAGCGTGCCTGGTGGGCCGAAATCTGACCGGTGATACAGGCGCAACGCCGCCGTTGAGCCCTGCCAGTGCAGGGTCATCCGCACGGCACCGGGTCTCCTAGGATGTGGACGGATGCCCGGCTGGCGCAGCTGGGGGAAGGACGGAGAGGTAAGGATGACAGTGCCGCAGATCAGCGTTGTTGTGCCGTTTTACAATAACGAAGACCTGCTCGGTGACTGCCTGGAGTCCATCGCCGCCCAGACCTTCGCTGATCTGGAAGTCATCATGGTCGATGACGGGTCCAGCGACGCCAGCCCCAGGATCGCGCAGCAGAAGGCGGCCGCCGACCCGAGGTTCCGGCTGATCAGCGTGGCACGCGGCGGCAGTCCCGGGTATGCCCGCAACCGGGGTATCGAGCACGCCCGCGGCGAGTTCCTCGCATTCGCGGACGCGGACGACATGCTGCCAACCCACGCCTATGAGGTCCTGCACCACACGCTGCGCAGTTCCGGCTCGGATTTCGTCTCGGGAAACGTGCTGCGGCTGGGCCCCGGTGGAGTTCACCAGTCGGCGTTGCATTCCCGCGCGATCAAGGGCAGGCGGATCGGCACGCATATCAGCAAGCTGCCGCAGCTTTTCTTTGACGTCTCGGTGTGGAACAAGCTGTTCAGGAAGGCATTCTGGGACCGGGCTGGCCTTACGTATCCTGAGGGCATGCTCTGGGAGGATCTCCAGCTCATGACGCAGGCTCATGTACTGGCCAGGGCCGTCGACGTAATTACCGATCCGATTTACTATTGGCGTGAGCGCGGTAAGGGCGCGCTGTCTATTACCCAGTCGCGCACGGACATCAGCAATTTCAGGGACCGGATCACTGCGCTGCTCGCCATCGACAGCTTCCTGGCCGTTCACGCCTCAGCGAAGCTGCTCCGCCAGCACCAGCGCAAGGCCCTGGACAACGATCTCTGGCTCTATGTCTGCGACCTGTACCGGACCAGCGACACCTACCGCACCGAGTTCGTCGAACTGGCGGTCCAGTACCTCGATCAGGTCGACAAGCGCGTGCTCGCCAGGCTCCCCTCCACCCACAAGCTCGCCTACTACCTGGTCAGGAAGCGGGCGCTTGACCAGCTCATCGAGTTCAACAAGTGGCAGCTCGACCAGCCGGTCAAGACCACTCCGGTGCTGCGGAGATTCGGCAGGCTCCGCGCGGACCTGCCGTTCCTCGGGGACGCCGCCGCGGGCGTGCCGGCCAGGGTCTACCGGCCGCACTGGCGGGAGCTTGACCCGTTCGTCCGGGTCGAGGGCCTCAGCTGGCGCGGTAACCGGCTGGTCATCACCGGATGCGCCTACGTGCCGTCGATCGACATCCCGAAGAGCAGGTACACCTCCAAGATCGTCGTCCTGCGACCGATCGGCAGCCGCAGGCCGCCGATCGTGCTGCCCGCCCGGTCGCTGCGGCACCCCGAGGCCACCGCGTGGTCGCTGCAGGAGCGATACTCCTACGACTGGGCCGGGTTCGAGTGCGAGGTCAGCCCCCGGTGGTTCCGGGTCGGCAACCGGTGGCTGACCGGGGACTGGGACTGCTTCAT
>Ga0302326_10003100_pt1 | contig 39464 bp, 28 predicted proteins | sample Palsa_T0_3_FD_202264 | JGI IMG/M metagenome (GOLD analysis project Ga0302326, IMG submission 202264) | Peat permafrost microbial communities from Stordalen Mire near Abisko, Sweden - Palsa_T0_3 | ecosystem: Environmental > Terrestrial > Soil > Palsa > Peat permafrost | place: Sweden: Abisko... | reverse complement strand
CCACGGCTGATAAAGAGGTGCCGACCCAGGCCGCGCAGATTCAGAACCTGATTCTTCAAGGCTACAACGCGATCGTCATTAACGCGTCCTCTCCGGATGCCTTGAACGGCGCGATCAAACAGGCCACAGACGCCGGCATTGTTGTCGTCTCATTCGACGGAATCGTCACGGAGCCTTCCGCTTGGCGGGTCGGCGTCGATTTTAAGGATTACGGCGAGCAGGAGGTGGTGCACCTCGCTAGTTGGCTGCCGAAAGGGGGTAACCTGCTGGAGATTCGCGGTCTTGCGGGAACGTCGATCGATGACGCGATTCATGCCGGGATTCTGCAGGGGGTCACGAAAAATCCGCAATTTAAAATTGTGAACAGCGTTGAGGGCGACTGGGATCAACCGACCGCGCAAAAGGCGGTAGGGACTGTCCTCCCTTCGCTCCCCGAAATCGTTGGTGTGGTTACCCAGGGTGGCGATGGATACGGCGCCGCGCAAGCCTTCGCCGGGGCTGGCCGCAAGGAGCCGATTATCATTATGGGAAATCGCCAGGACGAACTCGAGTGGTGGAAGGAGCAGAAAGCCAAGAACGGTTACACCACCTGGTCCGCATCGATCGCGCCTGGTGTTTCAACGCTTGCGTTTTGGGTCGCTCAACAGATTCTGGACGGTCGCAAGGATATCCCGCATGACTTGATTGTGCCGTATCTCGCCTTTACACAAGACGATTTCGAGGCTGCGCTTCCTGGCATTCCGGTCGGCGGTGTTGCCAGTCATGAGTACACGCAGGACGACGCCAAGAAGGCGATCGACGCCAATATGAAGAAGTAGCAGGGGCGTTCAGCTCGCTGCCAGCGAGGAGGTGCAACCCGAAAATCGAGAAGGAGATCAACCACAGATTGCCCAGATGACACAGATTAGATGAGTAAGAGAAATGGCCTATCCCCTGATTTCCTTCTTCCAATGGAATTCTCGTGACTGTCGGCGCTGACCTCCTCGGCTTCAGTCGTCTGTGTCATCGGTGAAATCTGTGGTTTGAAATTCCGTATTTACGTTAAGCAGAGAGTGCGTGTGAGTTTTCAGATCTCATGGCCGAACCGTCTGTGAACATTGTCAGGCTGGCCGGCGTCGAAAAGTATTTCGGCGCCGTCCGTGCGCTTGCCGGTGTTGATTTCGCGGTCGACGCCGGAGAATGCGTCGGGCTGGTCGGCCATAACGGCGCCGGCAAGTCGACGCTGATGCATGTGCTGGCCGGCACCCTGACCCCTGATAGCGGGCAGATGACTGTTGACGGCGTGCCGCGAGAAGGTTATTCGGCGCTTCTCGCGCAGAAACTCGGGATCCGGTGCGTTTTCCAGGAACTGTCACTTTGCCCTAATCTCACGGTGGCCGAAAATGCGCGTGTCCTTCATCCAACGATCGCCGGATGGGGGTGGAGGAAGCGAGCCGGCGCATTGATCGGCAAGAAACTTGACGAAATTTTTCCGGGTCACGGCATTGCTCTCGATACTGTCGTCGGTGACCTGGCAATAGGGAAACGCCAGATGATCGAGGTGGCCCGCGCTTTCACGATCACCAAGGCGCCCCTTCATCTGGTGATTCTTGACGAACCAACCTCTTCTCTTGACAGCCATACGGCGGGTCAACTGTTGACCCATGTGCGGCGAGTCGTGGCGACCGGAGCGAGTTGTGTGCTAATCTCTCATCTTCTCGGGGAAATCCTCGACCATTCCGATCGCATTGTGGTGATGCGGGATGGCGCAGTCGCGGCGGCTGATCGTGCTTCCGGCTTCGATCGGGACAAGCTGGTGACCGCGATGGGCGGCGCGGCAGCCGCCAAAATGCGATCGGTGCAGGAACGCGCCGCGCCGCGCGGGTCAACTCCGGTGCGCATTCGTGCGCGTACCCAGAACCGGAGCGAAGGCATCGAGCTTCTTGCCCATCAGGGCGAAATCGTTGGGCTGGCCGGTCTCTCCGGTCATGGACAAACAGAGTTGTTGCTATCAGTATTTCGCGCGGCGACGCGACGCCTCCCTGGGCTCGAGGTCAGCGATCCGGTCGCCCTGATCGCCGGGGATCGCCAGAGCGACGGGATTTTCCCGCTCTGGTCGATCGCTGAAAACATCGGGATTCGCTCTATTGCAGCGCTCCGGAGAGGCCCGCTCATTTCTTCAGAGCTGGAGGATCAATTTGCTGCACGCTGGCAGAAACGCGTCAATATCCGCACGCCGGATATGCACAACAATATCCTCTCGCTCTCCGGCGGAAATCAGCAGAAAGCCTTGTTCGCACGCGCGCTCGGCTCCGAAGCGAAGATCGTTTTGATGGACGACCCGATGCGCGGCGTCGATATCAGCACCAAGCTCGAGGTTTACGATCTGATCCGCGCTGAAGCAAATGCCGGGCGCACTTTTCTCTGGTACACGACCGAGATGGAAGAACTCAAGAATTGCGATCACGTTTATGTGTTCCGCAATAGCCGGATTGTTGCGGATCTGCGCCGCGACGAACTTAGCGAGGAGCGAGTAATCCAATCCTCTTTTCAGGAGGCCGGGTGAACGGAACCCCTCGGGGACAGGACTCTAGCGCAAACGTCGTGAGAATTGCGAAAAGTGGATCCCAACCCACCCTCCGATTCCTGCGGGCTGCCCTGCCGTCTCTATCGCTTGCGCTCGTCATTCTCGGGATCGCGTGGCTCAATCCGCGGGCCATGAGCTATTTAGGGCTCAACTTGATGCTCAACCTCGGGATTCCCACGGCGCTCGCCACTATCGCCCAGATGTTTGTCATCACCGTGAACGATCTCGATCTCTCCATTGGCACATTTGTCAGCTTCGTCGGCTGTGTGGTGGCAACGTGGCTGCGAGATGCCCCATTTCTAGGTGTTGCCGTGCTTCTTGGCGGCGTCGCGGTCTACGCGCTCATGGGCGCAGTCATTTATCTGCGGAACGTTCCCTCGATTGTGGTGACACTTGGCATGCTCTTCGTCTGGCAGGGATTGGCGATCCTGATCCTGCCCAAACCGGGTGGGAAACCGCCAACCTGGTTGCATGATTTAATGAATTTCCACGTGCCCTACGTGCCGTTTCCAATCGTCGCCGCAATTGTGATCGCGGTGCTGGTTCACGTCGGATTGATGCGAACTTCCTATGGCGCCATCTTGCGCGGGTCCGGCGGTAATCCGAACGCGATCGGCCGCGCCGGGTGGTCACTGCTGAAGACGAAAATCGTCATGTTCGCGCTCGCAGGCGTTTTTGGGGTCTTCTCCGGTCTGGCCCTAATCGGGCTAACGACGTCCGCCGACGCTAACATCGGAAAGGGCTATACTCTGCTATCGATCGCCGGAGTCATTCTGGGTGGAGGGGAATTCGTGGGCGGACGCGTGTCGCCGATTGGGGCGGTCATCGGCGCGTTGACATTGACGCTTGCCGGCTCGCTTCTCAATTTTATGAGAATCTCACCCGATTGGCAGGTCGGCGCACAGGGCGGAATTCTAATCATCGTTCTCGCCGCCCGCGCAATGATTAACCAGACCGACAGGAGAACGCGATGAAGTTTGCCGGGAAGTTGAACGTTCTTACCAAGCCATGGATCTGGTCGTATTTGGGCGCATTTCTGGTTTGGCTCGCAGCGATCACGTTCACCCGCGGCTACGGCGCGGGTGGGATGATTACCGCTGCCCTCGCGCTTGCCGTCTTTTCTGTGATCGTCGGCGTCGCACAGATGTTCGTGATCACGCTCGGGCCCGGCAACGTTGATCTCTCGCTGCCCGCCAACATCGGGTTGGCGAGCGCCGTTGCTATGAAAATGATGAATGGATCCGACTCATTGATTGCTCTGGGTTTCCTCGCCGCTCTTGCGTCCGGCATTAGCATTGGAATTTTCAATTATCTACTGATCTGGTTGCTGCGCATTCCGCCGATCATTTCGACCCTTTCCGCCAGTTTCATTATCCAATCTGCCGGCATCAGTTACGGTCGTGGTCTACAGGTCAAGCCACCGCCCGGGTATGCCGCGTTCACCTCGGACCAAATCGCCGGCATACCTTTTCTGGCGATTGTCACCGCGATCTTCACGATCGGGGTCGGAGTGATCTTGCACCGGACCGTCTATGGGCGCTCGGTCCTCGCCATCGGCCAAAATCCTCGCGCCGCATGGCTCGCTGGAATCGCCGTGGAACGGGTTCGATTCGCAACGTACGTTTTCAGCGGAGCACTGGGCGGGATCTGTGGATCGCTCCTGGCCGGCTATTTTCGAGGATCGTCGCTGGAAATCGGCGACGAATACCTGCTTGCGTCGATCGCGGTCGTGGTGATCGGCGGTACCTCGGTCAGCGGGGGAAAGGCTAACGTACCGGGATTGTGGGGTGGTGCGCTCTTTTTGGTACTCTTGCTCACCATGCTCAACACCTTTGGGGTGAGCGCAGGTATCCGCTTCGTGGTCACCGGGCTAGTCATCATCGGCGTGATTATTGCGGCAGGAGGGCAGAAAACGACGAGATAGGGGGAGGGAGTTGCAGGAGTTCAGGAGTTGCAGGAGTTCAGGAGTTCAGGAGTTCAGGAGTTGCAGGAGTTGCAGGAGGGCTGGAGGACTGGAGTAATGGAGTATTGGAGTATTGGAGTATTGGAGGGCTGGAGGACTGGAGGACTGCAGTGTTGGAGTGTTGGAGTGTTGGAGGGCTGGAAGCAAAGCAGTGCGGCGGCGGGACAAAGGCCCATGGCTTGAATGTCGTTGCGCGGGCCTATAATAAGCGTCAGAGAAGACCAGCATCGAAATTTGGCCGGAAGTAAGTAAGGCCTTCCGCCTTACCCTCTCCCGCTGCACGCCCCCCGGAGCAAGCCGGGACGGCTTGCCTACAGTAAGTAAGGCGTCCCGCCTTACCCTCTTTTAATCGTCCTCGGAATCTGCCAGTTGGGAGCGGAAAGATCAAAGATCGACAACCCATGACCTAAGCCATAAGTCAATGGCTGACCCGAATGGCGCGAAGTTAAGGGTTCTTTTGGACGATCAAATGCCCCGAAGGGAACGGGTTGAAGAACTGAGCCAAGGGTTTCAACCCGGAGGGTAAAGCGAGACGCTTTACTTACGGCGGATAGGCCAGCGCTGGTAAAGTAAGGCGTCTGGCCTTACCTCGCGGCCCAACGTTTTTGGAATGTCCAAACTCCCCCTCCCTCCTCCTCCCCTCTCCAAATTCCTTCGGGCCGTGCTACTCCAGTCCTCCAGTCCTCCTCCTGATTAGTATTTACTAAATCGCGTCGTTCGGTTATACCGCTCGTCGGATGAAACTTGGATAAACAAGTATCGTCCTGAATTCTCGTTGGAAAAGAGACCCCCCTGATGTTCAAAAAACTACGTTTCTTTACGCTGATTCTCAGCGCTGTTGTTGCAATACACGCTCCTGGCGTGATCTCGGCTGAGGATGCGAAGCCGATTTATTTTTGGGTTTCGCACGGATCTCCTACAGACCCAGTTTGGACCTACTTCCTGCAGGGAGCCGAGCAATGGGCCAAGGACACAGGTCACGAAGTTCGTACCTCCTTTCACAGTGGCGACGTTCCGTCGCAACAGGAAGCTGTCCGTGCGGCAATTACCGCGAAAGCGCGAGGGATCGTCACCAGCACGCCTGACCCGGGCAGTCTGACGAAAGTCATCGCCGAGGCGCACGCTGCCGGTATTCCGGTGGTCATCATGAACACTGAAGATAAGACGAGCGGGCGTGACGCGTACGTTGGCGGCGACAATGTGGCGATAGGCCACCGTTGGGCGCAGTATCTGGTCGACCACGGTTTCGTGAAAAAAGGGGATGCTGTCTGGACCCCGGTAGAAGTTCCCGGCGCGACCTACGGAGTGCTCGAGACCCAGGGGATCGACAGTGTGTTTGGACCACTTGGTGTCACCCACGAAATCACAGAAGCCAAACTGGACCAGGCCGAAATCATCACCCGAATGTCCGATTACCTGACAGCCAATCGTGGCAAGATCAAGGCGATCATCGGACTTGGCGACCTTGTCACTGGGAGCATTAAACGCGTGTTCGACCAGGTCGGAATCAAACCCGGTGAAATACCGGTCGTTGGGTGGGGTAATTCGCCCGATACGGCTCAGGAAGTTCTGGACGGCTATGTGAATGCGGCAATGTGGCAGGATCCTCAGGCGACCAGTTATATCGCGCTCTCGATCGCGGCGATGGCAGCCAGCGGCATTCCTCCCGGATTCGACGTCAGTGTCGGGACTCTGTACGAAAAGGATAAGGCTGCGAATTACCTCAAGATCATGGAAGGCGGCTCGCACAAATAAACAGTAAAGTACCGCTTCGTGCCGCAGCAGCTCGGCACGAAACGGATCCAGATGCGATTGACCGCGTTGCTGCAGAGGCTGATCTCTGCACCTGAGTTCGGGCCGCTTATTTTGCTGGTCGTCGAGATCCTCGTTTTCACCGTGCGATCGCCGGCCTTCCTTTCGACGAGCAATATCAGCAATTTGATGGCCTTCACCCCGGAGCTCGGCATGATCACTCTGGGGATGACGTTGCTGATGACGGCCGGCGAATTTGATTTGTCGGTGGGTTCAGTCTTCGGCTTCGCGCCGATCATGATGTGGACGTTCTACAATACCCACGCCGGACCGCTCGAAGTTGGCTTCCTGTTCGCCATGGGGATCGCCGCTTTGATCGGTTTCATCAACGGCTGGATGGTGACCCGCCTCAGAATTCCATCGTTCCTGGTGACGCTCGGAATGCAGTTTGTCGTACGAGGAACCGCTCTGTACATCACCGATGGGTTCCCTCAGCATACCTGGACCGCCAACTCCGGGCTGGCGAACCTCATCGTGGGACAATTTTCCTTCGGCGCGCTCCGCATCTACGCGTCGCTTCTCTGGTTCATTGTGTTCGCGGTTATTCTCGGCTATGTGCTAACGCATTCTAAAGCAGGTAATTGGATTCAGGCTGCGGGTGGAAACGAATACGCGGCACGCGCGCGTGGGGTGCGTGTCACCCGAACAAAGATTTTGCTCTTCATCCTGACGGCAGTTATCTCCGCGTACGCTGGGGTCACCAGCTCGATCCGGGTCTCTGCCGCGAACCCGAACAGCGGCACCGGTTACGAACTGGAGGTAATCGCGATGGTTGTCATCGGTGGCACAGCGCTCACCGGCGGGCGAGGCACAATCATCGGGACGATTATCGGCGTGCTGATCTTGCGAATGATGCGGAATGGCATTGTCCTTGTTGGCGTTCCAGGGCTTGCTTACAATATTTTCATTGGCGCGATCATCCTCGGGATGATGGCGCTCCACTCCGGGCTTGAACGCAGACACCGCGCGGGGACTTGATCAAGATGGCAGACGAACTCGTGCGCATGGAGCGCATCAACAAGTACTTTGGTCATGTGCAGGCGCTCAATGACGTCACGCTATCTGTTCGCAAAAATGAAATCGTCGGGTTGCTCGGTGACAATGGTGCAGGCAAATCGACGCTGATTAAGATTCTCTCAGGCGCACTCAGGCCAGATAGCGGAGAGATTTACATGCATGGCGCGAAAGTAAAAATGCGCAGTACGACCGACGCAATCGCCCGAGGGATCGAGACGATCTATCAAGACTCGGCGCTGGTGGTCCAGCTCTCGATCGCCCGAAATTTATTTCTTGGACGCGAACCGGTGAAAGGGCTGCGTCTGTTCGATTGGCTGGATCAAAAAAAGATGAACGCGGCGGCTCGCCAACTGTTGAAAAAGGTCGGCATTACGAAAGATATACCGCCGACAACACCGATCAGCGCGCTGTCTGGCGGCGAGCGCCAAGCGGTCGCCATTGCCCGGGCGATGCATTTCGAAAGTGAACTGATCATCCTCGATGAACCAACGAATAACCTCGGCGTGGAAGAGACCCAGGGAGTTCTGCGCTTCGTCCGCAGCGCGCGAGATTCCGGGCATTCATGCATCTTTATTGCCCATAACATTTACCATGTCTTTCAGGTCGTCGACCGCATTGTCATCATGCGGCGCGGTAAGAAGGTCGCCGACGATATCGATCCGAAACAGACAACCATTGAAGGCGTGGAACGGATTATTACGGGGATGTGAGTGAAGAAGTCAGGAGTCGCAGGAGTTCAGGAGTTGCAGAACGGAGTGGCGGTTTTCAAGAGGGCGACGCTCCGGGTAGACGCCATGATGTTTTCGGCTACCGGATATGCGGTCGGGACATCGCGTCCAGAACTTTAAATCGAAGACGCTGAGCGGACAGGGCGGCTGGATCGGCGAGCAGCGCCTGATCGACCGCGGCCAGAGCGAGTTGGGGACGGTCTTGCGCGAGAAGCATTTCGCCGGCGCAGGTGCAAATCATGCCGTTTCTCGGTAACCTAGCCACGCCGAACACGCGAAGGAAGTCAGCGCGCTTAGGGTCAGTTTCAGAGCTGGCCAGCGCGATGTGCAGCAATGCGTTATCGGGGAAGAATACCAAAGCATTTTTCACCCATTCTTCGGTGAAATTTGGATTCGTCAAGAGGGCGTTATCCACCCAATCGGCAATTTTGACGTCGCTCGCAGGAAAGATCGTTCGGTCACTCCCGGTACTGAAAAACCACCGTACGAAACGTGCATTAGGAAGGAGGCCGTGTGCTAAGTCCTTCAATTGCTTCGTTAATTTCGATCTCCGTGCCTCGTTGACTGCAACGAGCGAGCCCTCTTCTGAAAATTCGAGTCCGCTTGCGATCGCCGAGAGCGATTCAACTTGCGAAGCGGGCGAGTCAGCGACCAAATCCGGGGACTCTGCTCTCGCCGTGTCGCCGCGTACTTCTTCCACCTGCCGAGCCAGCTCGATGGGAGTTGCCGCATCCCAAAGTTTAGCGTTCATATCCCAGCTTGCTGTCAGAATCCAAATACCGTTCGGACTAAATCCCGCCCATCGAACTATATCTTCATGGTCAAAGGAGGCGAGTAGCTGGCCCGAGGCCGCATTCCAAAGTTTAGCCGTGTTGTCTCCGCCTGCCGTCAGAATCCGCACGGCGTCAGGGCTGAACGTCGCGTGATAGAGACCATACGGATGATTAAAGGAAGCGAGCAGCTGGCCCGAGGCGCCATCCCAAAGTTTGGCGGTTTTGTCTTTGCTAGCTGTCAGGATGCGAGTGCCGTCCAAGCTGAACTCCGCCTCAAAGACCTCTTCTTGGTGAGGAAAAGAGGCGACGAGTTTGCCCGAAACCGCATCCCAGAGCTTGGCGGTTTTGTCCGCAGTTGCCGTGAGAAACCGAGCGCTGTTCGGACTAAAATGAAAGATTTGCTGATCCGCCTCCAGAAATCCTTCCCAGATCGGACCAAGATGAGAGAACGAAGCGATGAGCTTGCCCGAGGCCGCATTCCAAAGTTCAGCGCTATTTTCTGCGCCCGCCGTCAGGATGCGAGTGCCGTCCGGACTAAACGCCCCATAGTAGACAGGATACGGATGGTCCAAGGAGTCGAGGAGCTGGTGCGAGGCCGTATCCCAGAGCTTGGCGGTTGAATCCGCACTGGTGGTCAAAATCCGACCACCATCCGGACTAAAAGCTACCCGCGATACTTCACCTTCATGATTGAAAGAGGCGAGAAGCTTGCCTGAAGATGCATCCCAGAGCTTGGCGGTTTTGTCCACACTCGCCGTCAGGATTAGCGCACCGTCCGGACTGAACACTGCATGGTCAATTCGATCTTGCTGACTAAAGGAAGCGAGCACTCTGCCCGAGGTCGCATCCCTGATCGCGGCGCTGTTATGTTCCGTGCCGGCTGTCAGGACGCGACCGCCGTCCGGACTAAATGCCCCATGAAAGGGCCAACCGACGGGTCCAACGGAAGCGACTAGCCTGCCCGCGGCCGCATCCCAGAGGTAAAGCCTATGATCCGTGGTGGCTGTCAGGAGGCGGGCGCCGTCGGCGCTGAACGCCGCGTTCTCGACAGTATCCCGATGGGTAAAGGAGGCATTGAATTTGCCCGCGGCCGCATCCCAAAGTCTGGCGGTTTTGTCCCTGCTAGCCGTCAGAATCCGGGCACCGTTCGCACTGAAGGCGGCTGCCAAGACTCCGTCCGGATGGCTAAAAGAGACGAGGAGCTTGCCTGAGGCCGCGTCCCAGAGCCTGGCGGTTTTGTCCAAGCTCGTGGTGAGAATTCTGACGCCATCCGGGCTAAAAACCGCATGATTGACCTCACCTTGATGCTCGAAGGACGCTAGCAGCCTGGCCGAGGCGGCGTCCCAGAGTTTGGCGTTGTGATCCAGGCTTGCGGTCAGGATTCGAGTGCCGTCCGGACTAAACGTCGCGTCCTTGACGCTCTCCTGATGCTCGAAGGAGGCCATCAGCCTGCCCGAGGCAAGCTCCCAGAGCTTTGCGGTTTTATCCCTGCTTGCCGTCAGGATCCACGCAGCATCCGGACTAAACGCCGCGTGCCAGATCCAGTCCTGATGTTCAAAGGAGGCGAGGAGCTTCCCCGAAGCCGCATCCCAGAGTTTGGCGGTCTTGTCTTTGCTGGCCGTCAGAATTCGAGCTCCGTCCGGACTGAACACTGCGTCGTTCACCTCATCTTGATGGTGGAACGCAGTCAGCAGTTTGCCCGAGGTCGCATCCCAGAGCTTGGCGCTGTGATCCGCGCTTGCCGTCAAGATCCGAGCTCCGTCCGGACTGAATGCCGCGTGCCAGATCCAGTCCTGATGTTCACAGGAGGCAATGAGTTTCCCCGTGGCCGCATCCCAGAGTTTGGCGGTCTTGTCTTCGCCTGCCGTCACGACGCGCGTACCGTCCGGACTAAACACCCCCTGCCGGACACCGCCCTGGTGATCAAAGGAGGCAATGAGCTTGCCTGAGGCCGCATCCCAAAGCTTGGCGGTTTTGTCCAAGCTGGCCGTCAGGACTCGAGTACCGTCCGGGCTGAACGCCACACACTCGACACTGTCTTGATGGGCATAGGAAGCGATGGGCAGCGGTAGCGCCTTTTCACGATGGACGATTAGCTCTTCGAAGAATCGTTCTGGAGCAACTGGATTGTCCGGATCGAACTTGATTGCGCGGGCCAGAAGAGCGATGCCTTCTCGCCATTCGCCCAACTGGAACTGACGCTCGGCTTGATGAAAACTTCCCCAACTCGCGGCGTGTAGCTGCTCCTGGAGCTTGGCAGTGACTTGATTGGCAACCCGTTTTTGAACCATGGCTACCCAGGCAAAAACACCGCCCGCGATCGCGAGAACCGCAAAGCCGACCGTGACTAAATTCCGAATTCGGTTTCTAGCACTTCTTCTTCGCCTCCCTTCGGCGAGACTATCGAAAATATAGTCGAGTTGTTCTCCATTGAGTGAATTCTTGAACTCATTGACTAATTTTTCCGCCTCCGCCAAAGGAAGTCCGACCGGCAAAAGATAGTCTCGGTGCGATTGCATGAGCTTCCATTGCCTCATCGAGGAATCCAGGCGATCCCGCATCCGCAGGAATTCGCGGTTCTCAGTGAGCCACTCTTTAATGCGTTGCCATTCCCGCAGCAGCGCTTCGTGGGCAACGCTGACCGTGACTTCTCCTTGCGGATCGGTGTCCGCGACGAGCAACCGCTTTTCAATGAACAGGTCAATGAAAGCTTTCGCGCCGACTTTCTGACCTTCGTCGGTTTCGGCTGAGGGGACAAAATCGTGGTATGGCACGGTCCGCCGATTGGGCGTTTCCTCTTCGCCCTGGCCTAATGTAACTAGTTGGCGCATGACCAAAGGAAATGCGCTTTGTTCATGCGCTTGCAACGAGCTGAAGACGGCCTCGGCGTGCTGGGCCAGCGCGCCCTTCAACTCGCCTATTTCGCGATAATCCGACCAGCGGAGCAAGCCGTCACCTCGAGCAACCTGCCGATCGTAGAGCAACGACAGTACATGCTCGAGCAACGGCAAGGATTGCGGTGTACCGGAGGCAGCATCGCGGAGCGCTTGATCCAGGCCTTGACTGGTTGCCTGCTCCTGCTCGAACTGTAAACCGGCAGCCTCGGCCGAGAGCCGAATCATGTTCCCGAGCTCGTAAGGGGTCGGCGGCCGGAGATCGAATTTTCCGCTCGGCTTGGCGAGTTCGACTAGATCCGGGAACTCCTGATAATGCGAATAAAAATCACTCCTTAAGGATGCGAGGACAAAGACTCGGCCGCTGCGAACCAAACCGGCGATAGTGGAGATATACTTCTGGCGAACCTCCGGAGAAAAACCGTTGGTGAACAATTCCTCGAGTTGATCGACCACCAACGCCAAACGAGACCTGGGCAACTCGAGCCGCTGCCGCTGCGCCAAGTCCGCGTCGTCAAAACGTCCTGAATTCCGCAGCTGCCGTTCTCTTTCCTTAACAGAATGGGACTGCTGGATGTGCCATTCTCTCGCCGCGTGTTCCAGCGCGTCCCGGACCCGCAGCGCGACGCTATCGGAGTGTTCCCTCAGTTCGCGCGAAAGGACGCGGATGGTGTTTCCTGTTTCCGCGTCCTGCAAGCCGGGTAACGCAGAGGCCTCTAGCAGCGAGGCGGCCAACGCGGTAAAGCAATCACCGCCGCTTCCGCCCGCTCCGGGCCTGGTAATCGCCCATCGCCAAAGCCCGATCCCTTGAATGGTTTCGGGTTGCGTTAAGAGCGGAAGCACACCCGCTCGGACCAGCGAGCTTTTTCCTGAACCGCTTGCCCCCACCACCAGCACGAACGGCCGTTGCGCTCTGACTTGCGTTTCCAAGGCTTCCAACACTTCCCCGATCGCCTTCGTTCGACCGTGGAAGATAGGGGCGTGCTCAAAATCAAAGAAATTCAACCCGCGGAAAGGAGTGGATTTCCATCGGCGCACCCTTCCGTCCAAGAGATTCTGTCCAGCCTCGCGGTTAACCTGAGTCGCTAAAAAGCCGCGGAAACGCTCCCGGAAGAGCTGCTCGAATTGCTGCAGGTCGCGATAATTGCTGCACGCGTTCGCGAAGGTCTTCTCGCCGTTCTTCTCCCAATCCGTGAAAAACTCCTGCGAAGAGTCCCATTCGCGAGTGAACGCTTCGCGGTCCTCCTTGGGTTCCAATGGTGGCGTCGGTTTCGAGCAATTGCGGTAAACGTGCAGGCACGGGACGCCGGCGTTTTTCGTGGCATGGTCCAAAGCCCAGGCGATTTCGTATTCCGTTTCCGAACTTGGCGCGCGGCCATCCGGCAGCTTCAGGGTCGCAGCAATCTGCTTTCCAATGCGCGACCACCGGATACAAATCGCGATCTCAAAGTCGCCAGGATTAGGGATCTGTCCCTTGTACTCGGTCTGACTTTGGTAAAAGAAGGGACATAGCACCAGCGTGCCGCGATTCTCTGGCTCGCATTTCCGTCCATCCTCTTCTCGTTCCAAGCGTTGGAAGTTGGACCGGGAAGCGCTTGTCGGTAGGTTGAATTCGCCGGCAATCGCGCGCATCACTCGATCCGCCAGATACCGCTCCTTTTGGACTTCGCCAGTCGAGGAGACAAAAACGCGGACGGTCTTCAAGAGGCGACGCCCCGCGTCGATGGCTTCCGTAACCAGTGGCATGACTCCCAACATCTCGGCCGCGTTCTTGAACCTTCGTGCGGGTTCTTTCTCAAGGAGAATTTCAAGGAGAACGACGACCGGCTGCGGGATAGCATTCAATTGTTCCAGCGGTAACGATCCATGCTGGTGCTGATAGATGACCTCAGCCGGCGAACCGCGGAATGGCGTCTGACCGGTCAGCATCTCCCAGAGCGTGACACCTAAAGAATACAAGTCTGAACGGATGTCCACGCTGGAGTCAGCGAATTGCTCCGGGCTGGCGAAAGAAAGTGTGCCGACAAAGGCCCCGCGAGTGATGTCGGTCTCGTTCCCGATAGTTGCCGTCGCCTTGGCCAAGCCGAAGTCGATCACTTTGACTATCAATTCCGGTCCCTCAACAAGCATCAAGTTAGTCGGCTTGAGATCGCGGTGGACTAACCCGTGCATTTCCAGGGAAACCAACGCCCTGGCGACTTGCGAAGTAACTTCTAAGGCCAGAGCAGGCGGCAACGGACCGCTACCTCGCAGGCGCGCTTCCAACGTTTCGCCCTTGACCAGTTCCATGACGTAAAAACATTGACCGTCACTCTTGCGCGTCCCGTAGTAAAAGACCGAGGCAACGTTCGGGTGCCGCAACTGCGCGGCCGCGCGTGCTTCCCGCAGTAAACGCTCCCGCGCTTGGGAGTGGGCGGCTACCCCGATGTCGATCACTTTAAGAGCCACCTCAGTTCCCAAGATCGTGTCGAAGGCCTTAAAGGTCTTGCCCATCGCGCCCCGGCCCAACTCCACAGGCGTACCGTTGGCGTCCGCAGCGACCTCGTAGTGGTCAAAGCGCTCGGTGTCGGCAGTCAGAACTTCCTCCTCCTGTGCCAATTCCAGTAAGCAGGCCACGCACTGGTCTGCGAACTGTCCAAGGCGCTGAAGCGTCGTCCCACACCACCGGCAGACCGGCTGGGATTCGTCGACTGAACCACTCATTGCATCAGTCGCCCGGGGGTCCAGTCTTGCCTGCTCAGCGCAGCCCGAAGAGAGCGAAGTTCCTCGTCGATCTCTTCGGGTGCGGCGACCGTGCGAGCCACTTCTTCGCGCAACAGTACCCTGTAACGGCCGCGCAGGCGGTGGATGGCTGTTTTGAGCGTCCCGAGTTTTAAATTCAGCGAGTCAGCAACCTTCTGGTAGGAAGCGTCTTCCGCCCCCAGCAGGAAACTGTGGAGCGCTTCGAACAGATACGCCTTGCCCTCTGACTCGAACTCGCCCCGGAGCCGTCTGAGCGTCGCTTCGACCAGCGTGGCCGCCCACCGCGTCTCGAAAAGTTTCTCGGCTGTCATCCCTTCGGGCGCGGCAAGCTGGTAACGATCCTCCGCAGCATCGTCATCCAAAAACACCCACTGGCAGCTACCGCCCCGTTTGCCGGCGCGGACGCGTTCCGCGGCATTGGCCAGGAAATACTCCAATGCGCCGAGCAGGTAGTTGCGGAACCGGCCGCGCTGCGGGTCGGCTCGCCCCAGAACGCCTTTCTCCAGCAAGTGGAGAAAGAAATCGTGAGTGAGGTCCTGCGCATCATGGCGGCTATGGCCGCGTCGGCGAATGTAGGCGTAAACCGGATAGCAATAGAGGCGATAGAGTTCCTCCAGGGCAGCCCGGGCTTCCGCGGTGCCTTCAGCAGAGGCGGCGCCAACCAGTCCCCAGCGGGTCGTCCGGAAGTTGGGCCGCCCGCCCGCCGTCGAGTCGAGTGGCGCGTCCACAAAACGGGATCTTGCCAGGAAATGCATGGGGGCTCAAGTCAAGAAGTCAGAATTCAGGAGTTGCAGGAGTTGCGGAATACGCGAGCAAGGTCTTTATCCGAAAAACCAGGAGAAACATCTCCCTGGAAAAATCTGCGCCAAGCTCCCAGATTCTATAAATCGGTCTGCGCATTTCCGCCTTGTCGGTCCCCGCGAGCTTTCATATCTATACTCGGTTGAATCCGTGAGTCTTAACAACCCAAAACGGCAGAAGTTGCCGAACCGGCATCGTTATGAAAATACGCTTTGTGGTCACTTTGACAGGGTTGGCAATCAGCCTTGCGATGCCAACTTTCGCTCAACAAAAAGACATGGTCGACCCAAAAATAGTCCAGCAGGTTCGCGCGCTGGCTATGAAGTATGAGGAAGCCTACAACAAGCACGACGCGACTGCCGTCGCCGCGCTTTTCACGGAGGACGGAGTTCGTGTGACGCCGACCGGAACCTGGTACGGTCGACCGGCCGTTGAAAAATCGCTGGCCAAGTACGATTTCCAGATCTGGCGCGTCACCGACCTTTACAAAAGGTTCGACCGGATCATTGCGGTCGGTAGTGAGGTACGCGCGAGCGGAATATGGACTAGTACTTATCAAGACGACGCGTTCACTAAGCAGGATGATGGCCATTTTTCATGGGTTCTAGTCCGTGAGAGCGATACTTGGAAGATCCGCCGGGAAACCAACAGTGAGTCCAATTTTCACGCGACGGCTCAATAGCCGAATTGATTAGGAATTAGACATTAGCAGTCAGGTCGCGTCATGAAAACCCACGCGGGATGAAAGGGCAGAATTCAGGAATCAGGCGTGCGGGCGAAAGAAGAATATTCAAAGCTTGAATCCCGCCCAAATGGCGAGAAGTCGTGAGCGCCAGCAAGCCAGAAATTTGCCGCCGCCTTGCTGCAACTTCTGAACTTCTCGAAGTTTTTTGCCATTTCTTGAAACTTCTTGCGAAATTTTCGGGAGAACAAGATGTGCGGACCACATCTACCACCGCGCGGTGCGCTCACCGGCTGAGACCGGGAGCGAGCGGTAGCGGCGGAGATCTTTTCCGCTCCATCGATCCTGAAACCCTTGGAGGAAACAATGAAAATGCGCTTCTTAGCTGGCCTTGTCGGGCTGGCAATCAGTTTTTCTGTGCCGGTCCTCGCCCGAGAGAAAGACACGGTAGATCCACAAATGGCCGAGCAGATTCGTGCCTTCTATCAGAAGTTTGACGAGGAATTCAACAAGGGAGACGCGGCCGGCGTCGCCGCGTTCTACACGGGGGACGCGGTTTACGTGACGCCGCACGGAACATTTTCCGGTCGGCAGGCGATCCAAAAAAGCTATGCAGAATACTCGTTCCGACAATGGCATAGCCACAACCAAGACACCAAGGTCGATCGCATAACTGCGGTCGGCAACGAGATACGCTCAATCGGAAAATGGAGTTGTAATTTTCAAGATCAGGCGGGCAATGCTGATCATATCGAGGGTCACTATTCATCGGTGTTGATCCGTGACGGCGATAGTTGGAAGATCCGCAAGGATACCTACAGCGAGTTCGCGCCTAAATCTCAAGCTTCTGCTCAAGGGGTAGGCGCCACGGAATTAGTTAATTAGGACGTCGGGCTGCTTATCCGCTTTGCGCTTCGGAAGGAAACAATGAAATCAAGCTACGTATTCGCCCTTTTAGGACTGGCAATCAGCTTTACTTTGCCGACCTTCGCCCAACAAAAAAACACGCCCGATCCGCAGCTACGCCAAGTGGCTGACGACCTCTCTAAAAAATTTGATCAGGCATGGAACAACAACGATGCCGCCGCGCTGGCCGCGCTCTTCACCGAAGACGCGATTCTGGTGAATAACACAGGACCGGTTTATGGTCGGGATGCCATCGAGAAACAGTACGCGGACCTATTCAAGCAAATGCATTTCAGCAACCATATTGCCAAGCCGGACCAGTATTCTCCTCACATCATCGGTACGACTGGTAATGAGCTGTGGTGGAACGGAGAATGGAATGTGACTGTTCAAGGCCAGACCGGCAGTCCGATACAAGCTAAGGGGTATTGGACATCGATTGTGGTTCGAGACGGGGATGTCTGGAAGGATCGGCTACAGATCTGGAACGCAGCCCCTTCTCCAACGAAATAGATGAAGAGGGAGGACCCATGAAACTTAGCTTGGCGGGTGCCTTAACAGGACTGGCCATCGGCTCTGCTGTGCCAGCCTTTGCGCAACAGGAAGACGCGGCTGATCCCCAAATAACCCAGCAACTCGTTGCGTTCAGTAGGAAAGTCGACGAGGCATGGAACAACAATGATGCCGCCGCGCTGGCCGCGCTCTTCACCGAGGACGCAGTTCTCGTCGAGGACACCGGGCCGGTTTACGGTCGGAAGGCCATTGAACAACATTATGCAGACCTCTTCCAGAAAATGCATTTTAGCGGCCACCTCGACAACCCCGATCAGAATTCCCCTCATATGATAGGAACGGCTGGCAATGAGGCATGGACAAACGGAGAATGGACTGTAACGATTAAAGGTCAGAACTGGGGTCCTAAGGAATTCAAGGGCCACTGGTTAGAGATTTATCGTCGTGAAGGCGATACTTGGAAGAAGCGGTTGGACATGTGGAACCTAACCCCTGCGCCGGCCGCGGCACCATCTCCGACTCCCGGCCCCGGAAACCCGTAGGATCAGGGAAACAGTGAAAATAAGGTATCCGGCTGACGATTGCAGCGGCCCCATTGGGGGTTCGCGGGTTGTGACCAGATCTGCCGGGAAGCCCCGGCTCGGAAGGAGCTTTGGCCCTGCCGCCCCTACGCTGATGCTCGTTCGGCGCGGACATGCTGGACCAAAAGGCTCAGGAAAAGGCCGACATCCGTGACGACACCGATGCTTTCAATGGAACCGCGGTCGGCCAGCTTTGTCACAACGGCCGGGTTGATATCTACGCACACGAGCCTCACACCAGCGGGAGTCATGTTGCCGACACCGATGCTATGGAGCATCGAACTGAGCATCAGAATCATTTCCGCGCCTGCAATCAGACGAGCATAATCGCGCTGCGCTTCAATCATGTCGGTGAAAACACCGGGTAAGGGACCGTCATCCCGGATGGAAGCGGCCAACGAGAATGGAACTCCCGCACGGACGCATTCGTAAAAAATTCCGCTTGTCAGCACTCCTTGTTCGACCGCTGCAGCGATGCTCCCGCAGCGTCGAATTGTATTAATAGCGCGAAGATGGTGACGGTGACCGCCGCGCACCGGAGTGCCGCGATTCATGTCCACGCCAAGCGACGTCCCGAGCAATGACTGCTCGATGTCGTGAACAGCCATGCCGTTGCCGCCGAGCACGACCTGTACAAATCCGGCGCGAATCAGTGCGGCAAGATGTTCCGAAGCGCCGGTATGAATGACCACCGGTCCAGCCACGACAACCACCTTGCCGCCACGCTCGCGGATCCGTTCAAGCTCCCACGCGATCTCACGCACGACGAGCTCGATTTTGCGCTCGCTACTAACGCCGGCGCCCATGAACGCGAATTCCGCGGCGGGCGCGGCGCCGATTCCGCGTTCGTCCCGGGATTCGCTCTTCCGTACGGTCTGAATCCCCTCGATTCCCACGACCACTCGATCGCCGCGCCGCAAATCGCGCATCAGCCGGACGGTCGCCGCCGGTTTGGCTGGGTTGGAGTGATCAGTGACGATGCATCCGTCCATCCGCTGATCGCTGATTCGCACCCACGTGCCATCGAGGCGTACTTCCGTGGGGTAGATCGTTGTGACATAAAAGTCGTCGGGTGCAACGCCATCGATCGTGACGGTTTCAGTTTGTGCGTCTCTTGTGCGTTGAGCGGCGGCGGGAACGCTGCCGAGTTCGATCAGTTGGCCAACAAGGTTGCCGAGTACATCTGCACCGGGGGCTGAAACGCGGATTTCCGAGCGCGAAGTGCTCTGACGCTGTTTGCCGAGCTGAAAGTGCAAAATCTGAAAACTGCCTCCGTTCTCGACGGTCAATTCTAATGCCCGGTCGAGTAGACCGGAATCGAGCAAGTGACCTTCCAAACTCAGGACGCGGCTCGCGATCTCGCTGTGCGCGTGTGCTCCCGGTTTTGGCAACTCGTTGAGGCGCAATGTCAGGCACCGGGCTGCGCCACCGGATTTGATAAACTCGCTCAGGGGCGCTTCGAAGACCTGGAAACCTGCGTCTGCCAGGACCGTCTTGAGCGCGTCGCTGGCGCGATGGAGAACGAGAGTGTCACCAACGTTGACTGCGTTCGCGGCGAAATGAATAGCGTCAATCTCGTCGAGAACAAGACGCTTTTCCGCCGGGATCCTGCGTTCGATCTGGGTGATGGAACGGGCGTCGAAAGCCGGTGGGTAATACATTAAAAAACCTCTCTCGAGAGGGCAGAAACAGGTGTCAAGATGGTAGAAGCGCTTATCGATGAGTCGCAGACTGACGACCTCGATGCTGAGCAACTCTGCGATGAGCGCGTGCGTATCGAGTTCTGTCCGGAAACCGTACCCCGCCCAGAGCAGTGGTCTCACGCGGTCGAAAAGCGCGTCGCCTGCACCTTCGAACGGCAAGTCTTTGGGCAGTTCATGCACCCGGAAGCCGTGTTGCTTGAACCATTCACGGAAATGTGGCTCTTCGGATTGGCGTTCTCGGTGCAAGAACCGGCTGAGTACCACTTGATCCCCAAGAACCAGGCCTGCGTTCGCCGTAAAGACCATGTCGGGCGATCCCGCGAGTGGAGTGATCAGTTCGACTTTTCCCTGGCCGGTGAGGAGGAGGTGGAGACCGTGCCATTGTGCGGCGGCCAAGGGTTCGTTGGCGCGGTCGATGTTTCCTTCCATCCACGGATTGATGACATAGTCGACCTGAAAAAACTCCGGCGGACACATCAGGTAACGTTCAGGCGATTCCATAAGAAAGATTCTTTTACTTTAGCTGAACGCAGCAGGCGTCGCTCACAAATCCTTAGAGATTTATGAGACGATGCACTAGCCCGCAAAAATCACCCGAGTCCCGGAGCGACGAGCTCATTGCGGGCTAGAAAGCTCTTAAACAGACGCTGCGCGTCACTTTAAGAGCCGTTATTGAAATATGGAAAGCCAGACAACCTGTTTGAACTCTTATCTCGAAAAACAGCAGCGGAATCTTCCGGCGTAGCCGGAGAATTCCGCTGCCAGAGCCTGCATCGATCACAAGTCGCTCATCGAAGGATGCGGCCGGGTCTTCAGCGTCCAAATCCACCGCGCCGCGGAACAGAAGGACCGCGTACCGGCAATTGGGTATTAAGCCATCGTCCTGGAAAAGTATGCTATCTCTCTTCAATGTGAGCAAAGCGTGGCGCTTGTATGTTTTCTTCCCGGAGAATCTTGAAAGGCGCCTCTTTTCGTATGCGCTCAGCGGCGATTGGGTCCGCCCGGATCGGTATCGGATGAACTCCTGCTACGGTTATTGCCAAGCACCTGGGCTTCAGTCATCTGTGAAATCTGTGCAATCTGTGGTTTATCTCTTATTTTCGGTTTTCCGGTTTGGTACCGGAGACAACCGCCGAACGCGGACTTGAATTCGGTTCAGGCGTCGCGACTGTTTCCGCGGCGTTGATCACGACCTGAAACGGAACTTTGGCCAAGGACCCAAATTCCGCGTGTTTGTGAAGCTTCGCCTGCGTGAGTAACGGCGAATTCAACCCACACAAAAAGCGTGCGATCTGCCTCGCTGAACCGAGGGCTTCAGGTTTTTCTTTTTGAAGGGCGATGATTTTGCCACGGTCCAGTTTTAGTTGAGCCGTTTCTCCAGCGATTCGGATGACTCTGCTGGAGTTGCCGGAACAGCCGCTGCAGTGCCCGCAATCCCGCCCAAGATCTTCGCCAAAATGCTGAAGCAAATGCCGGACGATGCACCCGGACTCTTCGGCGAGTTGAACAACCTGCCGGACCCGGTCGACATCGTTGCGCTCGCGTGTTTCGAAGCGTGCACTCAGCTTTTTTTTCAGGGCAGAAATGTCGGTCGGCGGTGTCTTGATGCGGTACCCTTGACGTAACCCCGCGACTTTAAGGGTGAGATGACCTTGCTCTTCGAGATAGTTCAGCGCTTTAATGATACGCGCCCGCGTGGTCTCAAGGCGGTTCATCGTCGCATCCAGATCGATGCTGAACCATTTCTGTTTCTTTGTTGCGCCCGAAAACAGACCGCTGAGGAACTTTGCGCGGGGCGCATCGAAGTTTGAGAGAATTTCATGCGACGGTTTGAGCGGGATGAACTGGTACTCGTTATAAAACGGTCCCGTTGACTCGATCACATCCGCCAGTTCAAGGTAAGTGAGCAATGTGCCGGCGACGAGCGGCCGCAAGTCAGATGCGCGAGACAATTCAAAGAGCGACAGATCAAATTCGCCATCGTGTCGCACGACGGTGTCGACGATCCTGGAAACAGACTCTGCGTCAGGCGTATCGCCGTAGGTAAAGTTCTCAAGCACGGTCACGTCGCTGCCGCAGGCCAGCATTTCGCAAATCGAATCCTTTCCATCGCGGCCGGCACGGCCGATCTCCTGGGAATAATTTTCGAGACTCTTCGGCAAGTTGTAATGGTAGACGTACCGAATATCGGATTTATCGATCCCCATCCCGAAAGCGATCGTTGCCACAACAATCGCATCTGACGATTCCATGAACCAATCCTGAACGGTGTCTCGTTCCTCGTTTGGGAGGCCCGCATGATATGCGCGCGCAGGAAAACCGTTCCCACGGAGCGTGTCCGCAACGGTTTCGGCCGTGCGCTGCAAAGTCACATAAACAATCGTCGGACCGCGAGGACGCTCTTTCAGACGGACCAACAAAAGATCGATTTGTTCGTTTGCGCGACAGGGCGCGACCAACAACGTCAGGTTTGGCCGGTAAAAACCGGTATGAACAAACGCGTCGGCAGCAATACCGAATGCACGGCAGATGTCGTCTGCAACAGCAGGTGTGGCCGTTGCAGTCAGCGTCAGAACTCGTTTGAAACCGAGCGTACGCGCCGTTCGGGCTAATTTTAAATAGTCAGGTCGAAAATTATGGCCCCATTCGGAAATACAATGCGCCTCGTCTATAACCATCAACGCGATCTTGAGCCGGCGCAGTTTTTGGATGAACCGCTCATTGGAAAAACGTTCCGGCGCGACGTAGAGCAGTTTGAGACGGTCTGCTCGCAAGTCCGCATCGATTCGTCGGCCCTCGTCAAATTCAACGGTAGAATCGAGGCGTGCGGCAGGAATATTTCGTTCGTGTAAAAAATCGATCTGGTCTTTCATCAGCGCGATCAACGGTGAAATGACCAGGGTCAGACCGTCGAGCAGAAGCGCGCTTAACTGATAGCAGAGACTTTTGCCGCTGCCGGTCGGGAAAACCGCCAATGCAGATTTGCCCTCTAGAATTTTAACAATAACGGATTCCTGACCTTCACGAAAGGTGTCAAAACCGAAACTGTTTTTCAATGTCGAGTGAATCAGCGTGTCGTATGAACTCATTGTGCTTGATCAGCTTCCGACAGAAAGATACAACAGGCAATAAAAATGTAGTGAAGGCGAGTGTTCCGGTTGCCAGGTTTTTTGACCACAGATTTTTTGTCGAAGGGGAGCGTGGCGCGCGTTGAGCGGTTGCGCCCGTTCTGCAACTCCTGGCTTCGCGAAGTCCTGAACGCCCGCCGCCTGACTCCTGCGAGTCAAAAATCAGTCGCCCGTGCTGGAGTTCCATTGTAGCGTTCTTGAATTGCTTGCCCAATAATCTTCCCATTGGCTACGACTTGACCCGTGCAAAGCTTCCTGTGCGCAACGCTTTGTCGAGACTGTTTTGGGTCCTGCTCTTGATTCCATGGGTCCCCCCCGCAGGCGGGTCCGAGATTCAACCGGAGGCGACTCCTGATGTGCAATACGTTCCGGCCCACTTTCCGTGGGTCAAAACTTCCTGGCTGCAAAGTCTGGCCGAGCGATTTTCTAACGACATTGACGTCCTGTCGCTCGAGTTTAGTTCGATACTCGGAGGCTGGAGTAGGCAACCGCTTCTGTTCGCAATTACTCCCGCCAAGGTCCTGCTCTTATTGCTGATTCTGACGATTGGTTTCGCTCTCGCTGCGCTGGCGCGCGTCGTCATTCTCAAGAACTACTCGCTGAGCCACTTCAAGCCAACGACCGGCCGGTTTTGGCGGGACGGGATTCTGTTTGCGCTACGCCGGGCCTTGAGCGGGTTTTTTATCTTCACCGGCGCATTTTTCGCCGCTGTGCCGCTTCTCCCGCACATCGGACTCGCACTTGGCGGCTTCCCAACTTTCGCCATCGCCTCGAAGGTGGCGCACCTTGGCTATTTTGCAACCGGCGTCGCTTTCTGCTTGCGGATCGTCCGCCTTGTCCAGCAGTGGCTCAACGATTTTGTGAACCGGCCTTCCGTACGGTGGTACTACAGCGCCTTTCCGGTGCTTGGACAAGCGCTCTACTACAACCTGGTCCTCTTCTCGTTTTCGACAGCGATCTACATTCTCGAACTCCCGGGCCCGCTTCAAGATGCGCTGCTCAAGGTACTCTCCATCGCTGGCATCATTGCGAACACCCTGCTTCTCATTCGGACCATTCTCGCCGTGGAGGCGATGATGACCTCCAGGTCGGAACTGCTGCAGTACGACGCGTACAAGAAGCGGAGGGTAGAAACCCGAGTCCAAATGATTCGGCGGCTGCTTGTCTTTGTCATTCTGGTTCTTGGGATCGCCGCGATCCTGCTGAATTTCAAAGAGGTTCGGCAGATCGGGACTGGGCTGTTGGCATCCGCCGGTGTTGCCGGAGTGATCGCGGGGTTCGCTGCGCAAAAATCGCTTTCCACGATCATTGCGGGACTCCAGATCGCGATCACGCAGCCAATGAGGATCGACGACGTGGTCATCGTCGAAGGCGAGTGGGGCACGATCGAAGAGATCACGCTGACGTACGTGGTCATTCGCGTGTGGGACCAGAGGCGTCTAGTCGTTCCTATTACTTATTTTCTCGAGAAGCCGTTTCAGAACTGGACCCGTAACAGTTCCGACTTGATTGGAACTGTCTTCTTTTACTCCGATTTTCTTATTCCGATCGGCGAAATCCGCGCCGAGGCTGAGCGCATTGTGCATGCGTCCAAACTATGGGATAAGCGCGTTTTCGTGGTTCAGGTGACCGATTTCAGATCCGATTCCGTCGAGATTCGTATTCTGGCGAGCGCCGACACTTCGCCGACACTTTTCGATCTGCGCTGCGAAATACGCGAGAAGATTCTTATCTTCTTGCAGGATCGGTATCCGAACGCTTTCCCGCGAGTCCGGACGGCGCTTTCGCGCATGGTGCCCGTCACGGACTTCGGGCACAGAGATGGCAAGGAAGGAGGCCCTTCGTCGTGAGCAGGGCGGGACTGAACCAAAGAACGGCCGGCGAATGCTATTGCAAGCTGTCTCAAGACTGATATACCAAACGCAGAACTGGTGCGCTCGATCAGGGAACCCATGGAATCATCGGAACTCGCAACAACGAATCGTAAGGCTCTCGCGATCAATCTCGATGAGCCGAGGTACGGCACGTTCGCCGAAATTGGTGCGGGCCAGGAGGTGGCCCGGCACTTTTTCCAGGCCGGCGGTGCTGCGGGAACGGTGGCGAAATCGATTTCCGCGTACGACATGAAATTTAGCGATGCCTTCTACGGGAAATCGGCTCGTTACGTTTCCAGAGAGCGGTTGGAACTGATGCTCAATCGTGAATACGATCTGCTTGTCCATCGCCTCGAGGCCTTGCGAGGGGATCGATCGACGTTTTTCGTTTTCGCCGACACGGTGGCTGCCAGAAGTTTTAAAGGGACAAACGAATGTCACGGCTGGATGGGCGTTCGATTCCAGACTGAGCCAAAAGGCCCGACGAGCGATATCATTCTGCACGTCCGGATGTTGGACAAGGAGAACGTCCTCCAGCAGCAGGCGTTAGGGGTCATAGGTGTCAGCCTGCTCTATGGCGCGTTTTATCACGCCCACGATCAAGACGGCTTTATTCGTTCCCTTGCGGACGGTTTGGTCCAGGGTCGCATTGAGGTGGACATGATTACTTTTGCCGGTCCGCTCTTCGCCAACGTGGACAACCGGATCATGAGCCTGAAACTTGTGGAGCATCAGCTCACGAACGCGGTTTTGTTCAGCCCAAAAGGCGAAGTGATTCAGCCTTCGGAAATACTCTATAAAAAAGCGATCATCGTTGAGCGCGGAAGTTTTCGGCCGGTAACGCTTGTGAACGAGGACATGATGCGTTGTGCCTTGGCTCAGTTTAGCGCTGAACCGGTTTTGACCGGCGCAAGCATCGTTGTCCTCATGGAGATCACAATGCATAACCTCCTTGCGGCCGGGAATATCGATTACCAGGATTTTCTGGCCCGAATCGATACGCTCGCGGCCACGGGCAGCAATGTGTTTATTTCCAATTACCTGGAGTTCTACAGGTTGATCGGTTACTTCCGGCGCTATACGAAAGAAATGGTTGGAGTCGTCATGGGCATCAACAATCTCCTGGAAGTCTTCAACGAGAAATATTACGAGAATCTCGACGGTGGCATCCTGGAATCTTTCGGACGTCTTTTCCGCAACCTGGTAAAGCTCTACATCTATCCGATGCGGATCAACGCCTATGATCGGTATTGTTCCCAGAACCCGACCGAATCTCCGACGACCGGCTTGGGGAAATCCGAGCACCCTCTTGCGATCGACGTCTGGATCAATGCCATCAATCTGCAGGTCGAAATGCATCTTCGCAATCTCTATGCGCATCTCCTCGAAACCGGTAGTCTTGTCCCAATCAAGGGAAGTAACCCTTCCGTGATGGATATTTTTTCCCGGGATGTGCTGGCCAAAATCCAGCGTGGCGAATCCGGTTGGGATACGATGGTTCCGGAAAATGTCGCCGCGATTATCAAGGAGCGAGGCCTTTTTGGTTTCAAGGATCTGGGCCCTCCAAAATCATAAGCCGATTTGCGGATTCGACGAACCTAATCCTCCTGCTATTTCGGGGGACAGGAGGCTCGGGATCCGCGTTTCAAATTCGGCGTGGGCAGGCTCGTATTTCAGGGCTACCTTTATCTCCCGTCCGGCGCTGACTGCTATGGAGAATCAAAAACGATATCGGAACATGAAACGAGAACCACGGATTACACTGCCGATAAAAAAGCCGGCTAAGGTGGATAAACTTGAACCGCAGTGGCGGCTTTGGATCTGGTATTTTCTTGTGACGTTGTTGGTCCTCTGGGTCTGGCAAGAACTGGGTAACCAAGTGGAATACCGGACCATTCCCTATAGCGAATTCAGGAACTATCTGGCGCAAAGTGCGGTGGCGGAGGCGGTTGTCAAGCAGAACGAAATCGATGGGCGCATTGTCCCCAAACCGGCGAACGAGACAAAAAATAAACCGGGTGAGAGCCCATCACCCACCTCGTCCCCAGGACCGAGCCAATCTCCTGCAGCCGAAACGAAACCATTCTTCTTTCGGACTGAACGGATCGAGGATCCTGGGCTTGTGAATGAGCTCCAGGCAGCTGGTGTTCAATACGGGGCGACGCGCCCCGGCGTTATTTCGCAATTCTTCCTGGCCTGGGTCTTGCCGATTGCAGTCATGGTCCTGCTTTGGAACATGCTTGCTCGCCGGATGGGCGGCCAGGCTCAGTCCATTTTTTCGATTGGCAAGAGTCGCGCTCGCCTCGTCGCGGATCCGGATACCGGCGTCACGTTTGAGGATGTGGCTGGTTGCGACGAAGCGAAATTCGAACTCCAGGAAGTGGTCAGTTTTATCAAGAACCCGAAGCAATACGAAGGAGTGGGGGCCCGTATCCCGAAGGGAGTGCTTCTTGTCGGACCGCCAGGCACAGGCAAAACGCTGCTTGCTCGCGCCGTCGCCGGCGAGGCCAAGGTGCCATTCTTTCTGATCAGCGGGAGCGATTTTGTCGAAATGTTTGTTGGCGTGGGCGCTGCACGTGTACGCGATTTGTTTCAACAGGCGAAAGGGCATGCTCCGTGCATCATTTTTATTGATGAACTGGACGCCATCGGCCGGCAGCGCGGTGTGCACGTCGGATCCGTCAACGACGAGCGCGAACAGACTTTAAATGCGTTGCTGGTGGAAATGGATGGATTCGAGCCGAACATTGGCGTGATTCTCCTGGCAGCGACGAATCGCCCCGAGGTTCTCGACCGAGCCCTGCTTCGTCCTGGCCGATTTGATCGCCAGGTGATCGTGGATGCGCCGGATCTCGATGGTCGGGAGGCGATACTCAAAGTGCATTCAAAAAACAAACATCTTGCTGCGGACGTGAAGTTGCGGCGGATTGCAGCAGCTACCGCCGGCTTTTCAGGTGCCGACCTTTCAAACGTTCTGAACGAAGCGGCGTTGCTGGCCGCGCGGCGGCAGGCAGTGGAAGTCGCCCAAGCCGACCTCGAGGAAGCAATCGAAAAAGTCATCGCCGGTCCCGAACGGAAAAGCCGTCGGTTGAGTGACGAGGACAAACGCCGTGTCGCTTATCATGAAGTTGGTCACGCGTTGATCGCCGCTCACACGTTGCACGCAGATCCAGTCCACAAGATCAGCATTGTCCCGCGAGGTCGCGCTGCTCTTGGCTATACCCTGCAGCTACCGACCGAAGACCAGTTCCTGCTCACTCGCAGCGAATTGGTCGACCGCATCCGCGCATTGTTAGGGGGGCGCGCGGCGGAAGAGATTGTCTTTCGCGAGATCAGCACCGGTGCGCAGAACGATCTTGAGCGTGCCACTGCTCTGGCGCGTCAAATGATGGCCATGTACGGGATGAGCGAGCGGGTCGGTTTGGCCAGTTGCGCGCAACGGCAGCCGATGTTTCTCAACAGTTCGGAGTCTCAAATCCAGAGAGACTGCAGCGAACAGACTTCTCGTGAAATTGATGAGGAAGTGAGAGATTTGCTCGCTCGATCTTACGGTGAGGCGAAGGAGATATTGTCGACGCACCGCGATGAATTGGAGCGCGTGACGGCCGAACTCATCAAACATGAGGCGATGGATGGCCAGACATTTTACACGCTTATTGGCCAAGAGCAGCCGGCCATCCGGGTCGCGAATTCAGGAGCGGTCGCTGGCGAGTTGACTCTCAAGGAAGTAAATCAGCATGCCGATTGAGTTCAAAGATTATTACAAAATCCTGGGTGTGCCTCGGAGTGCCAGCCAAGACGATATAAAAAAGGCCTTCCGAAAACTGGCTCGACAATTTCATCCGGACGTTGCCAAGGACAAAAAGGGCGGAGAGGAAAGATTTAAGGAGATCAACGAAGCGTATGAAGTTCTAGGCGATCCGCAGAATCGTAGCAAGTACGACAATCTAGGCGCGGATGGTGGAGAAGCCGCCGGGTTCCAGGGCGCACCGGGCGGGCGCGGGAGAGGCCGACGTAACCCTCGCAGCGAAGAGGGCGTGGAGTTCCACTTTGATGGGACCGGTTTCAGCGACTTTTTTGAGCAGTTCTTTGGTCGTGGGAGTCGAGTCGATGGCGCCAACGAATTCGTGCACCCGGGCGTTGGATCGTCGGATGAAATTGGCTTCGCGCGTCGCGGAAGCGACTTCGAGAGCGATATTCTGGTCACGCTCGAAGAGGCGCTCACTGGGTCCGAACGTTCGATTTCGTTGCAACGCGTTGACCGGAGTACCGGACAGGCCAGAACTCAGACGCTGAAAGTGCGAATCCCGCCGGGCGTGCACGAAGGTCAGGCGATCCGGGTCGCCGGCATGGGCGAGGATGGCGTGGGTGGAGGGGTTCCTGGAGATTTGTATTTGCGTGTGCGCTTTGCAGCTCACCCGGAGTATATCGTCCGCGGCTCTGACCTCTATTACGGTCTCGACCTAGCACCCTGGGAAGCCGTGCTTGGGACACAAGTGATTGTGCCGACGCTTAAAGACCAGGTGTCGGTGCGTATCCCGGCCGGAACAAACCAAGGCCGGCAACTACGGATCCGAGGTCGCGGGTTACCCATCGGCCGTACCGATCGCCAAGGCGATCTCTACGTGGTCATCAACATCGAGCTCCCGCAACAGATCACGGAGGAGGAACGCGAACTCTGGAAAAAGCTCAGCGAGATTTCGAATTTTAATCCAAGAAAAACGTGATCAGGATACAAAGATCGACCTCGATAGAAAATGACGGGACGATCCGGCAATGACGATGAGAACTCTATGAACGCGCTTCAAATCTTCGAGCCCGGTGCACGTGCCGTTTACACGATTGAAGTCGCGGCACAATTGGCCCAAGTGCCGCGGCGACTGATCGTTCTTTATTACAAGCATGGCTTGGTCGCTCCGGTCACGGATCCCTCCGGTGCCGGTTGGTATTTCGATGATGAGGCAATTCGGATTGTGCGCCGTATCGAACAGTTGCGGTCCGCGTGCGGGTTAAATCTTGCCGGCATCAAGTTAGTGATGACCCTAATGGATGAGGTTGAGCGATTACGCACGGAGCTCCGTTTTCATCATCAGATTTGAGCGTGGATTCCGAAGTCCAAACCACAGATTTCACAGATTGGAGGAAGACGGGGTACAGGGTTTCTGGCCTCTACATTTTTTGGTCCGGGTAAAGTGTTGCGACGGTCACAGCCAAACTCCTTCGCCAAAGTTATCTGTGAAATCTGTGTAGTCTGTGGTTAATCTTCGGTTTCAGGTTAGGAGGAAAGTCGTCACTGCCAGGCGCTCCTATTCCACTTGGATCGATTCCAATTCGACGAAGACGTAGCCGATGAAAATATCAGCCTCGAGACGCAAGGGGATTCGTTTGTCGTCATCGGAGAGCCAGCCGCGGCCCCCCTTGAACAATTTGTGATCTTTGAGTCGCATCTTTTTGTCGATCCCTTTGAGTTTGAGATCGAGCTTGATTGCATTTTGGTTTTGTCCGCCGATTTTGAGAGTATCCCGGCCGACCACTGTTACGGTAGCGAGGTAAGGGGCGTTCGAGGCCCAGACAACAAGCGATTCAGTGTCGCCGTCCGCAAGCGGTTGGCTCCTGACCCAAAGCAGCGCAGTCGTCAGATCGAAGACCGGACGGAACTTGAAAACATTCGGCTTGGAAGGACGATCGCTCGGGATTTTCTCCCGGAGTCCCGTCACGTAATCCGGCTCGAAATCAACATTCGTTTTGACTGTCTCCTGGCGATATTTCTCCTCCTGAAAGAAATGGATTGGCATCAGGGTGGCTTTGTTCTCGGTCGCCTGATGAAAGACGTCGAGCCGAAAAAGAGTCCGTGGAAACCCGGAAGTCGCACCGGAGGCATCCACTTCGAATGTGTTCTGGGTCGGCGAGAAAAAGTGGATATCCGCGGTAGCGGCCTGGATACCGCTCCAACCAAATCGATAGGACAGACGCATGGAAGGAGGCGCTGTGAAGTTGCCGGGACCCTTGTCCGACGTTAGGGATCCGATCCAATCCGGACTCGGATCCGCACAGACCGCTTGCCCCGTCGCCAGGAGGCCGATGGCAAGAATCCAAGCGAGGGCCATTCTGTCCTGTCCCCAAACTAAGGAATGACGCGCTCGGCTTTTCGGGTAAGTATCCATCCTAAGTTGCCAGTGCCGGCTCGGCAAAACGTCCAATCGCCTCTTTCGGAAATCAGCCGGACTTGTTCTCCGATTTGCAGGCTTTCGACCGAACGCGCGCTGACTGCAGGCCCATATTTGAGCTCGGCCGCGGAGTCGATGATCAGGGCTCGATTCGCATCTTTAGATCCTGAACCGATCCAGACGTAAACGGACGCGCTCGATAAAAAAGTGAAGCCGGCGACGATGCAGAGCCAACGCCAGAATAGAGTAAAGCGTCTACGCTTGCGCCAAGCAGGGAAAAATGAAAATGCAAAGACCCAAAAGGCAAGCGATGCGATCAGCGGAAAATAGTCAGCGTACGCTCCGACGCGGTCGCGGAGCGTTGGTTGATCGTCATTTCCGACAATCTTGAGAACAGCGCGTAAGTTGGATCTGGCTTCATCCAATTCCGGGTTGAGCAGGAGCGCGCGTTGGTAATTGAGAATAGCCCTTCCTTGGTCGCCCAACTTAAACCAGACGTTGCCCAGATTGTAGAAGAGATCGGCACTGTATTGACCTGCATGGACCAGTTGGAGGTACTCAATCTTCGCTTCTTCGTATTTGCCGCTCTGATATGCCTCATTTGCTGCTTTCCAGGTTGTTCCGTCAATAGTGAGAGGAACGGCCGACGCGAAGGAACCTATGGCAACCAGGAGATACCTGTTCCAGATCATGCCGTGGCTTTCCAGCGATTCAGGATGGTCTTGATTCTCGATCGTTCGTCCTCGGTCAGTGAATCGGAACCGACATGTCCGTAAATTGTTGCTTCTCTGACCTTGAGAAGTGCGCGTACATCGCCTCGCAAATCCTCTGGGAGTGTCTCTTTGCTGATGACCTCATCGAGAGAGTGAGCCCCTGGCGTCGTGTGGCGGTTTTCGGTGCCAGCATTCAGCTCCAGGAGTCGAACCGCCGCCTGCAAAACTTCCGGACGACTGTTGGATGCGTCAATTTTTTTCCACAACAACCGCTTCTCACGATTCAGTATCCGGTGCGGTTCGCTCGCAATCCTCGCGTTTCGGACCCAGAGACCAAGGCCAAGTAACAAAAGCGCGCCCGCAGGAATCGTTTGACCGATCCAAAAGTCTGGTTGCTCGACCATGGGAAGAAACGAGGCTGGCGCCGGCAAACGTGTCCGAATATCGAGCACGTCCAACGTGGGCGGCGGATTAGTTTGCGGCGGGGGCGACGCGTTTTGCGGCGCAGGAGAGGCCGCAAGGTCAGGCAGTTGCTCTCCTTCGATCTCAATATTGATCGGCGCCGATTTCAGTGTGACATATTTTTCCGCATTCGGATCGAAGTAGGAAAATTCGACTGTCGGCAGGCTGTTCACCGGTCTTGCGGGGACGAGCGGAAAAGTAAAGATTTTAACAGCGCTCAGACCGAGATCATCCAACGCCTGGGTGTCTTCCGCAGGCTGGTAGGCACGCCATCCCTCCGTATTGGTTAATGCGGGCCGCTCGATACGATCAAAATTGCCGAGTCCCTTGATTTCGACCTTCATGCTGACCGGGTCTCCCGTTCGCGCTTTGTTTGGTTGTGCCGAAGTTGCCAGAGTGAAATCACCGACCGCCCCGGAGAATGTTGCGGGCCGCCCGGCAGTCGGAAGCGACTTGATGTCGATTGAGGCGCCATTGGTTTTTACGTCAATGACCTGCTGCTGAAAAGCCTCCGTCGGATCGATGAACCCCGGTGCGTTCCTCATTCCGAACGGGGTCGAAACAAGGAAGCTCTGCGTGGCTGACTGCAGCTCCAGCTTTCCTGGTTTAACGCCGGTCAATCCCGTCTTATAGACCACCACATGGTACATCCGGCCGTTTGATTCCATCTGTTTTTCGGTCGGTTCCGCGTATTTCTTCGTCACGAACCCTTCTCCGTCGATAAGCGGGTACTGACCTTGTGGGTACGGCTGATACTGCATTCGTTGATTGAAATAAAAACGCAGTTCGATCGGAATCTGTTCCCCGACGTACGCGGATTCCTTTGGGAGAACGAGTTCTGCGAAATAGGGCTTATCCGCATTCGTCGACTGGTCGGCGCTATTGCTGTTCTCATGAACAACCTTGAGGACCAGACTGGATGTCCGGTAGACGCTACCGCCTGCCGACACTTCGATCGACGGGATTTCGAAGACTCCTTCTTTGGTCGGCGTCACGATATAGGTGAAAGTGGTGACGGTGGAGGATTGAAAGTTCAGAATTTGCGTTTGGCTCGATGTGCCCGCGAAGTTAATCGACAACCCGGTCGCGGAAACCGTGGGCGGGCGCGTGATACGTGCGTTTTCGATTTTGATTTCCAACTGAACTGGATGATCGACGTCTGTGGTCGTCTCAGACAGCGACGCGGAAATCGAGGTCTCGGCCGCGGCGCGAATCGCGACCCAGAGCAAAAAGGTTAAAAGGCCGATTAATTTCTTCATATCACCAGTCGCGAAGAACACCGCGGTCGGTCTTGCGGTGCATCAGATCGATCCTGTCACTCTCGTCTTTCAGCGAATCGAGCAACCCAAGGGCCTCGTCCTCTGACATTAGGCCTGGTCTGGATTCCTCAGGCAGCGGCATTTGCTGATTCTGTTCGTCCGACGGAGTCATCTCCCGGAGTTGACCATTCTTTTGCGGAGTTGGCGTCGTTTCGCCCTGCGGTTGGTCCTCATCGCCGCTTTCGTCCGAGTCTGAAGGATCTCCCCGCGGGTTGCCGGGCGCTTGCTGATCATCTGGCTGTGCTTCTCCCGCGCCAGGTTCGGACTGTTGATCCGGCTTTTGACCCATTTGGCCCTGTTGCTGTTTATTGCGATTTCGTTGTTTGCGCTGTCTTTTTGATTGGCGCTGCTGTGTTCGCTGCCGTTGTTGCTGTTCTTCCTTCTCCTTCTCGGCTTCCTTGATTCGCTCTTCGAGAAGGCTCAGGTTTTTTTTTGCCTGTTCGTCTCCCGGATTCCGATCGAGCGCCTGATGGTATTGGTAACGAGCATCGTAGTAGTTCGATAATTCCTGTTCGAGATCCTGGGCATGGTTTCCCTCCACGAAGAGGGTGTTGCCGGCGTTGTAATAGGCTTTTTCCTGAAGAGCCGGGTCGCTACTGATCATCGCCCTGGAATACGCTTCGAATGCCTCGTCATACTTTTGCAGGCGAAAAGCTGCATCCCCGAGGTTGAAGTTGATCCCTGGAGAGTCCGGATCATGTTTAAGTTCTTCGCGGAAATTTTCCAAGGCGCCATCAAAATCTCCCTGATTGTACTGATCGAGCCCGGAATTTGCCTGGGCATTCAAAATTGTTGCCAGCATCCCGGCCGCGACAGCGCTTCCGGCCGAAAGCCGGCGTGGGTGCGCTTCCTTGCGGCGATCACTCAGCGCTGAGGAAAGCAGGAGGAGCATCAGCCCGAATGCCAGCGGCCAGCGGTATCTTTCGATAGGGATGTGCGTCGAACGCTCGTCGATCTTTCCTTCACTGAGTTTGCGAAGGCCGTTACCGATCAGTTGCGACGTCGATCCGTTCTCGAGGTGAACGTAAAACCCGCCGGTTTGCGCGGCGATCTCCTTGAGACGACGTTCGTCCAAATGGGATCGAACCGTCTCCCCGTTGCGATCCCGAAGAAGTTCCTGACGATCCGACTCATCGGGAATGGTGGAACCTTCTGTGGTCCCGATCCCAACGGTAAAAATGCGGATACCGTAAGAGGCAGCCTCCTTGGCGGCAGCGACGGCGTCTTCCTCAAGGTCTTCGCCATCGGTCAGTAACACTAGCGCACGATAAAATCCTTCTGATTTACCGAGCGCCAGCTCTGCGGACTGAATCGCCGAAGTGATATCGGTCCCGCCCCGTTCGACTGTTTTTGTGTCAAGTTGGGTGATTGCGTCGAGGACAGTCTGATAGTCGACCGTCAACGGAGCTTCGACCTGCGCTGCTCCGGCGAACGCGATCAGAGCAAACCGATCGCCCCTCATGGCGTCCAGAATGTCTTGGGCAGCAAGCTTTGCGCGTGCCAACCGATTGGGAGCGTAATCTGTCGAAAGCATGCTCTTGGATGTGTCGACCGCAAGGACGATATCGCGACCGTGTTGCTCGAAATTTTGTTCGATGGATCCCAATTGCGGCCGTGCGAGGGCCAGGATGAATGCCACCAATGCTCCGAGGAAAAGAAGGCGTTTGTTCAACTGGCGCATTCGGGCGATCGGATCGGTGAGTTGAGACAACAACCGCGCAGCGACCAGTTGTTCGAGTCGTTTCTGGCGCCGCCGATCATTGTGAATAACGAGTGCAGCCAACAATGGCAGCGCCAGCAAACACCATAAAAAACCCGGTTCACCAAACGTCATGGCACCTTACTCCAGACTGTCTCGCTCAAGACGAAAGTGGCACCCAGAAAGCAAAGGCCCGCTCCCAAAAACCAGTTGAAAACATCCTGGTAGCTCTGTTGCTTTTGAACTTGAACGTCTGACTTCTCGAGATGGTCAATCTGATCAAAAATTTCTCTCATCGTCTTGGTATCGGAGGCTCGGAAGAAAACTCCGTTGCCGATGCGCGCGATCTCTCTGCACGTGTCCTCTTTGAACGGCATGTATTCCTGCGAGTAATAGGTATTCCCAAAACCGTCGGAGTGCGGAAAAGGGACTAATCCGTTCGTGCCTGCCCCGATAGTGTAAATTTTGATGCCGATCGCCGCGGCAGCTTCAGCCGCAGTGAGCGGCGGGATCTTGCCTGCGTTATTGTCGCCGTCTGTCAGCAGAACGATGACCCTGCTTTTTGCGCGTTTGTCACGAAGCCGATTTGCTGCTGTCGCCAGGGCCGACCCGATGGCAGTGCCATCTTCGACAAGGCTGGACCCGATGGCAGTCTGGTCGCCCAGTCGGCGAATAGTCAGGCGGGCGAGGTTTTCGACCAGCCAGGTGTGATCGAGCGTGAGCGGGCTGACAAGGTACGCGCGCCCGGAGAATGCGATCAGGCCGATACGGTCATCCGGCCGGCCGCGGATGAATTTCTCGGTAACCTGCTTCACCACTTCGAGGCGGCTTGCTCGCTCGGTTCCGATGGAAAAATCCTCCGACAACATCGAGAGCGAGACATCGAGTAAAATCATAATATCGATGCCGCTCGCCCGAATTCGGTTTGTGGCGGTTCCAAACTGAGGCCGGGCAAGGGCAATGATCAAACAAGAGCAGCCGAAGTAATAGAGCGAATTCTGGGCTACCTTCCTCCAGGAGTTTCGAAACGTGGTTGCTTTCTCGAAGATACGCGCGGCGGCGAATCGAACAGCGGGCGGTCTTTGCAGACGCCTGCCGATAAACCAGAATAAAGGAAGAAGAGCCGCCACCAGCAGAAACCAAGGTTGTTCGAATCGGAAGTATGTATTCATTTTACCCCCTCTACGAAGGCAGAGGCCTGTTCAAACAGGGCCTCAGTCTCTGGTTTCTCTGCGGCAACCCGAGCGAATTTGATCGCGTCGCAGCCAACCAGAAAATGCCGCAACATTTCCTGGCGCGCGAGGTCAAAATGGGAAGTTTGCGAAGCCTCATTCAAGAACTCGATCGTGGTTTGCCGGACGGCTTTAATACCGAACTGTTGCTCAATAAAACTTCTGAGAATATCGGAAACTTCAACGCTAAATTCGTAGGCGTTACCGGTTGAAATAGTTGCTTTCGCTATTTCGAGGCGTCTTCTGGCCGTTTCTTTCGGGAGCGGCGGCCGGACAGCTCTTGGCTTCGGATTCGGCCAAATAAAGTATGCGATGATTGCGAGCACCAGGAGGATCGCCAAAAGGCCCACCAACCAGAGAGCCGGAGGGTCGGGGATCGGCGCGCGAATGTCCTCGATTTCGTGCGGCGCCTTCAAAGTTGCTTGTGCTAGAAAGAGCCAGATCATTGACGTCTCAGGCGGTTTTCTCTTCGCATGAAGAACGACCGGAGCACGGGAAAATAGTCTTGATCGGTGCGAAGCGGGACTGAATCGATGCTTTTCCGGCGGAACAATGCGTCTCGATCAATTCGCTGCTTCTCGGCTAATCCGTTGAACTCAGATCGTACGCGGCCATCAGAGGAATCGATCTCGTAAATCGCGCCGCTTTCAGGGTCTTCGACCAGAACCAATCCGATATTCGGCAACGACTGTTCGCCACGATCTTCGATGGGAATCGCAATCAGATCGTGCCGCCGGCTGCAAATGGTCAAAGGTTTTTCGTAATTTTCTGCGTGAAAATCTGACACCAGAAACACCACGGCTCGTCTCGTGGTCACGCGATTCAGAAAATCCAGCGGCCGCTTTAGATCTGTCTTTCGTCCTTGCGGTTCGTAGTAAAGAATTTCGCGGATCAGCCGCAGGATATGGAGCCGTCCTTTTCCGGGCGCGATGTAGAGCTCCACTCGATCGGTGAACAAAATCAATCCGACTTTGTCACTGTTGCGAATCGCGCAAAAGGCCAGCAAACAAGCGACTTCTGCCGCCAGTTCTCTCTTGCTCGCGTTCACGCTGCCGTAGCTTCCGGACGCACTCACGTCGATCAAAAGCATGACCGTCAGCTCGCGTTCCTCGACATACTTCCGCACGTACGGTTCACCCATCCGAGCTGTCACGTTCCAATCGATCGAGCGAACTTCGTCGCCGAAGTCATATTGGCGGAACTCGTCAAAATTCATTCCGCGTCCTTTAAAGACGCTGTGGTACTGCCCGGCGAAAGCGGTTTCCACGAAACGACGGGTGCGAAGTTCCAGCTTACGGACTTTTTTCAGGATCTCGGGGACGGACTGCATGGATTGAAGTTACGGAACCGGAAGACCGGCAAAAATTCTTTGAATGACAGTTTCGCTCGTTATCTCTTCGGCCTCGGCTTCATAACTGACGATCACTCGGTGCCGGAGAACATCCAGGCCAATCGATTTAATATCCTGCGGTGTGACGTAGCCTCTTCCGTTCAGAAACGCGTGGGCGCGAGCCGCGAGAGTCAGGTTGATCGTGGCACGCGGAGAAGCGCCGTACCGGATTAACCCTTCCATTCCAAGATGGTATTCTTCCGAACGACGGGTCGCCCAGACGATATCGACAATATAGTCTTTCACCCGCTCATCGATAAAGATGCGATTGACGATATCGCGTGAGCGGATGATGTCGGCCTCGGAGGCGACCGTTTGAACGGAGAGATCGGGTGCTGAAGTGCCCATCAGATCCAGGATCTTGCGCTCCTCGGCCTTCGATGGATACGCCACGTTGAGTTTTAACATGAACCGATCCAGCTGCGCTTCCGGTAATTGGTAGGTGCCCTCCTGCTCAAGGGGGTTCTGCGTAGCGAGCACCAGAAACGGATCCGCCAGAGGATACGATTTGTCGCTGATGGTGATCCGCCGTTCCTGCATCGCTTCGAGCAGGGCACTCTGCACCTTTGCGGGAGCACGGTTGATTTCGTCCGCCAAAATCAGATTGGAAAAGATCGGGCCAAGTTTCGGCCGAAATTCACCGTCCCGCGGGTTGTAGATCATCGTCCCGATGATATCCGCTGGTAACAGGTCCGGCGTGAACTGGAGACGCTGAAATTTTGTGTGAACACAGGACGCCAGCGTTTTGACCGCCAGTGTTTTCGCCAATCCGGGAACACCCTCCAGGAGGACATGGCCGTTCGAGAGCAGTCCGATCAGGAGACGGTCGATGAGATATTTCTGGCCCACGATCACTCGAGCAATTTCATTCTGAACTGCGTGGATCCACTGGCCATTACTCTTTACTTCCTCCGTGATTGCCTCGGTCGAATTGGTCATACATCAAAATAGTATAAGTCAGACATTCTACCCAGTTATCCGTTTAAATACAGGCGTTGGCGAAGCGACCCTCGGGCGGTAGGCAAAGCGTCCCGCTTTGCTTCTTCGACCCCCGGGCAAACCGGAGGGGAATCGGGTCGGCGGGTCGGCGTATCGTCTCTGAATCTCTTCGGTAGCGAGCAGAGCCAACCGCTGTCCCTTCGTTCCCGCGTCTTCTCTCCTCGCAAACCCCTTTGACCAGCAATCGTCCGTGCCCGAGGACGACGACAAAGGCCGATTAGGGAGGGGTAGGCAAAGCGTCCCGCTTTGCTTCTTCGACCCCCGGGGCAAACCGGGGACGGTTCGCTTACGGGCTTTTGCCCAAACCATACACCCGAACAGTCGAGGAGAGGACGACGATTAGGACGGAGACAGGCTGGAAGCCTGTAGATCTTTAGCGCCCGTCCGACGGCCCGAAGGGGCCAGAAAGCTCAGCCCAGGGTTTACCCCATAGGCGTTGAGATAACGTGCAGGTTGACGCAAGATGCCCCGGCGCGGGTAGGGCGAAGCTCCGGCGCGCCGTGAAAGGGCGCCTATATCCAACCCTGAGCCGGGGCTTCCCGGTTGGCCTCGCCAAACAACATCAGCCCCATAACTTCTCGCACGGCAATTGATCATTTAACGGCTCCGAACAAGGTGTTGAATTTGCGCGTCACGCATTTTCTTTCTGACGATGCCAACGAGCGCGCAAATCGTGGTCGACTCGAACGAATGATTTAAGGGGGTGACGTCGCAGGGGAGTGCGACGCGGCAAACCCCGGCTCAGGCGGAGTGTTTCGCACTACCGCGCCGGGGCATGCGGACGGTGATCTTCTGTGGGA
>Ga0302326_10003099_pt1 | contig 39468 bp, 31 predicted proteins | sample Palsa_T0_3_FD_202264 | JGI IMG/M metagenome (GOLD analysis project Ga0302326, IMG submission 202264) | Peat permafrost microbial communities from Stordalen Mire near Abisko, Sweden - Palsa_T0_3 | ecosystem: Environmental > Terrestrial > Soil > Palsa > Peat permafrost | place: Sweden: Abisko... | reverse complement strand
GCTGAATCGCAGCCAATTTCATTTCCTTGGTGAACTTCCTTCGAGACATTCCCATGAGTCGAATCCTCCATCTAATGATTTTCGACTCTTAACTGGTTGTCTCAAATTTGGGGGCAAGTCCACACTATTAAGGAGTCACCGGCAGGCCGTGGATACGGGTCTTATTACGATGTCGAACCCAACGGTCGATACGGCGTAACCCTCGGCCTAACCCCGAGCCCCGGAAATGTTCGCTCGTGAGAGTCTCTCCGGTCGACCAGTGGCTTGCCCATTGAGTTACTGGGGCTCCGAAAATGACCCTACCGGCCCGGCTGCTTATTTCTGAGGTTTGCATGTCCAGTTAGTAAGGCGGTTTCCCCTCCAAACGTAAGTCTCAAGCTGGTGCCCGCTTTCTCCAAACCGGCCTATAATAACTTGAAGAGAAAACTACGCCGCACCTTGGTACTACTCGCGATGCGGTGAGTTTGGCGAAGCCAATTGCAGGTTCGACAACAGGAATGAAAAGAGTTATGCGCAGGTGGGAATCAAGCGCCACTTTATCGTTACTCTCTTTGGCGTTTGCGGGCAGCGTAGCGGCTCAGGCGCCTTCGCTCTCTCTTTCGGGGGCGTCGGGAGCGCCGGGCGCGACAGTAACGCTCGCTGTGAGTCTGAATCTCGGAACGGGCACTGCGCCTTCATCGGTCCAGTGGGACTTAGACTACTCGACCTCAGATCTCAGCCTGGCATCGGGAACCTACGACGCCACGGGTGCGGCTGCCAGCGAGGCGGGAAAATCGGTGCACTGCAACAGCATCGCGGCGGGCGATGTTCGATGCATTATTTCAGGGATCAACACCACAGGAATTGGAAACGGCGTAGTGGCTACCGTGAGATTTCAGATCCACCCAGGCACCACGGACACATCCACCCCGGTTTCCATGGTGAGTGCCGCGGCATCCAACGGCAGCGCCAACCCGCTCAGCATCGCGGATAGCGGCGCTACAGTCACCATCGATCAGCCGGCGGCTGCCGGGCTTTCCAGCTTAGATTGTGTTCCTGCGAGTGTGACGCCTCCGGCATCGTCCACCTGCACCGTGACCCTGAACGGCATCGCCTCCAGCAGCAAAACCGTCAGTCTGGCGAGCGGCGCCTTAGCGGCCACAGTCCCGGCATCTGTCATAATCACCGCGGGTTTATCCAACGCAGCCTTCACCGTGAGCACCACAGCCGTCAGTGCCAGCACTCCGGCGGAAATCACCGCAACGTTGGGGAGCGGTTCAGCGGATTTCTCGCTCACCCTGACGCCGACCTCCGCCTGTACCTATTCGTTAAGCGCGGCCGCTGCGAGTGTAGGTTCCAGCGCGGGAAATGGCAGCTTGAACGTTGTGGCTTCCGCCGGTTGTCCCTGGACTGTTAGCAATCCTTCAAACTTCATTACTATTACCGCCGGTGGTTCTGGAACGGGTAACGGCACGGTCTCCTACTCTCTCGCCGCCAATTCCGGCGACAGTAGAACCGGCACGTTGACCATCGCCTCGCGGACGTTCACAGTAACCCAAGCTGGGCAAACTTCCGCCGGCTTGGCCTTCTATCCGCTGACACCCTGCCGGATCGCCGACACGCGTGTGGGCAGCGGCTTTAGCGGCGCCTTTGGAGCGCCGTACTTGTCGGGCGGAGCGACACGCAGCTTCTCGATGCCGGCCAGTTCCTGCAGCGTGCCCGATACGGCGCGGGGCTATTCGCTGAACTTTGGAGCCATTCCACACGGACCGTTGCAATACTTGACCACGTGGGCCGCCGGTTTGCCGTTGCCGCAAGTTGCCACCCTGGGCTCTCCGAATGGCGACGCGGTGAGCAATGCGGCATTGGTTCCGGCGGGGACCAGCGGAGCGATAAGCGCCTATGCCAGCGACGATACGGATTTGATTATCGACATCAATGGATACTTTGCGCCCCCGGGTTCCGCGCACGATATGGCGCTTTACGCCATCACGCCCTGCAGGGTGGCCGATACCCGCACGGGGAGCGGGTTCAGCGGAGCTTTCGGCGCGCCCTCCTTGTCGGCTGATATTGCGCGAACTCTGCCCCTGCCGGCGAGCGCTTGCAGTCTCCCGGCTACCGCTGCGGCCTATTCGTTGAACATTGGCGTGGTGCCCTACGCAGCCTTAGAGTATCTGACTAGCTGGCCTGCCGGTTTGCAATTGCCGGTGGTGGGAACCCTGGGTTCTCCCGAAGGCCTTCAAGTGAGCAACGCGGCCATCGTGAGAGCCGGCTCCGCTGGAGCGATCAGCCTGTATGCCAGTGCCGAAACGGATGTGATCGTCGATAGCAACGGATATTTTGCCGCCCCGGGAAGCGCCAATGCGCTCTATTTTTATTCCTTGACGCCTTGCCGCATCGCCGACACGCGGTCGAATTCAGGCAGCGGGCTGACGGGAGCGTTTGGACCACCCAGTTTGACGGCCGGCGCAACGCGCGAGTTTCCGCTACGGTCCAGTTCCTGCGGTATTCCGGCCTCGGCCAAAGCTTACTCGCTGAACATCGGTGTCGTAACGCCGGGGCCATTGCAATATTTAACCGTCTGGCCGGCCGGGCGCAGCATGCCAACCGTGGGTACTCTGAGCGCTCCCGGAGTTGGGATAGTGTCGGATGCCGCGATTGTACCCGCCGGGGCCAACGGGGGTATTAATATCTTCGTCTCCGACGCCACCGATGTCATCATCGATATCGACGGCTACTTCGCGCCGTGACGATCCGGGACGCGGCTAGCCGCGTCCGCTACCTCGATTCCAGCAACTTCACGCTCACTGGCGTCGCGCGCTCGCACTGCATGGTATCCGTCACACCCGACACCAGCAGCGCACAGGCGTTCGATTGCGCGCTCCGCAGCGCGTGATCCTGCGTATCGGCCGACGCGGTCCGGCATTGGTTCGCGCCCCGGAACGCCACGCAAACCTCCACACGGTACTTCGCGATGTGCATACTCGAATAGGCCAGGAACGCCACCACCGCCACTACAAAGGCGATGCCGATGGCCACCGTTTTACTCACGCGTTCTGCGTCTCCACGAAGTAGTTGCCCATGCGGCGGAACTTGTTATAGCGCTCGTCGATCAGTTCTTCGCGCGACAGCGGAGCCAATTCCGCCAGCGCCTTCTGGATTGTTCCCTTGAGAAACTCAGCGGCCGCGTTCGGGTCGGTATGCGCGCCTTCCGCCGGCTCCTTCACCAGGCCATCGATCAGGCCCAAACCTTCCAGATCCAGCGCGGTCAGCCGCAGCGCCTTGGCAGCCTCCGCAGCGCGTCCCGAATCGCGATAGATGATGGCGGCGCAGCTTTCGGGTGAAATCACGCTGTAGTAAGCGTTTTCGAGCATGTAGACGCGGTTGGCAATCCCCAGGCCCAGCGCGCCTCCGCTGCCGCCCTCGCCGATCACAATGGTGATCACCGGCACGCCCAGCCGCGACATCTCGCGCAGGTTGTTCGCAATGGCTTCAGCCTGCCCGCGCTCCTCCGCGTCGATGCCCGGATACGCGCCCATGGTATCGAGGAACGTCACAATCGGGCGGTGGAACTTGTTGGCCATCCGCATCAGGCGCATCGCTTTGCGATAACCCTCCGGCTTCGGCATTCCGAAGTTGCGATGCAGCTTCTGCTTGGTGTCGCGGCCTTTCTCCTGCCCGATGACCATCACGGGTTTGGAATCCAAAAGCGCAAATCCGCCGATCACCGCCGCATCGTCGCCATAAAACCGATCCCCGTGCAGTTCCGAGAAGCCTGTAAAAATGCGGTTGATATAATCCACAGCGTGCGGGCGTTTGGGATGCCGCGCAAGCTGCACGCGCTCCCAGGACGGATTGGTAACGGCGCCGCCTTCGGCTGGGGCTTTTGCTTCGGGTGGCGCCGGGATCGGTTTAGGTTGGGTTGATTTTTCTGCCATGGAGAATGCTGGCCCTACCACTAGGTGGCCAGAATCTCCATGGATTCCGGCCCGCAGATGCGTTCCACTTCCGCCCAAAACTCCTTGTCCGGGCGAACCTTCGGGGCCACATCCAGGATAACGGAAAAATCGCGCGGTTTCTCCAGCCGCAGCCGGACCTCGGTCTCGCCGCGCTTGCGCGCGAAAAGCTGGTTTAGTTCCTGCGCTTTGTCGACGGCGCCATTCGTACCCACACCCACGCGGATCGAAATCAAAGTCGGCAGGTTCACGCGCGCAACTTTTAGCGGGATCAGGTCCTGGACCGAGATCTTGGGCGGGCCGTTCTCCTCAGGCAGCACCAGTCCGCGCACCAGCACTGCTTCATCTTCCACTAGCGCGGTCAGCAGACGATCGTACTGCGTGGAAAAGGCCATCGCCTCCACTCCGCCCTTGCGATCCTCCACGCGCATCGCCGCCCACAGCTTTCCTTCTTTGTTGCGCTTCCGCACGATCCCCGTCAGAATGCCGCACAGGGCAACCTCAGCGCCGCGCTCCAGGCCTTCCAGAGTCTCCGTGTCGTGCGTGGACAGCTCCGCCACCTTTTCTGAAAACTCATCCAACGGATGGCCGGTGACGAAAATGCCCAACACTTCTTTTTCCCCGGAGAGCTTCTGCTGGACGGTCCAATCCGGGAGCGCCGGCAGCGGATGTTCCACATGCTCGGCTTCGCCCGCCACCATTCCAAACAGGCCAACTTGGCCGCACTCCCGGTCCTTCCACGCCCGCTGCCCGCTCTCCATCGCGTTCTCAATCACCGCCGTCAACTGCGCGCGATTGCCGCCCAGGCTCGCCAGCGCGCCGCCCTTGACAAAATTTTCAAGAATCCGCCGGTTCACGCTGGTCAGATCCACGCGTTCGCAAAGATCGTACAGCGATTTGAACGGTCCTCCGCTCTCGCGCGCCTCGATCACGGAGTCCGCCCCTGCAGCGCCCACGTTGCGGATGGCGCACAGACCCATACGAATCCCCTGGCCGTCGGGCGAAAAATCCCTCCCGCTCGAATTCACATCCGGCGGCAGCACCCGGATGCCCATTTCCCGGCATTCGTTGATGTATTTCACCACCTTGTCGGTGTTGCCCATTTCGGACGTGAGCAGCGCCGACAAAAACTCCAGCGCGTAGTGCGCCTTCAAATACGCCGTCACATATGCCAGATAAGCGTACGCGGCCGAGTGCGATTTGTTGAACCCGTACCCGGCGAACTGCTCCATCAGGTCGAAAATCTTCTCCACCTTCTTCTGCGGACGCCCCTTCGCCATGGCGCCTTCCAGGAACCGCGCCCGTTGCGCCGCCATTTCCTCGGCCTTCTTCTTCCCCATGGCGCGGCGCAGAATATCCGCTTCACCCAGCGAATATCCGGCCAGGCGATTTGAAATCTGCATCACCTGCTCTTGATAAACAATGACGCCGTAAGTCTCTTCCAGCAGCTCCTTCAGCTCCGGGAAATCGTAGGTCACCTGCTTGCGGCCGTGCTTGCGATCGATAAAATCGTCCACCATGCCGCCCTGAATCGGCCCCGGGCGGTACAGCGCGTTCAGCGCGCACAAATCTTCAATGCGCGTGGGCTGGTACTTGCGCAAAATGTCGCGCATCCCGGGCGATTCAAACTGGAACACGCCGCTGGTAAAGCCTTTGGAAAAAATCTGGTACGTGGCCGCGTCATCCAAAGGAAGCTTCTCCGTATCGAGCTTTACGCCGTGATACCGCTCGATCAGCGCCACCGCGTCCTGAATAATATCGAGCGTGGTCAGCCCCAGAAAATCCATTTTGAGAAGCGCCAGCTTCTCCAGCCCCAGCATGTCGTACTGCGTGACAATTTCGTCTTTGCTGGTCTTGCAGAGCGGGACCAGTTCCCGCAGCGGCACCGGTGAAATCACCACGCCCGCCGCGTGCATCCCGGAGTTCCGCGCCATCCCCTCCACCTTGCACGCCACTTCCAGCACTTCCTTCAGACGCGGATCCTTGCGGGCCGCCTCTTCAATGGCCGGCTCCTGGTGCATGGCTTCTTTCAACTTGATGTTGAGCGTAGTGGGAATGAGCTTGGTGATGCGATCCACGTCCGCGAAGCCGATGTCCAGCACGCGGCCCACATCTTTGATGGCCGTGCGCGCGCCCAGAGTGCCAAAGGTGATAATCTGCGCCACTTGCTCGCGCCCGTATTTCTCAGTGACGTATTGGATCACTTCGCCGCGCCGCTTGGTGTGGAAGTCGATATCGATATCCGGCATGCTGACGCGCTCCGGATTCAGGAAGCGCTCAAACAGCAGTCCGTATTCCAGCGGATCGATGTCGGTGATCTCCATCGCGTAACTCACCAGGCTGCCGGCGGCCGAACCGCGCCCCGGACCCACCGGAATCCCGCGCGATTTCGCAAATCGGATGAAATCCCAAACGATGAGGAAGTAGCCTGAAAACTTCATCTGCTGGATCATCCGAATCTCGCGATCCAGGCGCTCGGCATACTCGGGCAGATCGTGCTTCAATCCGCCTTCTATGCGCAGGGCTTCCAATCTGGCGCGGCGCTTCTCAAAACCCTGCCGCGCGACGTACTCAAAATAGCTGTCGGTGGAGTGTTCAACGGGAACGTCGAACTTCGGAAACGGCTCCTTCACCTTTTCCAGGCTCACCTGGCAGCGTTGTGCAATATCCCAGGTTCGGTCCAGCGCTGCTTCCGTCTCGGGCACTTGGCCGAACATCGCCAGCATTTCATCGCGCGTCTTGAGATAAAATTCAGGCTGTGTGAACCGCATGCGCTGCGGATCGCTCATGGTCTTGCCGGTCTGGATGCACAGCAAGATTTCGTGCGCCCGCGCGTCGCCTTTGCGCATATAGTGCGAATCGTTGGTGGCGACCAGCGGGATTCGCGTCTCCTGCGACAGCCGCAGCAATTCGGGAATCACAACCTTGTCTTGATCCAGCCCGTGATCCTGAATCTCGAGAAAGAAATTGTCTTTGCCGAACATGTCGGCATAGCCGTAGGCCAGCCGCTTGGCTTCCTCATAGCGATTCGCCATGATGGTTTCGTTGATGTCGCCGCGCAGGCAGGCCGACATCGCGATGAGACCCTTCGAATGCCGCGCCAGCAGATCCTTGTCGATTCGCGGTTTATAGTAGAAACCCTCGAGATACGCGGTTGAAACCAGCTTCAGCAGATTGCGATAACCATCCTGGTTCTCGCACAGCAGCACTAAATGGTTATAGCGATCGGTGTCGCTGCGGCTCGCCAGGCCCTGCTGCGAGACATAAACTTCGCACCCGATCACCGGATGCACGCCCTTCTCCTTGGCCTTGTTGTAAAACTCGACGGCGCCAAAAAGATTCCCATGGTCCGTCATCGCGACGGAGGGCATCTTCTGTTCGACAACCAGATCCATCAACTGGCCGATTTCGCAAGCGCCATCCAGCAGCGAATAGTCGGTGTGGCAATGTAAATGAACGAAAGGCCGTGCGGAACTCATTCCGATCCTAACTGGGGGAGGGTTAACTATATTGTACTTCGCACGTCGATCTCTCGGGAATTTTCTTCTGTCGCTTTGAGTCGAATCTCGATGCGGTTCTCCGGCATGAGATCGGGAAAACGCTCGCCCCATTCGATCAACACCACCGCGCGGCGGTCGAAAATTTCATCCAGGCCGAGCGTTGCCACTTGTTCGGCGGTATCCAATCGATAGAGATCGATGTGATAAACAACCACTCCCTCACGGTCGTGGCTCGGAAGAGAGGCGCGACCGTGAGGGAGCGGACTGTACTCGTGAATCAGCGTGAACGTCGGACTGGACACGTCGTCGGGCGAAGCCGCTCCCAAACCTTTCACGATTCCCTTCGCAAGGGTGGTCTTTCCCGCGCCGAGTTGCCCAATCAGCAGCACAACCGCCGTGGGCGGCAGCTCCGCCGCCAGTTTCTCGCCTAAGGCGATGGTCTCTTCTTCAGTCTCGGTGTGATAAATCCGCGATTTCACGCATCGCCTCAGGCAGGAACTCGAACAAGTCGGTGGCCATGAAAGATTTCTCGCCGATCGCCTCGGCGCCTAGCTCACCCGCTCGCCCATGCAGGTACACCGCACTCAACAAGGCGGTCTCCAGTTGTTTCGGAAATTGCGCCACCAGGCCCGCGATCATTCCGGTCAGTACGTCGCCCGTGCCGCCGGTGGCCATGGATGGTGAACCAGTGGGGTTGATCCAGACGCGTCCATCCGGAAATGCGATCAGGCTGCGGTTCCCTTTCAGCACCAAATAAACGCCATGCTCGGTAGCGAACGCGCGCGCATGACCAATACGATCCGCTTGAATCTCTGCGATGCTCTCTCCGGTCAGCCGCGACATCTCGCCTGGATGGGGAGTGAAAATGCGCGGCCCTTCAAAACGCGACCGCTGCCCGGCCAGCGCATTCAACGCATCGGCGTCCACTACCATCGGCGTTTTCGATTCTTGAACGAATTGCCGGATAAATTGCACCGTCTCGGGATGCTGCCCCATTCCCGGACCGATTGCGATTACAGTCTTCTTCTCGGTGATCGCCTTCAACGCGGGATCGTCGGGCGCGCGCATGGCGATGGCCCCGTCATCGGTCTCAGCCAGCGGCTCCGTCATGATTTCGGGCGCGTAAGACGAAATCGCCGAAATCGCCGAAGCTGCGGAAGCAACCGTGGACAGGCCCGCGCCCGCGCGCAACGCCGCAATTCCCGCCATCGCCGCGGCACCCGTTTTTCCGCGCCCGCCCGCGATCACCAGCACATGACCGTACAAGCCCTTGTTCGAATCGGACGCCCGCGGCTGGAACATCGAAGAAAAATCCCCCGGTTCCGATACGGAGAGCAAAATACTCGGATCGCCCTCATACATATCCGGCGGCGAACCTATCGGCGCGACATGCACCCTCCCCGCCCGTTCGCACGCGGGCGACAGCACCAGGCAAGGCTTCGGCGCGGTGAAGGTAATGGTGTGTTTGGCCCGCACCACAAGCTCGCCGGGAAGTTCGCCGGAATCGCTCACCGCGCCAGAGGGAACATCCACGGCTACCACGTCCGCCAACGAAAATTGTTCGTTGATTCCCGAGATCAACTCGGCCGGCTTTCCCTTGGCCACCCCTTCCACGCCAGTTCCGAGAATCGCATCCACAACCAGCGTCGCGGTCCGCATCTCCGGGGTGATTTCGAAATACACCGGGCATCCCACGGCCGCGAGCATCCTATAGTTCAGCAACGCGTCGCCCCGCATCTGGTCCGGGTCGCCCCCCAGCACCACGCGCAGCCAATGCGGCTTCACGCGCGTGAAAAGCTGGCGCGCCACCACCAACCCATCCCCGCCATTGTTGCCTTTGCCGCACACCACCACAATGCGTTGCTTCGCGAGCGGCGCATACTCACGCTCCAGAAATTCCACCACGCGCTGTCCGGCGTTCTCCATCAGAATGATGTTTGGAACGCCAAGCTCAGCCGTGCGCCGGTCAACCTCGCGCATTTGCGCCGCGGTCAAAACCTTCATTGACCCACCTCAGTCAGGACCTGCTCCAGCTTCGTCAGATTTGCCGCCTCGCCCATCACAATCAGAAAATCTCCCGCCTGAATCTCCGCTTCCGCCGGCGGATTGAAGTGCATCTGCCCATCCGACTTACGAATTGCCAGCACAATCACGCCCAGGTCGCTGCGAATTTTGCTTTCAGCCAGCGATTTGGACGCAAATTCGCTCGACGCCGACACGCTGAACTGTTCGATGCCAACGTCCAGCCCCATATTCTTGGTCGTGAAATCGATGAACTGGAAGACGTGCGGCTTCAGCATCACTTGCGCCATGCGATTGCCTGTCATATCGTACGGCGCAAACACGTAATCGGCGCCCGCCAGCCGCATCTTCTTTTCGCTTTGCTCGGAAGCCACGCGCGCCGACACCTGCAGGCCAGGTTTCAGGGCCTTCGCCGAGAGGATCACGAACAGGTTGTCGGCGTCGCTCTGCAGCGTCGCAATCAAGCCCTTCGCCCGCATCACACCCGCGTTTTTCAACGTCTCATCGTCCGTTGCGTCGGCCAGCACGCCCAGCATGCCGTCCCGTATGGCCCATTCCACGCGATCCTCGTTCTTATCCACGATCAGGAACGGAACGCCGGCGCGCTGCAACTCCCGAGCCGCGCCCCGGCCCACGCGTCCGAAACCGCAGACGATAATATGGTCCTCCAGCTTTTCAATCATTCTTCTGGTCCGCCGTTTTCCAAAATGCTGTGTGAGCTCCAGCTCGATAATTACCTGCGTCATGCCGCCCACCGCCAGCAGCAGCATGGTTACGCCGAAGAATATCAGAAATGAATTGAAAATCCGCCCGTAGAAGCTGAGCGGATGCAACTCCTGGTAGCCTACCGTGGTCACCGTGATCAGCGTCATGTAGAACGCGTCGAACAGCGAATAATGCTCGATCCATACGAATCCCAGCGTCCCGCAAGTAAAGATCAGCAGCACGCCGCTGCCTAAGACGATGATCCAGTTGCGGAGGCGGCGCATGCTGGTTATCTCCAACGATCGCTTTCTGGTCTGCCGCTCATGCTACTTCTTGCGCGCCAGCAACACCGTCATGTCGTCGAACAGTTCTGGATCTCCGGTCCATTGCCGCACGCTCTCCATCACGCTCTCGATAATCTGCGCCTCGTCCCGGTCGGCGTTCTTCGCAACCAGTTCAATGAGCCGCTCCTCGCCGAACATTTCGCCATACTCATTCTCGGGTTCGGTGATGCCGTCGGTGTAGCAAACCAGCAGGTCGCCACTGCGCAGAGCGACCTTGCTTTCTTCGTATTTGGAGAATGGAAACGCGCCCACCACGGTGCCATTGACATCCAAAGGAGTAGCTGCGCCATCGCGAAAGAGCACCGGCTGCAAGTGACCCGCGTTGGTATATGTCATCAAGCCCGTGGCCTGATCGTAGATGGCGAAAAAGAACGTTGCGTACTTTTCCGCCGATGTTGTCGCGTGCAATTGCTGATTCAGTTCCGAAACCATGCGCGCGGTGGAGAAACGGAGCCCATTCATGGACGACAGATCGGCCGAAGCTCTCAGCTCCATGCGCATAGCCGCCTGAATGGTGGCCATCAGCAGCGCCGCTGAAATTCCTTTCCCGGCCACGTCGCCAATGGCGATCGCGAGTTTTCCGTCCACCAACTGGTAATCGTAGTAATCGCCCGACACCATGCGCGCCGGCGCGCACATCCCGAGCACTTTCAGGCCCTCGAATACCGGCGGGGCTTTGGGATACAACTGATCCTGCACTCCCCGCGCGATCTCGATCTCCGCCTCAATACGCTCTTTCTCCTTGGCCACGGCGAGCAGCCGCTCCAGATTCTGCGTCATGGTATTGAACGACGTACTCAGCTCCGCGATCTGGTCGCGCCCCTTTACCTGAATCAAGTGCGAAAAATCGCCGCGCACCACGCGCTCGGTTCCCTGATACAAGGAATGCACCGCGCCCGTGATGCTGCGCGACATCGAGATCCCGATCATGAGACCCGCGACGGCGACCACCAGGAACGCCGCCGCCACGATATAAAAGACCGTCAAAACCAATTCGTCGCCGCCCTGGCTCAAGATCGCCGCAAGAATGGGCGACACGCGCGTGTGGACCGCCAGAAGGGCCGCCTCGGATTTCCGCGGATCCGCCCAATTCACCGTCCGAATGAAAGAACCCCACCTGACGTCCACATCGAAACGATTCACGGGCGGAGGAAGCGGCGTCTGCTGAGCAAAGCCTCCGGCGGGTGAAAACCGAAACTCCCCGTCCTGTCCCGCGCCCAGTTTGGTGGAACCGGCGCTCACTTTGATTTTCGGCTGGCTGGCCGCTTGCGGTTCACCCAGATCCCGCTGGAGAAAATAGAAGTCGCCCAAACCAGGCGCAAGCCCGCTCAGAAAAGGCCGTGTCAGCGGCGTCAGCGCCATTGCCCGCTTCTTTTCGCCAACGACATTCGCCCAAGCGTAGTAGCGCCCCTCCCGCGATGCGAAGCCGCTCGAATTGGCGGGCAGCCTGGGCGGCCAACTCACGTCCGCATCGAGTGGCCACTTCTGTGCTGCCTCATCTTCGCCCGTCAGTAAAATTACGCCGGGAAAGCGTACTTGCTGCGTCTCACCAATCCGCTGGATGGCTCCGGGAGAGACGCTGAGATCCTCAGCTACAGCTTGCAGCGCAGTCACCCGCCGGTCCAACTCAGATCGCACCAGATACACCGCTATCTGGCCGGCCAACATGTATGCTCCGAGACCCACCAGAGTCAGCACCAGCAGAATCGGGAGCACCGCGATGAACAGATAGGCCACCATCAGCCGGTTGCGCAAACGCCAGGTGAGCTTGCGCAGACCGGTCCGCAACAGGCGCAGCGCGATCCATGCGCCCAGGACAAAGGCCGCAAACGCCACGAAACCTTCCGGCCCGCTGTCCGGCCACGCGAACCGTAGGACCAAATACAGCACCAGCGCCACGGCAAAGGCTTTCTCCACCTTGCCGGCCCGCTTCCAACGGACCTGCTTCAAGAAAGTTTGGATCGAAAAATTCACACGCGCGATTTGGCGATCTCCGGAGTTTCAGGCCCAGCTTCGGGTAGCGGCTTCTCCGGCTCCAGAAAATAGCGGGTCAACTGCTCTTGCAAAATGCCCAGCGCCGTTTCCGGATCGTCGGCGTACTGAAACAATTTCAGCTCTTCGCGATCGATGGTCCCGTGCTCCACCAGCGCTTCGAAGTTCAATACCTCGTGCCAGAATTTCGTGCCATACAGCACGATCACGATCTTGCTTTCCAGCTTCCGGGTCTGCGCCAGCGTCAAGATCTCAAACAGCTCGTCCATGGTTCCGAATCCGCCCGGAAAAATCACCATCGCTTTCGCCAGATAGGCAAACCAGAACTTTCGCATGAAGAAGTAGTGGAACTCGAACGAAAGCTCCGGCGTGATAAACGGATTCGGCCGTTGTTCGAACGGCAGCCCGATATTCAGCCCGATGGTCTTGCCACCCGCATCGGAAGCCCCGCGATTGGCCGCCTCCATAATCCCCGGGCCGCCGCCGGAGCAGATCACGAAACGGTGCGACGACGAATCCAGCTTGCTGGACCACTCCGTAACCAGGCGCGCCAGCGTTTGCGCATCGCGATAGTAGCGGCCGAGCGGCCCCTCTTCGCTGATCCTTGCCGATCCAAAGAAAACAATGGTGTCCTGGATCTTCTCATCGCGAAAGTGCGACAACGGCTCCAGATATTCGGACAGGATGCGCAGGCCACGCGCATCCGGGCTTTCGAGAAAAGTCTCGTTCAGATAAGCCACCGGCCGATGGCTATTATTGGAGTGGTCTTCGATCATTGAGACGGGGTCGCGCCTTCCAGGCGCTCTAAACGCTTCTCCAATTGTCTCACTGTCTTCAGCAAATCAGGCAATTTCGGAAACGCCGTGATGGCGCGCAGCCATTCACGCGCTTCAAACGCGGGTGAACCTGACATTACCGCGCCTTCGGCAACGTCCCCGCCGATCCCGCTCTGCGCGTAAATCACCGCGTTGTCGTGAATGGTCAAGTGCCCGGAAATTCCCACCTGCCCAGCCAGCAAAACGTTTTTCTCCAGAATCGATCCCCCGGCCAGCCCCGTCTGCGCGCAAATGATGTTGTCTTCTCCCACCACGCATCCGTGCCCCACCTGCACCAGGCTGTCGATCTTGGCGCCGCGCTTCACGCGCGTCTCGCCAACAGACGCCCTATCCACCGAGGTCAGCGACTGGATCTCCGCATCGTCTTCAATCACCGTCACGCCGGATTGAACGATCTTGAAGTGCGTTCCCTCGCGCGTCCTGGCGAAGCCGAATCCGTCGGCGCCCACCACTACGCCGTTCTGCAGAATCACGCGATCGCCAATCTTGCAAAACTCCCGCACCACGGCATGCGAATGCGCACAAAAGTCGTCGCCGATCTGCGCGCCTTCGTAGATCACGACATGCGGATGCAGCACTGAGTTTTTGCCGATGCCCACGTGCTCGCCCACCACCGCGAATGCGCCGATCGACGCGCCGTCGCCAATCCTGGCCGTGGCCGCGATCGACGCTTGGGGATGAATGCCCGGCTCCGGCCGCGGCGGGTGATAGAACAGAGCGAGCGTCCGCGCGAAATCGTGATAGGGATTCGCCGACACCAGGCTAGCCGGACCCGCGCCCGACAGCGGCTCCTTCACCAGAATCGCGCCCGCGAGCGTGTTCTTGGCCTTCGGAGCGTATTTCGGATTCGCCAGAAACGTCACATCACCCGGCCCCGCCTGCTCCACTCCTGCCACGCCGGTGATCTCAAGGTCGGGGTCGCCATGCAATGTGCAGCCCAACCGGGCGGCGAGATCACCCAGGCGAATCCGCTCAATGGTGTTCATAATCGATGGATTGATTGTAAACCTTACGGCTGCGGCAGCCTTCCCGTTTCGGACGAAGTACGCCGGTGTCTGTGCGGATACTGGCCCTGATAATTTGTTCCGGAATTTTGCCGTCGGCATTCTGCCAGGAGGTGGCGGCTCAAGCCCTGCCGCGCTATGACTGGGGAGCGTGTCCGTAGGAGAGTTGCGGGTACCATGAGCGGACCGTACATCGAACGGTGACGGTGTACGACACCTGTAAGCAGGGACGCCGACCGATCGCGCAACCGGGGGCGGGAGACAAAGTGACTGGCATCACCGGCGTGGTTATCACATTTATGCCGGGACAGACGATTCAGTCTCCCCGCCTCTTAAAGCCATTTGGGGCTAGCCACGTGGATCGATGGTGAGGAGATGGTCTCGAAATGGCGCAGCAATTGCTCGTTTGAAATGCGTATACTCAAAATGCCATGAACACGGAACGCTTCAAACAGCGGCTGCTCGACAAAGAACGGGAGCTTGTCGAGGAAACGGCGCGCCTCGAACACAACGCGCGCGATTCCGGCGAATCGGAAGTCAGAGATTCTACCGATGACGCCACATCCTCGCAAAGCACTTCGGAAGCCCTCGAAGAAGATGTCCTCATATCGCAGACGTTGACACTAGTGCGGGATGCCTTAGAACGGATTGAAGACGGCACTTACGGTAGGTGCATCGTGTGTGGGCGCCAGATCGAGGCGGCCCGATTGGAAGCGGTTCCTTGGGCCGCGTATTGCTTGGACGACCAGGAGAAGCAAGACAAAAGAACGCACGCGCCGCTGGGCGGTTCAACGCTCTAAACTGAGTCCCCTCCGGTTCGATTGATGGGCCAGCGAGTTTACTTAACAGCGTCGATCGTTAGCGTGTCGCCCGTCAGTCGGATTAGCCAGGAACGTCACATCGCCCGGCCCCGCCTGCTCCACTCCTGCCACGCCGGTGATCTCAAGGTCGGGGTCGCCACGCAATTTGCAGCCCAACCGGGCCGCCAGATCACCCAGGCGAATCCGCTGAATCGTAGTCATGATTTATGGCTTGATTGTAAACCCTGGCCCCCGGCTTTCACGCCGCTTCAAGATACAAACAGCGCCGGCGCACTGTTGCGGCCGCGGTGCGGCTTGACCGCGCAGCATCTTCTTAGACACAGCGGGCTGCCGGATAGCGAAAAGACGGAGCGACGGGGAACGCCGCTCAGCGTTATCGGGCAGCCGGCCTTGCCTGGTGCAGCGTTCGAAAAGGCCTCTTGAACTGTCCAGAATCAAGCTCCAGCCGCGACGGCGCGGTTGAAGGCGCCGTCTGGATCTTCCACAGTCATCACCATCCGAGCGGCGCCGCCGCCGAGAGATTCGGGGCTGGGGTTTTGATGCTCGGGCGATTCGTCGGCTAGCCAGAACTCGGCCTCACCGACGGACGCGCCACCACCGCTCCAATGCTCTCGGTTCGTAACGGAGCCAAGGCGATCGAGTTTTATAGGGCGGCATTCGGTTCCAGCGCGAGCGCTACATCTTCGTTTTGATGACGTCCACCAATTCCTGCACCGCGGAGGCGCTCTTCTGCAGCGCGGCCTGCTCGCCGGGTTCCAGCTTGATCTCGTAAATCTTTTCGATGCCTTGCGCGCCCAGTTTCACCGGCACGCCGACGTACAAGCCGTTAATGCCGTATTCGCCCTCCAAATAAGCCGCGCAGGGCAGCACTTTCTTCTTGTCTTTCAAAATCGATTCCACCATCTCCACCGCGGCGGCCGATGGCGCGTAGTAAGCGCTGCCGGTCTTGAGGTATTTCACGATCTCGGCGCCGCCATCGCGGGCGCGCTGCACCAGGCGATCGATAGTCGGCTGATCCAGCAGTTCACTCAGCGGAATGCCGGACACGTTGGTCAGGCGCGAGATGGGAACCATGGTGTCGCCGTGGCCGCCCAGCACCAGCGCGGTGACGTTGGTCACCGAAACGTTTAGCTCCTCGGCGATAAAGGTGCGGAAACGCGCAGTGTCCAGAACTCCGGCCATGCCGATGACGCGAGTTTTGGGGAATTTTGAGGCCTGGAGCGCGGTCCAGCACATGGCATCCAATGGATTGGTCACCAGGATCAGGATCGCGTTGGGTGAAGCCTCGGCGGAGCGTACGGTGGCGCTCTTCACCACTTCGTAGTTGGCGATGAGCAGATCGTCGCGGCTCATTCCTGGCTTGCGCGGAAAACCAGCCGTGATGACGACGAGGTCCGAGTTGGCCGTAGGGCCGTAATCATTGGCTCCGGTGATACTGACGTCGTATCCTTCCACCGGCCCGGATTGCAGCAGATCGAGTCCCTTGCCTTGCGGAATACCCTCCACGACGTCCACCAGCACGACGTCCGCCAGCTCTTTGCCGGCAATGCGCAGCGCGCAATTGGCGCCTACGTTGCCAGCTCCTACTACGGTGACTTTTTTTCGCATGAATTCTCAAGGTAGGCTACACGTCTGGTTCTGTCAAGCGAGGCGAACCCGTTGCCAGTTAGTGCGAGGCTACTGCTCTTTCAGCGGAACCATGCTGGCTTGCAGACGGCGCATTCCCGCCAGCCAGCGGTCGTAGTCGCCGGCTTTGCGGCTCACATACTCGCGCACTTTGGGGTGGGGCGCGATCAGGAACCGCTCGTATTCGACGGGTTCGATTGCGTCCTCCCACAGGAATGACCTGCCGCCGAATTCGGCGCGCTCCAACACGCGCGTCCGCACGCCCATAAAGCAAAGCGCCGACACCTCGATCCCTTGATCGCCATAGGTGATGCTGAGCCATTCCGCCAGGCCGAGCGCCGCGTAGACGTGAGCCATCAGGTTCACTTCCCAGGAGCGCCGCCAATCACGATCGGGAGCGCAGCAATCGCCTTCCACTCCGATGCCGGCATTGTAGCAAAAGAGGTCGATTTGTCCGTAGCGCTTGAGAACTTCATGCACCAGCATCTGGAGATCGGATTCAATGGCGGCGTATCCGCCATTAAGACGATCAGTCTTCGACGAAGCTGCGCAGCCGGCTCAAAGCGCCGTCCCATTGTTTGGAAATCAGGTCGAGATAGTGGCGAGCCTCTCGAAGGCCCCGCTCCCGCAGTTCCCAGCGCCTTTCGCGTCCGTGCCGTGTACTGCGCACGAGACCAGCCCGCTCCATCACGCGCAAGTGCTTGGTGATGGCTTGACGAGTGACCTTGGAGCCCGCGGCGAGCCCGGTGATGGACATGGGACCATCGTCGCAAAGCCGGAAGACGAGCCGTAACCGCGTCTGGTCGCCGAGCGCCGCGAAAATGGGCGCGGCCGCCGCGCTACGTGGCCTGGGCCTGCTTGGTCTGGACAACGTAAGCCTCGATCGACGTCATTTGGATGGCCCAGCCTTGTTCATTGCCCGCGAATGCCTGCGCACGGCGCGCCAGTGGGATTGCATCGAAACCGGACTCGGTGAGGGTGAGCATCACTCCGTCCGCGACTTCCTCCAGAATAAACACGACCAGCGTCGTCGGCTCCTGGGAATAATCGATGGCAGGATCGACGGCGCCGGGATGCCAGCGGAAGGAGAAGAGCCGCTCGGGCTCCATCTGCTCGATCGTGATCTCGAACGCAATTCCTTCGTATTTCTTCTGGGCGTTCGCCACATCGGGATTCACCTTCGTGGGTACGATGACGCCGCGCATCCTGGCTCCGGCCTTGAAAGGGCCATCGAACTTCATGCCGAACCAGGTCCCGAACTCGGTGGAATCCGACAGCGCGCGCCAAACCCTCTCGATCGGTGCTTTAAGGATAATCTTTCTCTCGATACGGTCCGTGCTCATGTGCAACCTCCAGGTTGCATAGTAGCAGGCAGGCCAGAAGAAATGCAACCGATGGGTTGCGCTATTTCCGCCGCGATTCGCGTCGCAAGCCCTCGTGGACGAGCATTTTCAGGAGCGTCTGGTATCCGATCCCTTTGCGGCCGGCAATCTCGCGCGCTTTGGCGAGATCGGGCGCGGGCAGACGTAGCGCGATCTGAACGCTGCTCGCACGGTTCAGTTTGGCGACGAGAGGCGATCCCTTTTGGTTCTTCGAAGCCGGCGTGGCGGATTGTCGCTTGAGAAAATCTCGTCCCTTCGAGCTCGCCCACCACTTCGCCTCTTCGTCTTCATTCTTGAATTTCGGAGGTTTCGTCATGATAGTCGCGCTTTTGTCCCACGTCCAGGTCGTAGGCCGTAATCACTCGGATTTTGTTGTCGCGCTCCGTCAGAACGATAGCAAGAAGCCGGTGGCTTTCCGTTTCGCCGTAATATACGTAGCGTTCCCCCGCAATCGGCGTCCTGCTGGTAAATCATGACTGGATCTCGCCCCAGCGCTTGTTCTACCTCTTCCACCTTGATCCGGTGCGTGCGAATTTTCTTTAGGTAGTTCTGATCCCAATCGAACACGACCATTCCTACTGTATATGCAATGCATTGACACGTAGCGGTCGAGGTGACAATTTGTATTGGACTCGCACCGCTGGGTACAAAAAAAGCGCGGAGACTCGTCTGAGAAGTCTCCGCGCGCTGTTGTCTACCCGGTTTCGCGGTTCTTACGCCGCGTGACTGATGAGCCGGGTCTTACAGGTGTCCATCCGCTCGGCCAGTTGTGGAATCGCCGTTTGCAGGACGTCTTCCACCCGGCTGGCGAAGATGAACTCCATCTCTTTGCGAACCTCTTCGGGAAGATCGCGCAGATCCTTTTGGTTCGCCTTGGGCATGATCACCGTGTGGATTCCAGCCCGCCGCGCAGCCAGCACCTTTTCTTTGATCCCGCCGATCGGCAGCACCAAACCCGTCAGCGTAATCTCGCCGGTCATCGCGACATCGCTGCGAGCCGGCAGTTTGGTGTATAGCGAGGTCAACGCAGTCGCCATCGTCACGCCGGCAGAGGGTCCATCTTTCGGGATCGCGCCCGCCGGAACGTGAACGTGTACACCCGAGTTCTTGAACAACGCCGGGTCGATGTCGAAGTCGCCCGCGTGGGACCAGATGTAGCTCTGGGCCGCCTTGACCGACTCCTGCATCACTTCACCGAGCTGTCCGGTCAGGGTCAGACCCTTACCATCGGGCAACAGCGTGCCTTCGATGTACAACACGTCGCCGCCGCTTTCGGTCCAGGCCAAGCCGGTTGCGACGCCGGGCGGCAGATCCCGCCGCGCTTCTTCCTGGTTGAACTGCTCAGGTCCCAGCATTTCGACCAGATCGTCGACGCTCACCGTAAAAGGCCCGGCAGCGCCTTCGGCAAACTTCAGCGCAACTTTACGCGTTACGCGTCCGATAGCGCGCTCCAGCCTTCTGAGTCCGGCTTCGCGCGTGTAACCGGAGATGATCTTCCGTACGGTATCGTCCGGAAGGTTGCACTGCTCGACGGTCAGTCCGGTTTCCTTGAGCTGTTTCGGAATCAGATAGCGCTTCGCGATTTCGAGCTTCTCTTCTTCGCTATAACCCCCGAGACGCAGTATCTCCATGCGATCCAGCAACGGACGCGGGATGGTGTCGAGCGCGTTGGCCGTGGTGACGAACAACACTTTCGACAAATCGAACGGTAAATCGAGATAATTGTCGCGGAACGTTTTGTTCTGCTCCGGATCCAGGATCTCGAGCAAAGCGTGCGCTGGGTCGCCGCGAAAATCGTGACCCAGCTTGTCCACTTCGTCCAGCATCAGGACCGGATTGTTCGCGCCCGCGCGCCGCATGGCTTGGATTACGCGGCCCGGCATTGCGCCGATATAGGTCCGGCGATGGCCGCGCAGTTCGGCTTCGTCATGCAAGCCGCCCAGGCTCATGCGCTCGAATTTGCGATTCAAGGCACGCGCGATGGATTGGCCGAGCGAAGTTTTACCGACTCCGGGAGGGCCGACAAAACAAAGGATCGGGGCCTTGGCGTTGGGGTTGAGCTTCAACACGCCGAGATGTTCCAGAATGCGCTCCTTCACATCTTTCAATCCGAAGTGATCTTCATCCAGCACCTGGCGAGCCTTCGCGATGTCGAGCGAATCTTCGGTACTCTTGGTCCACGGCAGATCGAGGACGTAATCCAGATACGTCCGGATCACGTTGTAGTCCGGCGCGCCGGGAGGCAGTTTCTCCAGCCGGTCCAGCTCACGCTTGGCTTCTTTCAGGATGTCTTCGGGCAGGCCCGCCTTCTCCAAGCGTTCGCTCAACTGTTGCGCTTCGGCCTGTTCGCCGCCCTTTTCGCCCAATTCCTGTTGGATCGCCCGCATCTGCTGGCGCAGCAGATAATCCTTCTGCTCCTTGCTCATTTCGGTGCGAGCTTCGTTGGTGATCTTGTTGCGCAGCTCCAGCACCTGCACTTCATGCATCAAATATCGATGCATCATGCGCAGAGCTTCGGCGCGCGTAGGCGCTTCCAGCAGCGACTGGGATTTTTCCGCGTCCAGGCTGAACATCGCCGACAGCACGAATGTCAGGCGCAACGGATCTTCGTTGGAAGCGAGCAAGCCGCGCAGTTCCTGCGGGGTGTTTGGCTGGGCCAGCGTCAGCGCTTCACCCGCCAGTTCCGCCAGCGCGCCCTGCAACGCTTCAATCTCGGGACCTTTGTCTTCCGGCAGCGGCAACGGGTTGGCGCGGCCTTTCAGGAACGGCTCCGAACTATCCACTTTCAACAGAACCACGCGCTCCATGCCCATCACCATCAGTTCCAGATGGCCCTCGCTGGAACGGTTCATTTTGCGGATGACAGCTTTGGTGCCGATCGTATAGAGATCGTCCTTGCCGGGCGTATCGATGTCGGCATCGCGTTGGGTGAAGATCAGAATCTCTTTGGACTCCGTCGCGAGTGCGGCCTCCACCGCGGCGATGGACGCCGCACGCCCGGCCGATAGCGGCATCACCAGGTACGGGAACAGTACCGCGCTTTTCAGCGGCAGCACTGGCAGTGTGTAGACAACAGGTTGTTCAGACATTTTCATTTCCTTCGGTGATCATCCTCACCAATAACAAACCTTCGCGCGCCACAATGGTCACGCGCGCATTTTCCAAATTCGCCGGCATCAGCAGCGAGCGTTCGAAGCGGTTATAGGAAATCTCCATGGAGTAATAACTGGAGCCTTCCTCCAGGAACGAGTCGCGCCGGACGCCGCTCACAATCAGACGCCGGCCCTGCAGCGCCACCGTCACGTCTCCAATTTGGACGCCAGCCAAGTCGAACTTCACTAGCCAGCCGTCTTTGGTGCGATAAACGTCTGCTGAAGGTTCCCAGGGCAGGGGACGCTCGGCTAACAGCGTTGGCCAGGTTTTGCTTCGAGTGCTCATAAATTAATACCGCTATGCGGCTCTGTTAATTGGATGCCTCTAGAAACAAAAAGAAGCAGGTCTCACTAAAGAAACCTGCTTCCTGAGGACTAAACTTCGCCGCGAACGACGGTTACTTGTTGGGAACCACGACGAACTGCGTGCCCTGTCCCCGCTTGACCAGTAACAACGTGGATTCGCGCGATGCGCCCGCTTTGACGGCATTGTTGAACTCCGACACCGTCGTCACCGGCTTGCGATCCACCTGAACCACGATGTCGCCCTGCTGAAGGCCGGCAGCCGAAGCGGCCGAATCGGCGTCAACGTCGGTGATCACCACGCCTTGCGTACCTTCGGGAGTCTGCAGTTGCTGGCGAAGTTCAGGCGTCAAAGCCTGCACCGAAAGGCCCTTCAAAGCGCCCTTTTCGCCGCTGCCCGGCAGATTTCCTTCTTTGTCGCCCTTGTTCTCGGCTTCGAGATTAAACTCGCTGAGAGTGACCGACAGATCCATCGTCTGGCCGCTGCGATCCACCTTCAGATGAACCGTGGTGCCCGGAGCGAAACCAGCCACTTGCAGCCGGAACGCATTCACGTCGTCCACGGGAGTTCCGTTGACTGCGGTGATCACGTCGCCCACTTTGAGGCCGGCTTTGGCTGCCGGGCTGTCGCCAACTACATTGGCAACCGCCACGCCATGCGTGTTCGGAACTCCAAAGGCCTTCGCCATTTCGGGCGTCAGCTCTTGCGGAAGGATGCCCATGTAGCCGCGGGTGACTTTGCCCTTGCTCATGATCTGGTCCATGATGTTCTTGACCAGATTGGCGGGGATGGCGAAACCGATGCCCTGATTGCCGCCGGTCTCACCGGAGAGAATGGCGGTGTTGATACCCACCAGATCGCCGCGCGTGTCGATGAGCGCGCCGCCCGAGTTGCCGCGGTTAATGGCGGCGTCGGTCTGGATAAAATCTTCAAACCGCTCGATGCCCAGGCCGCCACGGCCCTTGGCGCTGATGATGCCCATCGTCACGGTCTGTCCCAAGCCGAACGGCTCGCCGATCGCCAGAACGACATCGCCCACTTGCGCGCGAGTAGAATCGGCGAAGGGAAGCGTGGTCAGGCCGCTCTTGTCGATCTTCAATACGGCCACGTCGGTGTACTTATCGGTCCCGACCACTTTGGCGGGATATTCTTCTTTGTTGGCGAAAGATACTTTCACGTCGGTTGCGCCGTCGACCACATGGTTATTGGTCAGAATGTAGCCATCGGCGCTCACCACCACGCCCGATCCCAAACTGGTGGCGCGCTGCGCACGCGGCTGTTCCTGCTGCGGCATGCGATTGCCGAAGAACTGCCGGAATAATGGATCGCTGAACGGACCCTGGCCGCCTTCGGCGCCCTGATCTTTCACCACTTTCGACGAAGAGATGTTGACCACCGCCGGCATGGCGCGTTTTACTACGGGAGCAAACGTGGTGATGGTTCCCGTCTCGGCAGGCCGCGAGGTGTCCGCGAAAACCGCAATTCGGTGGGGGCTGCTGACGGTGACAACGAGCGCACCGGCCAGCAGGGCAATAACGGCGAGCAATGCCGCCGTGGATTTGCTGATATGACCCTTCATAGTGTGTTAGGCTTCCTCTTCTTAAATTTTTTCCAAGTTCCGCTTAATGCGTAACTTCCTCGGGAGCCGCTTCACGCTCACGGCTCCCAAGCTTCGATTCAAAAACCACCTTAGATTCAAAACTGAGGTGACCGGCAGGGTCAAGGTCCACCACTACATGATGGCCATCCCTGACCTCGCCTCCGAGAATCCGGCGCGCCAATGGCGTTTCAATTTCGCGCTGGATGGCCCGCTTCAACGGCCGGGCGCCGTAGCTTGGATCGTAGCCCGAGCGGACCAAATATCCGCGAGCCCGATCCGTCAATTCCAATTCGATATGCCGGTCAGCCAGACGCTTCCGCAGGCTGCCCATCTGGATCTCCACAATCTGCTTCAAGTGCTCTTCGGTAAGAGCGTGGAACACGATAATCTCGTCTACGCGGTTCAGGAACTCCGGACGGAAATGCCCGCGCAATTCTTCTAGTACCGTGTCCTTCATCACATCGAAACCCACTCCCGCAAACGCCCCCTTATATTCCAGGATGCGCGGGCTGCCGATATTGGACGTCATAATCACGATGGTATTTTTGAAGTCCACCGTGCGGCCCTGCCCGTCGGTGAGGCGGCCGTCGTCCAAAATCTGCAGCAACACGTTGAACACGTCCGAATGCGCCTTCTCGATTTCGTCGAAGAGGACTACACAGTATGGACGTCGCCGGACCAATTCCGTTAGTTGCCCGCCTTCTTCATAACCTATGTAACCGGGAGGCGCTCCCAACAGCCTTGCAACGTTGTGTTTTTCCTGGTACTCGGACATATCGATCCGGACCATGGCTTTCTCGTCGTCGAAAAGGTACTCGGCCAGCGCCCGCGCCAACTCGGTTTTGCCGACGCCGGTGGGCCCTAAGAAGATGAAACTGCCGATGGGACGGTTGGGATCTTTCAACCCGGACCGGGCGCGCATCACCGCTTCCGCTACCGCCTGCACCGCCTCATCCTGCCCGATCACTCGGTTGTGCAACTCATCTTCCAGATGCAGCAGCTTCTGCATCTCGCCTTCCAGGAGCTTCGAAACCGGCACGCCGGTCCAGCGGCTGACCACCTGGGCAATGTCTTCTTCGTCCACTTCTTCTTTGAGCAGCCTCTTGCCGGACTGCTTTTCGGCCAGGCGGGATTCTTCGCTCTTGAGCTTGCGCTCCAGCTCAGTCAATTTGCCGTACTTCAGCTCTGCGGCTTTGTTCAAATCGTATTGCCGCTCGGCTTTATCGATGTCGATTCTCACCTGTTCAATCTGCTCGCGCAACTCTCGCAGCTTTTGCACGCCTTCCTTTTCGGCCTGCCACTGCGCCTTCAGCGCGTCCGACTCCGACTTTAGATCGGCAATTTCCTTCTCGATCTTCTTGAGCCGGTCCTTGGAGGCGGTATCGGACTCCTTCTTTAAAGCTTCGCGTTCGATTTCAAGCTGCATGATCCGGCGCAGGATTTCGTCCAGATCGGCCGGCATGGAGTCGATTTCGGTGCGCAGTTTGGCCGCGGCCTCGTCCACCAGATCGATGGCTTTGTCGGGCAGGAAGCGATCCGTAATATAGCGGTTGGAAAGCACCGCCGCCGCCACCAGCGCCGAATCCTTGATCCGCACGCCATGATGGACTTCGTACCGTTCGCGCAGGCCGCGCAGGATGGAGATGGTGTCTTCGACGCTCGGCTGGTCGACAAAAACCGTCTGGAAGCGGCGTTCCAGCGCCGCGTCCTTTTCGATGTACTTGCGGTATTCATCGAGCGTGGTGGCGCCGATGCAATGCAGCTCGCCGCGCGCCAGCATGGGTTTGAGCAGATTGCCCGCGTCCATCGCGCCTTCGGCTTTACCCGCGCCGACTACGGTGTGCAGCTCGTCGATGAACAGAATGATCTGGCCTTCCGCCGTTTGCACTTCCTTGAGCACGGCCTTGAGGCGCTCTTCGAATTCGCCGCGGAACTTTGCGCCGGCAATGAGCGCGCCCATGTCGAGCGCTACCACGCGCTTTTCCTTCAATCCTTCGGGCACGTCGCCGCGCATGATGCGCTGCGCCAAGCCTTCCACGATGGCCGTCTTGCCGACGCCGGGCTCGCCGATCAGCACCGGATTATTCTTAGTGCGGCGCGACAAAACCTGAATCACGCGGCGAATCTCTTCGTCGCGCCCGATCACTGGATCCAGCTTGCCCTGGGAGGCGAACTGCGTCAGATCCCGGCCATATTTTTCCAGCGCTTCGTAGGTCGCTTCCGGATTTTGAGTGGTCACGCGCTGGCTGCCGCGCACCTCCTGCAGCGCCCGCATCAGCCGTTCGCGCGTGATGCCGAACTCCCGGAGCAGCTTGCCGGTAGAGCCGGAATCCTCCGTGGCGGCCAAAAGTACATGTTCCACCGAGACGTACTCGTCCTTAAGCCTCTTCGCCTCGTCCTCGGCCTGCGACAGCAGCTTGGTGATGCGATTGGTGACGTAAACCTGATCGGGACCACCGGCCGACCCGGAAACCTTGGGCATCCGGTCCACTTCCTGCTGGAAGCGCGTCCGCAGGGCGTCGACCCGTATGTCGGCCTTATTGAGGATGGAAGGGGCGAGGCCGCCTTCCTGATCGAGGAGGGCGAGCATCAAGTGTTCGGTGTCGATTTGTTGGTTACCGTGTTGAACGGCAATGGATTGGGCTGCTCGAACAGCCTCTTGGAGTTTTTCGGTGAATCGGTTGAAGTCCATGATCAGCCTACTTCGATAACAATCTTAGTGGGTTGCTATCAACTGATATAAGCATACCACCATGATGGCGGCCGCGCAAGATATTCCGTGCAATTCCATAGCAAAACAACTCCCACTTGGAATCAGGCATTTAGGAGCTAAGTTAGAATCAGATCGACGAAAGCGAACGGTCCCGCCCCCAACCTTTCGACGACGCTGGCCGCGAGAGGTTGCTGGAAACCGGTCGTCACAAGTGCAAGTCTCGCGCGGGCCGTTAACGGCGGGCTAGTGTTTCTGAGCGCGGTGGATGCTTCACGCCGGTGAATGTTCGTCTGAAGGAGCCAAAAGCTCTGAATGGGCCGAACCGAGCCGCGCGCGTCAGCGAGCGGTTTTGTCCGCAAACAAGAATGACGTTCTGTTTAGCGCGCATCCGACACGCTGCTCGGAGCGCTTGATCCGCTCGTTTCTCAAGACGCTCCTCCGCGGTCCCAATCACGGCTTTCTCGCGGCGCGATAGACTGGTTTTGCAGATGCTTAGGACCCAATATCTATGGATGTTGTGGGCGGCGGCGCTATACGCGGGGCCGCTGGACGACACGCTGGCGACGGGGCGCAAGGCGCTGTCGAACGACGGCGTGGCGACCGCCTGGAGGCTGGCGCAGCAAGCCCTCACCGATGCGCCGGAATCGGCCGCGGCGCACGAATTCGCGGGTGAAGTGCGGTTCCGGCGCGGTGAATTTGCAGAGGCCGACGCGGAGTTCAAAGCAGCCGTGGAATGGAATCCGCGATTTGCGCCGGCGTGGTGGGGGCTGGGGCGGGTGGCCGAGTGCGCCTCCATGAACAAGACGGCGGTGGAGGATTTTCGTCGCGCCTATCAACTGAATCCGAACGATCCGCGAATTCTGGCGGCTTGGATTTCGCGGCTGCGCGGGCCGGAGCGGGCGGAAGCTTTGGATCGCTACGCGCATGCCAGCGGAGATCCGAAGGTGCTGCAGGAATTGCGGCAGCGCGCCGAACTGGCCCGAGCGCTGAATGGCCGCGAGGCAATGGCGCTGGTGAGTCCTTATAAGGCGGCGGAGGTTCCGCTGCGGCCGTTTGTGAGCGGCGCGACGCGCATGCGCACCTTTGGCCTGGAAGTTGTGGTCAACGGCAAGCCGGCGCGGCTGGTGCTGGATACAGGCGCGGCGGGGATTGTACTGACGCATCCAGCGGCGGAACGCGTGGGGCTGGCGCGCGTGACCGATGCCACGGTCCGTGGAATCGGCGACAATGCCAAGCCGACGGGAGGATATCGAGCGATCGCGGGGCGGTTGCAAATTGGAGACGTGGAGTATCGCGATGCGGTGATCAGCGTGGCGGATCGGAGCCTGGTGGGGATCGAGGATGGTCTCATCGGATCGAATGTGCTGGGCGAATTTCTGATCACGCTGGATTTTGCGGGCGGGAAAATGCGGCTGGATCCGCTGCCGGACTATCGTCCCGGCGAAGAGTTTGCGGATCGTACGGTGAGTCCGCAGATGGAGAGCGCAACACGCGTGTTTCGATTCGGACATCTGCTGCTGGTGCCGGCGCGGGTGGGCAATGCAAGGAATCGCCTGCTGGTGCTGGATACGGGCGCGGCGAGCACGCTGATCTCGACTGAATTGGCGGCGGCGGTGGGCAAAGTGAATCGCGATGACAAGACGGCGCTAAGGGGGATGAACGGCAAAGTGGGCGATGTCTATCAGACCGGCAATCTGGTGCTGGAGTTCGCCGGATTCCAACAGAAGAATCTGGCGATGACGGCTTTTGACACCTGGGAGCTGAGCCATCGGCTGGGCACCGAGATTTCGGGATTTTTGGGGCTGCCGGTGCTGGAACTGTTTACGCTGACCATCGATTATCGCGACGGGCTGGTGAAGTTCGAGCGGCGGCAGTAGCGGCGCGCAGCTTCGTTTCGCTTGGTCCGGCGGCGCGAAGGCGAGGATGCCGATTTCCGCAGCGATGGCCATCGGCGACGCCTTCCGCCTGGATGTTAGCTAGGACCAATACTGTTCACTTTATGCCACGCTGGTACACGCGACCTTTAGTCGCGTCTGGAGTTTCTACATGTTCCCGAGAAGCGAGGGCAATTCGGAGCACTGCTCTTGGTGGGGCAGGCGGCGCCGCCTGCCCATCCCTCCTGCTCGAATATCGTCGTAGATTGCCCCATTTCCAGCTCCCCCATTTCCAGCCCGATGATGTCTACATCTTTCTCACCTGGCGCCTCTTCGGTTTGCTCCCTGCGATCCGAATAACGGGCGCATCTCCCACACCAGCCCACGCTTTCGTGGCGGCGGATCGTGTTCTTGACCGCCCTGGCTTCGGCCCACAGTGGTTGCGCGATCCACGCATTGCGGCGCTGGCGGTGGAGACGATTCAGATCGGAGAAAGCCGGAGTTGTTATGAGCTGGATGCGTGGGTGGTGATGCCCAATCACGTGCATCTGTTGATCTTGCCCAGGGTGCCTGTTCCCGCCATCCTGTGCTGGTTGAAGTCCTGGACCGCGCGACAGGCGAACCAATTGTTGGGACGATCCGCACAACCCTTCTGGCAGGATGAGTCTTACGATCTTTACTGGGTACGCAACCGACGGCAGAGAGATCGGATTGTCCGCTACATTGAGGACCATCCGGTGTCGGCTGGCTTGGTGGCATCCGGGGAGCAGTGGGCTGGTCAAGCGCAGGCGGGCAGGCGGCACCGCCTGCCCCACCACCGAGGCGCTCCGGCACTCCCGCTTCCAGTCAGGAAATGTAGAAACTCCAGACGCGACTTTTAGTCGCGTCCGGCGTACACACGAGTGTGTAAGCTGCACGCAGGAGTGTTCCCATCGCGTTCCGCACAACAATGGTGATAAAAATAAAAGACTTGCCTGCGGCGGCGTCTCTTACATTCGAGGGTGCGTGCGCCACGGGTTTGGCCAGTACATTCCATGGGTTGGGAGATAGTGGAAGAGCGCTTCCGATGCCACATCTCCAAAGCTGCTTTGTGCCCCTTTTGCGCGCGAGCCGGCTTTTTCAAAACGTGGGCGGCGTATTGATCCACAGGATGAGCGTCTCGCTCTTGCCCGGGTTGGACCAGCTATGCTGCGTCTTGCTGCTGAAATAGAAGCTGTCGCCGGCTCGAAGCTGAAATTCCTCGCCGGCCAATACTATGTCCAGCCGGCCGCGCACCAGGTAGAGAAACTCCTCGCCGTCGTGCGAATAGGATTCGCCGCTGCCGGCGCCGGGAGCTACGCGAAACAAGTGCGGCTCCATCGTGATTTTCCCCGAGGCCAGCAACTCCATGTGAACGCCGGGGCCGCCTTCCAGACTTTTGCGGTCGCGCGGACGCACCAGCGGCCCGCTGCCGTCGATGGGGTTGAACAGATCGAGAATATTGAGGCCGTAGTATTGCGCCAGCTTGCGCATGATGCCGATGGACGCGCCGCTCTGCGAGCGCTCCAGGTTGCTGAGGAAACCGATGGACACCCCGACCGCGTTGGCCACCGTGGCGAGCGATTCGCCGCGCTGCAGGCGCAGCTTGCGGAAGCGCGGGCCAATGGACGACGGTTCTTCCGCCGCACCGGCGGCGCGGTGATTGAGCAACCCCTCCTGCTTCAGCTGATTCAGAATGGCGGGGGCGTTCAACCCTTGCACGCGGCGCAAATAGACGGCGCGGCGCAGAACGCGCAGATCGTCGTTGGTGTAGAGGCGATATTTGCTCTGGCTGCGCGCGGGACTGGCCAAGCCAAGTTTCTCCCAGGAGCGCACCATGGAAGCGGAAACGCCTAAGCGCTGCGCCACCGCGCCAACGCGCAACGCCTCGCCGACCTTCCCCGCCGGACGCGACGCTTTTTTCTTGGCGTTTGCGGATTTGGAGTGGGAGTTGGCGGAAGAAGGGTTGGACAAAGAGGTCTCTACGTGGCCCTCGCTGGGCGATATGTTTATTTGCCTTCTGAGTATAGCAGTCAGCCTTAACAGGCTGTATCGAAAGTCCGAAAAGACCGCTTGCTCATGCGCGCGGCTCAGTAAGGCAGCCGCGGATCGGAAAGCGGCTCCGGGATGGCAGCGCCATCGGCGCGCGGATCGGAGGCGGCGTAATTGGTGCCGGTTTTCGAATTGTGCAGGATGGCCTGGCCGCGGCCCATGGTCTCCACATACTCGCGCCCGATCCGAATTTGATGGCCGCGCTCGGACAATTGCTGAAACGTTTGCTCGGGCACGCGCGATTCCATGTAGACGTCGCAACCGGGAGCGTTGTTTTTGAAGAAGCGCGGCGCCTCCAGGGCTTCCTGCAGGCTCATGCCGTAGTCCACGTAATTGGAAACGAACTGAGCATGTGCCATGGGCTGCACCGCGCCACCCATGATGCCGAATCCGATGTGTTCGTCGCCCTTTTCCATGAACGCCGGGATGATGGTGTGGAACGGGCGCTTGCCCCCGGCCAGCACGTTGGGATGGCTTGGATCGAGCGTGAAGCTCGCGCCGCGATTTTGCAGCGCGAAGCCCATTCCTTCCACGGTAACTCTCGAACCGAAGGCAGAGTAGAGGCTCTGAATCCAACTGGCGATGTTGCCGTCCTTATCCACTACGGTGAGGTACGTGGTGTTGCTGCCCACGGGATCGCCCGCCTTCACTTCGCAGTTGGCGCGATTGGGATCGATCCCGGTGGCGCGTTTGCGCGCGTACTCTTTCGAAAGGAGCTGCGCCACGGGCACATCGTGAACGCGTGGATCCGCAACGTTGGCATGAACGTCCGAATAAGCCAGCTTCATCGCTTCGATGCGCTTGTGCAGCTCCGGCGCGCTGAGGGCGCCGAGTGGCGATGCAGGCCTGGTCTCCATGATATTCAGCATTTCCAGGGCCGCCATGCCCTGGCCATTCGGCGGAAGCTCATACACGCGCCAGCCACGATAGTCGATGGACAGCGGCTCAACCCATTCGGGCGAATACGATGCCAGATCCTGCGCGGTCATCGTTCCTCCGAGGTGTTCGGAAGTTTTCAGGATTGCGGCCGCGATGTCGCCCTTGTAAAACACGTCCGGGCCCCGCTCGGCAAGCAAGCGGAACGCTCGCGCCATATCGGGATTCTTGAAAACCTGGCCGACTTGCGGCGGCTTGCCGGCAGGCAGAAGAACGCGCTTCGATTCGGCATTGGCTTCCAGCCGATGAACGACGGCTGGATCGGCCCAGACTTCGCGCATGCCTTCATAAACGGGAAAGCCCTGTTCAGCGTAAGCGATGGCGTCGCGAAACAAGTCCTTCCAGGGAAGTTTCCCGAAGCGCTGGTGCATCAAATACCAGCCCTGGACCGCGCCTGGAACCGTGACGCTGTGAATGCCGTCCTGCGGCATGCCGCGGACGTCGTGTTGCGCGAGAAAAGCGGGAGACAAAGCTCTGGGCGCGGGGCCGGAGGCGTTCAGGCCCGTCAGCTTCCTGGTCTTCGCGTCCCAGTACATGACGAAAAGATCGCCGCCCATGCCGGTCATCATCGGCTCCGTGACACCGAGCACGGCATTGGAGGCAATGGCGGCATCCACGGCCGAACCGCCGCGTGCCAGAATCTGCGCCCCGGTCTGGGACGCCAGAACCTGGCTGGTGGCTGCGATGCCTTGCTGGCTGATCACGATGGAGCGGCCGTAATTGCGGCCGAGCACTTGTCCGTAGGAGAGCGGCATGATGAAGACCGAGAGTCCCAGAATACTGGATAAGAGTTTCAAGCGCTGCTCCTTGATCTGGCGTCACGCTGTGGCGCTGGAAATTATTCATGTTATCACCGGGCGGTCACCGGCATTCCGGCCTTTTCTTTCGTTCACCGCGAGTTACTTGGCCATGGTGCGGCTGGGACCCGCCCGACCCCGGCTTACTCTGGCGTTGAAGGGATCCGATGAAACCTGAATTGCTCCAAAAGGTGGCCGAAGTTCTGCGCGCGGCTCACCATCACCACCTGGGCGTGACTGCGCATCCACCCAAGCCCGCGCATGCCCCCGCGGCGGCGCGCCTGCAACGTCCCGATATTCAATCCTTCACCAGCGCCCTGGATCGTGCCAGGGCGCAATGGCCGGACAGCGATTTGTGCCTCATCGGCGCACAGGGCGCGCTGGGAGCGACGAACATCGACGATCCCAGCGATGCGCTTCCTCCCAGCTTTCTGCAGTTCCTGGATCCGCAGACGTTGCTCCACATCCCCGTCGGCGATCCTGAAGACCAGGGCGATCAAATAGACTGAAGCGACGGCCTATCTTTCACCGGCGCATTGGATCGGGCCAGCGCACAACGGCCGGACCGGCTCCCAGGGCGCGCTGGGAGCGACGAAGGTCGACGATCCCACAGGTAGTGCCTGAAAGGTGCGTTGAGTTGGTATATTTTCTCCACTGGAGGAAACCATGAAACCCTACCTGTTCCTGCTACCGCTGGCCGCTCTAGCAGGCTGCTGAAAAAGTCGTTTGGAACCGACTCCCTCACGGTCGCGGCTCGGTAAACACCTGCAAACATGCATTCGCGACAATGAGCCGCGCGCGTCAGCAAGCGGATTTGCGCCTTTTTCAGCATCCTGCTAGCTCAGTGGACGGCATCCGCTCAAATTTCAACACCCGTCGCGACTGGGAGCGCCACAACAAATTATACGGTCGTTGCTCAGGGTTCGACCCCTACGTCCCGATCATACCTGGATAACCCTAACGGCCACGCTTACATTTATATCGGCGGATCTTTTCCGGCTGGCACATACCCTGCCTCATTCCAATTTCTTCTTAGCAGGGATGGCAGCACAACGGGTTACACTACACCGCTTTTGTTCCAACGTGTCCCCGGCGAGATTCACACCCTCTACGTGGTAGTGGGCATCGGTGAGGGCTTCGAGGTCAGCAGCAGTTCGCTTCCGCAAACGATCCCGTTCAGGATTGTCCAAGGCGAACCGGTGACCACAAACGCTAACTATACGTTTGGCTTCTTGAATGCAATGGTCGACACGGACGGAGTCCAGACCGCGACGAGTGCAGGAACCGTTGACTACAACGTCGGATTTGACAGCGGAGAGGGCGTGGGCGGGGCGGGAACAACAAATGATTGGACCGAAGCACCTTCGGCTACGTATGTAGATTCTCAGGTAGCAGTGGCTCTTGGTACGACGTTCGGTTACTCCGGGTCTGGCGCAACCTTTTCCTTTTACGATTCCCGAACCTACTCGGCACTGGTTTATGGCGTGGTCAGCACCACCAGCAGCACCAGCACCCAATAAGCAGGCGCACAGATTTAGCGCAGCAACGCACCTCGGGACACTACCATCCCACAGACGCGCTGCCCCCCGGCTTTCTTCAGTTCCTGGATCCGGAAACGTTGCTGCACATCCCCGTCGGCGATCCGGAAGATCAGGGCGATCAAATAGACTAAGCAACGGCTTATCTTTCGCTCGCGTCCATCTGACATGAGCATTGCTGGCCCGTGCGGCATTTTGGCGTTGCTCGTTCCAGTCGCCGTGCTTGGCGAAGGCCGCCCAGCCCTCTTCGACGGGGGCGCGCTCTCCATCGACGCTATCTCGATCGACGCGATCCTACAATTGCGCCACCTTCCCTTCGGCGGCATTCTCGATCCCATTTTCGCGGCGTCCAGCAGCCAGGTCATCACCGATTACACCCGCTGTGGCGACTCCGCGCTTTGGACCGGCCACTATCTGGCCGCCGAATCCTATCGCTATCGGGTTTCCGAAGATCCGGCGGCGCTGGCGAATGCACAAGGAGCTCTGGCTTATTTAAAGGCATTGGTGGACGTCACCGGCAGCGGTCTGCTGGCGCGCTGCATGGTCCCCATCAACTCCAACTATGCCGCTGAAATTACGAGCCAGGAATCCGCCAACGGCATCTATGAGAGCGGCGAAAATTATTGGGTCGGCAATACTTCGCGCGACGAATACATCGGCGTTTTCTTCGGCCTTAGCGTGGCGTACGATTTGCTGGGCAGCGCGACGCAGCCGGCCATCCAGGCGCTAGCCACGCGTCTGCTGAATTTTCTGACGGCCAATGGCTGGAGCGTCGTGATGCCCGACGGCTCGGCCAGCACCACATTCATCATCCGGCCTGACGAGGAGCTGGGGCTGCTGCAGATCGGCCGTCAAGTAAATACCGCGCAGTTCGCATCCGCCTACCAGAATCTGGCGGCCACCGCTTCCACGCTCGTCGGCATTCCAGTCGCGGTCGACTGCGCAGACGTTGTCGATTCTTATTTCAAATTCAATCTGGACGCCATCAATCTCTTCAGTCTCATCCGGCTGGAGACGGACTCCACGCTGCTCGCCGGCTATCAAGCCGCCTATCAGATTTTTCACAACACGGTTCAAGGTCACAAGAACGCGCACTTCAATATGATCGACCGCGCCCTCCAAGGCGCTAACTCCCAGCGCGATCTGGACACCCTTGACTATCTTCGTCAGTGGCTGTTCCGGCCGCACCGCGATTTCTATGTAGATCTGGAAGGGCAATATCCGTCTTGCGTGAGCTCCGATCAGGCGTGCAATCCGGTCCCCGTGGTGGAGCGCATTCCCACCGATTTCCTGTGGCAGCGCAGTCCGTTCCAGCTCGAGGGCGGCGGCTCAGGCCTGATCGAGAGCGCCGGCATCGACTACCTCCTGCCGTACTGGATGGCGCGCTATTACAACGTCGCCGGCGGCGAGTGACACGCGCGCTCATGGCCGTGGCACTATAGTTGTGTCTATGACGCCTTCCCAACCTGCGCCGAAATTTCAGTTGAACAATACTTCGGAGTACCGTGAGAACTACGCGAACAGCGTTCAGATCCGGGTGAACCTTTGGGATTTTTTTCTGATGTTCGGCACCGTGAACCAGACCGCGCCCGACGCGGTAACCATCAACAATTTCCAAGGCGTCTACTTGAGCCCGCAACAGGCCAAGGCGTTGTTGAATGTCCTGACGCAAAACCTCTCGCAGTACGAAGCGACGTTCGGGGAAATCAAACTGGAGCCGCATCCAGGCAAGCCCGGCGCCATTAACTGAGATCGCCTGACGCGATGCGGGCGATCCGCTTCAACACATTTTCGATTCCGGCCGCGTTCGCTCTGGCGGTTTTTCTCGCGCATCTTCCTTACCTGGGGCTGCCGTATTTCTGGGACGAACTGGGGCAGTTCGTTCCGGCCGCGCTCGACATCCTGCACGATGGCGCATGGATCCCGCACTCCGCTGTGCCGAACGCGCATCCGCCGGGCGTTATGGCGTACCTGGCGCTGGTGTGGCGAATGGCCGGATATTCGATAGCGGCGACGCGTTTGTCGATGCTCGCGCTGGCCGCCGCAGCGCTAGTCTTCACCGGCTTGCTGGCGGGTGAACTATCGCGCCAGCGCGCCGCGGGGATTCTGGCAGCCACGTTCCTGCTGCTGGACCCGCTGTTCTACGCGCAATCGATGATGGCGCAGCTTGACATGCCGGCCATGCTGTTCACCGTGCTCGGCCTCTGGTTGTTCCTGGCCGATCGTCACGCCGCCGCGGCCATGGCATGCACCGCGCTGGTACTTTCGAAAGAAACCGGCGCGCTTCTGCCGTTGATCTTCTTCGCGATTCTCTTGCGCCGTCCGGCTGGGGCCAAATGCGCCGCTTATTATCTGGCGCCTTTCGCCGCTCTCGCCATCTGGTTCCTGGCGCTGTGGCACACCACCGGTCACATTTTCGGCGATCCAGGATTTACGCACTATAACATCGGTTATGCGCTGAACCCGGTCCGCGCTTCGGTGGCGCTCGTCCGCCGATTCTTTTATCTTTTTATCGCCGACTTCCGCTGGGTGGGTTCGCTCGCAATGCTGATCGCCTGGAAGCGAACCGCGCTGTATTCGACGCGCGCCTGGACGATCGTGTGGCGTTTCATTGCCGCGCACGTCGCCCTGGTCAGCCTGCTGGGCGGCGCCACGCTGGAGCGCTATCTGCTGCCGGTTTTACCGCTGGTGTATATCGCCATGGGCGCGGCATTTCAAGCGGTGCGTCCGCGATGGCGCGCCGTGGGTGCGGCGGTACTGGCGGCCGGTCTGCTTACCGGCCTTTTTCTCAACCCGCCTTTTCCGTTTCCTTATGAAAATAATCTCGCGATGGTCGATTTCGTGGAACTGCAGCGCTCCGCAGCCCAGTTCCTCGAAAAATGGTACCCCGGCAAGACCGTTACCACCGCCTGGCCGCTGACTCAAGCCCTGCACAATCCCGCGTTCGGCTATGTCGACCACGCCATGTCCGCGGCGGAAACTTCCGATCTGCATTTTTCCACTCTGAGCGCCCTGCATCCGGAATCGGTAGACTTGCTAGTCCTGTACTCACGCACCTGGGAACCGAGTTGGGGCGTTCTTCAATGGCAGGCGGTTCGTGCCTTTTTGAGCCGCTTCTATGAATACGAGCGGGAAATGACTCCCGCTGAAGTCAGCCGGCACTTTGGGTTGGTTCCGGTTCAAAGCTGGCGCCGGAGGGGACAGTGGATTGAGATCTTCGCCCGGCCGTGAAGCTACTTGCCGACGAAATGCTCCGGCTTGTTGTTCTCGCAAACGTACTCCATGATCTCCTCCCGCGGAGTCAGGTCCAATTTCACGTTCATGTGATAAGGCTTCACAAACGTCCCTGGATCGTCGAAAGCGATCGCCAAATCCATGTGGCCGAAATCCACGCGCCGATAGCGCTCCGTCATCCGCAGCATCTCGGTGTGCGGAATTGGGCCCCCGCCCAGGCCGCCTAGCGTGCCGCGGTCGTTGAAGCCGACGGTATCCACAACCAGCGTGTCACCTTCCCATTTCCCCACCGAGTGCCCCATCCAGGTTGGATTCCAAATCGGCGGATGGCCGCGTCCATCGAGAAAAACCTGACGAAAGCCCGGATTATCCTCGAACAGGATCACCACCAGCGAAGCAGTCTGAACAAATTTGGCGATGAAGGGCGCTGCGCTCCCAGGCGCTGGCGGCGGTCCCGGAAGACAGTGGGTATGAGGTGCGTCCTTTTGATTGTTCTCCGTTCGCTCCTGAATCAGCGCGGCGGCCCAAGGCAACGCCTCGGGCTTTTCGGGATATGGATCGTCGATTTCCACCCAAACTCCCGACAGGTCCGGCTTTCCGCCTGCGGTTCGCGGCGCCGGCTGGGACGGAACTTTCGCTCTCTTGCGCATGACATTCGCCAGCCGGTTCGGATCGTCTCCCAGGGTGGTCCCGTTGACGGTCTCAGCCAGCCGGATATTTAGTTGCGCGGGTTTGCCGGGTTCCAGCAGGATGTCCCTGCTGACGGTTTTATAGGCGCAGCACGGCATCACGATGGTGAACTCGTAGGTTCCGGCAGGCAGGCCGGAGAGTTTGTAGCCGCCATCGGGCTTGCTGCTGGTCCGCGCCAGGGCTCCAGTCGCTTGGTTTTTTAGCTGGATGGGAGCTTCGGACGCCGGCGCGCCGTTCGGATCGGAAACCGTGCCGCTCAGCGAGACTGCCTGATTCTGCGCGAACAGCGACGCGATGAATGCGAGCGAGCAGGTTGCGGGCACCAGCCGGGACATCAAGCCTCCTGTTAGGGCGATTCAATTAGGGCGATCCAACGAGAGTATCACGCCTGCTGGAGGGCCGAAATTCCAGCCACTCCGACCGTGGCGCCATAGATACACTCGCGCTCGACCCACGCCCGGTGGGAAGCCGCGCGGGTAAAATTCCTGCTTGGGATTGGCTGGTTCAAGCGCGTCGTAATTATTTGCGCATCCGCTTCCTGACGGTCGCGGCTCTGTAAACACACTAATGACGTCCTGTTTAGAAGCGATTCGTGGGAAGAAATGGGTGGGAGTTTCGGCGCCGGGTTTGCCAAACGAAAGGAAGTGAGGAGTAGCATAGAAGCCATGGGCAAAATCATTCTCTTCGCGCTCTTGACCTGTGGCGCGGCGTTAACCGTTCAAGGCCGTAATCTAGAAATCTATTGGGTGGATGTGGAGGGCGGCGGCGCCACGCTCATCGTAACCCCCGAAGGGCAATCGCTGTTGGTGGATACGGGCAACCCTGCGCCCGATGACCGCGACGCGAAGCGCGTTTTTGAAGCCACGCAAAAAGCCGGGCTGAAGAAAATCGATTACGTTCTGATCACGCACTTCCACGGCGATCACGTGGGTGGAGTGCCGGCGCTCGCGAAACTGATCCCGATTGAACATTTTCTGGATCACGGCGATTCCATCGAAGCGGAGGGTCGCGGCGCCGCGCTGTGGGAGGCCTACAAAACGGTCGCGGCCGGGAAGCGCACCACCTTGAAACCGGGCGACAAGCTGCCGCTCAAAGGCGTGGATGCGCTGGTAGTCTCCTCGAACGGAAAGAGCATCGCGAAGCCTGTCAAAGGCGGAGGCGCAGCGAACCCTTACTGCGCGAATGCCGTCCAAAAGCCGGCGGACACCACCGAGAACCAGCGGAGCGCCGGAATTCTGCTAACCTATGGCAAGTTCAAATTCCTCGACCTGGGCGATTTGACCTGGGATATCGAAATGCAACTCGCCTGCCCGGTGAACAAGCTGGGCACCGTTACGTTGTTCCAGGCGACGCATCATGGTTTCTTCAACGATTTTTCGGGCGCACCGGCGTTCGTGCTGGCGGTCCAGCCACAGGTGGTGGTGGTGAACAATGGCCCGACGAAAGGCTGGCAGAATTCGGCCTGGGATACGGTGGCGAAGATCTCGGGGCTGGAAGATGTCTGGCAGTTGCACCGGGCCATGGGGCCGAACCACGATCACAACGTTAATCCGGAACAGATTGCGAATCTGGAGCCCACTGAAGAGTGCAAAGGCCGCGGGTTGATGGCGTCGGTGAACAGCGACGGCAAGTTTACGCTCACCAACGAGCGCACTGGTTTCACCAAGGCTTACACGGCGCGATAGGTTTGACGATCTTCTGGCCGACTGTGTCGAAACCGGCTCCCTGACACCGTCGCGGTAGGGATGGCCGTTGCTGACCGCCGCCGAGTCGGCCCGGGGAATTTCACAGAACCGTGCATGACAGTCTCCCATCACACCGCTCGTGCCATCCATTGAGAGCTGCCGCCCTCCGCCACAACTATTGTGCCTTTTCCCTTATCACCGTCGAACAGGTTCTCAAGTTCCATACCAGAGCCAAGGCTAAAGTCACGCCACCTGTACCCCGGACACCGCATGGCCAGTAACCAGGTTTCCGCCATGCTCTTCCCGGAGAGCGGGGGCGCTCCGGTTTTGATGCTTTCCGTAGGTCTGTTTCGAGGCCTCATCAGTGGTTCACTTGCATTCGTCTCTCTAACCCACACATGACGTGATTTCCTCACGCCTTTTCCGTAACGTTCACCACCACCGCCATGGGACGACAGCAGCTTACGGCTGTTTGGAGCCTGCTCCTGCCAGCCGGCTCCGAAGGGTCCTCCTTCATCTCTGATACAGCACCGCGCTTTGAAGAACGCGTTCTTGACACAACCCCGCACAGGCCCGTGCTGGCGGCGCTGCCGCACACGGTTCTTACTTTGGATATGCCGCCGCATGGCGGCTGGCGTAAAATCGCGCGTCCGGATACTCATGAACAACGTGTGGAACCGGTAGCCATTGAGCGAAGACTTGCCCCAG
>Ga0302326_10003098_pt1 | contig 39476 bp, 33 predicted proteins | sample Palsa_T0_3_FD_202264 | JGI IMG/M metagenome (GOLD analysis project Ga0302326, IMG submission 202264) | Peat permafrost microbial communities from Stordalen Mire near Abisko, Sweden - Palsa_T0_3 | ecosystem: Environmental > Terrestrial > Soil > Palsa > Peat permafrost | place: Sweden: Abisko... | reverse complement strand
TCCATCGTTTGACTCGTCCTGTGCAGATTCCGTGCAGATCTTTCTGGCAAGTCATTGACTCTGCGTATCTGTGCAGGACTCGTACAGATAATATCAAAACTTTATATCTATTATTTACATACTGTTATGTTATATCTGTCATCCTGAGCGGAGCACAGGCGTTCGCGAAGCGAAGGCTTGTGCGGAGTCGAAGGATCCCTTTCACCTCTGCAGCCCCTGCTGCCTTGAAGGGAGTTCTACGGCGCCGCCGATCCGCCGCGCGTTGTAAACTGAGGTCACCACAATGAACGCGAATCAACTCAAACACGCGATTCTCGGCGCCGGCGGTATTGGCGGCCTGATCGGCGCTTTCCTGGCGCGATCCGGCGCATCGGTCACCATGGTGGTCAGGCCGGAATCCGTCGCCAGCTACCCCGAACAACTTCAGATCGAAAGCGCGTTCGGAAACTTCAGCGTGCCGGTTTCGCATTCCGCCGAAGTTCCGCCCGCCGACGTCCTCTGGATTGCTGTGAAAGCCACGCAGTTAGACGCGGCACTGGCTTCTTTCACCAAGCCCCAGTCGGTGGGAGCGGTCGTGCCGCTGCTCAATGGCATTGATCATCTTGCCGTGTTGCGCACGAAATACGGCAGGGAAAAAATTATCCCAGCCACGATTGCGGTCGAGACCGAGCGGGTCGCGCCCGGCCACATCGTCGAGCGCTCTCCGTTCGCCCGTCTGAATATGTCTTCGGCCGGAAAGGCTCTGCTCGGTGCGACTCTCGACGAGTTTCAGAAAATCGGATTCGAGTGCCGGTTCATCGACGACGAGCCCACGCTGATGTGGAGCAAACTCGTTTTCCTTGCCGCCTTCGCGCTGACCACAACCGCAGCCGATAAAACCACGGGCGAAATCCTCGGCGACCCGACCTGGAGGGAACTGGGCCTCGCCTGCATCCGGGAGGCGAGCGCCGTGGCCGCTGCCGAGGGCGCGAAGATTAGCGCAGACGCGGTTATCGCGTCGGTCATGAAGATGCCGGGGAACATGCGCAGCTCCATGCAGAAAGACGTCGAACACGGCAACGCTCCGGAGCTCGACGCGATCGCGGGACCAATTCTTCGCGGCGCGGCCCGCCACGGCATCGAAGTTCCGGCCACGAAGAAGTTAGCCGCAGCGGTGGAACGCAGAGCGGGAGCGGGCAGTTTGTTGGCGTAGGCTAACTCCTCGGCCGATTGTCATCCTGAGCGGAGTGGAGTCTTCGCGAATGCGAAGACGCCACGAAGTCGAAGGATCCCTAGCGCTAGAGTGCAGTCGCTGCGGCAGGGATCCTTCGACTCCGCATGTGATTCGCAAAGCGAACCACATTACTCCGCTCAGGATGACAGGGCTCGCCTGGTTACCACTCTCCCGTAATGTTCAGTTCCACAATTTGCCAATCCTAATCTTGTCCCTCGCGTTGTAAACTTGGGCCATACTTCCCATGAGCCCGAATCCCCAGCGCCCGGACTTGCCGGACCTTGATCTCGCGTCCAGCAGTCCGCAACAAGCGCAGCAGCAGGTGCAGCAGGAAGTCGCGTGCCTGGGCGCCTCGCCTGAGGTGCGCTCGGCCTTCAACTGGTTTCGCACGCAGGAAGCGCAGCTGGCGCAGTGGCAGATGGAGATGGCGCGAATTCCCGCGCCTCCCTTTGGCGAGTCGGCGCGCGCGGCCTGGCTGGCGGAGCGTTTTCGCGAAGTCGGGCTCGACGATGTTCGCATTGACGATGTGGGCAACGTCTTCGGCACGCATCCTGGGTTTATGGGATATGGACTCGGCCGCCGTTATGTCGCGCTGAGCGCGCATATCGACACCGTGTTTCCCGCGAACACGCCGCTGAACATCCGCCAGCAGGGCAGCCGCATCTACGGGCCGGGAGTGTCCGACAACGGAGCCGGAGTCGCGGCACTGCTGGCAATTGCTTCGCTGCTGCGGTCGGTACGCCTGCGGCATGCGCTGCCGTTTGTGTTTATCGGCAATGTCGGCGAAGAAGGCGAAGGGGACCTGCGCGGCATGCGGCACATTTTTTCCACGCCGCGCTGGAAAGACTCCATTGCCTACAGCCTGGTGCTCGACGGCGCGGGCGCGGACACCATTGTGGCCGAGGCCCTGGGCAGCCGGCGCTTTGAAGTGATCGTGCGCGGACCAGGCGGACATTCGTGGAGCGATTTTGGCGCGCCTAATCCGATTGTGATCCTCGCCAAAGCCATCGACGCTTTCACCGCGACGCCGGTTCCGGCCACGCCCAAGACGACGTTCAACATCGGAGTGATTCGCGGCGGCACTTCGGTGAATTCCATTCCCGAGTCGGCCAGCATGAAGGTGGATATTCGCTCGACCTCCATGACCGAGATGGAGCGGCTGGAGCAGTCGCTGCGCGCGGCGCTGATCCGTGCCGTCGAAGATGAAACCATGACCGCCGAGATGCGATCGTCAGTGCAGAAACGGCCGGCCGGAGTCAGTTGCGAAGTGGTGGTGATTGGCAACCGTCCCGCGGGCGAACTGCCGGCGGGAGCGAGAATTTTGCAGGTGGTGCGCTCCGTGGATGCGCAACTGGCCAATGCCGCGCAAGTGCAGCGCGCTTCGACCGACGCGAATATTCCGCTGTCGCTGGGCCGGGAAGCGGTTGCCATCGGCGGCGGCGGGTCGGGCGGCGGGGCGCATACCTTGCAGGAGTGGTTCGATTCCAACGGGCGCGAGCTCGGCTTGAAACGGATTTTGCTCACCATGCTGGCTTTGGCAGGTGTTGGAGAGTGAATTTGAGTGCAGGGGGAGTCATGAGGCTGACCAGATCGGTACGCGGCTGGAAGTTGTGGATCCTGCTCTGCTCGATCCCCTTGACCTGCTTGCTATCAGGCCTGCCCAGCCTGGCGCAGAACGCGCCCGCTGGCGCAACGCCAGAAGCCAAGCCGAAGCCAGACATTATTAAAGCCGACATCATTTTCGAACACGCCAATGTTTATACCGGCGTGCCCGACAACACGCCGTTCGGCTCGATTCAGCGCGAGGAAGCCATCGCGGTGCGCGGCGATCGCATTCAGGCGGTCGGCAAGACCCTCGAAATTCTCAAGTTGAAAGGGCCGCAGACCCAGGTGGTCGATCTCGCCGGACATTTTCTGATGCCCGGCTTCAACGACGCGCACCTCCATCTCGACGATGCCGGGATGACCAAGCTGACCGTGGATTTGACCGGCGTGAAATCGCTCGACGAACTGCGCGCTAGAGTCGCCATGAAGGTCGAACAGTCGAAGGCCGGCGACTGGATTCTGGGTTCGGGCTGGGACGAAACTTTGTGGCCGGTGAAGGTGACGCCCACGCGCTGGGATCTCGACGAGGTGGCGGCCGGGCATCCCGTATTTCTGGTGCGCATTGACGGGCACATCGCCGTGGCCAATGGCCGCGCCATGCAGCTAGGCAGCATTACGCTGGCCAGCCGCGATCCGCAGGGCGGGCACATCGATCGCAACGAGAATGGCGAGCCCACGGGAATTCTGCGCGAAACGGCGCAGGCCGCGATTCTGGGAGTGATTCCCAAGCCCACCCACCAGAGGCGCCGGGAAGCGCTTGAACTGGCTCTTGCCGACCTCGCCGAGCACGGTGTGACTTCGGCGCAGGATTATTCGCCCAACTGGGAAGATTTTCTGATCTACGAAGAACTGGAGAAGGAAGGCAAGCTTACCGCCCGCATCACGGAGTGGCTGCCCTTCGACGATCCGCTGGACGTACTCAACAAGAAGCGCAACGCGCATCCCCAATCCGATCTGCTGCTCCACACCGGAATGCTCAAGGGCTTTATGGATGGTTCTCTGGGCTCGCACACTGCGGCCATGCTCGAGCCCTACGCCGACGACCCCAAGAATTCCGGCTTGCCGCGCTACGATTCCGCCAAGCTCAATGACATGACGAAAGAACGCGTGCTGGCCGGCTACCAGATCGGCTTTCACGCCATTGGCGACAAGGGCATTCAGATGGCGCTCGATGCTTTTGCCGGCGCTGAGAAGGCTGCGCACGACGCGCACATCAAAGCGGCCAACGGCGGTGACGACTTCCGCCTGCGCATTGAGCACGCCCAGGTGACCACGCCGGCCCAGATCGCGCAGTTCAAGACTCTGAAAGTGATTGCCTCCATACAGCCCAGTCATCTGCTCAGCGACATTCGCTGGGCGCAGGACCGCCTGGGGCCCGTGCGGGCGGCGAATTCGTACGCCTGGCAGGCTTTTCTAAAGAAAGGAGTGACCCTCGCCTTTGGCACGGATTATCCGGTGGAACCGGTCACGCCTTTCCGCGGACTTTACGCCGCCACCACGCGTAAGAGCGAAGACGGCAAGCAGGAATTTTTCCCCGCGCAGCGCCTCACTATGGACCAGGCCATCTCCGCCTATACTCAGGGTTCAGCCTTCGCCGAGTTCGAGGAAAATGAGAAGGGCAAACTGGTCCCGGGAATGCTGGCGGATTTTGTCGTCCTCGACCGCGACCCCACGGCGGCTTCGCCGGAGAAATTGCTGGCCACCCAGGTGCTCCGCACGGTCGTAGGCGGCAAGACCGTGTACCAGGCGAAATAGCCTTTTCCTAATCCTCAGCCCAGCCCAGCGAGTCATCAAACGTTTTCGCGGGTTAACACGTCTAACCTGTGTTTTCCGGCGCTGGGCCCGGCTTGGCGAAGAGCGTTGCGCGGCGCACACCGGCTGCGGATGAATGGGTATACTATAAGAAGTTTGTGAGTTTCGGAGGCAGGTAGACTTATGGATTCGGGCGCAATGTGGATGCGTTTGAAGGCTCATGGCTGGGCCTACACGCTGAGTATTCTGGCAACGCTTTCGGTCGGCATTCTGATCGGGTCGGTTGTTTCCTACGGAGTCAAAGGCAAGGAAGGGCAGCAGAAGAGCGAGGCAACGCCGCTTGCCATGCCCTCGCCGCAGCAGATGTCGAACACGTTTTCGCAGATTGCCAAGCAATTGGAACCGAGCGTGGTCAACATCAACACCGAATCGACCATTAAGAACGTCCGCAAGCGCCGGGGCGGTCAGGATGATGAAGACGGCGGTGATGACAGCGGCGGCATGGATGGCTTCTTTAAGCACTTCTTCGGGGGTCCCGGCGGCCAGGCTGGCCCTGGAGGTTCCGGCGATGGCTCCATCCGCGAGCGTTCGCTCGGTTCCGGCGTAATCGTTGACTCCAAGGGATACATTGTCACCAACCGGCACGTGATCGAGAAAGCCGACCGCATTCGCGTCCGCTTTGAAGATGATCCTCCGGGCGTGCAGCATGACGCCAAGGTGATCGGCGCCGATCAGGAAACCGATCTGGCCGTGATCAAAGTGGATATCGACCGCTCTCTGCCGTTCGCCAAGATGGGCAATTCTGACAGCATGCAGGTGGGCGACTGGGTTCTGGCGGTGGGCAGTCCGTTCGGCTTGTCAGAGACGGTGACGGCGGGAATCGTTTCCGCCAAAGGGCGTGACATTGTTCCCGGACGCCAGTTCCAGACTTTCATTCAGACCGATGCGGCCATCAATCCCGGCAACTCGGGCGGACCGCTGGTCAACATGAACGGCGAAGTCATCGGCATCAACACCGCCATTCTCAGCGAGACCAACGCCTATGCGGGCGTGGGTTTTGCCCTGCCCTCGAAGACCGTGGTGGATGTTTACAACCAGCTGACCGGGCCCGAACACAAGGTTTCGCGCGGCTCCATCGGCATCATGTTCGATGCGGTTGAGAATCCGGCGATTGCCCGCGTCTACGGTTCAGGTACGGGCGTCACGGTTTCAAGCGTGGTGCCGGGCAGTCCCGCGGATCAGGCCGGCCTGAAAGTCGGCGACACCATTACCAGCGTGGATGGCAAGAAAGTGGGCAAGGGCGCTGAGCTGGTGGCCGACATCGCTTCGCGCAGGCCCGGATCGAAAGCCAGCCTGATCTTCCTGCGCAACGGAAAATCGCAGGAAACCACGGTGACCATTGCGGACCGCGCCAAACTGTTTGCCGCGCGCCTCGGCGACGACCAGGATAACGGCGACGAGAGCGCACCCAAGCTGAGCAAGTTCGGCGTGACCGTGCGCAAGGTGACGCCGGAAATGGCCGACCGTCTCGATCTGCCCGCGGGAAAAGGCGTCATTGTGCAGGATGTAAAGCCCGGGTCATTTGCCGAAGACGTAAACCTCGGCCGCGGCGACATCATCCTGGAAGTCAACAAGCAGCCCGTGAACAGCGAGGAAGAATTCGCCAGGGTCGAGTCCAGCCTGAAGAGTGGACAGGACGTGGTGTTCCTGGTGCGGTCGCGCGGCTCGTCGCGGCAGGATGGAACCATCTTCCTCGCCGGTACACTTCCGTAACTGAAAGTAGCCCGGCCGGAACTGGCACTGTAGCCTCCCATGGTGGATGATTACAATGCCAGCGCCGGTTGGGCTTTTCATTTCCTGGGAGTGCTTTTCGGAGTTGCGTTTCAGAAATCGCGCGGCGCTCGGCTTGCTTGAGGTGACGTTTCACGTTGAAGCTTAAGACTGAAATCCGGGGAGCGACGTTCCGCGCCGGCTGTGCGCTGCTGCTGGCCTGTGCATGCGTTCCGGCCTCGGCCGCGAGCCAGTCTTCGACACATCAGGCTTCGACACATCAGGATTCAAGCAGCAACGCTGCCGCGAAGAAGCCGGCCAGCGCAACCACCTCGACCGCGCCGCATCATAAAGCGACAACCACCGCTGCCGCTTCGAAAAAGTCCGCCAGCAAAACGCACACTGCCTCGACGGGAAAACGCTCCTCGCGGAAGAAGCCGGTGCGCGGCCAGCAGAAAATCGATTCCGAGAGAGCTCAAGCCATTCAGCAAGCCCTGATCCGCGAGCACTACTTGAGCGGAGAGCCCACCGGCACGTGGAACCAGAACAGCGAAGAAGCCATGCGCCGTTACCAGACCGACCATGGCTGGCAGAACAAGGAAGTACCCGATTCGCGGGCGCTGATCAAGCTCGGCCTCGGCCCCAGCAATGACCATCTGCTGAATCCGGAAAGCGCCATGACCACGGTCCCGGATCGGCCAAGCGCGCAGTCGGCGCCGGTGACGTCGCACAGTGCCGATCCGGAAGCTCATACCAGCAAGACTCCTACTCCACGCTCCGAAACCCCCGATCGGGACGCATCGCACCCGCAGTAAGTCCTTTAAATTTGAAATTGGCGGGGCGGGATGGACGCATCGGAACTGGTGCAGATGCCACGCAACAAGCTGATTCTTTACCCGGTTACAAGCCTCATGTCCTGTGATAAAAATACTCCGTAAGCGACTGGAAACAGTGCACTTATATATCGCAGTTAAATCGATTCAACTCGCCGGTGCCGGGCCGCGAATCGGCTACGATGGCCTACCCTCAGGGAAGAACTTTCTGGCCACCAGCCGTCAGCAGAATCTCCGCGCGAGGCATTTCGTAGCGCGAGCGAATGACGCTTAAGTTTGAAATCCGGGGCCTGAGGTCTGAAGTCCGAAGTCCGACGTCTGAAGTCCGACGTCTAGCTCTTCTCGACGTCTAGTTCTTCTTATAACTAGTCATCTCCGGCCGGGGGAAGTAGGGCAGGGGTTCATTGGAGATGATGGCGCGGGGATTGGCTTCGACCAGGGCGTCGGCGATTTCGTCGCCGCAGATTTCCGCGGCGGCCGCGCGCGCGCGGGAAAGAATCGGTACGCGCTTTTCCGTGTCATGGGCATCGGTGGCGAGAACGTGAACCGCCTGATGTGCGAGCAGCCAGTGCGCCACGCGCTGGGTGCGCTCACCCCAAAATCCCGTCAGCGCCGAGCCTGTCATCTGCACCACGCAGCTCAATTCCGCCCACTCCAGTACGCGTTGCGGACTCTCCCGCAGAATCGGATTGCGCTCGGGATGGGTGATGATGGGAGTGATTCCGCAGTTTCCCAGCTGAAAAAAAGATTCGGTAATGTTCTGCGGGATGCTGTAGTTGTTGAACTCGACCAGCAGGTAGCGCGTGTCTTCAATGACGTAGCGCGTGGGGTGGGCCATCGCGTCCTGCAGGTTGTCAATGGAAAGGTGAAAGTCGCAGCCCAGGCCGAGTTTCAGCGAATCTCCGATGAGGGTTTGCAGATGGGCAACCAGACCTTTTAGATATTCGCGGTCGTAGTGGTAGCGGTCGTTGGCGTGGGGCGTGGCGACCATGTGAGTAATGCCGTCGGCCGCGGCCGTGCGGCACATGGCGACTGAGACGTCCCACGATTTCGGGCCATCGTCGACTTCCGGCAGGATGTGAGAATGAATGTCAACCACGGTTCTGCGAACCCGAGCGCGCCGCTGATGTTTCCGTTCCTGAACGATTTAAACAGATTCGTCCGCAAAGACCAAGCCGGCAGGAACTGTAATAGCATGATATTCGAGGCTTGAAAGTCATGTCGCCAACTCCGCTCGCGCTGGTTACTCTATTCGGCGTGATCCTCTGCTGGATCTTCTTCGTAAGCATCTTCCTGTTGCGCAAGCGCCCCGCAAAAGAAACGGAAGCGAAGCGCGATCGTCGCGCCCGGTTGGGGATCGTGCTGCAAATGTGCGGCTATTTTCTCGTCTGGTTCCAGCCGCCGCGGACTCAATTCTTGCCGCCGGTTGCCGCGCTTGCTGGAGTGCTCGGAATCGGTTTTGCGGTGTTTACGATTTCGCTGGCCGCCGCCTCTGTCTGGCTGATGAAGTCCGCCGTGCGCACTCTGGGAAGGCAGTGGGCGGTGGCGGCGCGGCTGGTCGAAGGCCACAAGTTGATCATCGAGGGGCCCTACGCCTATGTTCGAAATCCAATTTACACCGGAATGTTCGGAATGTTGATCGCCACCGGATTGGCGATGGAGCACTGGATCGCGACCATCGTCGCCGTCATCGTTTTTGCCGCGGGCCTGGTCATCCGGGTGCGAACCGAGGAAAAGCTACTGCGGGCGGCCTTTGGGCAGGAGTTCGAGGACTACGCCAGGCGCGTGCCGGCGGTGCTGCCAGGGATTTATTGATTCGAGGTCTTCACCAGATCGTGGGAACCGCGCCGGAGCTGCGAATTTCTTTGTCCGCGGTGATGAGGGGCAAATCCTCAATGAGTGCCGTTGCCCCGATGACGCGGTCCGCAGGATCCTTCGGAAAGCTTAGCGGCAACGAGAATGCCCGTATGGCAATCCTGCCTGTGATCGGCAAGACGGTGAAACGGCTCTCCACGTCGGAAAGAAAAGTCTCCAAGTTCGGGTTGAGGTGAATCTGTCCATAACTTGCAAGCCTTGCGATCTCTAGAAGCGTCATGCCCGACACCGCCAGACCCTGCTCTTTGGCGCGCGCCTCCTGGATTGCTTTCTGTGCTCTTGGAGAAATGCGGTGATGATCGCCAGCCAGCCAGAGGACCACGTGAGTGTCGAGCAGGATCAATACAGATCGCCCCACTCTTCGGGACTGAGGATGGGAGAGACGATGTCTCCCTTAATTTCGATTGTGCCCTTGCCCTTAAAGAAGCCGAAGATGTCGTCTTTTTCTTTCTCCACTGGGACGAGTTTCGCGACCGGCTTCCCGCGCTTGGTGATGACGACGGATTCGCGCTTGGAGGCAACTTCGTCCATGATGGCGAGGCAGCGGGCTTTGAAGGCGCCGGCGGGGATGGTTTTTGTCTTCATGGGCATAAGATCATGGTCATTATACCATGGTCATGGACGCCTGACTTATTCTCTTTCTCTCGGCAAAAGAGGCAGGAAACGCACGCGGCTTTTCTGCGGGCCAATGGTGAGCAGAGCTCCGGCTTCAAGTTCATGCTCCATATGCCGAAGCGCCGTAACGATCCGCGTGCCGGCTGCCCGCGTACTTACGTCGTCTACGCGTAGTTGCACGACGCTGGGTTTCTCTCCGTGAGTCGCGGCCAGAATCGCGCTGAAGTCGAGATCATGGGTAAGAACGACATAGTTGTGTTCGGCAGCGTAAGCCATGATTTCGGAATCGGGAGCGTTCGCTCGACCCAAGGCGGACCAGTGTTCAGCAGCCCATCCCGCGTGACTGAGAAGATCGACCCAGCGCGGCGAAAGGTTCATATCCACAAGCAGCTTCATGCATTAGGGAGAACCACTTCGCGATCTTCAGCGAGCCAAGCCGCGTACCGAAGAGCTTGCAGGATGTCCTCGCGTTCGAGGTAGGGATAGTCCGCGAGAATTTCTTCAATCGTGTGGCCGGCGCCAATTTGGCCGACAACCATACCGACGGTAACCCGCATGCCACGAATGCAGGCCTTTCCGCCCATCGTGGCTGGGTCTTGGGTAATGCGGTCAAACTGGATCACGCGTTCCTCCGATCGAGCGGCTCCATTTCCCCGAGAATAGCATGGCATACGCTGATTTAGGCTGGACAAATGTCCTCAGGATACGGATATCGCGTCAGCGAAGAAAAGTTAGGAATCAGTGAAAAGACGAATCGCCGAGGCGAGACTCATAAGGCATTTAGCTTCTCCCGTACCTTTCGCGAATGAAATCCGCGATTCCCGCATACGCCTTGGACAACGTGGCTTCATCCGGAAGGAACACGATGCGGAAATGCTGCGTGCCGGGTTTCTGGCCGAAGCCGGAACCGTGCACGACCATGACATGTTTCTGGCGAATCAGTTCCTTCACGAAGATCTCGTCGCTTTCCGGGATATCGATTTTGGGGTAAGCGTAAAAAGCTCCGCGCGGGGCGACGCAACTCACGCGCGGCGTGGCCTCGCACCATTTCTGCGTGAGATCGCGGCGGGAACGGAGTTTGCGCTGTACTTCGATGAGATGATCCTGCGGGCCTTCCAGCGCCGGCTTGATGGCGTACTGTTCGGGATGGTTGGCGCAGAGGCGCGCGCGCAGCAGGCGGTGCACGCCTTCGGTATAAGCCTTCACTGCAGCGGCGTCACCGGAGACGATGCCCCAGCCGATGCGCCATCCCGGGACAAGATAGTTCTTCGACATGCCGCCGAAGGTCACGCAGGGCACGTCGGGCGCGACTGAGGCGAAAGCGATGTGCGGCGTGTCTTCGAGAATTAATTTGTCGTAGATTTCGTCGGAGAAGACGATCAGGTTGTGGCGGCGCGCGACGTCTGCGATCTGTTCGAGCATCTGCCGCGTGCACAGCGAGCCTGTAGGGTTATTGGGATTAATCAGCACAATGCCACGGGTGCGGGGCGTGAGTTTGCGTTCGATATCGGCCAGTTCGGGCTGCCAGGCGTCATTTTCCGCTAAATCGTAAGCGTTCAGAGCAATACCCAATTTGCAAAGCACCGCCGAGTAGAGCGGATAGTCAGGGCAGGGAGTCAGAATGTTTTGGCCGGGATTAACCAGCGCCGAGATGCAGAGATCGACGGTCTCGCTCACCCCGGCCGTGACGAAGACGTCCTGTACCGTGGTGATGCCTTTGCGCGCGGCTTCGCCGCGAATCGCTTCGAGCGCTTCGGGAACTCCGGGGGACGGTGCGTATCCGTTCTTGCCATCGCGCATGGCTTTGTAGGCGGCTTCGATGATGTGGGGCGGTGTCTGGAAATCGAAATTGAGTGGGTCGCCGACGTTCAGCGGCAGAACTTTGTGTCCCTGCGCGATGACTTCGTCGGCGACGCAGGCCAGATCGCGGATGGCGTAGCGGACATGTTCGAGGCGGGATGCGGCGGCGATCTCGCGAACTTGAGTGGAGGGCATACAGTCAAATTCTAACCGCTGAGGACGCGGAGGATGCAGAGAAATCGCATGGTCATCCTTGCCGGAGCGGGCGAAACGCGGATGCGTGTTGGCCGCGGAGTCGAAGGATCCCTGCCCGCAATGTCGTGCCGACCGTAGGGGTCCTTCGGCTGCGGTTGGACTTCGCGCTTGAGCCCGAAGTCCAGTCCTCGCTCAGGATGACAAGGTGTTGGGCGTTGCACGCGATGAAGGTTTAGTCTTCCCGGTCGATCTGCGGCTTCTGCAGCTTGTCCGAATAGTCCACGTAGACCGCTTTCCACTCGGTATAGAAGTCGATGGCGCCGATGCCGCCTTCGCGGTGGCCGTTGCCGGTTGCTTTCGTTCCGCCGAAAGGAAGATGAACTTCAGCGCCGATCGTGGGCGCGTTGATGTAGGTGATGCCGGTGTAGAGATCGCGAATGGCGGAGAAGGCTTTGTTTACGTCTTTAGTGTAGAGCGACGAAGACAGGCCGTATTCGATTCCGTTGGCGATTTCGATCGCGTCTTCGAGATCGTTGCCGGGGATGATTGAGACCACCGGGCCGAAGACTTCTTCCTGCGCGATGCGCATTTTCGGATCGACATCGGTGAAGACGGTGGGCTGCATGAAATAGCCGTGAGCGTAGTCGCCCTGATCAAGACGATTGCCGCCGGTGACCAGCTTGGCGCCTTCGTTCTTGCCGATGTCGACGTAGCTGAGGTCTTGTTCGAGCTGGCGCTGGTTGATGGCTGGACCCATCTGCGAGGTTTCGTCCAGGCCGTTGCCGACTTTCAGTTTCCTGGCGCGCTCGACCAGGCGCTCGACGAATTCCCGGTAAACACCTTTCTGAACAATCATGCGGCTGGTCGCGGTGCAGCGCTGGCCGGTGGTGCCGAAAGCTCCCCAGAGGCCGCCTTCGACGGCGAGGTCGAGGTTGGCGTCATCGAGAACAATCATAGGATTCTTGCCGCCGAGTTCAAGCGAGCAGTGTTTGAAGCTCTGCGAGGCGATGCCGCCGATGATGCGGCCAACCTTCGACGATCCGGTGAAAGAGATGGCGCGAACGTCGGCGTGTTCAGCCAGTGGTGCGCCGGCTTCCGGGCCGTATCCGGCGACGATGTTGATCACGCCCTTGGGCAGACCTGCGTCGGTGAGGGCGCGGACGAGATTAAAAGTGGAGAGCGGAGTATCCTGCGCGGGCTTGATGACGCAGGTGTTGCCGCACACGATGGCCGGCAGCAGCTTCCAGGAAGAAATTGCCATGGGAAAGTTCCACGGCGTGATCATGCCGCACACCCCGATGGGTTGGCGCACGGCCATGGCGAACTTGTTGGGCATCTCCGAAGGCACGGTCGGACCGAACAGGCGCCGGCCCTCCCCCGCGTTGTAATAAGCGGCGTCAATGGCTTCCTGCACGTCGCCGCGCGTCTCGGCGAGAACCTTGCCCATTTCGCGGGTCATTTCGCGGGCGGATTCTTCTTTGCGCCCAATCAGAATCTCGGCGGCGCGAAAAACCACCTCGGCGCGGCGCGGCGCAGGAACCAGCCGCCACTTGGTGAAGGCGCGCTTGGCGGCGGCGACGGCGGCATCCACGTCAGCCTTGGCGGACTTCTGGAAGATGCCAACCAGATCGCGGGTGTCGGCGGGATTGCGATTTTCGAACGTTTCTCCGGTCGAAGCCTCGACCCACTCGCCGTCAATGAAGTTCTTGAAAACTTTGGTCTTGCCATAGCTGAGCGTGGCCGGACTGGCCAAAGTATCGGTTGCCATGAAGTCTCCTGATGAATCCCGAATGAATGCCTAGAGAGATGATGCTACAACCCGCAAGGAAGGTGCGGCAAGCGGGGGATGCCGAGCGAGTGCGCCGAGCCTACTCGGGCTGAGGAAGCGCGACGAACAGGTGAGTCTTCTGACTGGAGTCCTGATAGGAGCCGACGATTTGCCCGAAGTCGTTCGTTCCCTGAGCGTAAGTGATGCTGGGCCCCGGGTACTGAAAGTAATTCAGCAAGACATTATTAGTCAGGACGAAGCCGTAGACGCTGGACTGTGACAGCTCGTAGGTTCCGACGAGGTCGTTGTCGTTGTCAATCGCATACCCCCACGTGCCGATCGCACCCGCGCTGCTGAAGGAGGTGAAGTTGCCAGTCCACGTTGGGGGCACCGGATATTGCACGAAGCTGTTATGGATGCCGGACCCGATGTAGGCACCCGAGGTGACCCCGTCGCCGTTGATGCCAAAAGCCTCAGTTACTCCAGCGGTTCCGGGATAGTCAATGGAGTAGAACTTGCTGGCGTAGTAGAGGAACCCGTGCTCCGCCCCAGCAGAGTCGTAGTACCAGCCGACGGCCTGATCCGCGTCGTTGATGCCCCATGCCTGCGTCGTGGTCGCGCTCGGGTAGTTGGCGGAGGTGAATGCACCGCTGGTCGAATTGTAAGTGAAAGCATGATCGGCTCCCTTCGAATCCTCCCAAGTGCTCACCACCAGGCCGCTGTTATTGACGGCCGTGGCCCATGTGTATAGGGCGCCCGGGTAGTCGATCTGGGTCCAGGCGACGAGCCCATCCGGCAGAAACCCATGCGCGTTCCCGCTAGAATCCCAGAAGAAGCCGACAATCTGACCGACAGGGCCTGAGCTGTTTATCATGGCACCATCCGATATGTCGTTCGCGCCCTGTGCCCACGTCAGTATCGCTCCGGGGTAATCAAGGCTTTCGAATGTGTACGAGGAATATGTCTTGGCGCCGTTGTTTGCATTCAGCACCGGCCCGTTGTCGATGTCGTCGTCAATGTTCACGGTCGTGCCGCCGAACGTTGCTGATTGGTTGATGAGAAACTGGTGCATCCGTTCGCTGTTTGGCCATAGATTGTCACTGATTGCCAAGTTCCAAGTGGTTATCTGCGGCGGGCTGCCGGAGGCCGGAGTCTTGGTGATCCAGATGTCGTCAGGAGGCGTGGCCACTGTGGAGATGTCGCTGTTGATCGGGCCCGGATTCGCATAGATTCCTGCTGTATAGCCGCTATACGCATGAATCTCGCTTACGAAGCCATCGACGTAGGCTTGGACAGCGAGGCTGCACGTGCTGTGATCGACCGTGTAGCTCTCGATGTCGGCATAGATAATGCCGCCGCAATTCCCAAGGCTTGGTCTGCGGCGACCGCCAGGTCAGCCTGTTGTGCACCTTGCGTACTGGCCGTTGCGGGCGTCGTGCTTATGAACTGCGTGATGCCGGTCATGTCGTTTACGCAGCTCGATTGTAGGCCGAACCAGATCGGAATCACACCCCACCCGTAGCCCTCGACCGTTGAAAGCCAACTCGTCGTGGGGTATTTGCTCTTGGTGGTGCTCTTATTTGGGGAACCATAGAGGTAGATGTACACATCGTAGTACGGGCTGGAGTTCCACCATGTTTGCATCGTGGAGGGCGGCTGTGTCGGGAACGTGTCGAAGCCGAGGTGCGTGCTGACCGAGCCCCCGTCTGCGGGGAATGATTCAAGGCCGGATGGGGAGAGTGACGCCAGTTCCCTCCCAATCGAGGTCTTGCGCGGAGCGACGGCGGAGGACGTTTTGGCGGGAGCCGCTCCGCCTGGCGTAACGTCGGTCCAACCAACGCCACCGTCGCTCGTTGACAGCAGCCAATAGCCTGCCAGAAGCCACCCACGCTGGGGATTGACGAAGCTTAATTGATCAGCGCTTGTGGCGTGTACCGATATTGGCGCGGACCGACTCGTCGGTTCTGTTCCTTCCACAACCCGAAGCAGGTTGACTCGGCCCGCCGAAAGAGTTGCGGTAAGCAATTCTCCACTGACCACCGCGGATGCGAAAGGGGCCCACGGGTGCGTTTCCGGGAGGGCCGGCGCGGTCACCGAGGACAGCCAGGTCTTGCCGCCGTCTCCCGTTCGGAAAAGCACGACGGGGGCACCGGATCGACAACCTCCGGACGAACGACAGACCACCTCTCTCCTGCGCTGGTCGTGGAGGCGAATTCGAAGCAGGAGTCGTCGACTATCGGGTCGCGGTCATCACCGCAGCCGAGCAAAACCCACCCGGTGGAAGCATCAAGGAAGAACACGGACGAAACCTGCTGCTTTTTGTGTTCTACCTTCGGCGTAATATCGTTCCACTGAGCACCGCCGTCGGTTGTCCAGAGAAGCTTCTTGTCCGTCGCAGCCCAACCCACGTCTGAGGTTAGGAGTTTCGTGGATTTGATTCTGCCCGACTGCTGTGCCGAAGCAGCAGTGAAGAGACAGAGCGTTAGGAGCGGGAGTACTAGATCTGATCGCCTTACTTGCATGGAACCCTCCTGATTGAGAAATCCGCGAAACCTGGCATGGGCGCAGTTCCACCGGGGGCCGAGAAAAGCTGCTCAGTCCTATTGGACACCGCGAGGGAAGGATGCGGCGACTGAACGAAGCTATTATGTTCAGGGCTGGGCATTAAGTCAAACTAACCAAGGCAGTATTGAAACCGCCGCAAAGGTACATCGCTTCCCTGAGGAATCGATCCCTCCCGGTCCGCACCAAGGTAACGTCCCAAGCCTATTACGTGTGTTTTCTTCCGTTTTGCCTGTGCTAACGTTGCTTGTATCCGCATTTTTATTGAGGTTTTCGATCTTAAAGTGTCTGCCGACAATCGCAAATCGGGACTCCACGTTGAGTGGACGACCATCACATATCGCAGCGTGGCGCTGCTGATCCTGGCTATGGCCGCGATCCTGTTCATTGCGGTGCGGGCGGTGTTTCCGCAATTCACGCAGAACAGCGTGAAGGCCGGCCAAAACATCGCCGGCAAACTGCTGGAACGTGTGGAAGGCATGGCTCCGGCGGCGGGTGCGGGAGCTTCCACGGCGCAGCAGGCGCACTTCACCGCGCTCGATGGCACGGTGCGCATGAAGAAGGGCAACGGGAGCAGCTGGGTGACCGCCGACTACAACCTTCCGCTGGAAAAGGGCGACGTGGTGCAGACCGGGTCGGAAGGCATGGCCAAGGTGGTCTTCAACGACGGCACCAGTTACACCGTGCGGCAGGATTCGTTGATCGTGATCGAAGAAAACTCCGCCAACGACCAGCAGCAGACCAACGTGGCCGTGGCGGTCAGCACCGGAACGGTGGACCTGTCGACCGCAACCTACAGCCAGGGGTCGAAGTCGCAGGTGATTGTGGCGGGCGCAACCGCATCGCTGGCGCCGGAGTCGGCGGCCCAGGTGCATAACGACCCCAAGGCCGAGCAGCACGAAATCCTGATGAAAAAAGGTACCGGCGAGGTGACGCGCAACGGCGAGACGGTGCAACTGGCCAACTGGGAAAAGGTGACCTTCGCCGGGCAGGCGTCGCACCTGGAGAAGGCCAAGGAGATTGGTCCTCCCACGCCCATCGGTCCGGCCAACATGGCGCCGCTGTTCTCCGCCGGCGAGGCCACCAAAGACGTGGAATTTTCCTGGACGCCGATGGCGAATGCAGTTGGTTACCGGTTGCGCCTCTCCCGCAACCCCTATTTTTCTTCTACACTGGTTGACAAGAAGGTTAATACGGCGGCGGTAACCGTCACCAGTCTCGGCGAAGGCGCGTATTACTGGATGGTGCAGTCCTACGATGCGGTGGGGAAAGAATCGGCGGAAAGCGAGAAGAACCGCTTCACGATTATTTCCAAAGGCAAGGACACGGAGGCCATTGAACTGGATCTGGATCCTTTTATTCAGCATGGGCACGTGATTGAAGTGACGGGCAAGACCCAGACGGGGGCGCGGGTGATGGTGAACGGCAGCGAGGTTCCCATGATCAACCCGGATGGCGGATTTCATTACTTCACGCCGCCGCTTCCGCCGGGCGAGTCCGTGATAACGGTGACGGCACAGACGGCGCAGGGCGGGGTGAACACGCAACAGAAGAAGGTCATCATTCAGTAACAGTTTCCAGGTTTCGAGTTTCCGGTTTCACGTTCTGAAAGCTTCAAGCGATCGAAGGTGCGGTTCGACGGCACATTAGATTTGTCCGACTTAGAAGCTCTGAAACTGGAAACTTTGAAACCTGATTTAAGCAGGGTGGCCGGGCATCTCGTAGAATGAGGACAGCCCAGCAATCCTGACAGAAAAAATAAAATTCCGGGGAAACTCCCGGCAGAGCGGCACGTCGAAAGACGCGGGAAATATTTCGTCATGTCAAAGAACGGATTTCATTCAGGCTCAACGCGCAATCACAATCTACGTTCGCTGTTCAGCATTTTCTCCAGCGATCTGGCCATTGACCTCGGCACCGCCAACACGCTGGTGTATGCGCGGGGCAAGGGCATTGTGGTGAACGAACCCTCCATCGTCGCCATCAACAAGAACACGGGCGAAGTCGAGGCCGTGGGCAAAGAGGCCAAGGAGATGCTGGGCCGCACGCCCGGCAACATCGTCGCCATCAAGCCCATGAAAGATGGCGTGATCGCCGACTTCAAAGTCACCGAGAAGATGCTGAACTATTTCATCCAGAAGGCGCACAACCGCAAAATGCTGGTGCATCCCCGGATCGTGATCGGCGTGCCTTCGGAAATCACGCAAGTGGAAAAGCGCGCGGTTATGGATTCCGCCTACCGCGCCAAGGCCAGCGAAGTGCATCTCGTCGAGCAGGCCATGGTTGCGGCGATCGGCGCGGGACTGCCCATCACCGAGCCCAGCGGCAACATGGTGGTTGATATCGGCGGCGGCACCACCGACATTGCAGTGATTTCTTTGAGCGGCATCGTCTATTCGCGTTCGGTGCGCATGGCCGGCAACCAGATGGACGAAGCGGTCATGAATTATCTGAAACGGAAATACAACCTGCTGATCGGCGAGCGCACCGCCGAACAGATCAAGATGGAAATCGGCTCCGCCCACCAGCTCGACAAGCCGATGACCATGGAGATCAAAGGCCGCAACCTGATCGAGGGCGTGCCCAAGACGATTACCGTGGACGACGGCGAAATCCGCGAAGCCCTCAGCGAATGCGTTTCGACCATCATGAACGCGATTCGCGTCGCGCTTGAGCGTACGCCCCCGGAACTTTCGGCCGACATCAGCGACCGCGGCATCGTGCTCACCGGGGGCGGCGCGCTGCTGAAGAACCTCGACAAGCGCATCCGCGAAGAAACCGGCCTGCCGGTTTCCATTGCCGACGACCCGCTGTGCAGCGTAGTGCTGGGCACCGGCAAAATGCTCAGCGATTTCAAACTGCTGCGTAAAATCTCGATCGAGTAGCAAGACCCGGTGGTCAGTGGCTAGTGATCAGTGGCCAGTAAACCTAACCACTGACCACTAGCCACTGACCACTAGCCACTGAATTATGGATTCCATCCTCGGCCGCTACCGCAACCTGATCATTCTGGTGGGAGTTCTTTTTCTGCAGGTGCTCGGGCTGGCCACGCAGGTCAAGCGCGGGGGCGGGACCGATGTCGAAAGCACGCGCCTGATCCGCGTCTGGGCGGTCGGGGCAGTCACGCCCTTCGAGCGCGCTCTGGTCTGGGGACAGAACAGCGCCGACAGTCTCTGGCACAACTATTTTTATCTGCGCGGGGTACGCGCCGAGAACCGCCAGCTCAAAGATCAGATGGAACAGATGCGCCTCGAACAGGTGCGCCTTAGCGAAGACGCTGCCCAGGCGCGGCGTCTGCAAACCCTGGTGGCCTTCAAGGAACAATTCATCTCCCGCACCGTGGCCGCGCAGGTGATCGGCTCCAGCGGCAGCGACCTTTCTCGGACGGTCTTCATTGATAAAGGCGAGAATGCGGGCATTCAGCGCGACATGGCCGTCATGACCGCCGACGGAATCGTGGGCAAGGTGCTGGTGGTTTATCCCTCGGTTTCGCAGGTGTTGTTGATCAGCGATCAGAGCAGCGGCGTGGGCGCGCTGCTCGAAAAGACCCGGCTGCAGGGAGTGCTGCGCGGTACGGCCAACGGCGAAGTCGTGCTCGAACGCGTTATGAGCGACGAGCAGGTTCCGGTCGGGGAAACCCTGCTGACCAGCGGAGGCGACCAGATTTTCCCCAAGGGCTTGCCCATCGGGAATGTCACCCAGGTTAGCAACGGCAAAGATCTGTTTCTGAATATCAAAATCAAGCCCGCCGCCAACTTGAGCAAATTGGAAGAAGTGCTGGTGCTGGTCGAGAAGCAGGAGCGGCAGGCCACGGCCGACGAAGGCGTGCGGGTGCGGGCTGCCGACATCCTGGCGCAACGTCTGCCCTCGGTGCCGGAGAAGCCGGCCGGGGCGACCCCGGCTGCCGGCGCCAACCCTGCTGCGCCGAACATTCTCGGCAACCCAGCCGGCAAACCAGCAGTCAAACCAGCGAACACGCCTGCGGCGAAACCGGCCAGCGCCCCAGCCGCCGCTGCGCCAAAGGCCGTCGGCGCCGCGGGCGGCGCCGTGACTGGACCGAAATCCGGGCCAGATTCCGATTCGTCCCCGACTCCGTCCGCGCCGCCGGGCAATCCCCAGACACCCGTCAACGAAAGCAGCCCACAATAGCGTGCCCATCACTTACACATCCAATGAGCAGGTGGAAGTCTACCGGTTCAGCATCCCGGTCACGATTGGCATTCCGCTGCTGGCGCTTTTTGTGCAGGCGTTCCTGCCGCTGCGCTTTCCGCGTTTTGCGGTCTACATCGACCTGCCGCTTCTGGTAACGATTTTTTTTGCCATGGCGCGCCGCAGCCCGGTCGCCGGCCTGTTCACCGGAGCCGCCATCGGCCTGGCGCAGGACATGCTGGGGCACAATCCCATTGGCATCTATGGCATCGCCAAGACGGTGGTCGGCTACGGAGCTTCCTCGTTGGGCGTGAAACTGGATGTGGAAAACGCGGGCGCCCGTTTCCTGGTCACCCTGGGGTTCTACCTGGTGCATTCCGCGGTGTATTTCACGGTCGCCCACGGACTGGTCAACATGACCCAGACCTGGAGCTGGTCCCGCGGGATTCTGGCCGGCCTGGCGAATGCAACCCTCGGCGTGACGCTGTTCTTTCTGCTGGACAAGTTCAAGCAGAGAACGTGAGAGGCGGCTTCCGGCGCTCGGCTTCCGGCTTCCGGCCGGACCAACCCGATGAACGCTTCAGGTTACTCATGACCTTCGTTACCGGGAGAAATTCCGTTGGCTCTGGGTCCGATTTAGAATGAAATTAACTCCAGAGAGGAAAATGGCGTCGGCCTCGATTTCTGAACGTGTGGTGTACACGCCGGAAGCCGGAAGCCTGAAGCCGGAAGTCAGATGTTCGGCCGCGACGAAAAAGTTTCCGGAATCCGCCTGACGGCGGCGCAGTACATGATCCTGGGCATCTTCCTGGTGCTCGCCTACGGATTGTGGAGGCTGCAGGTGATGGAGAGCGGATACTACGCCTCCGCGGCCGAGAAGAACCGCATTCGCAATGTGCCCGTACTCGCGCCGCGGGGCAAGATTCTTGACCGCGAAGGCCGCGTCATCGTGGACAACTATCCTTCATTCTCCGCGCTGCTGTTGCGCGATTCCTCTCGCGACCTCGCCGCCGACGCCGACCTTATCGCCCAGGGCCTGCACCTCGATGCCAACGATGTCCGCGCGCGCATCCGTCACTTCGCGTCGCTGCCGCAGTACCAGCCGATTTTCCTGAAAGAAGACATCACTCCCGACGAGCTGCAGTTCATCGAAGCGCATCGCAACGAGTTGCCCGAACTCGACACCATCATGGCGCACCGCCGCCTGTATCCGCGCAACGGATTCATGGCGCACCTGATCGGCTATGTCGGCGAAGTCAGCGAAGACATGCTGAACCAGCCGCAGTTCGAACTCTACAGCGCGGGCGACGTGGTCGGCATTTCCGGCGTCGAACGCCAGTACAACAATCTGCTGATGGGCCAGAACGGATCGCGCCAGGCCCTGGTTGACAGCCACGGCCGCGAAGTCGGGCGCCTCGGCGAGACCGAGGCCATTCCCGGCAAACAATTAAGGTTGACGGTCGACATTGATTTGCAGATTGCCGCCGAGGAAGCGCTGGCAGGGAAAAATGGCGCCATCGTCGCCATGGACCCGCGCACTGGCGAGATTCTCGCCATGGTCAGCGGGCCCTCGTTTGACCCCAACGATTTCGCCGTGCACGTCTCGCGCGATCAATGGAATAAGCTGGTCACCGATCCTGACAAGCCGCTCCTGAACAAAGCCATTCAAGCGCAACTTGCGCCCGGGTCTACTTTCAAGATCATCATGGGCGTGGCCGGATTGCAGGAGGGCATCGCCCAGGACATGCACGTGATCTGCAACGGCGGGGCTGAGTTTTATGGCCGCTACTTCAAGTGCTGGATCTCCGCGCGGCACCAGACCCATGGCCTGGTCGATATTTATAAGGGGGTCTACCAATCCTGCGATGTTTTCTTCTACACGCTCGCCGAAAAGCTGGGGATTGAGCGCATCGCAAAATATGCAACGATGCTGGGGCTGGGACAGAAGACGGGAATCGATCTGCCTCAGGAAGCCAGCGGTGTAATGCCCTCGGAAGAATGGAAGTGGAGGACCTTCAAGCAAAGGTGGTTTCCCGGCGAAACCATTTCGGTCGGCATTGGCCAGGGCGCCATCGCGGCTACGCCCATCCAGATGGCCCGCGCCTTTGCCGCGATTGCCAGCGGCGGCCGCATGGTTCGGCCGCACGTCACTAATCCGGCCGATTTGCCCCCCGGGATGGTGCAGGCGTCGGATGTCCCCGATGAGGTTACCGTTCCGCTCGATCCCAAAAATTGGGAAATCATCACCGACGCGATGGCCGAGGTGGTCAGCCCCGTTGGGACCGCCGCCCTGTCCCAGATTAAAGATGTTGATATGGCAGGCAAGACGGGAAGCGCGCAGACCATCAGCAACATGTTGAAGGCGAAGATGAGCGCCAGCGAGAAGGCGCTGCACAAAGATAACGGCTGGTTCGTCGGCGTCGAGCCCAGGCGAAATCCGGAGATTGTCGTCTGCGGACTCTATGAGGAAGGTGAGCACGGAGACAAGACTGCGCGCGTGGTCGCGCAGGTGATCAAGGCCTTTGTGGAAAAGAAGCGCCGGACTCCGCAAAAAATGGCGGGAAACCCGCAACCCGGCGGAAAGGTCGAGATTGGCGCGGTGTGGACGGCCCCTGATTCGGACGGCGGTAAAGACCGGTTACAAAGTGGCCACTTCTTCCTCGACACAACAGAGAAGCCGCTGGCGGTCGCCATTGCTGCCCCGGGAATGCAGTAGTGCTCGGCAGTCAGCACTCGGCATTCAGCATTCAGCCAGCAAAGCGCCGAAGGACTGAATGCCGACTGCTGATTGCTGACTGCTAACTGGCAACTGACAACTTATGGCACGCTACGTCTCATACCGCGATTTCGACTGGATCCTGCTGATTTTCGTGCTCATCATTTGCGGCCTGGGTGTGATGGAAATCCACAGCGCCACCATGCACACCAAGTTCGCCGGAGCCCACGTCAAACAGGTCTACTGGGTTCTCGCCGGCTTGGGCGCAATGTTCCTGGTCAGCCTGATCAATTACCAGGCGCTGCTCGACCAGATTCACTGGTTCTACATTGCCGGCGTGGCGTCACTGATGGCCGTGCTCATCTTCGGCAGCAAATACCTGGGAGCCAAGCGCTGGATCAAAATGCCCGGCGGCAACCACTTCCAGCCCTCAGAATGGGTCAAGCTCATCCTGATTCTCGCCGTGGCCAAATACTTTGCCGACATGCGCCAGCGCGAGCTTTCCTGGGCCGACTTCATGAAAGCCGGCGCCATCGTCGGCATCCCCATGCTCATGGTCTTAAAGCAGCCTGACCTGGGCACCGCGCTCACCTACCTCCCGATCGCGGCCATGGGAATCTTTCTGGGAGGCCTGCAGTGGAAGCAGGGCCTGACGGTGGGTCTGCTCGCGGCGGTAAGCGTAGGCGCGGTTTTTCTTGTTCCCCGCGTGCACGTGCTGAAATCCTACCAGAAGCAGCGCCTGACCAGTTTTATCGATCCTGAACTCGATCCTCAGGGCTCGGGGTACCAAGTTGAGCAATCCAAGATTGCCGTGGGTTCGGGGGGCCTTTGGGGCGGCAAAGGCTCGCAAACCCACGGTGCTTTCCTTCCGGTTCCGCAAACGGATTTCATTTTCGCGGCCTTTGCCGAGGAACATGGATTCGTGGGCGCTCTGGGGCTTCTGCTGTTATACTTCATAGTGCTGATGCGTTTGACCCAGAACGCGCAAACAGCGCCCGACCGCGCTGGCACGTTTGTCGTGATGGGTGTGGTGGCTGTGCTTAGCTTCCATATCCTGGTCAATGTCGGCATGGTGGTTGGCTTTATGCCGGTCACCGGAATACCCCTGCCGCTGATGAGTTATGGCGGGTCTTCCGTGTTGTTCATGTTCCTGGCGCTGGGGATGGTTATGAATGTTCGCATGCGCCGCTTCGTAAACTAAGGAACGTTGAACAGGAGTTAAACAGGGAAGAACGGCAGGAACGCTGTTTTTGCTGCGCTCGCAGGCGCAGCCCCAAAAATATTGATCTCTAAAATATCGATCGCCCTCGCGTGAAGGGGGCATTTCACCGGCTAGTCGAGCAGTAGAAGGCCGGGCAGGATTGAAGCTGAGCAGTTAGCCGGGCAGGGAACGGCCCCCCGACCCAATCGGGTCTGAGAGTGCGGTCACAAACCCCGGCGGAAGTTAAAGCGACCAGTGCAAAAGATTCCTAAGCTTGTGCAGCGGACTCGGGCGGTGAGAAACACCCAATGCCCCGGCCTGTCCCCATGTTCGGGGCGCATCGCGACGCTCTTCTCTTCATCCTCCCGCACTTCTCCTGACTCCACCCCGGTGACACCCGTCCGGCTTCCTTAATAGTCGGCGGGTCCGGAGTGTTCGATGAACAAAGAACTATTTGTCTCTTCCACCCCCCACGAAACCAAGGTGGGCATGGTGGAAGACGATCTGCTCGCGGAAGTCTACCTTGAACGCGAAAACGAATACACGCTCGCCGGCTCCATCTATAAAGGCCGCGTCACCCGCGTGCTCCCCGGCATGCAGTCGGCTTTCGTCGATATCGGCCTGGAGCGCGACGCCTTTCTCTACGTTTCGGATTTCATGGAATTGGAAGAGCACGACGACGATTTGACCGACGTTGTCCCGGCCAATCGTAATGTGCCCGACATGCGCCCGCAGCCGCCGCGGGCCGAAGCCGCTCCGGGCACGGTGGAAGTAACGGATGAGGGTCTGGAAGACCCCCTCCCGGATTCAGGCCAGGAATTCACCGAGAGCGAAGGGTCTGAATCGCAACCGCCTGTGGCCGCAAGTGGCGTCCCGGAAATTGGGAATGCCGCCGATCAAAACCGCGACCGGGGCAACTTTCGCGGACGCCGCCGCCGCCGTGGCGGACGCCGCGACGGAAGAGGCGACGGCCGTGAGGGCGGACCCGCTCGAAGCGCCGATCGAAGCTCAGAACGAGGTTCAGAACGGGGTTCAGAACGAGGTTCAGAACGGAGCCCAGATCGGGGCCCGGAGAGAACCTCCGACCGGCCCTTCGATCGCACCTCGGAACGTACGCCCGAGCCGCGCTTCACGCGTCCGGCCGAGCCGGCGGCTTTTCGCCCGTCGGATTCCGGCCGCAGCCAGCCTTCAGGTCCGCCCCCCGGCTACCAGCCTATCCTGCTGCCCGGGGAGTCGATCTCAAAATACCAGCGTCTTGCCCAGCAAGCGCCCGCGCCAGTGCGGCAGGCCATCGCCGCAGTCGAACCCGAGCTTCCCGTCGAGGCACTCGCTCCGGTCGCGGCGACCTTCCCCGAAGATGAGCCAATCTTCGCCGAGCCCATCCTCGCCGCCGCCGAGCCCCTCCATGCTGAGCACGAGCATGCTGAGCACGAGCATGCCGAACATGATCAAGAAGAGCACGATCAAGACGAGCACGACGACAGTCGCGGGAACCGTGTCGAGCAAATCGAGCCGGTGGAGTCGGCCTCGACCACAACCGACTGGAATCAGGAATTCCGCCTCTCGGAACCGGCGCCCCTGCCCTCGCTGGGATGGCCGGGCGAGACCAGCGTCACGGTCGATCAAATCGCTCTCGAACACGAGAAGGAAGAAGCCGTCGCTGAGCAAATGGTTTCCCCGGAGCGCGCCCCCCGCGACGAGCAGCCCCCGGTATTCGCTGCTCCCGGCACCATGGAAGAAGAAACCATCGACGACGAGGAAGCGGACGCCGTCCATTACGAAGCTTCTTCCGACGAAGGTTACGACGAGTTCGAAGAAGAGACGCAGGCCGGCCCCGGGCATCTGAACGGCGAAGCCCGCGAAGTTGTCGCCGAGATTCATCAGGCGTCTCTCACCGACTCCGGCGCGGCGCATCCGGCCGAAGGCGCTCCCGCCGAAGGCGAGGATGACAGCGAGGAACTCGAACTCGAAGAGGCCCAGGCCGAAGCCGAAGCCTTGCTTGACGCCGAAGCCCGCGGCACCGGCGCCGTGGATGCCCGCGTCGAAGTTCGCGCCCCGGCTGCGACCGCAGGTTATACGCAGCGCACCCAGCGCCCGCGCCCCGGCCAGGACAGAGACCGCGGTCCGCGTGACCGTGGCCGCCGTGGTGGAGGAGATCGCGGGGGAGATCGTGGCCGCGGCCGTTTCCGCCGCCGCGAAAACGCTCCCGTTCCGCTCATCAGCGATCTGCTCAAGGAAGGCCAGGAAATCCTGGTGCAGATCGCCAAGGAACCCATCGGCAAGAAAGGCGCGCGCATCACCAGTCACATCGCGCTGCCCGGCCGCTTCCTGGTCTACATGCCCACCGTGAACCACACCGGCGTCTCGCGCAAAATTTCTTCCGAGGAAGAACGCCAGCGCCTGAAGCGCATCATCCTCAGCGAGCGCGAAAACGGCCACGGAGGCTTCATCGTCCGCACCGCCGCGCAGAGCGCCAGTGAAGAGGAACTCCGCGCCGACATTCGCTTTCTGAAAGGCTTGTGGCACGACATTAAGACCCGCGCCGAGGCTTCTAAACCCCCGGCGCTGATCTATCACGACCTCAACGTAGTCGAGCGCGTGCTGCGCGACCAGGTCACTTCCGACTTCAGCGTGATCTGGGTTGACACCGAACCCGAGTACGAGCGCGTGCTGCGCTTCTTCAACCGCTTTCAGCCGCAGATGGTGAAGCGCGTGAAGCTCTACACTAAAGAGACGCCGCTGTTCGAGCAATTCGGTCTGAAAGACGAGATGGACAAGGCGCTCAAATCGAAAGTCTGGCTGAAGAGCGGCGGCTACATCGTCATCAACCAGACCGAAGCCTTGGTCGCCATCGACATCAACACCGGCAAGTATGTCGGCAAGACGGCGCGCCTCGAAGACACCATCGTCAAAACCAACGTGGACGCGATCAAAGAAATCGTCCGCCAGATCCGGCTGCGCGACCTGGGCGGCATCATCATCATCGACTTCATCGACATGGATGAGCGCCGCAACCGGCAGCGCGTGATGCAGGCTCTCGAAGAAGAGCTTCGCCACGACCGCGCCCCGTCAAAAACGCTGCAGTTCAATGATTTCGGGCTGGTCGCCATCACCCGCAAACGCGTCAAGCAGTCGCTCGAACGCACCATCGGCGCGCCGTGCCCGTACTGCGAGTCGACGGGATACGTGAAGTCGGTCACCACCGTGTGCAACGAAATCTACGTCGAGATGCGCAAGATCGCCAAGCACCTCGAACACGAAGACGTCATGCTGCGCGTGCATCCCGACGTAGCCAAAGAATTGAAGGGCAATAACGGGCGCCTGCTGAACGAGATGGAAGAACTCACCAAACGCACCATCATCGTGAAGAGCGACCCGGCGGTGCACCAGCAGCAGTTCGACATCAACTGAGTTGTCAGCTTTCAGCTGTCAGCCATCAGCCATCAGTAGGGACGGGCGAAAGATCGCCCGTCTTTTTCTTTGTGTGACCAGCGGCACAGCATTACCGATCGAATACGCATGAGAATTCCGATGACAGGAGACCTAAAATGGCAAATGGCATGGTAAAATGCCATCCATGAATACCACTCTGACTGTGGACAAAGCCGGTCGTGTTGTCCTCCCGAAACCGGTGAGAGATGAACTTCAGTTGGGCGCGGGAGATTCTCTGGAACTGGAGAGCTCCGAGGACCAGATCGTGCTGCGTCCTGTGCGGGGCACGGTAGGCCTGCGCAAGAAGGAGGGGATCTGGGTCATGGATATCGATGAGCCGCTCTCCGCTGCCACTGTGGATCGAACCATTCGCGACGTCCGGCGCGAGCGCGAGCGCTCCTGGTTGGAAGGTACGTCCAAGGCCAGCGACGGCGTCCGCCAAGCAAAGGCCAGGAAACGGCGGTGAAGTGGTTCGTTGACACGTCCGTGCTTGTCCCCGTATTCATTCCCGGCCACATCCATCACGAACGAAGCTTTAAGCTATTTTCGCAAGCCGACATCACGCGCGCGGCCTGCGCAGCCCATACCCTGGCTGAGGTGTATGCCACCGTTACCCGCATACCCGGCAGGCATCGGGCCAGCGGCGAACAGGCTTTGAGGTTCCTGGAAGCAATCGAGGAGCGATTCCGCGCGGTTGCGTTGAACGTGGCTGAGTATCGCGCTGCGATTCGTGACGCCGCCGCTCTTGGCGTCGTGGGCGGAACGTCATACGATGCCCTGATCGGGGCCTGTGCCCGGAAAGCCCACGCGGAAGTTATTTACTCATGGAATACTCAGCATTTCCTGCGGCTCGGTCCGGAGATCGCACGTCGGGTACGCCTGCCCTAGGTTCCAGGGGCGCGGCAGTGTCCTAAGAGCGTTCAATTGTGAAGTGGATGCGCCCGGGTTGGGTGGCGAATCGGGCTTACCTGATCACGTTGGCGAGCGTCTTCACCCCCAGATCCGCCCGGTTGCGCAGCTTTGCGCGGACTCATGGATGGCTTTCGCCGCCGCGCCCGCGCGCTTTGCGAGGCTGCTTTCCCAATGCCGCAGGTGTGAGCAGAAGCGCTCAGCTTATGGGCGCGTGGCTGAGCGACAATCGCCCTAACTCAGACCATAAGGAGCCGAAGAAATGAAGATTCTCGTGACCGGCGGTGCTGGCCATGTTGGCTCAGAAGTAGTGAAAGAACTTCAGAAGCGTAAAGCGGATGTTCGCATTCTCGTTCGCAAAGAGGAAACCGCTGCTCCGGCAGGGGTTCAGGCTGTGGTGGGCGATTTGCTCGATCCGGTCTCCGTGGAGAAAGCACTCCACGGTGTGGATAAGCTTTACTTGTTGAATGCCGTTTCTCCTGACGAATTGACCCAGGGCCTCATTGCCTACGATCTAGCCAGGAAGTTGAAGCTGAAGCACATTGTTTATCACTCGGTTTTTCGGGTCGAACAGTTCAAGGACGTGCCGCATTTTGCCTCGAAACTGGCTATCGAAGGCGCTTTGCGAGAGTTTGATGTCCCATTCACGGTCATCCGTCCGAATTACTTCTTTCAGAATGATGCATTGCTGAAAGATCCGCTGACCAAGGCGGGCGTTTACCCGATGCCTCTCGGCAAGGTCGGTATCTCGGCGGTCGATATAAGAGATATTGCCGAGGCAGCGGCGATTACGCTGACCTCCGACGGCCACGACGGTAAGACCTACAACGTCAGTGGTCCACACGTGCTGAGTGGTCCGAAAATCGCGTCCATCTGGAGTGAGCTGTTGGGTAAGGAAATTCGCTACGCCGGCCACGATATGGACGCATTTGAGCAGCGGATGCGAAAACAGGGCCCATCCTGGTCAGCGTTCGACATCCGCATGATGTTTCAGGGATATCTGGAGCGTGGTTTCGTGGCCGGACCTGACGATCTCGAGATATTGACCAAGTTGCTTGGACATTCGCCGCGCCGGTATGAGGACTTCGCCCGGCAGACCATACTCGCGTGGCAGGAGAGTCGGGAACTCGTAGCGGCTTCTTAAGGCCACTCTTTCCTCTCGATCAGGTGGCGAAGATTCGAAGACTGCGTAAGGATGAGCGCGGATTTGGAAGCCAGAGGAACGATGAAACAGCCCTAGCTCACGTTGGCCAGGGTCTTCACCGCGAGATCGGCGTGGTTACGCAGTTTTTGCGCGGACTCGTGGATGGCTTTCGCCGCTGCGCCTGCGCCGCTCTGCTGGGCCGTCTTCGCGATGCCGCCCGCATCCTCGGCCGACGTGCTGGCCATATCGAGCAGCACCACCACGGAATCGGCGTGCAACTTCCACAGCGACGACATCTTCTGGCTGCGCTTCAGTTCTTCCAGTTCGGTGCTGATGCGCGCTGAAATCGAAACCATACGAATTAATGTACGCGCCACATCGGCGCGCAAACTTTTTTCTTCCAGAAACGTCGCGCTGTACGCGTCGGCTTCCGGCGTTGTGAGCGTCAGGTTGAAGAAGCGCATGGGCACAACCTGCCGGTATTTCGGATCGGCGACGCGCACAAACACCCGAATCGATTCTTCCACGCGCCGCAATTTGGCTTCCTCCGCCGAGAGTTGTTGCGCGGTCACCGCTGGTGGCTGGAACACCGCCGCCGCTGCCGGAGCTTTCGCCGCCGCCTCTCTGGCTGCCTTGGGCGCCGCTGCCGCCGAACCGCCTGCGGAACGCGCCGTCTGCGCCGCCGGAGTCAACAGCGACCGCCGGATCGGCGGACGCCGGTCCAGTTCTTTCTTCAGCTTCGAAACCCGCCGGAATTTTTCAAAGGTGCTGCCGTAGTCGGCGTCGAGCAGTTGTTTTTCCTGAATCGCCGCCACATGGTCCACCGTGACTTCCACGCCGTCGACCGTGGTCAGAATCGTTCCGCCCATTTCCTCGAGCGCCTGCCCGAAGGTCTTAATCTCGGTCAGCGCTTTTGCGAACAACTCATCAAACTTCTTACCGAACGTTGCGTTGTATGCGGAAACTGTGGCCAGCACTCCCGGATGATAAAACGAGGCATCCAGCCACTGCTTCAACTCGCGTACCCGACCGATAATGCCGGAGTCGATGAGGGTATTGAAGTCGCGGAAGCGCGCGATTTCCTCGCGCAAAGGATCGAAGCGCCGCAGCAGTTGCACATGCTCTTCCGGCAGCGAAGGCACGTCGGAGTCGGCCAGAATTTCAATCAGCGCAATTTCAAACGGCGAGAGCGGCAATGAGCCGTCGAGTCCGTAGCCGGTCTGCTCCCACTGCCCCGGTACGCGCGGATGGCGATACAGAAAGGTCGCGATCAGATCCGTCTTGTCGCGGTTGACGTCGCTCGGTTCGCGGCGCCGCACAAAGTACCGCAGCAGAGCCTCGGCTACTTCCGAATCGGTATCTGGTGTCAGCGCCTGCCGCACCATGGCGGGAGAAATCGCCATATCCAGCAGGTGCAGCCAGCGATACATGCGCGAAAGCGTAGTCGGAAGTTCGCGCTCGGAATGGCGCAGCGCGTCCTCGTCGAGGCCGCTCGGAATGGGAACGTCCCCGCCGAGCGCGTCCCGCATAAGCTTCTGGTAGAAGCCCTGGACGGTCGCCAGAATGGCTAATTCAAACCGAAGATCTTCGGCCAATCATGCCCCCGAGAGCAGAAGTTCGTTGTGAAGCTTTACTAATGTCTAAGTAAAGACGAAATGTTACCTTCGGTGCAAGTTACTAGTGGAGTGGAACCCTCACGCATTGAAACGGTTTTGTTACCGGAAGTACATGGACTTCCGCGCGGGAATGTCAGAAAGGCAGGAAGTTAGAATACGACGGTTTTGTTCCCGTACACCAGCACGCGATTTTCCACATGCCAGCGCACGGCGCGCGAGAGAACGACCTTCTCGAGGTCGCGTCCTTTGCGAATCAGATCTTCGACGGTATCGCGGTGCGATACGCGAACCACATCCTGCTCAATGATGGGCCCGTCGTCGAGCACCTCGGTCACATAGTGGCTGGTCGCGCCGATTAGTTTCACTCCCCGCTCGAACGCCTGATGGTAAGGTCGCGCGCCGACGAAAGCCGGAAGAAACGAATGATGAATGTTGATGATCTGCTGCGGATAGCGGTTCACGAAGTCGTTCGACAGAATCTGCATGTAGCGCGCCAGCACCATGAAGTCCGGCGGCTGCGCGTCAATCAGCGACTGGATCCTTGCTTCGGCTTGACTCTTATTGTCTTTGGTGACTGGGACGATCGCGTAAGGAATCTTGTAGAAATCGGCAATCGCCTGGTTGTCGGAGTGGTTGGAAATAATCAGCGGAATGTCGCAGGCCAGTTCGCCGCTCTTGTGGCGATACAGAAGGTCCACCAGGCAGTGATCGTATTTCGAAACCAGAATAATCATGCGCGGCCGCTGCGACGATTGCGCCAGCCGCCACTTCATTTGAAAAGCTTCCGCGGCGGGCGCGAACTGTTTGCCGAAGTCCGCGAGATCCTTCTGGGAGAGATCAATGTCGAAGTCCTTGGGATCAAACTCCACCCGCATCAGGAACAGTCCGGACTCTTCGTCGGCGTGCTCGTCGGCGTGCAGGATGTTGCCGCCGTGCCGGTAGACGAAGTCGGCAATGGTCGCGACCTCGCCCTTGGCATCGGGGCAACTGACCAGTAGGATGGCAGAATTCTTCATGGAATGTGTGGAGCGGGCACTCCCGCCCGCTGGTTTCCGTCGCTCCAAGCAAGCGGGCAAGAGTGCCCGCTCCGCAAACTACTTCTTCAGTGCCTTCAGTATCTCCCGCGCCGCATTCGCGCCCGAGCCTCCGGTCAAGCCAGCCCCCGGATGCGTTCCGCTTCCGCATAAATACAAATTCTGAATTGGAGTCCGATACCGCGCCCAATCCAGCAGCGGACGCATGGTGAAGAACTGGTCGAGTGCCAGATCCCCATGGAAAATCTGTCCGCCGGTCAGGTTGTACTTTTCTTCCAGGTCGAGCGGCGTGATGATCTGCTGCGCCAGGATCAATTCCGGCAAATTGGGCGCATACTGCGCCAGCGTCTGCACGACGGTCTGGCCCAGCGCCTCGCGCTGCTGATCCCAGTCGCCCTTCAGTTTATACGGCGCGTACTGCATGTAAATCGACATCACATGCTTGCCTTCGGGCGCAAGCGAGGGATCGGTCAACGAAGGGAGTGTCGCTTCGAGATAGGGCTGACGCGAGAAGTTTCCGTACTTCGATTCGTCGAACGCCCGCTCCAGGTAATCAATCTCATTGCCAATATGGATGCGACTCTTAAGCGCAGCGGCATCGCTGCTCTTCAGCGCTGTGAAAGTCGGCATCCCCGAGAGCGCGAGATTCACTTTCGCGACCGTTCCATTCCCGCGGTAATGCTGCAACTTCTGCACGAAGTCCGGTGAAAGATGCGTGGGATCAGTCAGCTTGAGCAGCGTGCGTTTGGGGTCGGCATTCGAGATTACTGCGCGCGCTTGAATTTCTTCTCCCGCCGCCAGCAGCACGCCCGACGCTATTCCGTTCTTCACTTGAATCGCCGCGACCTCCGCGCCGGGGCGAATCTCCGCACCCGCGGCCTTAGCCGCCGCTGCCATGGCCTGCGTAATCGCGCCCATGCCTCCGGCAGCAAACGTCGCCGAGCCCGCGGGATGAGGATCTCCCGCCGCACGGATCAGCAACATCAGCGCGCTTCCTGCCGACCACGGACCAAGAAAAGTTCCGAAGACGCCACGCGCAGCGATCACGGCGCGCAGAAGTTCGGTTTCAAAATATTCCGACGCCAGGTCAGCCACGGCCATCGGCCCCCAGCGCAGCAGGCGAAACATGTCCCGCTTGCCTAGCTTGCGGATGGCGCGCCCTGTCTTCAGCATGCTCCAGAGGTCGCCGCTGCTGGGGTGGTCAATGTCGGGCGGCGTGGTCGCCAGCGCCTCCGCGATGACCGCGGCAATCTTTCCGAGAGATTTCGAGAACTCAGGATACTTTGCCGCATCTTTTTCAGAAAACACCGCAATCGCCTGCGCCGACTTGGTTACATCCTGATAAAGCGAAAGCGCGCGACCGTCGAGCGAAAGCGCGGTCACGCAAACTTCCGGCGTGATCAGCTTGAGCCCGTGCTTGTCAAGTTGCATGTCGCGGAGAATGCTGGGCAGAATGGGACCCGCGGTATGCGCCAAAGTCGAGCAACGAAAGCCGGGATGAAACTCATCGGTGACCGCTGCGCCACCGACCTGCGCGTTCCGTTCGAGAACCAGCGGCTTGTAACCGGCCTTGGCCAGATAGAACGCGGTGACGAGCCCGTTGTGGCCGCCGCCGATGATGACGATGTCACGCTGCGTGGTGCCGCTTTGTGCCGGCATGCTAGGCCGCTCCCTTGATGTCTTTCAGAATTTCGAGCGCTGCCAGCCGCCCGTTCGCGCCCATGATGCCGCCGCCGGGATGCGTTGCCGACCCGCACATATAAAGGTTCTTGATGGGCGTGCGGTACTGCGCCCAGCCCGGCACAGGACGCAAAAAGAAAAGTTGCTCGAGCGAAAGCTCGCCCTGAAAAATGTTGCCCTCGCTCAGTCCCCACTCGCGCTCCAGGTCGAGCGGCGTGACCACCTGCTTCTGGATGATGATGTCTTTGATGTTGGGCGCGTACTCGGCAATGGTGTTTACCACGGTATCGCCGAAGGCCTCTTTCTGATCATCCCAGTTGAGGCCCGGCCTCAGTTTGTAGGGCGCGTACTGCACGAAACACGACATCACATGTTTTCCCGGGGGCGCAACGGAAGGATCGGTCAGCGATGGAATGACCATGTCGATGTAGGGATGCCGCGAGAAATTTCCGTACTTCGCGTCATCATAGGCGCGCTCCATATATTCGACCGAAGGCGAGATGGAAATCGCACCGCGTAAATGCGCGCCCGGTCCGGGCATGCACCTGAAGTTCGGCAACCCGCTCAGCGCCATATTCACCTTGCCTGAAGAGCCGCGATACTTGAAGCGGTTCACGTCTTCCAGGAAGTCAGTGGGCAGATGCTCGGCGCCCATCAACTTGGTGAAAGTCATTCGCGGATCAACGCTGGAAGAAATAACGTCAGCGTAGATTTCGTCGCCGTTGGCGAGCACCACGCCCTTGGCCTTGCCGTTCTTGATGATTATTTGCGAGATTGCCGCCTTGGTGCGGATCTCCACGCCGGCCTCGCGGGCCGCATCGGCAATCGCGTTCGAAATCGCGCCGGTGCCGCCGCGGGCAAATCCCCAGGCGCGAAATGCGCCGTCGATTTCGCCCATGTAGTGGTGCAGCAGCACGTATGCCGTGCCCGGCGAGCGGACGCCGAGGAAAGTCCCAATAATTCCCGAGGCCGACATGGTTGCCTTGAGCACGTCAGTCTCGAACCATTGATCGAGAAAATCAATGGCGGACATGGTCATCAGCTGAACCTGATTGTATTTGTCGTAGCTTGACATGCCCTGGAAGCGGCGCCCAATGAACAGCAGCTTCATGAGTTCGCGTGGATCGAGCGTGGTCGGATCCGGCGGAACCATGCTCAGGATTGGTTTCACGAAGCGGCACATGGCCTGCATGGCCTTGCCGAACTCGTCGTAGGCTTCGGCGTCCACGCGCGAGTGGCGGGCGATTTCGCGGTGCGTCTTGCCGTGATCGTTCACGCGCCACAAATAATCGCCGCTGGGCATGGGAGTAAACGTGCCGTCGAGCGGAAGAATCTCCAGGCCGTGCCGGGGCAGGTCGAGATCGCGAATAATTTCCGGCCGCAGCAGCGAGACCACGTAAGAACAAACTGAGAACTTGAAGCCCGGCACAATTTCTTCTGTACAGGCGGCACCGCCCAGCACATGGCGCCGCTCGAGTACGAGCACCTTCTTGCCGGCGCGCTGCAGATAGGCAGCGTTGACCAGGCCGTTGTGGCCGCCGCCGATGACGATTACGTCGTATGAATTCGATGCAGCCATTTTTACTCCTAGCTCTTCGCTTTAACGTTCGGGTGTGGGAAAACGCAATAATACTCGCGCCGGGAAACAGGCGGAAGAGCGGATCAGAGCCCGCTGGGAAGGACCGTCCAGCTTCTTAGGATGCTGCACAGACTGGGCATAAACAGTCGCATAGGTGACCGAAAGTTCAACCGCCATTCTAACGGGCAACCGCCGTTTTGTCTGCATCTTTGCGCCGGCGCTGACTGCAAGTCATTCTCCGTCACTGTTGCCGGGCAGGCTTACGGATGGAATATAATCCGACTTCGGCGATTTAAAGTCGAGTTCGAGGAAACCATTTTGCCTATCGGAACCGCATTTCACGAGCGAACCTTCCCGCTCTGCCACAGTCTGAACTACCGCGAGTGGTCGGGCTATTACACGGTCAGCGTGTACGAAGTGCACCACGAGCATGAGTACAACGCGATTCGCAACGCGGCCGCGCTCATCGATATTTCGCCGCTCTACAAATATCTGATCACCGGCAAAGACGCGACCCGCCTGGTGAACCGCGTCATCACGCGCGACATCAATAAGGTCAAAGTGGGCCAGGTGATTTATTGCTGCTGGTGCGACGAAGAGGGCAAGGTCATCGACGATGGCACGATTTCGCGCCTTGAGGAAAATGTCTATCGCTGGACGGCTGCCGACCCGAGCCTGCGCTGGTTTCGGCAGAACGGCCTGAATATGGACGTGCAGGTCGAAGACATCTCCGAGAAAGTTGCCGCGCTTGCTCTGCAGGGTCCGACCTCAGCTAAGTTGCTGAAGGCCGTTGCCGAAGCCGACGTCGCGAATCTGAAATATTTCCGCGTCACCCGCGGCAAAATCGCGGGAGTTCCGGTTGACATTTCGCGCACCGGTTACACCGGCGACCTCGGCTACGAAATCTGGATTCCACAGAATGACGCCGGCGACGCGGTGAAGGTTTGGGATGCGCTCGCGGAGACGGGCAGGCAGTTTGATCTGCACGCCGCCGGGATGCTCGCGCTGGATGTGGCGCGGGCAGAAGCCGGATTGCTGCTCATTGAAGTCGACTATACGAGCTCGAAAAAGGCGCTGATTCCGTCGCAGAAGTTTTCGCCTTACGAACTAGGCTTTGCCAAGATGGTCCACTTGGATAAAGAAAACTTCATCGGAAAGAGCGCTCTGGAACAAGACGCAAAGAATGGCGTGCCGCGGCAGTTGGTCGGCCTGGAAGTCGATTGGACCGATATCGAACAGCTCTATGATCGCTACGGCCTCACTCCCGCAGCGCCAACGCAGGCCTCGCGCGTGGCCGTGCCGGTGTACTCGGGTGACAAGCAGGCCGGCAAGGCCACGACGACGAGCTGGTCACCGGTATTGAAAAAGTTGATTGCTCTGGCAAGCGTCGGGACCGAATATGCGAAGCCGGGAACCTCGCTGGAGATGGAGATTACGATCGAAGCGATGCGGCTCAAGACGAACGTGAAGGTGACGGATCTGCCGTTCTTCAATCCGCCGAGAAAAACTGCGACGCCGGTGTAAATGCACGGGTAATGGTTCATGTGGGGACAGCCGCGAACGCTGCTCCGAACTATGCTCCGAACTATGTTCGTGCCGCCCTCCGCTTGCCCGCCCAATAAATCCCTGCCCCGATCAGCACCAGCGCTCCTGTTCCTCCGACAATCTTGAACAGCGCCAACGGTTTGTTCGGTTCATCGGGCTGCGGAATCAGCGATAGTACGATGGTGATCGCAGTGGTCAGGAAGCCGAGGGTCGCAACCAACTTTGCCACGGTCGTTCCTCCCGGCACTCGAATCACTTCCGGTCCTGCAGGTTCGCGCTGCAGTTTGATCATCGCTGCGAACAAATATAAATACGGAATGAAATAGGTAATCACGCCCATGCTGACCAGAACATCGTAAGCGCCCTTCACGCTGGTGCCAGCCTGTCCGAGAAAAATGAATACCGCGCCGAGAAAAAACTGAGTCAGCAGTGCGACCCACGGAGTTTTCCATCGCGGATGCAATGCTCCAAACGCCGGCGGCAGAAATCGATCGAGCCCGGCGACGAAGGGAAGTCGCGCCACCGCGGCCAGATACGCTCCGGCCGCGCCCACGTTGCTGAGCGCGATGAGAAATGCAACCAGCGGCAGCACGCCGGGAAACCCCACGCGCGACGCGGTTTTCGACACGGCCTGCACCAGCCCCTGCAAATCGTTCACTTGCGTGGAAGGCAGCGCCAGCAGCACGCACACCGTTCCCAGGATGTAGCAGATTGTGACCGTAACCCCGCCGGAGAGGAGCGCCAGAGGAATCGTGCGCCGCGCGTTCTTGATTTCTTCCCCCATGAACGAGGCGGTCTCGCAGCCGCCAAACGCAAAGGTCAGCACGGACCAGAAAATCAAATCATTGATGTGCGTGCTGGGGATCATGGAATGCAGCGTGAACGAGGTCGCCGATCCGTAGCGATGCCATGCCACCAACCCCATCAGAATGACGATGCTGACCGGAACCCACATGGCGATCGCGCCAACGTTGTGCAGCCACTTGCCCACACCCAGGCCCAGCACGTTCAGCAGCGTGGCCGCGCCCAGCGTCAGCAACGCGAAAACAATGTAGAAGGTTGCGTTATTCGAAAGATGCTCCCATCGTGCCTGCCGCATGAAGAGCACATTGCTGGCGGCGAAGTAGAGCACGGCAGGGAAGTAGGGCAGGTTGCTGGTCCAGTAAGTCCACGCCGACATGAAGCCGGAAAAATCCCCGAAGGCACGCTTGCTCCAAACGTAAAGCCCGCCTTCATTGGGATAGCGCGAGGAAAGTTCCAGCACTGAGAGCGCCAGTGGCGTGTAAAAGCACAACCATGCGCCGACCCAGATGACGATCGAACTCGGCCCCGCCGCTGCCGCCGTCGCGATCCAGCGCAGGCTGATGCCGGTGATTACATAAAAGAGAAACAGGTCGCGGAAGCCCATCACTTGCCGCGGGCGATTAGGGTCGTCCGCTGCGGCGGCGGAAACGCCGGGCGCAGCAAAGCTGATTGTGATGGATTGCGGCGGCGGATTGGAGTCGGCCAATGGCGTGTCCTGGGGTCAGTTTAGCGCGAGCACCGATCTGACAAGAAGAAGAGGAATAACACCGCCACGGGCGCGGAGCAAGATGAAAGTTGGACGCTAGGTAATATCGGAGTGCGATGACGAGAAAAAATCTGGATTCTCCCAAAAGCGCTCATAGCATTCCGTGCACAGCCAGTCGTGGCCGTTAGTGTAGCCGGTGGCATGCTCGGCATCGGAGCCACCGTCAGGCTCGAACAGTTCCCAGCGGCAAATGAAGCAGTGATCTTTCTTCCAGCCCTCTCTTGCGAGAGCGAAGTTGTCGGTGTCGGCGGCGAGACTGAGGTCGAATGAAAACGCACCTGTCTTCCGGCTTATGACGACGTCGCGAGGCTTCCATGGCGCTTTCTGCCAGTGCCAGTTGTAAGCGCGAACCAGATTGATGGCATCGCGTACGTAGTCGACGTTCCAGCGAGAACCATGAATCTCGACGGTCTCCGCGGATAAAGTGCGGAATCCGAGGCCCATGTACGAGGCGCGCTGAAATGACCACGGCCTCAGCGGCTGGGGTCTCTCGGCATAGTACGCGCGTATCGCGGCGGCGTCCGCCCCGGCTTCGAGCAAGAGCTTGGCGGCGAAAGAGTCCTTCTCTTCGATCAGGCCCAGGAGCAGGTGTTCAGTCCCGATGTGATGGCTGGCAAGGCGCTCGGCTTCGTCAGCCGCCTGCTTCAGTACCTTCTTCGATCCCGTGGTGAGCGGCAAGTCCACGGCCGTTGAGGTCGGCGGACGTTCCGGTGAACTCTCGTCGACCCTGCGGCGGATGGCCTCGGCATTTATTGTCGGGAGCCAGCGGTGCAGCGAGGTCTCTTCACGCAACAGGCCGAGCAGCAGATGCTCAGTCTCGATCTTCGGCGAGCCAAGCTGGCTAGCATCATAGCGTGCGAAGAAGATCACGCGCCGCGCTTTCTCTGTGTAGCGTTCGAACATGGTGCTCCTT